>OGZD01000155.1_pt1 | contig 83123 bp, 59 predicted proteins | sample 1576701 | NCBI WGS metagenome assembly OGZD01 (sample SAMEA3541487, study PRJEB24748) | human gut metagenome | biome: human gut; feature: human-associated habitat; material: faeces | place: China | collected 2012
TTGGGAACCGCTGCGGGCGGGCCTCCTGATCTCCAATGCGCCTCTTTCCGACGTCTGTGGAGGGCCTTTTTCCGCGCCTCCCTTGTGAGGGGAAGGTTGCCCGCAGAGGCTGCCTCCGGGCGCGATGCTCCGTGGGCGGGGTTTCCGCCCGTGCCCCGTATGAAGGCTGTCCCCGCGCGGCGCTTCCCATCCAAGCCAACCTGACGTGCGGCGCCGTTCCGGCCGCCGTGCGCCCCTCCTCCATCAACAGCCGTAACAGGCTGCCTCTGAAGGATATGTTATGCCCAATTGCACCTTTCACATCGTGGATGCGTTTACTGCGGTGCCATTTACCGGCAACCCCTGCGCCGTGGTGACGGACGCCGACGGCATCGAGCCCGCCGACATGCTGCGCATCGCGCGCGAGACCAACGCCCCGGAAACGGCGTTCGTGTTGGCCTCCGACAAGGCGGACGTGCGTGTCCGCTATTTCATGCCGCGCGGGGAAATCCCCTTTGCGGGGCATCCCACCATTGCCACGGGGCACCTTTTGCGGGAACTGGGCGTGCTCAAGCCGGGCACCGCGCGGTTCGAGTTCGCCATCGGCGTGCTGCCCGTGGACATCCGCCCCGACAGGGTGATCATGACCCAGCCCCCCGCCGTCCCGGACACGTGCGCCGACGCCGGGACAACGGCCCAAGCGCTCGGGCTTCAGGCTTCCGATCTCCGGGAAGGGCTTCCGTGCCAGCTCATGCGGGGGGGCGTCAGCTTCCTGATGGTTCCCGTCCGGGAGCTTGCGGCGCTCCGGCGGATCAACATGGACAGGCCCGCCCTCAAAGCTGTTTTGGCGCCCCTCGGCGTGTCGGCGGCGTACGTGTTCGCCCCCGAAGGCGTGGAGCCTGAAACGGATGTGCACGCCCGGCTTATCGATCCGGACAACGCCGGGGAAGATCCTTTCACCGGATCGGCCGCCGGGTGCATGGCTTCCTACATGCACGCGCACGGACTGTGTTCCGGGACGCGCATCCGGCTTGAGCAGGGCCATATCCTCGACCGCCCGGGAACCGGGGAACTGGAACTGATCCTTGCTTCCGATAGCGGGAAGCTCGATGCCGTGCGCCTCGGTGGAACGGCGGTGAGCTCCGCCAGCGGCACGCTCCGCTGGTAAAGGCACGAAGCCAAAGGCGCCATCCGAAAGGCACGATAACGCATCAGGGGAGCTTCCTGCAGGAAAGCTCCCCTTCATTATGTCTGCCCGCGGGAGGCTATCCCATCCCTTCTTTTTCGTGCCCGCCTCCCACGACCAAAGCTGTTTTAAGGGCATCAGCCTTTGCGCCATGCGCCGATCAGCCTTTCAAAAGGCCCCATGAGGCTGGCGAAGCGGGTTTCGGCATCCGCGCCGAAGGAACCGGGGCGGAGGCTGGCGAGGATGAGGATGGCGTGCAGGCCCTGCTCCGTATAGAACGGTTTGGCGAAATAGGAGCGGATGCCGTGTGGGGCGAACAGCACCCAGTCGATGGACTTGATGCTGTCCAGCGTATCCTCCACGGTGAGCGAGCGCAGGCCGAAGCGTTCGATGTCCTGTGCGATGGTGCCTTCGTAGGCGTGTTCCGCGCCCCAGCGCAGCTCGCGGAAGGCGGGGCCCGCGCCGTACACGACGACCTGCCCCTTGTGGGACTGGATGTCGGAAAAAAGGAGGCCGTCCAGCTCTCCGGCGTAGGGGGCGAAAAGGCTTTCCAGCCCCTCGCGGAGCGGGCGGGGCGCGGTTTGGGCGTCTTCCTCGGAAGGCGGACAGGCCGCGCTTTTCCGGTTTTCGGGGATGTTCAGGAGCGCCACGCGCACGACCCGCCCTTCCCCCGCGCCGCCGCAGGGGGTGAGGCGTACCTTGGCGCTGAACAGGCCGCGCTGGGCGTTGCTGAACGTGAGCGTGCCCGCCCACGCGTCGTTGGCAAGGGCTTTGTTCCCGGCTTCAAGCAGCTTTTCGGCAAGCCCGCCGGGGGCGATATCGGCGAGGCCCAGGGTGTTGGGATCGCGGGATGCCGCCGCGAACAGGCTGCGGGCCGCGTCGTTGATGATCAGCAGCCCGCGCGTGGGGATGTCGAGCGCGAAGACGGGATAGCCGATGCCGCCGATGTCCATCTGGCAGGTCCCGGGCCGCCCGTCCGCCGAATACGCCGCCGGGAGGAAGGCTTCCTTGAGGAACCCGTAATAGAGCGTGTCGTTTTCGCCGGGCCAGCCTTGCAGGATGTACGTCCCGTTGCCGTTCGTCAGCCGGAAGGTGACGGCGGCGGGGCGGCGGGCGGTGAGCATGTCCCAGAATTCCATGAGCAGGGCGTGATCCTCGCGCCGTACGGCTTTTTTCCGGTAACGGGCGTCCTTGAGCAGGCGCGGCACGTCGAGGCCGGGGATGCTCCAGCGGTTGAAGACCTTGAGGCGGGAATGGGGGATGTCGATGCTCCAGATCAGGCCGGGAAATCCGGCGATCCACGGGGAAAACTGCTGCATGCGAAGCTCCGGTGTTTGGGGCATTGTGATGGATTTCGAAAGAAAGGCAAGAGCTGGCCGAGGGGGGATCGGGGCGCCGGGCTTCCCGGGGAGCTGCCGGAGGGGAAGGAAGAGGTGGGAGGCCGGATAGTATTGGTTCATCCAATTGGGCGCATACCCGGCAAAAAGGCCTGTTAGAGCCCGAAAAGGAGGCCTTCCGGTAGGCAAAAGGGGCCGCATGGCCGTCTTTTTTGGTTTCCAGCGGCTATCTGGTCCAACCACTTTTACCGTTGAAGGCATGTAAAAACAATGCGTTGTATGCATGTAGCGCAATTTTGAAAAAAGAGTTGATCGGATTTGCCGGGGCCCGTATGCTGAAGGCATGAGAATCATTCCATAGCCGTTCCCACAACAGCGGGCAAGGACTGCATGGACAAGCAGGAATGCATAGAACGACAGCTGGAAAGCGCTCTCTTGGAAGGCCGCTGGGGGGTGTTTGAGCGCCTCCCGTCCGAACGCGGCCTCGCCGAGGCTTTCGGCGTGAACCGGGCCACGGTGCGCGCGGCGCTGCGGGCGCTGGCGGGCCGGGGCATCCTTGAAACGCGGCGCGGCAGCGGGACCGTGGTCCGGGCCCTGCCGGGCGATGCGCGCCATGCCGCCGGGACGTTCGCGGATTATCTCGCCGCGTTCCGCATCCTCATGCCGCCTCTGGTGGCCGCGTCCCTGCCCGCCGTGTCCCCGTCCGTGATTCTCGAACTGGAGCGTTTGCTCCCCTCCGCCGGAGCCTCGCTCCGCAACGGAGACATGAAGACCTTTATCCAAGCGCAGATCCGCTTTTTTTCCATATTGATCCGAGTATTGGGCAATCCGCGCCTCGAGGACGCGGCCAGCCGCGTCCTGCCTGACGGTCTGGCGCTGGCGCGGCTGCTGCAGGAGTGCACGCTGCCCCAGTGCGAGAACGTGTTCGCGCAGCTGGCACGGCTGTTGAGCGCCCTGCGCCACGCCGACGCCGGGGCCGCAGCCAAGGCCGTGGAGGGGTATGCCACCATCCTGCTGGCCTTGCAGGAGGCGCGATGAGCCGTATGAGCCGCCGTGCCTTTCTCGGGTTCCGGTTCTCCGAGGAGGATGCCGGGACGCGGGACGTGCCGGGAGGGGTTCCCCCGGAAACGCCCCTGCCCCCGGAATTCAGCCCGGCGATGCTGCGGGCCGAGGCCGAGCGGCTCGGGCTGGACCCGGATCGGATAGGAGCCGGGGAACTTGCCTCGGCGGTTATGCGCGCCATGTATGCCCGCGCTCCGGAAGGGGCAGGGCGGACCGGATAAGGGAGCTCCGCAAGGGCGGGGCGCAAGTCATGCATCCGAGGAGGATAACGATGTCAGGACAGCAACAGATTCCCTATCTTGAGGAACGCAAGCTCATCAAGCGATGGAGCGGCCCGTGGCCCATGTTGGCGAACATGGCGTTCACCCTGCTGATTTTCGCCGTGACGTGGTGGGTGTTTCAGGACCCGCGCGGGATCATGCGTTTCTACACGCCGTATGTCGGCTACAACTATTGCCGCTGGTGGCTGATCATCCTGATCTGGATGGCCTACATTTTCGACTTCTGGCCGTTCCGGCGCGACTGGGTACGCAGCGCCCACCCGCTCCAGAAGGGGCTCGTGCTGGCGCTGGTGTCCGTGGGCATCATGATCGCCATGATCCACGGCTTCTTCGAGGGCGTGCTCGGCAACCTCGCCTTCGCCTATTTCAACCCGGCGCAGCTCCAGAAGCTCGGCCTCACCGACTTCTACTCGACGGAATACGCGGCGCAGGCCTGCATGATGTTCGCGGTCATCGCCTCGTGGATCAGCCCGGCGTGGCTCGTGGCGCTCGAGGGCCAGCCGTGGGCGGGGCTTTCCCAGCCCGTGCGCGGGTTCAGCATCTGGCTCGGCACGTTCTGCCTCAGCCTGCTCATCTATTTCATGACCATGCACAACCACATGGGCATCCTGTATTACCCGTGGCAGTACTTCACCGCCATCTGCCCGCCGTATTGGGAGCATTTCGCGGAAACCGTGTCCGCCAACTTCCACGTGGCGTGGATCATGTGCTGCACCGTGGTGGTGTGGTTCATGGAAGGCATCTGGGAGCGCTTCCCGTTCACCATGATCAAGACCCCGTGGCTGCGCCGTCTGGCCCTGTTCTTCGGGATCATCGCCATCTCGTGGGCGCTGTGCATGTTCTTCTGGTACATGCAGGAGCTCGTGTGGGGCGACGCCATCCGAGGACACCGCCGCGACGCGGCCCCCGACTGGCGCTGGCTGCATGTGGGCGAGACGGCTATCTTCTTCCTCGTCCCGGCCCTGTTCCTCCAGTTCTACTGCGGCAACTGGCCCAACCGCTTCAGCACGCCGATCAACGTGCTCGTCCGTTCCCTGCTGGTGACGCTCGGCGGCATCGCGATCTACTGCCTCTACTACAAGTACGCCCATTTCGTGCTCGGCACCCAGAAGGGCTTCTCGCACCCGCAGCAGTTCCCCATGATCCCCATGATCTGGCTGATCAACATCTGGCTGATCAACTGGTGGTTCATGGACGGCTGGCCGGGCTGGCGGCGCGAATTCAAGACCGCCGAGGACTTCGCCGCCGAGGAGCGCCATCTGGCCGCCAACGCCGCATGGAACCCCGCCATGCTGCCCGGCGTGATCATCGGCCTCGTCGTGGGCGTGATCGCCTACTTCGCCATCGTGGCCCTGCTGCCCCTGGCGAGCGCAACTTTCACTCTGGTTCAATAGGAGGGACGATATGGACAGACGCGAATTCATGAAGGGCGCCGCGCTCGGCGTGGGCGCGGGCGTGCTCGGCTCCATGGGTCTGTACTCGTATTCGCCGCTCCGCAGGGCCTTCCTTCCCGAAGTGAAGCGCGGCACGGCGGACATCGGGGTGTGCAAGTCGGTCAAGGTCACCAACATCTCCGAGACGAGCTGGTTCGACAACGGCATCTTTATGAACGACGTGACCGGCGCGGGCGGGCTGCTCGTGGACCAGTACACCTTCAACTGGGCGCCCTTCGGCAACGGCAAGGGCGTGGGCAAGGGGACGTTCGAGGAGGGCCTCAAGCGGATCAAGCACCTCCTGCCGCACAAGATCGACGAGGCGTGGGCCATCGCCAAGGAAAACTGCGTCCATGCCGACAACGCGGGCGGCTACTCCTGCCTCGTCGAGATCGAGAGCATGGAAGGCGAGACAACCCGTTACCTGTTCGATACCGGGTGGAATTACGACTGGATGGACACGTGCTTCAAGCGCGAGGGCATCGACGTCATGCTTGCCGACAACAAGATCGACGCCTTCATCCAGACCCATGAGCACATGGACCACTACTGGGGCTTCCCCGTGGTCACCAAGTACAATCCCAACATCCACGTCTACACGCCCAACACCTTCTACCCGGCGGGCAAGGAATACCTGAAGGCCTGCGGGCATGTGGGCAAGTGGACGGAAGTGCCGAAGGGCCTGCACACGCTCCAGCCCGGCGTGGCGCTCTATCAGTTCGACTGCCCGATCATCTTCAAGGTGTTCGGCGAGATGTCGCTGTACTGCAACGTCAAGGACGTGGGCTTGGTGAGCATCACCGGCTGCTGCCATCAGGGGATCATCCTCTTCGCGGACACGGCCTACAAGGAGCTTGCCTACGAGAAGGATCAGTTCTACGGCCTGTACGGCGGGCTGCATATCTCGCCCTTCGACGACTGGGACCCGAAGTACGACGACCTCGTCATCGGGCTCAAGAAGTGGAACCTCCAGCAGGTCGGCTGCAACCACTGCACGGGCCTTATCACCGCCCAGAAGTTCGTGGACGCGGGCTATCCGGTGGTGAAGGGCACGGCCCGGTTCCGCTCCAAGACCACCAACTACCTCGGCAACGGCGACGTCATCAAGTTCCCCGCCTAAGATGAGAAGGTATTGGGGAAGGGAGGGAAAACGCCTCTGAAGAAAGGGCCGCGCTTTTCCCTCCCTTCCCCAAACCCGCCGGCGCGGAGCCCGTCCCTCCATTTCCCAAGGTTTTTTGTGTATCGGCTCCCTGTTCGCGTGCGTTTTTACTTGCTGAAATGGTGTTCTCGTTCCGTTTTTCCATTCGGTTTGTGTCTGGTTGCTGCCTGTTTCATCCGCCGTTTTTTGGCGTGGATCGCCTTTGAAAGAATGCCGTTTCAAAACGGAACGGCTTAGCCCATGACGGGGCGGGGCCGTGTCCCACGGGACGGGCTCCGTCCCGGCCCCGGAGCCCGCGATGCGACTTGAAACACTCCTTCCCCGGCCCCTCGACCCCTGCGGCGGGTCCGAGTGCGCCACGCTCATGGGGGCACTCATCGCCGCCATCCATCTGGATCGCCGCCGCGCCCGCGCGCTGGGCTGGCGGGGGGTGCGCCCCTCCGGTTCGCTGCTGCCCGCATGGACCTGCCGCGTGGCCGGGAGCGGGCTCGTGTTCGGGCTGGTCTTCTTCGGCGAGGACGCGGACGGAGGCGCACTGCGCGGCACGTTCGCGGCCTACGCCTTCCCGCTCCCTGACGACCCCCTTCTTGAGGTTTTTCCGCTGGAAGCCCTGCGCCTTGCCGTGGACCCCGGCTACGGCGACCGCATCCGGGCGCTTTCGGAGCACGCCGAAACGCTCTCCCCATTCCGGATCGGCACGGTTTCGCTGCGGGCCGCCGTCGACGGCTCCGGGCTGTCCCTGACCCTGTCCGCCCCGGCCCGCCTGCGCATGGCGGCGCTGGACGGCGTGGCGGCTTTTTCCGGCGGGCAGCGCTGGCTCGTGGAGCCGGGCGGCTGGGAAACGGACGTGCCCGCCTTCCGGCTGCTCCTGCGCCCGTTCGCGGCCTTGTCGGCCACGGCCGAAAGCCTGCTTGGGGACCCCGCCCGCGTATCGCTGGACGGCGAGGCGGCCCCGATCCCCGGTTTCGACGCCGCCGGGAACATCCGGCACATCCCCGGCGGGACAGGGCGGGAACTCCGGCTCACGGCGGCGTTCGGCAGCGCCGGAGCCCAAGGGCGTCCCCTCGCCCGCCTGCCCCTGCGCCACAAGCCGCTTGAGGAGGAATCCGGCCTGCCCGTGCTCCACATCCTCACCGGCTTTCTCGGCTCGGGCAAAACCACATTCCTGCGGCAATGGCTGGATTTCCTGCACGGGCGTGAGCGCTATACGGGCGTCATCCAAAATGAATTCGGAGAAATCGGGCTTGACGCGGCGCTTCTGCGCGGCGAAACCCAGGTGGAGGCGCTCGATGAGGGGTGCGTGTGCTGTTCGCTGGCGGACAGCCTGCGTCCGGGGCTGCTGCGGCTCATCGGGGACATGCCCGCCGAGCAGTTCATATTGGAAACTACGGGGCTGGCGAACCCCGCCAACGTCATGGAAGCGCTGTCCGAGCTGCGCGACATCGTGCAGCCCGGCCTTGTGATCACGGTGGCGGACGCCCTTGATCTGTGCCGTTCGGAAGGGGACATTGCGGGCATCCGCCGGGCGCAGGCGGCACGGGCGGACGTGATCATCCTGAACAAGGCCGATACCGTGGAGCCCGCCGCGCTAGAGGCGTTGGCGGAACGGCTGCGGGCGCTGAACCGTCAGGCGCTGATCCTGCCCGCGCGCCACGGGGCCGTCGCCTTCGCGGAGCTGGACGCCTTCTATGCGGACTGGGCGGATCGCCGGGGCACGCCGCTGCCGTCGCACCGGCCAGCCCTGCCGCGTTTCGGCGAAACCGTGACCCACGCCGATGAGGGGTTTGTCTCGGCGGCGCTCCGCCTGTCCGCCCCGCTGGACGAGGCCGCGCTCCTGGCGTTGCTGGACGGCGCCGGGCCGGGGCTGTGCCGGGCCAAGGGCGTCGTGGATCTGCGGCTGGACGGCGGCGTGACGGTGCCCGCGACGGTGCAGTACGCCGCCGGACGGCTGGGCTTTGAGCCAGCCCCGGAAGGCGAAGGGCGCTATCTGGTGTTCATCGGCACGGATATTTCCCTGCCGGAAGCGCCGTCTTCGTAAAGGAGGAGCTTGTGGGGCTGATCGAACTGGGCGGCTGGATGATGTGGCCGTTGTTGGCCGTCTCGGTGGCGGCGCTGGCGATTGTCGTCGAGCGGGCGCTGGTGTTCATGGGATGTCCGTTCCCGGACTCCCGTTTTCCCGGCCTCGTGCTGGAGGCGATGCGCACGGGCGACGTGCGGCCTCTGGCGGCCCGGCTGGAGGCCGTCCCCTCCCTGCGGGACTTCGCGGCGCTCCTGGGCTCGCCCCTTCCGAACCGTGAAGCCGCCTTGCGCCTCGCCGGGGAGACGGTGCTGGAACGGCTGGAAGCGCGGCTTTCCCTGCTGTCCGTGCTGGCGCGGCTGGCCCCGCTCATGGGGCTGCTCGGGACCATCCTCGGGATGATCACGACCTTCTCGCGCATCGCCGAGGCCCGCTCGGGCGTGGACATGTCCCTGCTCGCCGGGGGGATCTGGCAGGCCCTGCTGACCACGGCGGCGGGGCTGTGCATCGCCATTCCCGCGCTGTTTTTCCTGTCCTGCTTTCAAGGCAAGGTGCGCCGCGTGGCCGACGCCCTGAACAAGGCCGGAAACGCGGCTCTGCTGGCCGACGGCGGACCGGGCATCACCGTTCGGGCCGGGGCGGAACCGCTTCAGCCCGGAGACATTCCCCGTGGGGGCGGCACGGCGGAAGGGGCCTCTTGCCCGGAATCGCCGGAACCTCGCGGCAGCGCTCCGGAGGGCCGGGAAGCCCCGCAATGCCGGGATAACGCCGGGGAAGGGCTGCCGGACGGAGAGCGATCATGCTGAACCTGCGGCCCAAGGCGGCGCGGGACGACGAGCCGGATCTCACGCCGCTCATCGATATGGTCTTCATCCTTTTGATTTTCTTCATCCTCGCCGCGTCGTTCGCGGTGCGGGGCATCGACCTCGACCTGCCTCCGGCACACAGCGGGCAGGCGCTTTCCGGGCGCGTGGTGGAAATCCGGCTGCTCAGGGACGGCTCGTTCCTGTGCGAGGGCATACCCGTGGCCCGCACCGACATCCGCGCGAAGCTGCAAAGCCTCGTGCGGGACTTCCGGGCGCGCCCCGGACAGCTTGTGCTCAAGGCCGCGCCCGACGCGCCGGTGGAGGCGCTGGTCTTCATTGTGGACGAGGTGCGGATGCAGGGCGGGGAAAAGCTGCTCATCGCCACGGCCCAGCCCGATGAGTCGGGGCGCCCATGACGGAAAAGGAATGCCTCGCCGCCGGGATCGCCGTGTCCCTGTTCGCGCATTTCGCGCTGCTGATCGCCCCGAGGCCGCCCGAGCCCGAGCCGTCCTTCACCACCGTTGTCCAGATGGACATGGCGTCCCCGGCAGTGGCAACGAGCCGGGAGAAGGGCATCGGCATAGCCGCCGCCAGCCCGCGCGACATGGACAAGGCCGATGCCGCCGACCGCAAGCGGCAGGCCTTCCTGCGCTACCTCGACGACATCGACGAGGCCGTGCACGCCCGGCGTCTGGACGGCGGCGAAACCGGGCTCATCGGCGTTGCCGAATATATGTTCACCGTCCGGCCCGACGGGACGTTCACCGATCCCGTGCTCCGCGCATCCTCAGGCTCGCCGCAGCTCGACGCCTCGGCGCGCCGGGCCGTCCTCGCCGCCAGCGGCAAAGTGCGCCGCCCCGCCATCATCGGAACGGAACCCATCCCCGTCATTCTGCACGTCAAATACCAATACGGCCTCCGCTGATCGCGCCACCGCCCGGCAATCCAGCGGGATCGCACGGAGAGGGCAGGGTGGGGTTGACGGTGTAATGCCGTTTTCAGGCACGCTCCAGCGCGGTTGCTTCTCTCTCTCTCTCTCTCTCTCTCTCTCTCTCTTCATTTCTTCGTCATCATCTTTTTCGCTTTCTTCATGCCCCACTGGATGCCCCCGTTGGGCATTGGAGGGCTTCGTGGGATCTTGAAAATATATTGCTATTTCTAACATAGAGTAATTATACGATATTTTATAAAGATTACGGTTCGGATCGCTGCGTTTTTTCGTCATGCGGGAGCCGAGGCCCTTGACATGATTATAACGGGACAGTACTGTCCAATCATCATATTTTGGCATTGAGTTCCATGATGTGGAACTTAAGGGGCCGAATATTCCTTCCCTAAAGCCTTCCGCCCGGCGTCCCCGGCCCTTTCGGAGACGGGATCGCAAGCCCCCTTTATGGCGGGCACTGGGGCGTTCCAACGCATATTCATTTTTTGGAACACAATTCCAAAATAGGTTCATCCTGTGGCTGTTCATCACTTCAACCAGCAAGGAGAGCGAAATGAAACTTGGAAAGGCGTTCAGGAACATTGCCGTATTGGGAGCGTTGGCAGCACTTCTAGGGGGATTCCCGGCGCAGGCCGCCGAGTATCCCACGAAGGAAATCCGTATCATCCAGCCGTATCCTTCCGGCGGCTTCAACGATGTCGTCACCCGCAAGATGGCGGAAGTCATCGCACAGGATCAATTGCTTTCCAAAGATATTCTGGCTGTAGCCATCACCGGGGCCAATACCCGCAACGCGCTGCAGACCGTTCTGGACGCCGCGCCGGACGGCTACACCCTGCTCATGCACCATACCGCGCTCGTGGCGACCAAGGTTTCCGGACAGTTGCCCATCGGCTACACGGATTTTGAAATGCTCGGCGGCCTGTGCGCTGGGCCCATCGCCATCGACGTGATGAAGGACTCCCCGTGGAAGAACGTGCAGGAGATGATCGTCGACGTGAAGGCGCATCCCGGCAAGTATACGATGGCCCTGCCGGGCACGGGCGGCACGGCGCACATCGCCACGCTGCACTTCCTGAAGCTGGCCGGCATCCCGGTCAATGCCTTCCGGTATCTCCCCCTCAGCGGCGGGGCCGAAACCATGAAGGCTCTGCTTGGCAAGAAGGTCGACATCCGCTGCGCAACGGCCGCCGACTCCATGCGGGCCTGTCTCGGCGGCGACGTACGCGCGCTGGTCGTTTTGACCCACTTGAGCCTGCCCGCCTTCAAGGGCGTCCCCACGCTCAAGGACATGGGCCTTCCCGATTCCCTCCATATCCGTATGGGCCTGTTCGCCCCCAAGGGAACCCCGCAGGACGTGAAGGACAAGTGGACGGCCATCCTCAAGACCGTGACAGAGGATGAAGGTTTTAAGGCCTTCATGGACGAGCGCGGTTCCCCGGCCCAGTTCTCGACGCCCGCGGAATGGGCGAAGATCTACGAAAGCGACACGCGGCTTGTGACCGACATCCTCAATGCCCAGCAATAGCCGGGGCGTCCGGGGCGGGCCCCGCCCCGGACCGTTTCCCGCCGTGCACAAGGAACCATACGGAGCTGCGCGTATGACTGAACAAACCGTTCCTCGGGGCACCGGTCTGGGGATTGCCGCCGAACTGGCCTTTTCCCTGATGCTGATAGCCTTCGGCTGTCTGTGCATCGATACGACCGTGCCTGAAGTCATCAATTTTATGGTGGTGGAATACCTCGACTCCGCCCTCTACTCGCAAATCGTCGGCGCCATGCTTGTCTGTTCGGGGCTGTATCAGGGGGTTATGGCCGTCAGGCGGCGCGCCGAGCCGCGTTTCGTCCCCTTGAGTATGCTGCTCGGGCTCGTCATGACGGCCATCTATATCTTGGGGTTCGCCTATGTGGGGTTCTACGTCTCTACGTTCGTGTTCCTGTTCGGCTATTCGCTGCTCATCGAGCCGCCGGACGAACGGAACGTCGTGAGCAAGGCCTTGTTCGCCTTTATCTCCGTAGCCGTCCTCTATGGCCTGTTTTCCGTATTCAAGATTTATCTCCCCACAACATGGCTGTTCTGACGCCGCGCGTCGACCCGCAACGTCGAAGGAGCCTTTATGACCGATCTCGTCAATGCGTTTATGGGAGTTTTCGATCCGGTTTCCTTCGCCCTCATCACCGGGGGCACCATCTTCGGCATCATCTTCGGGGCCATCCCCGGCCTGACGGCGACGCTCGCCGTCATCCTGCTCATCCCGCTGAGCTACGGCCTCGAACCCACGCAGGGCATTAGTATGCTCGTCGGCGTGTACATCGGCGGCATTTCCGGCGGGGTGGTGGCCGCCGTGCTGCTCGGTATGCCGGGCACGCCATCCTCGATGGTGACCGTGCTCGATGGGTTCGCGCTAGCCAAGCAGGGACGGGCGGGCAAGGCCCTTGGCGCGGGCGTCACCGCCAACCTCGCGGGCAGCTTCATCGGCTGGCTTTTCCTCATCGCGCTGGCCCCGCAGGTGGCGCGGTTCGCGCTGGAATTCGGGCCCATCGAAAACACGGCGGTCCTGCTGTTCGGGTTCACGGCGGTCATCAGCCTTTCCGGCGGCTCCATCACCAAAGGGATCTGCATGACCGCGCTCGGCATGGCTTTCTCCACGGTGGGCGTGGACCCCATCAGCAGCATGGAGCGCAACACCCTCGGCTTTTCCGTCCTGACCAACGGCATCAGCCAGATGCCCGCCATGATCGGCCTGTTCGTGGTCGCGCAGGCGTTCGCCGAGATGGATACCCTATCCGAGCGGTTCATCATCGCGGCGAGCAGGCTGACCGACCGGTTCATGTCACTGACGGAACTTCGTGCGTCGCTGCCCAACTTCATCCGTTCCGGGCTCATCGGCACGGCCATCGGCATTCTGCCGGGCATCGGCGGGACGCTGGCCAGCGTGGTGGCCTATGATCAGCAAAAGAGGGCGGCCAAGCATCCCGAAAACTACGGGCGGGGCGAGCTTCAGGGCATCATCGCCTCCGAGACGGCGAACAACGCCACCATCGGCGGCGCGCTGATCCCTTTCCTCGCGCTCGGCATCCCCGGCGACACCGTGACGGCCGCGCTGCTCGGCGGCCTGCAGATCCACGGGCTCGATCCGGGCCCCATCCTGTTCAGCCGCCACATGGACATGGTGTACGGCGTATTCGTGGCGTTCATCCTCTCCTGCGTGGTCATGTACGTGTTCATGCAGTTCGTGGGGACCTACGTGTTCCCCGTCGCCCTGCGCCTCCAGAAGAAGTACATCCTGCCGCTCGTCATGGTGATGAGCCTGATCGGCTGCTACAACATGGAATATTCCATGATGGCGGTCTGGGTGGCTCTGGCTTTCGGCGTTCTGGGCTATGTGCTGAAGAAGTTCCGGTATCCGCTCATGCCGCTGATCATAGGACTCATCCTTGGCCCCATGTTCGAACGGGAACTCCGTCTGGCCTGCATTCAGGCGGGGGGGAGCTTCGCGGAATTTCTTTCCAGCCCCATCGCGCTCGTGTTTTTGGCCCTGACGGTCCTTTCTCTGGCGGTCGCCCTGCGAAAGGGCGCGCTCCTCAGAAAGGGCTAATTACACCATACAAAGTAGGGAGTTGCACATGTTCAAGGTGGTATGCGTCGGCGCCTTTCACCGGAAGGGGATCAAACTGCTGGAATCCCGGCCGGATCTGGTGACCTACGAAGTGTTGACGGATTTGTCCCCCGAAAACGTCGCCCGCGGCGTGGCCGGGGCGGACGCCGTGGTGGTCCGCACAACCCCGCTTCCGCGGGAAACGCTGGAGCGCGCCGATCGCCTGCGGATCGTGTCGCGGCACGGCGTGGGGACGGACAATGTGGACGTGGCCTATTTGTCCTCGCGGAAAATCCCTATGGCCATCGCCATCGACTCCAACGTGGGGTCCGTGGCCGAACACACGCTCATGATGCTGCTGGCGCTGGCCAAGGATGCGATGGCGGGTGACCGGGCTACGCGATCCGGGGATTTCGCCTGGCGTGATCGGCGGACGGCGTCGGACGTGGCGGGCAAGTCGGCGCTGATCATGGGGTTTGGGCGCATCGGGCAGCGCGTGGGCGCGTTGTGCCGGGCGCTGGGGCTGCGTGTTGCGGCTTTTGACCCGTACATGGAGCGGAGCCCCGTGGAAGGGGTGGAAATGGTGAAGGATTTCCGTGCTATCCTGCCGGAAACCGATTTCCTGTGCCTCCATCTGCCGTCCACGCCGGAAACGCGGGACTTGATCGGTGCGGGCGAGTTGGCTCTGCTCAAACGGGGAGCCTTCGTGCTCAACTGCGCGCGCGGAGGAATCGTTGACGAGGACGTGCTGTGCGATGCGCTGGAGAGCGGGCATCTCGGCGGCGCGGGGCTCGACGTTTTCGCCAAGGAGCCGCCGGATACGGCGCACCGCCTGTTCCGGCAGGAGAAGGTTCTCCTGAGCCCCCACAACGCGGCGCTGACCGAGGAATGCGCCATACGCATGGCTACGCAGGCCGTGCAGAACGTCCTCGACTGTCTTGACGGAAAACTCCAGCCCCGCGTGGTGATGAACCGCCGCGAGATCGGCATGGCCTGATTTTTTCCTTGCAAATAGTGCTGGTTGTGAAGCGACCCATTGGGGCCGTATCCGTTTCTGCGCGCTTTTTTCACCGGGCGCGCCCCTTCCGGCGGCTGTGCCGGAGCCAAGCTTGAGGAGCGAATCATGTTTGATATCCGTGAACGCGTATTGAGAGGGGATTTTGTGGCTGGGACGTGGTGCAGCCTGAACTCGCCCGCCGCCGCCGAGATCACGGGCCTGTGCGGGTTCGATTGGGCTTTGCTGGATTCCGAGCACGCCCCGACCACCACCGCCGGGCTCATGGCGCAGATGCAGGCCCTGGGCCGTTTCCCCACCGCACCCATCGTACGTATCCCGTGGCTGGACAGGGTGGCGATCAAGTGGAGCCTCGACATCGGGGCGGCGGGCATCATGGTGCCCTATGTGGAAACGGAGGAACAGGCGCGGGAGGCGGTGTCGTTCATGCGCTACGCTCCGGAAGGCGTGCGGGGCGTGGCCGGGGCTACGCGGGCTTCGGATTTCGGGTTCGGCTTCAAGGACTATTTTGCGGAATCCAACAAGCGCCTGCTGACCGTGGCCCAGATGGAGACGCAACTTGCCGTGGACAACAGCCGGGCCATCGCGGCGGTGGACGGTGTGGACGTGCTGTTCGTGGGGCCGATGGATCTGAGCGCCAGCCTGAACTTGCCCGAACGGTTCGCGGACCCGGCGTTCATGGATGTTTTGCAGCTCGTTTCCGACAACGCCCGCGCCGAAGGCAAGGCCTGCGGCATCCTGCTGCCGGATGCCACGCTGATCCCGACGCTCAAGGAAATGGGCTATACGTTCGTGGCGGTGTCCTCGGACGTCAATGTGCTGACCAAGCACCTCAAGGCCATTGAGAGGGCCTTACACGGCTAAGAAAGCGAGGGGGGCGCCCCCCTTGCTTCATCTTATGTCCATTGCTGGTCTGCCGCGTTGTAACCCATGCGGCTGGAAATGAGGGCGGCGGCCTCGACGACCTGTTCCGCGTATTCAAGGATGTCCCTGTCGTGCAGGGGCACGATGATTGTGATGCTGATGGCGGCGATGCACTTGCCGGAAAAATCGAAGATGGGGGCGGCCACGCCGTCCACCTGCGGGTTGGCCTCGTGCCGGTTGACGGCGTACCCGAGTCTGCGGGCCTCTTTCAGGCTTTCCTTGAACTGGGCCACGTCACAGACGGTATTGGGCGTCATGGGCGGCAGGCCGTGGGTTTCGATGAGCCGGTCAAGCTCCTCCTCGGGCAGGTAGGCGAGCTGGCATTTGCCGAGCGCCGTGCAGTAGGCGGGCCGCGTGCTGCCGACGTCCTGCTTGATGGTGATGCGGGGGGCTATCTTTTGGAGGTAGACGATTTCAAAGCCGCTCAGGGTGCAGATGCACACGGTCAGCTTTGTGGCGTCGTACAGGGCTCTGGCAATGCTGTAGCCCGTGGAGGCCACGCTCGTATGCAGGGCCTTGGCCCCGAGGCAGACGATCTGAGAGCCGAGCACATATTCGGAATGGCGGTCGATGGATACGTACTGATGGGCGACCAGACTTTTCAGCAGGCGGTGAACCGTTGTCTTGGACATGCCGGAAAGGTTGACTATCTGAGTCAGGGTCAACGGTTCCCTGCTTTCGCCGATAATATTGAGTATTGTAAATGCTTTGGTGAGGACCTGTACGTGGCCGACCTGTTTATCGAACATGCGGAGCAGACTCCCGGAGCCGTTTGGGTGTGGTGCGCGCCCCAGCGCGCTAGATTCCGGGGCGCCGCCCGGAAAGGCGTCTTTTCGCGGAAACGCCGGAGATGCCCGCCCCGAGGCGGAACGTTTAAAAAGCGATAGAATACAAAACGTTATATACTATACGTATCTTCTTGTAATAGCAAGAAAAACAGTCTTCTTTATAGACCAAGAGCCCACAAAAGTCCAGACCGCCCCGTTTTCCGTCCAGAGTGTCACAGAAAGGGAGGAAGGCCCGATCCGGGGGATGCCTGAGCGAAGGCCCTTCGTGGGATATGTCATGAGCGGGATTCACGCGGAACGGTGGGATTCAGGGCTGCCGGAGGGCCCCACCCCGGAGCGACGAGCGAGCCTTCCGCATCGAATCGGAACACGCCGGATTCGGGAGAGACGCGGCAGTCGGGGCGGGCGGACAGTTCCTCCGCGAGGGCGGCGCTCGCCCAGAACGTGTTCAGGGAGAGGGTGTCTCGAATGTAGGCCAGACGGACGGGGCGCGGCCCCGCGCCGCACGTTTTGATGAGACCGCGCACGGCGGCCTCGTCCGAGGGCATGACAAGAGGGATGGCGGCCGCCTTGAGGCTCGTGCTGGTGATGGCGTTGGCGTAGGTGGACTCGAAATCCGCGCTATCGACCAGACGCTGGGTGACGACATCGGCGTTGCCCATGCCGGTGGCATTGCCTCCGCTCGCTTCGGTCAGTCGCAGGACGCCGAGCCGTGCGGCCTTGAGCCCGCCTGTCTTGTAGGGACTTGGTGAACGTCCGGTAATATTGGGGTCCATGCCCGAACCGGAAATGTCCTTGCCCATGCGGTCGACGAGAAGGACATCCAGATCGTCCACGGGGAGCGACCCCATCCGGGCACGAGCTTCAACAAGCAGGGCTTGGTCACGTTCCAGCAGTCGTTCCGGGAGGACGGCTTCAAGGAGGCAAACCCGATCATGCGCGTTCTCGACCACGGCCAATCCCCCGAGCAGGGACGGCTTGCGCTCCAGCAGGAGCCGGGCCATTTGCGGCATGACCTCCGCGAACCGCCCGAACCCGAGGCTGTGGCAGCAGTCCGCACCGTTGCGCTTGCCGAGGCCGATGACCAGCATTTTGACGAGCCCGCTTTCGTGCGGCCCGGTGAAGGCTGTATGCGGCTTGACCCGGTTGATGACGAACACCCCGTCGGCGGAGGTGGCGTGCGCATCCATATGGACGGGGAGTCCGTTGTCCAGCGTACCGATCACGATCGTATCCATCCCCGCCCGGATCGGGCATCCGGCCGATGCGGCGGTCACGCCCAGATGCTCCAGCACGCGGAGCTGTCCTTCGGCTGTGGCCCCGCCGTGGCTTCCCATGCACGGGACAAGAAAAGGCCGCGCCCCGCGCTCCCTGAACCAGTCCACTGTCGCCCGGACGATCTGTGGCAAACCGGCTATCCCCCGGGAACCTACGCCTATGGCGACTTCCCCGTTGGGCAGGAGGCGTTCCGCCACCCCGGACGCATTCAGAGCGTCACGGACGGAACGGGGAATATCGGAGAGCCCGTCGTCCGGAATGTGGCGGGTAACCCGGTGCAGAAAAGGCAGTTCGATCCCTGTGAGTAGCGAAGTCAATAAGGGCATGGCATCCTCCGCCTACGAAGTTCCATATTATGGAACAAAATTTCTTATAACGGAACACGGAAGTGACTATACCCAATGGCCGGACACATGGCAACACGAAGAAAGGCGGTGGACAGGTTCGGCACAGGGTGCCTCCGATCCTGAACGTTTCGGATGAGGTGCACGAGTGGAATGGTATGGCCGGTTCTGTCCGGGAAAGCTCGGATAGCGTGCACTGGTGCGGACAGGCGTTCCGAGACTTGGCGTGGAAGGCGAACGCCGCATCTGGGGCAAACGGCTAGCTTCGGGCAGGGATGCCTGCTTTGCCGGGGAACGGATGCCGGATGCGCGGCGGGGTGGACGCATCCCCCGTGCAGGAAATCGGTTTGGCGGGTCATGTCTTTTCAGGGGCGGTTGTCCACAATCAAGGAGGACGAGCATGGATCTCAAACTGCAAGGACGGGTGGTTGCGATTACAGGCGGCGCCTCCGGCATTGGCCGGAGCTGCGCGCTGCGTTACTTGGAAGAAGGCTGCCGGGTGGCGGTGTGCGGCCGGAACCGGGCCAAACTGGAGGTGTTCCGGCGCCATTGCCGTGAGGCCGGGCACGAGGTGCTGTGCGTAGAGGCGGACGTGGCGGACACGGAGGCGCTGGAGAGGTTCGCGGACACGGCGGTGTCTCATTTCGGACGGCTGGACGTATGGTACAACAACGCCGGAATGGGCATCTACAAGCCGCTCATGGACGTCAGCCTTGAAGAATGGGACGGGCTTATGGGGATCAACCTGCGCGGCGTGTTCGCGGGGTCACGGCTGGCCGCCGAGCGTATGCAGCAAGGTGGGGTCATCGTAAACGCCTCATCGTTCGCGGCCCGGATGCCCGTGGCCGGGAACGGGGCGTATGCCGTATCCAAGTGGGGCGTGGAGGCGCTGACCCGCGTGCTGGCGGCGGAACTGGCGGCACGCGGCATCCGGGTTTTCGCCTACATGCCGGGCATGATCGAAACGGAGCTGACCCGGGGGCGTATTGAAGGCCACCGGGAAACGATGACCAGCCCCATCCCTCTGAACCGGCTCGGCACGCCGGAGGATCTGGCTCCGGTGCTGGTGATGCTGACCTCGGATCTTGCCGGGTACGTGACGGGATGTACCGTGGAAATCAGCGGGGGCAAGTTCTGCGTGCAGAACCCCCATTTCGCATGGGCGGCGGAGAACTGATCCTGTTTTTCTCTGGGGTTGAGTTTATCTTTTTCAACAGCATGTAAAAAAACGGGGCGTCCTCCCAATGCGGATCACCCCACTTTTTATGGATGTATTCCCCGAACGCGGCGGCCTCACCTTTGCGTTTTTTTGGAGTGTCCCGTTACGCCTGCAACATGCCCTGAATGGCCTTGACCAGAAAGGCCGTATCCGTGCCTATGGCCGCGCCCTGATAGTCTTGTGCGAAGTATGCCCGGGCTTCCGGCATGGTGTTCGCGTAGATGAACGCCAGTTTGCCGGAAGCCCGGCAAGCCGCAATCACCCGGTCGAGAGCCTCGGCGAACCGCGGGGTGGCGAACCGCGCCGGAGCGCCCAGCGCCACAGAAAGATCATACGGCCCGACAAAAATGCCGTCGATGCCGTCCAGAGCGGCGATCTCCTCAATATGTTCCAGCGCTCCGGCTGTTTCGCACTGCGGCATGAGGATCGTGCGCTGGTTCGTGGCGGTGAAATAGTCGCCTATCTGCTTCAGCTCGGGCAGGAACCCGTATTTCGCACTCCGCGAAAAAGCGAATCCGCGCGCTCCCAGAGGGTAATATTTCGCGTATTCCACCAGCCTGCGCGCTTCTTCCACCGATTGCACGTCGGGGATGATGATGCCCCGGGCCCCGAGATCCAGCGCGTGGAGCACGGCGGCGCGCGAGGAATCACGCACGTGCACAAACGCCTCCGCTCTGTGGAGTTCGATGGCGCGGCGACGTGGAACTTCTGGCGAACCATTTCCTGCACAAGTTTTCGGCGGCGCTCGGCAAGCGCGTGCAGGCCATCAATGCCGAAGCGCGGGACCTGCTCTACCGGTACCCGTGGCCCGGCAACGTCCGCGAACTGGAAAACGCCATCGAGCGCGCCGTGAACGTCTGCGGCGGGCAAGAACTGATGCCGTGCGATTTCCCCTCGGCCATGCTTGAGCATGAGGCCGTCTCCGGTCCCGGCCGGAAAAACGGCTGGTTGTGGGCGCAGGAAACCGAAACAGTCTATAAGGGAGCTCCGGCACCAGGCCGGATCAGGAGAATGTACCTTTAACCCAGGAGAAAGCTATGCTTACGTATTTGAAGCATATGGCTCTCGCGGCGGCTGCCGCCCTCTGTGCGGCACCGGCGGCGCAGGCAGCCGATCAGCCGCAGGAATGGGAGCTCATCAATCCCACCGGCGAGATCGAAAAGGTCGCCGTGGAACCGGCCAAGCGGATCACGGCGCTTGAGGGCAAGACCATCGCCCTGCGCTGGAACGGCAAGAACAACGGCGATCTGGTGCTCGACCGCCTTGCCGAACTGCTGGCCAAGAAGTATCCCACCGCCAAGGTCGTGAAGACGTACCGCGACATGGCCGATCAGAACCTGAACAAGATTTCCGCCACGCAGGACGAGTCCATGCGTATCGTGAAGGCTGTAGCCAGCGTGAGGCCCGACATCGTCATCGCCTCACAGGCCGACTGAGGCAGCTGTACCTCATGGCTGGTAGTTGACCAGTCCAATCTTGAAAAGTCCGGCATTCCCACTGTCACCATCGTTACCGACCCCTTCCTGACCCTTTCGCGCGGCACCCAGAAGAGCCAGGGCCTCACCGACATGTGCTTTGTGACGGTCCCCCATCCTTTGGGCATGATCTCCAAGGAAGAAGTCAACGCCAAGGTCGACGCGGCGTTTGACGACATCGTGAAGGCGGCCACCGCCTGGACCCCGTCCAAGGAAAAGCAAGACGCCCAGGTCAAGCCCTATCCCGCCAAGCGGTTCAAGTTCTCCGGCACCTACGCCGATGTGAACGACATGTTCCAGAAGCGCAAGTGGTCCCTCAGCCTGCCCATCGTCCCGCCCACCGTGGACAAGGTGGCGGCCATGCTCAAGGGCACCAAGCGCAATCCCGCCGAAGTCCTTTGGGTCGTGCCTCCCCGTCAGGGCATGTTGACCGTCGAGCTTGTCGCCGCCCTCGGCGTCATGGCCGGAGCCAAGCCCGAACACATGCCGCTGCTCATCGCCACGGTGGAAGCCATGGCCGATCCCGTCGCCGCGTGGCGCGGCCCGACGACCACCACCGCCGCCACCGTGCCCGTGTTCTTCATCAGCGGACCCATCATCGAAAAGCTGAAGCTCAACCCCGGCACCGGCACCGCCGGAGGCGAAAACCCGGTGACCAACGCCCTCGGCTATTTCGTCAACCTCGTCGGCGACGTGGTGGGCGGCTCCGTGCCCCCGAACTTCGACAAAAGCACGCACGGCTCCTCTGCCGACCTCGTGGCCATGGTATTCACGGAAAACGCCAAGGAAAACCCGTGGAAGACGACCTACGCCGAAGAAGCGGGCTTCAAGCCGGGCGACAGCATCGTGACGCATTTTAGCGCCTATCTCGGCAACGCCAACATCGACCATGACAGCAAGACCGGCCAGCGCCTCCTGACCACCCTGTCCACCGGGCTGCTCGGCTCGGCTTCCGGCCTCGCCTCCTGCCTTGCCGACTACGATGCCAGCTATGCCATCAACAACAAGGTTTCCTTCGCGTTCATCGTCCTGTGCCCCGAGCACGCGGCGACCATCGCCAAGGACTTTCCGGACCAGCGGGCCGCCCGCGACTTCATGCGGGAAACGGCGGCCATGCCGTACAAGTTCTACTCGCAGGAAACCTGCGTTCCGGGCAAGGACTTCGGTCCCTATGACGAAAACACCTTCATCCCCCGCTTCAAGAAGACCGAATCCATCAAGTTCTTCGTCTCGGGCGGGCCGGGCAAGCAGTCCCAGATCTGGGTACCCTTCCCGCAGGTGTTCAAGCCCGTTTCCAAGAAGATAGCCGAATAGCCCTTCGCGGGGCTCCAGCTCCGTTTTCCCCCGCGCCTCGCGTACACCCAAAAGCCACGGTTCGGAAACGAACCGTGGCTTTTGGCGATTGCCGGGCTGGAGGCGGCCCGGCTTTCTGGGAGCCGGAATCAGGCGCGGCTTTCCGCACTCCTGTTCTGGCGGGTCATCAATCCGATCATGACGGAATCCGCGGCGCTGAAAATCTTCTCGTTGAATTCCCGCAGGGTGATGCCAAGCTCGTGGATATCCGGGCTGATGATGCCCTGCGTGTTGCGGATGCCCCGGTTTTCGAGGGCCAGCATGGCGGCTGACCATGCCTCGCTGGCGGCGTTGCTCACCTTGAGCCCGCAGGACTCCTTGGCTCCGTCGCAGATCATGCCGAGGAGCGTCCCCACAAGGGTGATGGCGGCAAGCTCCGCCTGACGCGGGGTTCCGCCGTGCAGCCGGACGATGCCCGCCGCCGCTCCGGCTCCCGCCGCCACCGCGCAGCCGCAGGTGGGGGTCAGGCGTCCGGTATAGGCCTTGATGTAGCCGCACACCAGATGGCTGAGGGCCAGCGCTTCGGCCAGCTTGCGGTCGTCCGCGCCAAGCTCGCGGGCCGTCATGGCCACGGGGATGACCGCCACGATGCCGTGGTTCCCCGAACCCGCGCTGCTCATGACCGCCACGTCACCGCCGCTCATCCGCAGATCCGACGCGGCTCCGGCGACTTCCTTGATCTTGTCTGACAGCGAGCCGTGCCCGTTGTGCTTCGCAAGGGCGCTTCCGATGCCCGCCTGCTCCGTCCCGGCATGGTCGAGGATCGCCATGTTCATCCGCGCGCCTTCGAGCATCTGCCGCACGATGGCGTCGTCGATGCCGAGCGCGAGGTTCCACAGCTCCTCAAAATGCATGGCCGTAAGCTCATCCGTCCAGTCCGTGCCGCCGCTTTGCGCTTCCAGCGGCTGATCGACGAGGACCGCCCCGTCCGCCACAAGCCGTTCGACATGGTCGTGCTTGCGGGCCACCGTGCAGGAGACGGTATGCCCGCCGCCCGAAAGCGTCACCCGCGCCCACATGGAAGGCGTGCCCTGTACGACCTCTTCCGCCATTTTTCCGGCATCAATGAAGGCCTGCGCCTGTTCCACAGTGTCCGCCGGGATGTCCTCAAGCGCCATCAGCCCCTTGTCGGGATTGCCGCCGAGCGCGCCGAGCACGCACGCCAGCGTCAGCCCCCGCAGGCCGTTCGTCCCCGGGATGCCCACGGAACGCCCGTTCTTATAGATGGCTACGGACATCTCCAGCCGGATGCCTTCCGGCTGCGTGGGAAGGTGGCGGGCGGCGACGGCGGCGGCATAGGCAACGGCCCCCGGCTCGGTGCAGCCGATGGTGGGCTTTACTTCACTCTGAAAAAAAGCATACAGATCCATGATTCCTCCAAATGGCGCGAAACAATATGCCTCCCGCTTTTCAAGAAGCGTTCCAACCCGCTGAGGGCGCTACCCTGCCGTTTTCCAAGGGCAAAAAAGGTGCGGCTGCTTTTTTCGCATTTCACGCCCGTATTTTTCTCATACGGATGAGAAAAATGTAAGAAATGAGAAACGACGTTTTCTCAAGATCGCCTTTTGGGAGAAAAGCGTATGCGCACGGCCTCCACTTCGAGCCCGCGCTGGATCGATCTCCCCTTGAACCCCCGTTGCCCCCGGATTCACCGATCCTCGCCCGCTGGAGCGCGGTGCGGAACTGCCTGCCGCCGCTGGCCGAGCTGCTGGATGTGGAAATCGTGCTCATGAGCGCCGGCTATTGCGTCGGCGGGACAGGCACGCACCGGGCCGGGGGGCCTGCACGGATATGGCGAATTTCACCGGCCCGGTGCCCGAGGGCGGGAATGTCGCGGTCGTGGAGCAGGTTGTGGCGTTCACGGACGACCGGCGCATGGAATTGCTCATGAAGGCTGAGAAGGCGAGCTGATCAGCCGGATGTCCGGGTTCGCGCGGACGCGGGCGCGCAGGGTGGAAGCCCTGCCGGAGCACCCCTGCGGCAGCCGTTTCCCCGGCATCACCGGGGAAAGCGAAGCGATGCTCCGCCTCAAGGCTTCCATCCTGAAAGCGGCGGCACACGGAAGGGAAAAAGGCGGCGGCGAGCGAACCGGGCATCAGCCTTGCCACGCTCTGCCGCCGCATGGGACAGCTTGGGCTGCTCCCCGGAAAGCGGGGTAACCCGGATGGGCGAACCTATACGCGGGTGGAGGGAAACGCCCGGGCGGCCTGAATGGCGGTAAGCGCGATCATCTTGCAGCGCGGCAACACGGTGTCCACCGACAGGTATTCGCTGGGGGAGTGGAGTTCCGCCCCTTCGGGGCCCATGCTGCAGATGGAGGGGATGCCCAGCACGCTGGCGGTGAATCCGGCTTCGGACGCCCCGAGCGCCCGGTTGCGCCGGATGGTGTAGCCGCCCATAGCTGCGCAGGCCCGTTCCGCCATGCCGAACAGTGTTTCCACGTCCGCCGTGTATTCCAACGGGTGCAGCCGGATGCCGCCGCTGATCCGCGTGGTGGTCCGGGGCACAAAGGTGCGTGCCGCCACGGCCCGGACGTTCTCCACAAGCCGTTCCGCCGCATCGACCGTATTGAAGGTGATATGGATGCGGGCGTCCGCCCACGGGGCCACGGCATTGGCGGAGTTCCCGCCACTGATGAGCCCGGTGTTGACGATGGTCTGCGCCTGCGCGTCGACAAAGGCGTCGAGGGCCACGATCTTGTGTGCCAGCTCCAGAATGGCGGAGGCCCCGTCTTCGTAGCAGCGCCCGGCATGGGCGGAAATCCCCGAAATCCGCATGTGGAAATGCCCCGAGCCCCGGCGCTCGGTGGTCACGCCGCCGTCCGGGAACCCCGGTTCCGCGCAGATGACGGCGCGCGCCCCGCTGATCCGCTCACGGTAGACGCGGGTAGCCGTGGGTGCCCCCAGCTCCTCGTCGGGCGAGAACATGAGCGTCATGGGAACGTCGATGAGCCCGAGATCCTTCAAGGCGCGGGCGGCGAACATGTTGGCGACCACCCCGGCCTTCATGTCGGCCACGCCGGGGCCGTAGGCGCGGCCCCCCTCCACCCGGAAGGGGCGGGCCGCCGCCGTTCCGGCGGGGAACACCGTGTCCATGTGCCCCAGAAAAACGATGCCCGGCCCGGCTTCCCGCTCGTGGGTACGGGCGGAAAACACGTTGCCGAGCTTCTCCATCCAGCTCTCGTCGGGGTCGATGGCGGGCTTGGCGATCTTTTCCGTATGGAATCCCGCCTCCCGCATCCAGCCGGAAACGGTTTCCCCGACCTTGTTCACGTCCTCCCCGTCTTCGGAAAAGGAATCCATGTTTACCAGCCGCTCGATCATGCCCATGATCTCCGGCTGGCGCCCGTCAAAGTAGGCATTGAGTTTCCCGGTCGCGCTCTCCAGTTCCATGAAAGGCTCCTTCTCCGGCTGACCGCCGGACGGATACACGGTTGAGGACGGAATGGGGCGGGCCGCCTGCGGTTACGGGAGGAACCCGCCCCGCAAGGCGGCCTGACGTGATGTTCCTTGAAAAGGGATACGGAGTCCGGCTTATTTTGGCAATGCCTCCGCCATGTTCCGCGTCCGCCCAAACCGGGGAAAGGCAGAAACGGGAGGCGTCCCTCAATCAGCCCGCTGCGGGCAACCCTTTTTCGCCACAGGCGCTTTCCGGCGGAAAAATCGCTTGATGGAAAAAGGACAACAACATACTGTGATCTCACGATTTCGTTAAACGGAATAGCATTCCGTACTACGGAATAAAAGAGAGGGCAGCATGTCGGCTTCCATCCAAGTTCTGACCCGTGCCATACAGCCTCTGGAGATCCTGCCCCGGAAGGACGCACCCATGTGCCTTGCGGAGATCGCCGAGGCGTCCGGCCTGCCCAAAAGCAGCGCCTATCCGGTCAGCAAGGCCGGGCTCATCATGTTTACCAAGTGCCTCGCCGTCGAGTACGCGGCTGAAGGCATCCGGGCCAACCCCCTCTGCCCCGGCCAAATTCTTACGGATATGAACGTGAAGCGGTACTTCCGCGAAGCCGCCGAAGGCTGCATGCCCGAGGAAACCATGCGGCGGGCCATTGCCACCGTCCCGCTCGGAGGCATCGGCACGCCCCGAGATGTGGGCCTTGCCGCCGCGTTCCTCGTTTCGGACGCTTCCGCCTACATGACCGGGCAGGCGCTGAACGTCACCGGGGGGCAAATCACCGAGCTCTAGCGTTTCCCCCTCTCCCAAGCTTTCGGATGGCCTTTCCCCGGAGGCCGCTTTCCCCGTTTTTCTCGGCTTTTCTTTCCGTCTTCCGTGCATCCTCCACCAGCAAACGGAGAGCCGCCCAATGAAGCCTCATGAAACAGCCTTCCCCTGCGAAACCCCTCGCCTGTCTTTCCGTATGGCAGGCCCGTCCTGTACGGAAGGCATGGTTACGTATTGGCCACATTCCGCCGCCGTAACGGAGGCCGGGGCTTGCGGCGGCCCTTGTCAGGGGATGCACGAAGGGATCAACGGCGGCGGACGGAAAGCGGGCTCCCAGTCTCAGGAAAAGGGGCTCTTCCGCTTCGCCATTCTTTCCAAGGAAACCGGGAACGCCGTCGGCACCCTTGAATGCTCCTCCGCAACCGCAGGGAATGACTCCGCAAAGACCATGCGGATCGGGCTTGCCGGACAACACGATTCCGAAAGCTATCTTGAGGAAGCGCTCCGGTTTGCCGTCCTGACGCTTATCCCCGCCCATGCGCTCCGTGGGTTGCGCGTCATCGTCCCCCATGCCCATGAGCGCGTATCTTTGCTGAAACAATACGGTTTCGAACCTTCAGAAGAGGGCGGCCCTGCCTTGTTCCAAAGGGCGGACCGGACGTATTTCGACGCGGGAAAGGGCATGGCCCTCTGCGGGCTGGCGTGCTGCGTGTGCAGCGAGAACCCCACATGCGCGGGGTGCAGGAATGAGGGATGCAAGGACAGGTCATGGTGCCAGCCCTTCAACTGCTGCAAACAAAAAAAGCTCAACGGCTGCTGGGAGTGTCCGGCATTCCCCTGCGACAACCCCATGTTCAACAAGCAGCGCGTGCGGGCGTTCGCCGCCTTTGTCCTCGAACACGGGGAAGCCGCGTTGATCCGGGCTTTGCAAAAGAACGAAGCGGACGGCGTGCTCTACCATTATCCGGGGCGGCTCGTCGGAGACTATGATCTGCCCGAAAACGGGAGCGCTATCCGCGCCATGCTGCTGAGAGGGCTGGAGGCGGCTCAAGAGTCCCGTTCCTGAGCCACACGCCGGAACAAAAACCGGGGCCGCTCCCGGCGCTCCTGCAAAAAGGGGGGGAGATGGCTCTCCCCCCTTTTTTATGGGAATGCGTTGCGGCCTTTTTCCGGCGGAAGCGGGCCTACTGCTTGTTCAGATCCCTGAGCCACTGGATGATGCCGAAGAACACCCACACGCCGCAGACGATATTCAGGAAGAAAGACAGATAGAACAGGTATTTCGTCAGTTGAAGCCACATGGTGACGCCTCCGGCGGTTAGTTGAGGTCGGGGAGGAAGGGGCCTTCGGGCTTGTGGCCCTTCATCTTCTGGTGGACGAAGAACAGTACGAGGCAGTTCATGCCGATGCCGATGAAGTTGGCGGGGATGCCGAAGGGTTCCCCAAGCACCTTGTCGCTCCACAGGAAGAAGCTCAAGCCGCCCGCGATGACGGCTGGAGCGCCCGCGTAGGGGGAGATCTTGCCCCAGAGCAGGCCGCACATCAAGGGGGGAAGGATGGCGGAAGGCCACAGCTTGAACATGTAGATCATCAGCCCGAACACGTCCTGGAAGATGATGGCCACGCCGATGGAGATGCCGCCCACGACCAGCGTGGACAGGCGGGACTGGCGCAGGAGCTGGGCCTGCGTAGCGGCCGTGTTGATGAACTTGTTGTAGATGTCGCGGGTGTAGATGACCGCGGACGTGTTGATCATGGCCGCGCCGGTGGACATGACGGCGGCGAGCAGCGCTCCGAACACGAGCCCGGTGATGCCGGGAGGCAGGATGTCGCGGATAAGGTTGGTGAAGGCCAGGTCGGGCTTCACGTCGGGCTGGATCGCCATGGACGCCAGGCCGATGGCGGCGGTGGTGGCCATGAAGAAGATCCAGTGTACGCCGAAAATGAGCAGACCGTTCTTGCTGTCCTTGGCGGACTTGGTGGAGGCGTAACGCTGGATGTAGTACGGCGCGCAGAACTCGCCGAGCAGGAAGCTGAAAAACAGGCCGAGGAACTGGACAAGGGACCAGTTGGCCAGGGGCTTCATGTTCGTCTCAAAGCGCGGGTTGGAGTAGAGGATCGACATCATGGCGTCGAACCCGCCGAGGTGATCGATGGCGAGATAGGCGCAGAGCGTAACCCCGATGACGATGATGACGTACTGCACGGCGTCGGTGAGGGTTACGGCGAGGATGCCGCCCGACCACGTATAGGCCAGCGTCACGATCGAGGCGATCAGCGCGGCGGGGATGAGGCTGATGCCCGTGGCGGTCTGGAGGATGGCGCCCATCGCCAGGATCTGTACCCCGAACGCCCCTACGCAGAACAGGAATCCGAACACACTGGAAAGCAAGCGACCGGAACGCCCATAGTAAATCCCATACAGGTCCCCGAGGCTGTAGACATTTTTCCCGGCGTTGTGGACGCGCCCGGAGATGAACAACCCGGAGAAAATCTGGTTGATGACGACGCCGGTAAGCGCGAAGAACACGATGATCCCTGTAGTATGCATAAAAGAGATACGCCCGATGGTTGCGCCTCCGCCGCACAAGGTGGCGGCGATGGCGGCGAAAAAGATCGGAAGCGGCATACTGCGTCCGGCGACGGCGTAGTCGTCGAAGTTTGAGACCTTTTTCATCGAGTAATAGCCGAGGTACATGACCAGCGCGAAATAGCCGGCGATGACGAAGTAGTCGACAATGTGCATGGGATGTCCTTGTAGCGGGGAGATTCACGGTTGCGGGAATGGGTTACTTCGTTTCGGGAAGCCGCAGGAGGGCGGAAAGCGGCACGGGCCGCAGGGGGGAGCGGACATGCAGGCGCCCCATGTCGGGTATGGCCCTGCCCGCGGTTTCCGCCGCAATGGCCGCCAGAGCCGGGCCGCAGGTCCTGCCCTGGCAATTGCCCATGCCCGCCCGCGTGCGCAGCTTTACTTCGTTGATGTCGGTCAGGCCGTCGCGGACGGCTTCCCGGATATCCGCCGCGCTGACGTTCTCGCAGCGGCACACGGCTACGTCGTCCGGCACGGCATACAGATCCTTGCGCGGCGAGAACCATGCGTCCAGAAAAGCCTTGGATGCCGTCTGTACGGCAAGGGAACGCAGCAGGGGTGCGCTGCGCCGCCTGAATTCCTCCGGCCCGATGCCTTCCTGCCGCTCAGCCACGGCCAGACCCGCCAGTTCTCCCGCTATCCCAGCGACGGCTGCACCGCGTACGCGGCTGCAGTCCCCGGCGACATACACGCCTTCCCGCGCCGTCCTGCCGCAGCCGTCGCAGGCCACGGTCCAGCACTGCTGGCGCGCATCCCAATGGTGGGGCAGATCCAGCGCGTTCGCCATGTGCGTACGCGGGATGACCCCGCCGTGGTACAGCAGGGTCGCGGCTTCCAGCGTGTGCGCCGTCCCCTTGCAAAAGAAGGAAACGCGCTCAAGGCGATCCGCACCCTGCGCCTCGATGCCGCTGACGTCACGGTACACGGGCGTCCCGCTCTTCCGCACGTCGTTGAGCATGGACAGGCCCCGGAGCAGCAGGGGCAGGCCGAGCAGCCCCGCCGGGAGGTGCGGCGCGGCCTTGAGCATGTTGCTGGGCGGCGTCTGATCCAGCACGGCGGCGAGGGGGTGCCCCTTGCGGATCAGATGGCTCGCCACAAGGTAGAGCAGGGGGCCGCTGCCCGCGAGCACCACCGGCGTTTCCGGAAGCAGGCCCGCCGTCTTGAGGAGGATGTCGCCCGCCCCGGCGTTCATGACCCCGGGAAGCGTCCAGCCCCGGAAGGGGACCGGGCGCTCCATCGCGCCCACGGCGATGATGACGTTTCTGGCCCGCAGATCGAGGACTTCCCCACCACGGGAGGCCAGGATGCGATCCTGTTCCAAGAACCAGACCGTCGTTTCCGGCAGGTATTCCGCGCCGGAACGCCGGAAGCGCCGGACAAGCTCCGTGCCGTCGCGGTAATCGGCGGCCTCGGCAAAACGCTCCTCCGCGCCCGGAGCCGTGACATGGCGGTAGATCTGGCCGCCGGGAAAAGCCTGTTCGTCCACAAGGACGACTTCAAGCCCGGATTCGGCTATGACGCTGGCGGCGCGCAGCCCGGCCGGACCCGCGCCGATGACGAGGGCATCCCACTGGCGGCTCATCGCTCCTGCTCCTTGTCGGGGTATTGGCGTTTGATGTCCATGCCCTCACGGACAATCGTGAGGCAGGCCTGACGGTTGGGCTGGCCGTCGATTTCCACGAGGCATTCGAAACAGGTGCCCATCATGCAGAAGGGTGCCCGGCGTTCCCCGGTCAGAGGATGGATGCTCGTATATCCGGCGTGCGCGTCCCCAAGAAGCGCCGCCGCCACGGTTTTCCCGGCGGGCACGGCGCAGGGCTTGCCCTCAAACGTAACATTGACCAGAGCGGCGTCCCCCGCCGCGGCTTGTGAAGCGGACATAGCCGTATTCCTTGAAAAAGAGTTGAAGGCGGTCACTTGTTCGGAGCCTCGGCATGGGGCGACGAGGCCGCCGATCCCTGAAATCCCGAGCCGCCTCCGGCGAACCGGGACAGCCCGAAGATGGCCCCGTCCGGCGGCAGCGGCTTGCCCATGACATAGTCGGGCAGGGCCTGCTCCAGAATGGCGGCAAGGGACACCGCGCTGTGCATGGCGAAGACGAAGGCGTTCTCGTGCCCCGGAATCCGGTCGTAAATGGGGTAGGCGTCCTTCGGCCACACGCGCAGCCCGGTCCAGAACCGCAGGATGCGCTTGCGTTCCAGCTCCGGCCAGACACGGACGGCCCATTGCGCGTTGGCGGCGAGCACTTCGGGGGTGAGCCTCCTGTCCATGCCCATGTTCTCGTGGGCCGCGCCGATCATTACCGTGCCCCCGAAGGTACGGGCGATGCCGAGCAGGGGGATGGGGAGGACATCGGCGGGGATGCGCTCCAGGAGCATCACCTGGCTCTTGTTGGGGAAGACGGGGATGTCCGTGCCGAGCTGCGCCGCGAGCTTGCGGACGCCGAGCCCGGCGGCGAGCACGGCCTTGCCGCATTCCAGCGTCCGGCCTCCGCAGACGACGGCATAGCCCTTGCCGGAGGGCTTCACTTCCGAAACCCGTTCCCCGGCGAACAGCGTGCCGCCGAGCCTGACGAAGCTTTTGCGGAACGCGAACATCAGGTGCAGGGGATCGACGTAGCCGTCCATGTCGGACCAGATCCCGCCGGAAACTTCCGGGCCGAAGGGGACCTTGGGCAACATGCCTTCAAGTTCCTTGCGGGAAAGCACGGAGGCCGGGTACGTGCCGTCCTCGGTTTCAGCCCGGAGCTTTTCGATGAACTGGGCGCGCGCCTCAAGCTCGGCTTCCCCGAGGCAGGGGATGATCCCGCCCGTGGGCGCGTAGCCCGTATCGATGCCGGACAATTCCTTCAACTCCGCCGCCAGCTTGCCGTAGGCCCGCGAGGAGGCGAAGCCCCAGCGCACGAACTGCGGGCAGCCGAGCGCCTTGGACTGGCACCAGATCAGGCCCATGTTGGCCCGGGAAGCGCGGGAGAAGGTGGGGACGGCATCCACAAGGCAGGTCTTCACGCCCCGTTTCGCCAGCCCGTACCCGACGGCGGCCCCGGTTACGCCGCCGCCCACGATGACGACGTCGAATGAGGCGTTCATCGGGGTTCCTTCCAGGCCACGCAGTCCATCTCGACCTTGAAATCGTTCATCATATGCCCCTGCACGGTCACGCGGGCCGGGGCGTGTTCGATGGAGAAATACTGGCTGTAGATGCGGTTGAAGATGGCGAAATCGCGGGGATCGTCCAGCCAGACGTTGACTTTGACCACATCCTCGGGGCCGTAGCCTGCCTGACGGAGGGTCTTCATGAGGTTGTCCAGCGTCTGCCGGGCCTGTTCCGCGATGCCGCCGACCACAAATTCCCCTTCGGCGTTTTTCGGGACCTGACCGGCGACGAACAGCCAGCCGTCCGCCTTCACCGCCTGCGAAGCGGGCACGCCGCCCTGCTTGGGCAGACCGAAACGCTCAATGCCTCCCATAAACTCCTCCTCTCAAGTTTGGGGCGGGCGGTTGCCCGTCACACCCACTGGTTCCGCCGCACGCAAAAGGCCGCGTAGGCGATCAGGGAATTGATATCGTAAACGGGGACGGAAACCGCCTCCTGCACGGTCCGGGCGAATACGCTCAGATCCGTGCATTCGAGCAGCAGGGCGTCCAGCGGCTGCCCGTCCGTCATGGCGGCCGCGGCTGCCCCGATCTCCGCGCCCACGGCGTCCGTGTCCATGACGGGCGCGGCCCCTTCCAGAATGGTCTTCCGGAAAACCGGGAAATTCTCCATGCCCGCGATGGCCAGGGCGTCGATCTGGGCGTCGGGAACGCCCGCCTGCCGGAAATGCTCGGGCGTCAGCGAGCCGGAATGCGCGGTGAGCACGCCGATGCGGCAGCCCGGGCCGTGCAAGGTATGGATGAGCGGGATCTGGACAAGGCTGGACATGAGCACCGGGACGGAAACGGCGCTGGCCACGGCCTTCTGAAACAGGGCCATGAAGCCGCAGCTTCCGGCGATGGCTTTGACCCCGTCCCGCTCAAGTTCGCGGGCGGCGTCGACGAACAGCGTTTCGAGCTGCGCCGAGGTGCTGGACAGGATTTCTTTGGCCCCGACGCCGCGCAAGACCCGGCAGACAACGGGGAAATCGAAGGTAAGGGGATTTCTGAGCTGCCCCGGAGGTTTTGGGAACAACGTATCAAGGCAGAGGATGCCGATTGGGGTGTCGTAGTACAGGTAACCGCTTGGTATCCGCATAGTGCACTCCCGTGGGCGCTGGCGCCGGATGAAGGGCCGGATGATTTATCATAATATGATAAAGGTGTTACAATATGATTTGAGTAGCGGTTTTATAAGCCTTCGTCAAGGCGCGCGGCGGCGGGGAAAGAAGAAAAAAGTATCATGAAGCCGTTACCGATAAAGCATTTTTCTCTTTTTCCTCCCTCTAATACACTTACTTGTATAGTTATTTTTATAATGCCCCACCAATGCTCAAAAAGGAACGATCCGATACGGCGGGGTTCCAAAAGCAGGGCGGAAGCGGAGTGACGGCACGCGGCGAGAAGGCCGCGCCCTGAAAGGCGAAACCGGCCCGAAAGTGGGACGGAGCGGGATGACAGGGGAACGGGGAAAGGAATGGGCGGGACGAATCGGAAGCCGGAAGGCGGAGAACCGAAGAGGGCCGACACCGGGCGTTGCGGCCCCTGCGGAGATCGGGCACCCGGCCCGGGGCGATAATGCCCGCCCCCGGAAGGAAGGGGACGCGCAAGCGCCGGGGATGCGGGTTACCTTCCAGCCGCACGCTGGAGGGGGAGCGGCGGACACCGCAAATGGGCCCGGCGTGGGGGGATCAGGACAGGGCGCTTTGCAGTTCTTGAATGATTTTCGGTTGATCCTTGTCCCATTGCTCGGAACGGACGGCGTCTATGGCAATGCTCCCCACGGCCTCATTCCCCATGCGCAGGACATGGGAAACGCCGATGGTCCCTTCAAGCAGCATCCCTTGGGCCGAGGCATACCCCTTCCGGCGGGCTTCGGCCAGGAAACCGCGCAATGCCGAGAAATCCGTCTTGAGCACGAACCGGATTTCCTGCTCGTTGTGGGTAAGGATCATTTCCGCCTCATCTTCCGGCATGGCGGCTAAAATGGAAAGGGTGGCCGATCCCATGCCGAGCGGGCGGCGGTCGCCTGTTTTATTGAGAAAAACCTGTATGGGATGCCAGCCGTCGAGACGCTCCACGCACACGGCGTCGTAGCCGCTCCGGGCATAGAGGATGGTCGAATAGCCGAAGCGGCGGGATATGCGTTCCGCCAGCGGCAGAAACCGGGCGCGGATAAAGGCGGCGACGTCCATGCGCGGGCTGATGAGGCAGGAATCCCCGATGTGGTATTTCTTGGTGGCCGGGTCGCAGGCCACAAAATTTTTCTGGCGCAGCACCGTCAACAGCCTGTGGACGGTGGCAACGGGGATATCGAGGGACGCGCTCAGCTCTTTGGGGGTTATCATGCGGTCGCCGCAGAGGATCACCTCTTCCAGAATGTTCAGCACGCGATAGACGCTCTGCGCGCCTTTGATGGTCTTTTGGTTGGAATCCATAACCATTCTTGCCGATTGAAGGTTGCAGATACGATGCGCCGTTGGAAAAAGGCGGCCAAAAGGAAACGCGCCGCCCCCGTCCGGGACGGCGTGTGAAGACGGCCGCAACGTTTGAGGAGCCGGTACGGATATCCCGGAAGCCCGCGAGGGCGGCTTCGACGGCACTCCGCCGGGCCGGGGTTCCCGCCGGGGAAGGTTTCGCCGTACTCCAGCGACACCCCCGCAGGCACCCTTGCGGAAACCGCCGCCCCATTTTCCGGTGCGCGGGGTGTCCGCCTCTTTTCCGGGCATTCCCTATGCCATTTCTTGCAATAACTTGTTTGTACTGTCAATATTACCGCATGATAGAACGCTTCAACGCCGATTGGCCTTGAGGCGGCAGGAAAGCATTGCGGGGATCCCCTTCCCAAAACCTGACGGCCTGCGCGCCTGTTCCCCCTCTCCTCATCTTTTTGTTTCTCCAGAACCCATACCGGATGCCGCCCACGCTTTCCCGTCCCCCCACGCCTTCACGCGGCAGCCTCAACGTATTACACGGAACCTCTTCATTTCTTTTCATATATCGCTTGTGCGAAATGTGCATTTTTCTCTTGCCTTTTGCTCACGGCCGGAGTATCAGAAAATTATAATTCAATATTAAACTTTTTAATATAAAATTATGGAGGTCCGCATGGCCGCACAACTGCTGTTGCAGCATGTGAAAACACCGTCCGGCGTTTGTGCCGACATACTCGTCGATGCGGGACGGATTGTCCGGATCGCGCCCGATCTGCCTCCGTCCCTCGCGGACACCCGCCTGGATGCCGAAGGGCACATGGCGGCGCCCGGTTTCGTCAACGCCCATATCCATCCGGCACAGACATTTGTGGGCGGACCGTGGGTCGACTACGACTATGCGGATACGGTCCCGGGGCGTGCGAAGGCGGAAGCCGAATACCTCGCCAAACACGGCCGCATGAACAGCTTGAGGAATTGTTACGTGCAGTTCCGGGAAGCGATCCGGCGCGGTACGACCCATGTGCGGGGCCACATCGACGTGGGCGTGTTCGGGCTTGCGGAGCTTGAAGACGCGGCCCGCGCCCGGGAAGCCTTCCGGGACGTGCTGGACATCGAGTATGTCGCCATGCCCTCAAACGGCATCCTGAACATGAAGACCGATCCCGAACAGACCATTGCCGCGGCCCTGCGCGCGGGAGCCTCCAGTATCGGCGGGGCCGACCCCTGCGACCGGGACCGCGATCCCGTGCGCTCCGTGGAGCTGACCCTGCGTCTGGCCGCCGAACACGGCGCCAAAGTGGATCTGCACCTGCATGAGTTCGGTTCGATGGGCCTTTTCTCGCTCGATCTGCTCTTCAAGAAAATCCGGGAATACGATCTCCGCGACCGCGTGACCATCAGCCACGCGTGGTGCCTCGCCAACCTCCCCGACACCCGGTACCAGCCCATAGCCGAAGCCTTTCAGGAGCTCGGCATCGGCATCATCACCCACGTCCCCGGCCATGTCCCCTTCCCCTCCCTCAAGCAGGCCCGGCGCTGGCAGGTCCGTTACGGCGTCGGTACGGACAACATGCGCAACCTCTGGGGGCCCTACGGCATGAACGACATGCGCGAGCGGGTCATGCTGCTGGCCTACCTCAGCGACTTCCGCCGCCGTGAGGATCTGGAACTGGCTTACGACGCGGGCACATACGGCAGCGCGTCCGTGCTGGGCCTGCCCGACTACGGGCTGTCGGAAGGCTGTTGGGCGGATATGGTCGTGTTCCCCGTCGAAAACAGGGCCTGCGCCCTGCTCGAAGGCCCCATGCCCCGGTTTGTGATCAAGCGCGGCGTCCTTGTCGCACGGGACGGCGAGTTGACGGACGCCGTCCCGCCGTGCCCGGAATAACCCTCGGTCCCTTCCACATCAGGAGAACGCGTATGAAGCCCTTTTTCGACATGTCCTTACTGATCGCATTCGGATTCTTGTCTCTGCTTCTCCTCCTCGGCGTCCTGCTTCGGGCCAAGATCAAGTTTCTCCAGAATTTTATGGTTCCCGCCTGTCTCACGGGCGGGGTGATCGGCTTTTTCATCCTCAACACCACGGGCTTTCCGCAGGTCCAGCCCGAACTGTACCCGGCGCTGGCCTACCACTTCTTCACCATTTCCTTCGTCTGCATCGGCTTGAGGGGCATGAGCAAGGTCGACCAGAGCAAGGGCTCCGCGACCAAGGAAATGGTGCGCGGTTCGATCTGGCAGGCGCAGATGTTCCACATGGGCCTCTGTTCGCAGCTCATCCTCGCGACGGGCATCGTCTATCTGCTCAACGCGCTGACCGGGCGGGATTATCTTGAGTCCATCGGCTTCCTCGCGGCGCAGGGGTTCGCGGCGGGGCCGGGGCAGGCCATTTCCACCGGACTGGTCTGGGAAAAGTTCGGACATTCCGGCATGGGGCAGCTCGGGATGACCTTCGCCGGGGTCGGCTTCATCGTGGCGTTCGCCATCGGCGTGCCGCTGGTGCGCTGGGGCGTGCGGAAGGGGCTGAACACCTACCCCGTGGGCAGCGTCCCGGAAGAAGTGAAGACCGGCCTGCTCGCACCGGAGAACCGGCCCTGCGGCCTGCGCCAGGTCACGCAGAACTCCAACGTCGATTCGCTGGCCCTCCAGCTGGCGCTGGTGCTGGGCGCATGGATGCTGGCCTATTACGCCGTCGAGGCCGTGGCTACGCGCGTCCCCCCGAGCATCGGGGGGACCATGTGGGGGCTGTTCTTCTTCATCAACATGCTGTCCGGGATGCTGGTGCGCTTCGCGATGCGCAAGCTCGGCATCGTCCACCTCATCGACGGCGACTCCATGACCCGCCTGACCGGGTGGATGATGGAATTCCTGCTGCTCAGCACCCTCATCGGCATCAAGTTCGCGGTGGTGAAGGAATACATCATCCCCATCGTGGCCCTTTCCCTCATCCTCGCCGTGTTCACGCTGTTCTTCATCCTGTACTTCGGACGCCGCGTCCCCGGCTATTCCTTCGAGCGGACGGTCATGATGTTCGGGACCTGCACGGGGACCATCCCCACCGGGCTCATCCTGCTGCGCATGGTGGACAGCGAGCTGAAGACCACGGTTTCCGTGGAGGCGGGCATGTGGAACATGGCCGTGTTCATCTTCTTCTACGTCAATTTCATTTTCCACGGCTACGTCGTCTACGACTGGGGGATGCCCGCCACGCTCGGGCTCTTTGCGCTGACGTTCCTCGCCAACTACATCATCCTGAGGGTGTTCAAGCTGATCGGGCCTAAGCAGTTCTAGATCCGGCAGCACCTATGGCAAAGCCCCCGGAAAACGCTTTCCGGGGGCTTTTTTCAATGGATGCCCTCACCGGGCCTTGCGGGGACGCGGCCTAGACTTCCCCGCGCTCTTCCAGATCCAGCAGGATGCGCTTCAAGAGCGTCCGGAGCTGCTCCTTTTCTTCCGGGGAAAGCATGGTAAGCAACCGCTTTTCCATGTCCGTCTGGGCGAGGAACGACTCGCGGGCCATCTCCAGCCCCTCCGGGGTCAATTCCACAAGGACGTTCCGACGGTTCTCCCGATCCGCATTGCGCCGGATCAGCCCCTTTTCCTCAAGGTGATCCATGACGTTGGTGATCGCCCCCGGAGTCCTGTAGGCCTGTTTCGTGATGTCTTTCGGATTGAGCGTATACGGTGGCCCGGCATGAAGCAGCGCCGACAGCACGTCGGCCTCTCCGTTCTTGATGCCGAAGGGCTTCATTGTTTCCGTACTTTTATGGTTATGATAGCGCGCGATACGGAGAATCCTGCCGAGGATGCTTTCAAGCCCGATGCCGGGAAACACCGTTTCCCATCGCTCGTTGCGGCGTTGCGTATAATCTTTGGGCATGAACTCCCTCATAAGATAAAAAGATTTTCAACCGACAAGCAGACCATACCCCAGAACACCACGCGCGGGCAAACAAAAACAGCGCCGGAGAATGCCGCGTCCTCCAGTGATCCCACCTTTCCGGAACGCAACCGATAACTGCATCCTCCGTATCGGGCGTGGCGGCCTCAGCCGTCACGCCTCACCGCAGTGGCGCGTAAGGAAACCGATGCCGGGGATTCCGCCGCCCAGACGCCTGAGCCAATGGCCGTGGAGGAAAGCATTCGTATTCCGAAGCGGCCCGGGGACGGAACGCTTCAGATTGTTCCTTCAAATTTCCGTTTTAAGGCATTTTTAAAAAATCTTTGACTCGTATTTCATGGAAGGCCTAAAGAAGCGTAAACGGCGCGCTGGACGCCTGAACAGGAAAACAGCTTTGAGGGCGGTTTGCTATTTATCTTAATAAGTGTTAAGTTAAATAGAGAATCAACCGGAACCCTAGGGCTTGGCATGGCAACGCTCCCTGAAGTCATCTCCAACGGAGAACTCCCTGTCTTGGACGACTGGGAGCCTCTTAGCAGAAAACGGATACTGCGGTACTTTGACCGAAGCCTCGAATACGCGGACGTCTCGGCCTACGTATCCGCACAAGGTGAACTGCTTCCCGACGAGCGCATCATCCTTGTTTTCCTCAATGCCGTTTACACGCAATCGCTGGCGACCGTGGAACTGTATTGCCGCTATGTCGTCGAGCTGTTGAACTACGCCCGGAAGCCTTCGTTCTCCGTTACGGCCCGTGATGTCGAAAGCTATATCAGGCAATGCAGGATGAAAGGCCTCAAGCCCCGTTCGGTGAATACGATTATCGGAGCTCTGAAAAGTTACTTCAAACGGCTGGCAGACACGGGCGCCATTGCCCTGAACCCCACGGCATTCATTAAAAAACGGAAGGACGGCGCGGGGATTTCACTCCCCGGGAACCTCACGCACAGCCTTTCTGAATCGGAGATGCTGCTCCTGTTCGACCGCCTTGCGGAACACGGAGCCCCGCAGCGGGACATTCTCCTTCTGAAGACTCTCTTTATGACCGGATTGCGCGGCGAAGAGGCCGTTTCCCTCTGCTGGAAAGACGTCACCGTCTGGCAGGGGCAACGCTATTTCAATGTCCTGGGCAAGGGCTCAAAGGAAAGGCGCATTTATCTTCCTGATGAAATTGACGAAGGCCTTAACGAATATGGAAAACTGACCGGGACGTCTCCAAATCAGCCCATCTTTGGGAACCTCAGGAAACCATCCCGGCGGATCGGGCGCCACGCCCTGTACCATATGGTCAAGAAATGGCTGACAACACTCATGAACAGGCCGGATGTCTCCCCGCACTGGTTCCGCCACTCCTGTTTTACCTATCTCGCCAGCAAGGGGGTCCGCCTTGAAAGCATACAGGCGCTTGCGGGACATGCTTCCATCGACACGACCATGCTGTACAACGAAGCGGCGCAGCTGATGGTCCCGGCGGGGACAGCCTTCAATAAATCCCATTCATATGAACCAATAAAAAGAATAGAATAAGGCTGGGCAGCTCCCAGATCCACTGGGTTCAGGCTTCACATGGTTCGGGAGATTCCTCTTCCCAAAACCAATGGGAGGGGAACCGCCCAGTGGTCCATCCTTTCGGGAACATGCGCCATCGCCATAGCAGAGGCCCCGCTCGAAGTTCCGGGCAGGGCCTCTTTGCGCATGTTCATCTGATATGTTCACGGTGATCAAGCTTGGATCGGAATCGAAGCACACCGTTACGGCCTGGCTTCGCTTCATACGGCCATCTGTAAAAACGCGCTTATCCCCTCACAACGAGGACCGTGCCCGCTGAAGAGGCTGTATCCCTTTGGCTGGTCATGGCTACGGCGTGTATCCAAATCATAGACGCAATATTCCTCCCCAATCTATAGTGCTCGGACAAACCATGGTCTCTTGTGGACGGAAAATCGTTTTCCAAGGTAATTTTCCCCTTTCCGCAGTGCCGCCTCTGGAACGCATGGGCCCGTCCCGGCTTTTCTGCGCGCGTTTTTTACTGGAGGATTGTTTATGGAAGCGCTCCCGTATCCCGCCTTAGCCACGGATGCCCCGCAAGAAGTTCCTGTTTCCCCTCCCCAAACGGGAGAAATGCGCCTTGCCCCCTCCGAAACGGATCGCATCCCTCACCTTATCCACTCCCTCACGACGCTGTCGCGCCTGCACGGGCACGGCGTTTCCCCGCTCCTGCTCATGTCCGGCGCGGCGGATCTGGCAGCGTCGCCCGCCGCCTGCCTCCGCGCTGCGCAAAGGGCCGGGCTGGAAGGCCGCATCATTCCGATAGACGACGTCAGCTTCATTTCCCCTCTGGCATTGCCCTGCATCCCCCTGCTCAAGCACAACCGCTCCTGCGTGCTGACGAAACTGGGAGAACACGAAGCCGAAATCATCCTTCCGGAAGACGGGGAAAACCCCCGCACCATTCCGCTGGATCAACTTCAGGCCGACTTCGCCGGGCATGTGCTTTTCGCCCGCCCCGCCCCGAAACTCGAACGCCGGACTGAAAGCGAACATTTTTTCCATGAAAAACGCTGGTTCTGGGGCGTGTTGTCTCACTATCTGCCCATTTACAAGCATGTGATCGTCGCCAGCGTGATCATCAACATCATTGGCGTGGCGGGGTCGCTGTTTACCATGAACGTCTACGACAGGGTGGTGCCCAACAACGCGACGGCGACGCTGTGGGTGCTGACCTCCGGCATCCTGCTGGCCTACTTCTGTGATTTTCTGCTGCGCAACCTGCGCGGGTATTTTGTGGACGTGGCCGGGCGCAACGCCGACGTGGTGATCTCCAGCAAGCTGGTGGACAAGGTGTTGAGTATGCGCTTCGACAAAAAACCGGAATCCACGGGCGCGCTGGTCAACAACCTGAGGGAATTCGAGGCGCTGCGCGACTTTTTCAGTTCGGGTACGCTGCTCACCTTTGTGGATCTGCCCTTCCTTATTCTCTTTCTGGCGCTCACGGCCTTCATCGGAGGGCCGCTGGTCTTCGTGCCGCTGTCCGCCGTGCCCGTGATGCTCATAGGCGGACTCTGGATCCAGTGGGCGGCCCGCCGCGCCTCCGAGCACGGATTCCGGCAGAACATGCAGAAAAACGCGCTGCTGGTGGAAATGGTCAACGGCCTTGAAACCATCAAGGGCGGCATGGCGGAAAACCGGATGCGCCGCCAGTGGGAACAGGTTGTGGGCGCTTCCGCCCTCGCTTCCGCCACGTCGCGCCGCTATACCACCCTGGCGACCACGCTGTCCTCCAGCCTGGTCCAGCTGGTCACCGTGGGCATGATCGCCTGGGGGGTCTATCTCATCGCGGAAGGCAGGCTCACCATGGGCGCGCTCGTCGGCTGCAACATTCTGGTGGGCCGGGCCATGTCCCCGCTCATGCAGCTCTCGTCAATGCTCAGCCGCTGGCAGCAGTCACGCATGGCGCTCAAGGCCCTCGACACGCTGATGGACACCCCCTCGGAAAACGACGGGGAAGATTCCCCGGTCAACGCCGCGACGCTGGACCCGCTGCTGAATCTGGACGACGTGAGCTTCAGCTATCCCGGCTCGCGGCGGACCTCGCTGGAAGACATTTCGCTGAACATCCGGCCCGGCGAGCGCGTAGGCATCATTGGGCGCGTGGGATCGGGCAAATCCACGGTCGGGAGGCTGCTCATCGGCCTGTATCCGCCGGACAAGGGCGACGTGCGCTTCGGCGGCGTGGACATCCGCCAGCTGAACACAGCCGATCTGCGGGGCCGCATCGGCTACCTGCCTCAGGACGTGGTCCTCTTCTACGGCTCCATCCGGGACAATATCGCTCTCGACGATCCCGCCGTGCAGGAGCGGCTGGTGAGCCGTGCGGCATGGCTCGCGGGCGTAACGGAATTCGTCCGGCTCCACCCTGCGGGCTTCGGCGCCCAGGTGGGGGAACGGGGTATGAACCTCTCCGGCGGCCAGCGGCAGTCCATCGCCCTTGCCCGCGCCCTGCTGCACGATCCCGACGTACTCATCCTGGACGAACCTACCAGTAACATGGATACCGCCACGGAAAATATGGTGCGCGAACGTCTTCAGTCCGCCCTGAAGGACAAGACGCTTGTGCTGATCACCCACCGCATGAGTATGCTCCAGCTGGTCAAACGGGTCGTGATCATAGAGGAAGGGCGCATTGTGGCCGACGGCCCCAAGGAGCAGGTGCTGCGCGGGCTTGCCGCCGCGCCTCAGGCTCCGCGCCCGGACAGCCGCCCGCCGGAAAAAAGAACGGAACCCACAGCGGGGTCCGCACCTCTTTCTTCCCATCCCTTGCCCGGAGACGCGTCATGAACAACCAGGAAAAACAGAAGCGTCTCAAGGAAAAAGAACAGATCGCCTTCATGGACGAAGTGGACGCGGCCCTGCACCGCCGGCCGCGCATCGGAGCGCGGGGGCTCTCGCTCGGCACGGCTGTAGCCGTGATCCTGTTTCTCATCTGGGCGAACCACAGCGAGATCGACGAAGTCAGCAGGGGGCAGGGACAGGTCATTTCCTCCCAGCACACCCAAGTCATCGAAAACCTGGAAGGCGGCATCCTGCAGGAAATGCTGGTGTATGAAGGGCAAATCGTGGACAAGGGCACGCCGCTGGCCCGGCTGAGCAACGAAACGGCGGAGAGCCTGTACCGCGACGCCCTCGGCAAGAGCCGGGAAAACACCATCGCCATCATCCGGCTCCGGGCTGAACTTGAGGATCATGAGCCGGTATTCCCGGCAGATCTGGCCGCCACATCCCCTCAAATCATTGAGGATCAGCTGCTTTTTTACGCTACGCGGAAAAAACAGCGCACGGCTGAGCTGGAAGTGCTCCACTCCCAATACGTCCAGCGCGCGCAGGAGATCGAGGAAGAGAAAAACCGCAAGCAGCAGGCCGAACGCGAGCTGGGGCTTGCTTTGCAGCAGGTGGGCATGACGCAGGGGCTGGTAGCCCGCAACCTGTACTCCAAGGTCGACTTCCTCAACCAGCAGCAAAAGGTGGCTGCCCTGCAGGGCGATATTTCCGTGCTTAAGGCGTCCATTCCCAAGGCGGAGGCCGCCGCGCAGGAGGCCCTCCAGAAGTATGAGCTTCGCAAGGCCGAAATGAACAGCCAGATCGTGGAAGAAATAAACAAACGCCGCGCTGAGCTGGCCTCGCTGACGGAATCGCTGGCCGCAGGAAGCGACCGGGTGACCCGTACCGAACTGAAGTCCCCGGTACGGGGCACCATCAAGCAGATCATGCTCAAAACCGTTGGCGGCGTGGCCAAGCCGGGGGAACCGATCATGGAGATCGTGCCTCTGGACGACACCCTGCTGGTGGAAACGCGCATCCGCCCGGGGGACATCGCCTTCATCCGCCCCAACCAGAAGGCCATGGTCAAGGTCACGGCCTATGATTTCTCCATCTACGGGGGACTGCAGGGCGAAGTGGAGCAGATCAGCGCCGACACCATTGAAGATCGCAAGGGCGATCTGTTCTATGTGGCCAAAATACGCACTACCGGAAACGCCATCATCCACCGCGGGGAACAACTGCCGATCATTCCGGGCATGGTGTGCACGGTGGACATCCTGACCGGCAAAAAGACCATTCTGGACTTCCTGCTCAAACCCATCCTCAAGGCCAAGCAGGACGCGCTCCGGGAACGCTGATCCCGGAATTCCGTACAACCAGACCCCTCCACCCCTGAGCACAAGGCAGGTTTGTCATGGCCGAATACACGCTGCGTATGACTTCCCAACAGAACCACCCCCCTGTCCCGCACCTCGTACCGGGGGACAGGGCCGTGCTGGACTTTCCCATGCGGGGCGTATTCGCCGGACGCCAGGGACAGGATCTCGTCTTTTCCAGAACCGACGGCGGCAAGCTGGTGCTTCCCGGCGTATTCGCCGCACATACCCTTCCCGGCACCCTCCCCGCCCCCGGAGAGCTCCCCGGCGAGGCCCCCGGAAACCTGATGGGGAAAGCGTCATCCTTGCTGGATACAGCGGATAAACCGGGCGGCACCCTCCATCTGATTGTCCACGGACGGGACATGAGCCTGGAGGAATTTCTGGCGGCGCTGGGCAAAGAGGATATGCCGGAATCGGGCATGGCTCCGTCAGCCAGGGTGCGTTTCCACGAATACGCCGATGCCGAATTGATGCATGGCATCGGCGGGCTGGGCGGGCTGGAGCTGTCCCTTTCAAGAACAGGGTACGAAACCGCCCCCCGGTACGACACGCTGCCGACCCGCCAAGATAAAGAAAACGATCAGCTGCCGGCCCGCGGCGGCCTGCCGGATACGCCGGTCCCCCCCGCACACCACGTTCCTACCGTGGATTCCTTCGCTTATGCCTTGGCGGAAGACGGGGTGCCGGACACGGTCTCCGGCAATGCGCTGGCCGGGGCCCATCCCGGGGACGGAAACAACATTTTCGCATGGGTCACGCCCCCCTCCGCCGCCCGCTACGGCTCCATCAGCCTCAACCCCGACGGCACATTCACCTACACGATCGACAACAGCCTGCCCATCGTGCAGGAACTCGGCGTCGGCGATCAGGTCGTGGAACATTTCATCTATACCTATACCGACGCTGCCGGAGAAAAAGCCACTGGTTCGCTGGACATCTCGATCATCGGGACGAACGACGTGCCCACCGTCGCCGCCTCCACAGCGTCCGTGTCAGACTCCGGGTCCGCAGGCGTCCCGAGCGGCGTCAGCGGCATACTGCCCGCGCCCCATGATCCTGACGCGCACGACATGGTGTCCTTCCTGCCCCAAAACGGTACGCCGGGGGCCTACGGCACCTTTACGCTGCATACGGACGGCACATGGTCCTACGACCTCGACAACAACCTGCCCGCCGTGCGCGCCCTTGCTCCGGGAGACAGCCTGACCGAAACGTTCACCTACACGGTGAGCGACAACCACGGGGGAACCTCCTCCAACACCCTGACTGTTACCATCAACGGCACCAACGACGCACCCGCCATCGCCGCAGCGGCAACCTCCGTCACTGAGGACATACAGCTCACAACCTCCGGAACCCTGCCAGCGCCCAGCGATCCCGACAGGGGGGATACCATCGCCTTCGTACCCCAAAACGGCACGCTGGGGCACTACGGTTCCCTGACCCTGGGGGCCGACGGCTCCTATGCCTATGTACTGAACAACACCTCGCCCACGGTCCAAGGGCTCGGCGTCGGGGAAACGCTTACCGACACCTTCACCTACACCGTCACGGACAACCACGGCGCAACGGCTTCCGACACGCTCACCGTCACCATTCACGGCACCAACGACGCGCCGACCGTTGCAGCCGCTGCCGCCTCCGTCACCGAAGATACGCAAATCACCACATCGGGAACTCTGCCGACGCCTCAGGACACGGATACTCACGACACCGTTTCTTTCGTCGCCCAGAGCGGCACGCCCGGAACCTACGGGACCTTTACCCTCAACGCCGATGGTTCCTACACCTATGTCCTGAACAACAGCCTGTCCGCCATACAGACCCTCGGCGTGGGCGAAACCCTCACCGACACCATCACCTATACGGTCAGCGACGGACACGGCGGTACGGCCTCCAATACGTTGACCGTAACCATCAGCGGCACCAACGACGCCCCGACGGTGGCAGCCGCCACCGCCTCCGTTGCCGAAGACACGCAGATCAGCGCGTCAGGTACCCTGCCCCAGCCGCAGGACGCGGATACCCACGACACCGTGGCCTTCACGCCGAAGCTGAACGAGACGGGGACCTACGGCTCCCTGACCCTGAATGCGGACGGCACGTATATCTATACGCTGAACAACGCCTCGCCCGCCGTCCAAGGGCTCGGGGCCGGAGAAACCGCCACCGACGTGTTCACCTATACCGTCACGGACGGGCACGGCGGCACCGGCTCCAACACCCTGACCGTCACCATCAGGGGCACCAATGACGTCCCGACCGTCGCCGCAGCCACCGCCTCGGCCACCGAGGACGCTCAGATCACCGTATCGGGAACCCTGCCGCTGCCGCAGGACGGGGATATCCACGACACCCTGACGTTCACCCCCAAGGTTGCCGAGGCCGGGCTTTACGGAACCCTGACCCTGAACGCCGACGGCTCCTACACCTACACGCTCAACAACGCCTCGCCGTTGGTACAGGGCCTCGGCGCGGGCGAATCCGTCACCGACACCTTCATCTACACCGCCAGCGACGGGCATGGCGGCACAGTCTCCAACACGCTCACCGTCACCATCAACGGCACCAACGACACGCCCTCCGTCGCCGCAGCCACCGCCAGCGTGGTGGAAGACCTTGCCCCTACGGTCAGCGGCACCCTGCCCCACCCCACGGACACGGACATCCATGACGCTGTGGCCTTCATTCCCCAGTCCAACGCCGCCGGAGCGTACGGTTCCCTCACCCTCAACGTCAACGGCACCTACACCTATATCCTGAACAACGGCCTGCCCGCCGTGCAGGCCCTGAATACCGGCGGCTCTCTGACCGATACCTTCACCTACACCGTCAACGACGGACACGGCGGTACGGCTTCCAACACCCTGACCGTCACCATCCACGGCACGGACGAAGGGCTGCCCGGCCTGACCGTCTCCGATGTGGTGGAGGATGTGCGGCCCTTTACCCAAGTGACCCTGCCCGTACCCTCTGATCCGGGCGGCACGCTGGGAAGCGCGTATGTCTACTCCTCGTCCTCGCTACAGGGGCAGTACGGCGTATTCACCATCGCGGCGGACGGCACGGCCACCTATACGCTGTACAACAGCCTGCCCTCCATACAGGGCCTCGGCCAAGGCGAAACGCTGACCGATACGCTGGCCTACAGCGTCTCCAACAGCCAGGGCGTGACCCTGCCCGGTTCCTTCACCGTGACCATCCACGGCACCAACGACATTCCCACCGTCGCCGCCGCTGTCGCTTCCGTCACCGAAGACACGAAGATCACCGCATCGGGAACCCTGCCTGCGCCACAGGACGCGGACATCCACGACACAGTGGCCTTCCTCCCCCAGACCAATACCGCCGGGCGTTACGGTTCCCTGACCCTCAACGCCGACGGGACGTATACCTACACGCTCAACAACGCCTCGCCGCTGGTGCAGGGCCTCGGCACGGGCGAATCCGTCACCGACGCCTTTACCTACACCGTCAGCGACGGGCACGGCGGCACGGCGTCCAATACCCTGACCGTCACCATCAACGGCACCGAGGATCTGCCCGTGCTGACCCCGGCCACAGCCAGCGTCAGGGAAGACGTCCAGCTTACGGCCAGCGGCGTGGTTCCCCCGCCCTTCGACGCGGATATACGGGACACCCTGACCTTCACGGCCAAGGCCAATGAAGCCGGGCGGTTTGGGACCCTGACCCTGAACGCCGACGGCACCTACACCTATACGCTCAACAACAGCCTGTCCGCCGTGCAGGCACTCGGCGTGGGAGAGACCCTCACCGACGTTTTCCAGTACACCGTGACGGACAGCCAGGGCGGAAGCTCCTCCAGCACCCTGACCGTGACCATCAACGGCACCAACGATGTCCCCACAGTCGCCGCCTCCGTAGCCTCCGTCACCGAAGACACGAAGATCACCGCCAGCGGAATCCTGCCCACCCCGCAGGACACGGACATTCACGACCCCCTGGCGTTCACCCCCAAGGTCGCCGAGGCCGGGCTTTACGGCAAGCTCACCCTCGCCGCCAACGGCTCGTATACCTATACGCTCAACAACAGCCTGCCCGCCGTGCAGAGGCTCGGCGTGGGGGAAACGGCCACCGACACGTTCACCTATACCGTCAGCGACGGGCACGGGGGTACGGCCACCAATACCCTGACCGTCACCATCAACGGCACCAACGACGCGCCCTCCATCGGCGCTTCCACGGCTTCCGTGACCGAGGACACGCTGCTCACCGCCACCGGTTCCGTACCCGTGCCGCGCGATCCCGACGTGCATGACGTCCTGTCCATCCAGCCCATGAGCAACGTCGCCGGAACCTACGGCACCCTGACCCTCAACGCAGACGGCACCTACACCTATACCCTCAACAACAGCCTGCCCGCCGTACAGGCCCTCGGCGCGGGGGAAAGGCTCCTTGACGTATTCACCTATACCGTCAGGGACAACCACGGCGCTACGGGCTCCAATACCCTGGCCGTCACCATCAACGGCACCAACGACACGCCCTCCGTCGGCAACGCCACAGCCACCGTCACCGAAGACACGCAAACCACCGCCACGGGTTTCCTCCCCAGCCCCACGGACCCCGACGCCCATGACTCCGTGCCCTTCCTCCCCCAAAACGCCACTGCGGGGCTCTACGGCACGCTGACGCTCCGTGCCGACGGTTCCTACACCTATGCCCTCAACAACGCCCTGCCCGCCGTACAGGCCCTCGGGGTCGGGGAAACGCTCAACGACACCTTTACCTATACCGTCAGCGACGGGCACGGCGGCACGGCGTCCAACACCCTGACCGTCACCATCAGCGGCACCAACGACACGCCCGTCGCTTCGGCGGCCATCGCCTCGGTCATCGAGGACACGCAGATCACCACAGCCGGAACCCTGCCGCCGCCACGCGACATCGACATCCGCGACAGCGTCAGTTTCGTGCCGCAGCCCCTCTCAGCCGGGACGTATGGGACCCTGACCGTCAACGCCGACGGCACCTACACCTACACCCTCAACAACAGCCTGCCCGCCGTGCAGGCACTCGGGGCCGGGGAAACGCTTACCGACACCCTGAGCTACGGCGTCGTCGACAACCACGGCGCGATCGGCACGGGCACCCTGACCGTGACCATCAGCGGCACCAATGACGCTCCCACAGCCACCGCAGCGGCAGCTTCCGTTACCGAAGATCTCGCGCTCACGGCGACCGGGGTTCTGCCCCCGCCCCGTGACGTCGACATCCACGACACCTTGAGCTTCCTGCCCAAGGCTGCGGAACCGGGGCTCTACGGGACGCTGACGCTCCGTGCCGACGGCTCGTACACGTACACCCTCAACAACGCCCTGCCCGCCGTGCAGGCCCTCGGCGTGGGCGAAACCCTCACCGACACCTTTACCTGCACCGTCAGCGACGGGCACGGCGGCACCGGCTCAAGCACCCTGACCATAACCGTCAACGGCACCGACGACGCGCCTTCCGTCGCCGACGCAGCCGCTTCCGTCACCGAAGATACCGGGCTGACCGCCTCCGGCACCCTGCCCGCGCCCACGGATCCGGACGCCCATGACACGCCCGTGTTCATACCCAAAACGGCGGAGGCCGGGCTGTACGGAAGCCTGACCCTCAATGCCGACGGCACCTACACCTATACGCTGAACAACGGGTCGGCGGCGGTACAGGCGCTCGGCGCGGGGGAAAAGCTTGCCGACACCTTCACCTACACCGTCAGCGACGGGCACGGCGGCACGGCGTCCAATACCCTGACCGTGACCATCAACGGCACCAATGACGCGCCCTCCGTGGCTGCGGCGGCGGACAGCGTCAAGGAAGACGTCAAGCTGACCACGTCCGGAATCCTGCCCGCGCCCACGGACCCGGACGCCCACGACACGCCCGTATTCGCACCCAAAACGGCGGAGGCCGGGCTGTACGGAAGCCTGACGCTCAATGCCGACGGCTCGTACACCTACACCCTCAACAACGCCCTGCCCGCCGTGCAGACACTCGGCGTGGGCGAAACCCTCACCGACACCTTTACCTACACCGTCAGCGACGGGCACGGCGGCACGGCGTCCAACACCCTGACCCTCACCATCAACGGTACCAACGATACCCCCTCGGTCGGCCCGACGTTCGGATTCGTGACGGAAGACACGCTGACCGTGCTCAACGGCGCCCTGTCCACGCCCACGGATCCCGACACCCATGACATGCCCGTGTTCGTGGCCAAAACGGCGGAAACCGGGCTGTACGGAAGCCTGACCCTACGGGCGGACGGCACCTATACCTATACGCTCAACAACTCCATGAACGCCGTGCAGGGGCTCGGGCAAGGCGAAACGCTCAGGGACATCTTTACCTACACGGTCAGCGACGGGCACGGCGGCACGGCTTCCAATGTCCTGACCGTAATCATCAACGGCACCAACGACGCCCCTGCGGTCGCCGCCGCCGTCGCCGCCGTGACGGAAGACGCCAAGCTGACCGCCACAGGCAAGCTGCCCACGCCCACGGACATCGACAACAGCGCGGACGGCATCGCCAGCGACACGTTGAGCTTCATTCCCCAGATCGCCCGGGCCGGGGCCTACGGCACCCTGACCCTCAATGCAGACGGCACCTATGTCTACACCCTCAACAACACGCTGGGATCGGTTCAGGCGCTCGGCGCGGGCGAAACGCTCACCGACGTCCTCACCTACACCGTCACCGACGGCAAGGGCGGCACGGCGTCCAACACGCTCACCGTAACCATCACCGGGACCAACGACGCCCCTGTGGTCGCCGCCGCCACCGCCACCGTGGCGGAAGACACGCGAACCACGGCGAGCGGCACCCTGCCGGCGCCGCAAGACATCGACGCCCACGATACCGTGTCCTTCATCCCCAAAACGGGTGAAGCGGGACGCTACGGCACCCTGACCCTCAACGCCGACGGTACCTATACCTATGTCCTCAACAACAATCTGGCCGCCGTACAGGGGCTCGGCGTGGGCGACACGCTGTCCGAAGTGTTCCTGTACACCGTGAAAGACAGCCACGGCGCGGTGGGCAACAACACCCTGACCATCACCATCCAGGGCACCAACGACGCCCCCACGGCCTCGCCCGGCAGAGGCTCGGTCAAGGAAGGCTCCGTGCTCACGGCCTCGGGCAGGCTGGCCGCGACGGATCCGGACAATACCCTGGACGGAGCGGGCTCCGATGTGCTGGCCTATACGCCCAAGGTGGCCCAAGCGGGGCTGTACGGCACCCTGACCCTCAACGCCGACGGCACGTGGCTCTATGCCCTCAACAACAGCCTCGGCGCGGTACAGGGCCTGACCACGGGCGAAACGCTGACCGACACCTTCACCTATACGGTCACGGACAACCACGGCGCGGCTTCGACCGGCACGCTGACCATCACCGTCAACGGCGCCAACGACCCGCCGCTGACCACTCCGGCCACCGTCCAGGTCGCGGAAGACGCCGCGACGGTGGCGAGCGGCACGCTTCCCGCGCCTTCCGATCCCGACAACACCCAGGACGGCGTGATCAGCGACATCCTCTCCTTCGTGCCCGCCACCGTGCAGGGCATCTACGGCACGCTGGTCATGGACGCCGCCGGGCGTTACACCTACACCCTGAACAACAGCCTTGCCGTCGTGCAGCGTCTGGGAGCCGGGGAAACCCTTCAGGAAGTCTTTTCCTATGCCGTCCAGGATCAGCACGGCGGCATCAGCACCAACACCCTGACCGTGACCGTCAACGGCACCAACGACGCGCCCACCGTAGCGGCGGCGGCAGCCTCCGCCACCGAGGACGCCCAAATCACCGCCAGCGGAAGCCTGCCCGCCCCACGGGACACGGACACCCATGACACCGTGGCCTTCATCCCCCAGACGGCCACTGCCGGAACCTACGGCACCCTGACGGTGAATGCGGACGGCACGTACCTCTATACCCTGAACAACAACCTGCCCGCCGTGCAGGCGCTGCAGGCGGGCCAGACGCTCACCGACACCTTTACCTACACGGTGACGGACAACCGCGGCGGCACCGGAAGCAATACCCTGACCGTGACCATCAGCGGCCTTCAGGAAACGGGCGAGATCTCCGGCCCCGGCAACGTCACGGAAGACGTCCGGCTCGCCACCTCGGGCACGCTGCCCGTCCCGGCCGACCCGCTCGGCATCCTGAGCGGCCTGCTCAACGGGCTGACGTACAGCGCCACCACCCTGAACGGACTCTACGGCACTTTCACCCTGAACGCCAACGGCTCCTACACCTATACGCTGAACAACAATCTGGGCGCGGTGCAGGGCCTGACTACGGGCGAGACACTGCTGGACGTGCTCCCCTACAAGGTGACCAACATCCTCGGCGCCGCCCTGAACGGAAGTTACGCGGTGACCATCCACGGCACCAACGACACGCCCGTGGCCCCGTCCGTCAGCGTCAGCGTGCAGGAGGACACGCTCCTCCTGTCCAGCGGGATCATTGCGGCCACGGACCAGGACAACACACGGGACGGCATCGTCAGCGACCTGCTGAGCTTCACGCCGCAGACCACGGCGGGGCTGTACGGCACCCTGACCCTCAACGCCGCCGGGGCCTACACGTATACGCTGAACAACAGCCTGTCCGTAGTGCAGGCACTCGGGCAGGACGAGAGCCTGTCCGAAACCTTCAACTATACGGTCAAGGATCAGCACGGCGGCATCACGGTCGGCACGCTCACCGTGAACATCAGCGGCACCAACGATTTGCCCGTGCCCACGGTGCAAACCGCAAGCCTCACCGAAGACGTCAAGGCCGTAGCCCTGGGTTCGCTGCGGCCCGTGCCCGATCCGGACGTCAACGACATCGTGACCTTCGTGCCCCAGTCTTCCACGGCGGGCCTGTACGGTACCCTGACCCTCAACGCCAACGGCTCCTATGTATATGTCCTGAACAACAGCTCCGCCGCCGTGCAGGGGCTGGGGCCGGGCGAATCCGTGACCGACACCTTCGCCTATGCCGTCTCGGACGGGCACGGCGGCACCGCCGCCAGCACTCTGACCCTCACCATCAACGGCACCAACGACGCGCCCACCGTGGGCACCGCGTCGGCCTCCATCGGCGAGGAGGCGGCAGGCCCGGCCAACGCCCTCTCCGGCCTGCTGCCCACTCCCTATGACGCCGACATCCGCGATACCGTCTCCTTCGTGCCCCAGACCAATCGGGCCGGAACATGGGGTACGCTGACCCTGCGGGCCGACGGCACCTACACCTACGCCCTGACCGACAGCGCCGCCCTGCACAGCCTAGGCGCGGGCCAGATCGCCTACGACACGTTTGCCTACACCGTGGCCGACAACCACGGGGCCTCCGTCACCAATACCCTGACCATCACCGTCATCGGCGTCAACGACGCCCCCAGCGTAGCCTCCGCTACGGCCAGCGTACAGGAGGACACCCTGCTCACGGCCAGCGGCATACTGCACGCGCCGACCGACCCCGACGCCGGAGACAGGCCGCAGTTCGTCATGCAGCTCTCCACACAGGGGCAGTACGGCACGCTGTTCCTCAGCCCCGCCGGGGCCTATACCTACACGCTGAACAACGGCCTGCCCGCCGTGCACGCCCTGGGAGAGGGGGACACGCTCACCGACACCTTTACCTATACGGTCACGGACGGGCACGGCGGCACCGCCACCAACACCCTGACCGTCACCATCAACGGCACCAACGACGCGCCCACCGTGGACGCGGCCGACGCCGCAATCACCGAAGGCGTGGCCCAGACGGCGGGAACCCTGCCGACGCCGCAGGATCCGGACGCCCACGACGTTCCGGTCTTCGTGCCTCAGACGGGCGCGGCGGGTCTGTACGGCAGCCTGACGCTCGATGCCTCAGGCGCGTATGTCTACACCCTGAACAACAGCCTCGCCGTGGTGAAGCAGCTTGGGCTCGGGGAAACCCTGACCGACACCTTCACCTACACGGTGACGGACAATCACGGCGGCACCGCCACGAACACGCTGACCGTCACCGTCAACGGGATCAATACGCCGCCCCTGACCGGAACCATCACCGCGGGCAGCGTGACCGAAGACACCAGCACCGTGCTCACAGGCATCATGACGGCACCCCCGGACCCCAACCCCCACGACACGGTGGTCTTCCTGCCCCAGACCGGCACGGCCGGGGCCTACGGCACCCTGACCCTCGCGGCCAGCGGCCGCTATACCTACGTCCTGAACAACACCCTGCCCGCCGTGCAGGGGCTCGGCGTCGGAGAAACCCTCACCGACACCCTCGCCGCCACGGTCAGCGACGGCAAGGGCGGCCTGACCCAGACCACACTGGCCATCACCATCAACGGCACCAATGATCTGCCGTCCGTGGCCCCCAGCTCGGGAGCCATCACGGAAGACACGGCCATCCTGGCCGGAACCCTTTCCCTGCCCACGGACCCGGACATCCACGATACTCCGGCCTTCCTGCCACAGCTCGGCACAGCCGGGGCTTACGGCACGCTGACGCTGAATGCGGACGGCACCTACAGCTACGCCCTCAACAACAGCCTGTCCGCCGTGCAGGGGCTCGGCGTCGGGGAAACCCTCACCGACTCTTTCGCCTATACTGTCAGCGACGGGCATGGAGGCACGGCCTCCAACACCCTGACCATCACCATCAGCGGGGCCAACGACGCACCCGCAGCGCTGGCGGCCACAGCTTCCGTCATCGAAGACACTGCCCTCTCCGCCTCCGGCGTCCTGCCACGGCCGAGCGATCCCGACTTCCACGATACCGTGGCCTTTATCCCCCTTGCCGCCCGGGCGGGCGCGTACGGAACGCTGACGCTGGCCGCCGACGGCCACTACACCTACGTCCTGAACAACACCCTGCCCGCCGTGCAGGGGCTCGGCGTCGGGGAAACCCTCACCGACACCATTACCTATCAAGTCATCGACAACCACGGGGCCACAGGCAGCGCCACTCTGACCGTGACCATCAACGGCACCAACGATAACCCCATCGTCACGCCCCTGACCGCGTCGATTCTGGAAACAGCCGCCTCCGTGAGCGGCGTGCTGCCCGCGCCCACAGATCCCGACATCCACGACGCGCCTGCCTACGTCCCCATCGCCGCCCGGGCCGGGATTTACGGAAGCCTGACCCTCAACGCCGACGGTTCCTACACCTATGTGCTGAACCAGTCACAGCCCGCCGTACAGGGCCTTGGGCAGGGGGAAACGCTCACCGACACCTTCGCCTACAGCGTCGTCGACGGGCACGGCGGCGCAGCGTCCGGCACGCTGACCGTCACCGTCAACGGGATCAACAACCCGCCCACGGTAGCCGCGTCCGCCGCCGTCATCGCCGAGCACACGTCCTACGTAACCGGCGTGCTGCCCAGCCCGGATGATCCCGACATCCACGACACCGTATCCTTTACGCCCGCCACCCTGACGGGCCGGTACGGCACCCTGAGCCTCGACGCCCACGGCGGGTACGTCTATACGCTCAACGCCCACTCCCCGGACGTAAGCGGCCTCGGGCAGGGGGAAAGCCTGACCGACACCATCACCTACGGCATCGCGGACGACAAGGGCGGCACGGGCACAGGCACCCTGACCGTGACCATCAACGGCACCAACGACGCGCCGGTGCTGGGGCCGCAGGCCGCATCCGTCAGCGTGGGCGGAACCGTCACGGCGGCGGGGACGCTGATCGCCGGCGATCCCGACGCCCACGACACCGTCAGCTTCACTCCCTTCACGGCTCAGGCGGGGCTGTACGGCACGCTCACCCTCAACGCCGACGGAACCTATGCCTATACCCTGAACAGCGGCCTCAGCGCCGTGCGGCAACTGAGCATAGGGGATACGCTTCAGGACGTGTTCCTGTGCCAGGCCCAGGATCAGTACGGCCTCACGGGAAGCGGCACCCTGACCGTCACCATCAACGGCGGCAACGAAGCGCCAACCGTGGCCGCCGCGACCGCCTCCGTCACCGAGGATCTGGCCCTCACGGCCACGGGCACGCTTCCCGCCCCCCAGGACATCAACATACACGACACGATCGGCTTCGTGCCGCTCTCGGCACAGGCCGGAACATATGGAACGCTCACCCTGACAGCCGGCGGACGCTACATCTACGTGCTCAACAACACCCTGCCCTCCGTGCAGGCTCTGGGCACCGGCGAAACCCTGACCGACACCTTTACCTATCAGGCCATCGACAACCACGGCGCGATCGGCTCGAATACCCTGACCGTGACCATCAACGGCACCAACGACGCGCCGACGATGAGCCTTGCCGCGGCGGCCTTTGCGCGCACGGATCTGACGCTGACGGGCGTTCTGCCTCCGCCGCATGACCCGGACGCCCACGACACGGCGTCCTACCAGCCGCTGACGGCCCAGGCGGGGCTGTACGGCACGCTCACCCTCAACGCCGACGGAACCTACACGTATGTCCTGAACAACACGCTGGATACGGTAAGGGAACTGGGCGCCGGGGAAAGCCTGCAGGATGTCTTCTCCTGCACGGTCATCGACAGCCACGGGGCCACCGGCGCGGGCGTCTTCACCATCACCATCAACGGCAGCAACGACGCGCCCACGGCCGCCGACGCCACCGCCTCGGTCACGGCCGCCGTTTCCGGGGATCAGGTTCTGGCGACGGGCATCCTGCCGCACCCCGCCGACCCGAACATCCATGACGTCCTGAGCTTCGTGCCGCTGGCTGCGGAGGCGGGCAGCTACGGCACCCTGACCCTTGCCGCCGACGGCTCATGGACCTACACGCTGAACAACGCGGCGGACGCCGTGCGGCAGCTTGGCGCGGGGGCAACCCTCACCGACACCATCACCTATCAAGTCGCGGACAACCACGGGGCCACCGGAAACGCCACGCTGTCCGTCACCATTTACGGCGTCAACGATCTCCCCGCCGTCGCCGCGGCTACGGCTTCCGTTACCGAAGACACGGCGGCCGCGGCTTCCGGCATCCTGCCCGCGCCTACGGACCCGGACAGCGGCGACAGCGTGAGCTTCGTCCCCATTACGGGCGGGGCGGGCCTGTTCGGCACCCTGAACCTCGACGCCGACGGGCACTACACCTATACCCTGAACAACAGCCTAGCCGCAGTACAGGGGCTGGGCGAAGGGCAAACCCTGACCGACACCTTCACCTATACCGTGACCGACAATCACGGCGGCACGGGAAGCAACACCCTGACCGTCACCATCCACGGGCAGGACGAATACCCCGGCGACCTGATCGAAGACGCGCGGACCACGCTCACCGCGCCTCTGCCGATCCCCCCTGAAACCGAAAGCATCCTCGGCACGCTGACCGGACTGGCGTACAACCTGCTCGGCGGCACATCCGGCTCATACGGCACATTCACGCTGCACGGCGACGGCACCGTCACGTACAACCTGAACAACGGCCTGCCCGCGGTGCAGGCTCTCGGCGAAGGCGAGACCCTGAGCGATACCATCCATTATACCCTCGGCCTGCCGGGGTTGCCGCTGCTTTCGGTATCGGGGAGCTACACGGTAACCATCCACGGCACCAACGACCTGCCTGACGTGGCCGCCGCCACGGCGCAGGTCACCGAAGACACGGCGCTCACGGCCTCCGGCACGCTGCCCGCACCGCACGACACCGACATCCACGACACGCTTTCCTTCCTGCCCCAAAACGCCACGGAAGGCGCATACGGTTCCCTGACCCTTGCCGCGGACGGGCACTACACCTATACCCTGCACAACGACGCGGCGGACGTGCAAAACCTGCACACCGGGCAGTCCCTGACCGACACCTTCACCTATACCGTGACCGACAATCACGGCGGCACGGGGAGCAACACCCTGACCGTCACCATCCACGGCCTTGACGAACCTTCCGGAGGGGGGACGTATGCCGCCCCGCAGACGGCTTCGCTGTCCGTCACGGCGGAAACGGGAGAAGCCGTGCCCCCAGGTACGGGCACAACTTCCACGCTTCCGGACTACCTCCAGCCGGAAGGCGATTCCCTGGCCAGCGTTTTGAACCATTACGCCTCCTCCGGTTCCGGGCAAGGGCACGAAACCGCGGCTACGGACGGTACGCCCCCAGAAGGCGGCGCAGCCCCCGACGCTTCGCCCCTGCCCTCGTCCGAAGACGGTGGAGCGCCGACAGTATCCGCCCCCACAGAAACCGCGGTGCATGACGCCCAGCCGCAACAATACAGCGAACCTTACACGCCCCCCATGGAAAGCTCCACGGAAACGCTCCAGCAGAATGTGAGCCAGGAATTGGCCCGCAACGGAGGCATATGATACGAGCCTGCTATATTGAGCCACACCATAGCGAGGCGCGTCCTTTTGTACACGGAATAGCCTAACGGATCGAAAGCAAACGCTTCTTGATGAAGCCTTTCCCCTTATCCACAAAAGCGTCCCCCTTCATGCCGGATGAAGGGGGACGCGGGAAACGTCAGGAAACCACGGCGGCGGCCCGGCTACTGCAACAGCCCGAACATCCTCCAGAAGGGAATGGACACGATGAAGCCGAGCGTACAGATGACCATATAGGCCGCGCTCAGCTTGATCATGGAGCGGTGGTTGGCCATCTTGCCTTCAGTACCGAGGTCGGCGCACAGGTAGAATGCGTTCATGTACTTGAGATACCAGATATCGCCTCCGGCAAACGCGACCATGCAGACGATCCACGGGTTCATGCCCAGCGGGATGAGCAACGGCGGAAGGATGAGCACGAAAATGGCGGCGGCCGACGAAATGGAGACGATCAGCAGGCGGATGACGCACATGCCCAGGATGATCGCAACGATGAGCGAAGCCGGGCTGCCCACGACGCTCAGGAGGTAGGGCTTCAGCGCAACGCCGAGCCACCTGTCGACGTGCAGGGCCCGTATTACGGCGGCGAGATTGAGGATACTCCCAACATAGACCACCGAAGGCCAGTCTATGCCGTTCTTGAAATCCTTCCGATCCATGACCTTGGACATCAGCAGCACGCACATGGCGGTCACGGCCACTTCGCCGGAGGAAATGCCGTGCCACGCTTCCGTCATCCACAGGAGCAGCGTGATGATGAGCGTCCACAGGGTGATCCGTTCCTCGCGGCTCAACGGGCCGAGATTCCTGATCTGTTCGGCCACGTTGTCCTTGGTGAGCCGGACGCTCTTGCTCGGCTTGTAGGCCCAAATGATGTACAGGCCCATGCCGGCGAGCATCACGAGACCCCACGGCAGCGACCAGAGGAGCCAGTCCAGCCACGTGACGCCGCGGTATTCCGGGGGGAGCATACCCACCAGCACGTAATGGGTGAACGAACCGCTCATGAACATGTGCCCCGCGAGCACGAACCCGACATAGCACGCCCCGAAGAGGCCGCAGGCCCCGGCCTTCTTGCGCTCCATATCCAGCTCGTCGCTGATGCTCAGCGCGATGGGCGTGGAAAGCGTGGCCTTTGCGTTAATGCTTGGAATGAGCGGAGAAATGACCGTACCCGAGGCGATGAGGCCCCAGACCTGCCCAGCGAAGGACGCCGGGAACAGATGCAGCACGCACAAGGAGATGCGCTTGAGGAGCCCCGTCTTGCCCGCCACCGCGCCGAGGGCGAACGCCCCCACCATGATCCACCACCCGGAAGTGGAGAATGTGGCGAACGCAGTCTGAAAAGGAACGCATTTCGTGGCCGCCCAAAAGACGCACATGAGCAGGCCCGTAACATATTCGGGCACGATCTGCGTTATCCACCAGCCGACGGCCCATACCGTGATCCCGAGGGCCTTCATGGTCTGCGGGGACAAGCCGTCCGGAGGGGTGATAAAGGCGATCCAGACACCAAGAGGGATGAAGAGAAACGAAAAAGCTTGACGAACGCGCTGTATTGCATTGGGAGAAAGAATCATCGTATCCTCCTGTCACAGGAGACAGTGACCGCCAGGGGAGAAGTTCTTTTCCGGGAAAACCGTCTCCATGTTGACACGACAGCTATTTGTCCGTAAGTAAAGGAAGACGAGTAGATGCGACGATGCCGTCGAGGCATGAGGGCGGCACGGAAGAACCGCTTGCGAAAAGCGGCCCTCCGCGACAAAGCCGTTGCCCGAAGAGGAAAACCCGCTGGTTTCCCTCCATACGGCAAACGACGCCCTTTCTGTTTTGCCCGCGATCCGCAAAACCGCAGGCAAACCACGACGTATCGCCTTTACCCGTTTCACCGCCAGGCGGTGCGCTCCCTTGCCGTGGAACACCGCGCTGGCTGTCTTTGCCTGCCATATGCCCGAACCTGCCAGTTCAGGCCTGTGGCAGGTTTTTTATTTGCCCGGCTGGAAAACGCGGGAAGCCTGCAGCGCCGTCAGGGCGATGAGCTTGCACCGCTTCACGATGGAAGAAGGGACAAGGTATTCGTTGAGGGAGTGGATATGTTCCCCTTCCGGGCCCATGTTGCAGATGGTGGGGACGCCGAGGCTGGAGCTGAAGCCGGCTTCGGACGCGCTGTCGTAATGCTGGCCCTTGATGGACATGCCGAGGAGCTCCCCGGCGTCCTTGACGAGCCCGAAGAGCTTGTCGCCCGCTTCGCAGCGCTCGAAGGGATAGAGGCGCAGCCCGCCGCTGATGGAGGCCGACGTTCCGGGGATCACGGTGCGGGAAACGGCGTCACGGATGCCCGCGACGACCTTTTGCCCGTCCTCAAGCGTCCTGTAGGTCAGATGGATGCGGGATTCGGCCCACGGGGCCACGGAGTTGGCGGAAGCCCCGCCGCTGATCAGGCCCGTGTTGACGGTGAGCCCACGCTCCAGATCCAAAAAAGTGTCGATCGCCAGCGTCTTGTGCGCGATTTCAAGGATGGCCGAAGCCCCGTCCGCATAACAGCGCCCCGCGTGGGACGCCTTGCCCTGTACTTTCAGGAACATATGGCCTGAACCTTTGCGGGATACGGTGACAAGCCCGCCGGGGCCGCCGGGTTCCGAGTTGATGGCGGCGCGTGCGCCGGGCAAGACCTGCGCCAGGGTCCGGGAAGCCGAGGGGGAGCCCAGCTCCTCATCGGGCGAGAACATGAGGGTCATAGGGCAATCGATCAGGCCGAGCCGCTTCAAGGCCCGCGCCGCGAACAGGTTGGCCACAAGCCCCGCCTTCATGTCGGCCACGCCGGGCCCGGTGGCCCGATCGCCCTCTATCTTGAAGGGCCGCGCCTGCGCCGTACCCTTGGGGAAAACCGTATCCATATGCCCGAGGAACACGATCCCCGGCTCCGCTTCGCGCCCGTGCGTCTTGGCCATGAAGACGTGGCCAAGATCCGCCTGCCACGGCTCGTCGGCGGGCGCTTCCGTCTTGGGCATCATGAACGTCTGGAAACCCGCCTCGCGCAACCAATCCGTCAGGACGGTCCCCAATTGGTCCACATCCTGCGCGTCGGTCGTGAAGGAATCCATGTTGACGATCCGCTCCAGCAAACGGAGCATGTCGCCTTCCTGAGGGTCGAGATACGCATCAAGCTTGCCTTTCCATAACGTGAGGTCCATGCGGGGTTCTCCAATCGGCAAAAAATTACGCTGAGGAGGAAAGTCGCCTTTCCGTGCCGTTGACACATCAACCGTCTCTTTCCAATGCATTGGCATTGAAAAGCACTTTGGGGCCACGAAGGCGCGGGTCATCGCGCATGGGGGAAGATTGCGGGAACGCCGCCGGAAAAACGGGGGAAAGGGAATGGCAAGAAAGCCGGAAAGAGGGAAGTGGGTGAAGAGGCTGGAGGGGCCGCCGGATGCGGCGCGGCGGTGGCGGTCAACATGCGCTCCCCCTTTCCCGGGACTGCGCCAGAAAATGCTTTTCCGCCACGGCATGGAGATGGCGCGCCATCGCGTCGGAGCAGGCGTCCGCATCCTTGCGTTCAAGGGCATCGATGATCATCAGATGCTCGTTGATGGCTTCTTCCATCCGCCTCTTCAGACGGACATCGTCCGCGCGGTTGTGGGAAAAGAGCTCGTTCAGATGGCTGACAATGTCGACGAAAACCGGGTTTCCGGTCGCCGCCGCCAAGAGGGTATGGAATTGGGCGTCCAATTCGCCGTCGTTCTCCCCGTGCAGGAGTTTTAACTGCTGATCGCAGACAATGATCTTGAGCTGATGGAGCTGCTCGGCGGAATGCCGTGCCGTGGCTATCCGGGCTATGGACGGCTCGATGACGAGCCTGAACTCCATAATATGGTCAAATGACTTTCCTTCCGTGTCGACGGCTTTGAGCAGGGCGGCGGTCAGCGGCGCGAGATCGGAACCGCAGATGTACGTCCCGTCGCCGTGGCGGCTCTTGAGGATGCCCTGCTCCGAGAGCGTGCGGATGGCTTCCCTGACGCTGTTCCGCGAAACGCCGAACGTTTCGGCAAGCGCCCGCTCGGGGGGCAGCTTATCCCCCACCTTGAGCCCGCCCTTTTCGATAGCATCCTGTATTTTCTCGGAAAGCCTTTGATATGCCTTGAGGGGTTCCCGTGTTTCGGGAAGAGGTTCAGCCTTTTGAGATTGGTCTGGAGTCTCTTGTGAATGCGTCATGCGAGGTTCTCCCTTTCTCTTTTGGTAGAACCACTATTGCAACCTTCAACCAATCTTGTCAAGCATCATGTGAAAAAAACAATGATTCACCCGGTAAAAAACGGGAAAAAGCTCTTCTATAACCATAATACAGCTAATTTTCATGAGTTATATAATTCACTATTGTGACGATACTCCATCAGGAATACACAGCGTTCCATTTCCATTCAAATACAACGTCAGAGAGAGCCTCTACGAGTTACAAACATAATCGCCCGTCAATACGTTAAAACAAAGGGTGCCCTCCTGAAATAACGGGGGGCATCCCTTGCGTTCCGCCATACGATACCTGCGGAGAGCCGGGTTGTACGCATCCCGATGCCGGGAAAACGTTCGTGGCGCAGGAAACCAGTCCGTCCCATGTGTACTTTCCGGTTTGCGGCTGAAATCCCTATCTATATTGCGCTGCTGGAATGTTTACTTCCGTGGCGGAGGCCAACGAAACCAGGACCTGCTGGAGAGCGGGCATAGATAACCCCAGCCGCCAAGAACTCTCTGCCGCATCCTTGTCCTTGTGCTGTGGAGGACATGCCCCCCGCGGACTCCGACGGGCTAACCACGCTTCCCCGAGGATAGAAAAGAACAGGGATAACGCAACGGCATCTCAGGCAATGCGTTCCATGACCCCCTGGATCGCCAGGCGCACCCCTTCCTCCGTATAAAAATTGCCGTTGATGAGGGTCCGGCATTTCAAAACTTTCTCGAAATGCCGCAGGGTTTCGGGGCACGGCTTCTGCGGGTTGCTCCAAAAATCGTCCAGATCCTGCTCTTCCTGCGACGAAGCCAACCCGCGCACCGCATAAATGGACGTGCCAACGCAATAGACGGGTATACCCCGCTGAAGCCCGGAAATGCCGATCGTGCTGTTGAGGACCACCATCCCTTCGCTGCGGTCCATCATAAGCGCGGCCCTGCCCGACTCCACGAAATGAACCCGGCCTTCCAGCCCGCAGGCATGGCTGAACCGGCGGATGTACCTCCGGTAATTGATGAGCCCGTTATCAAGAGGATGGTTGCGGATCAGCAAATGCATGGACTTGGGCGCGGAGTGCGCAAAAGAAGCCAGTACATGCGCAATGGCTTCCTTCATCCCGCTGAACGGCGAATAACGGCGGACTTGGGAATCCGAATCAAGCTGGAGCGGAAACAGGAAATAGGGCGCACGCGACCGGTAGATTTCCCGGACGCTCTCCGCCGAACGCCTTTCCCATGTGCGGCGGGTCAGGACGCGAAGGAACCATCCCCAGACTTCGCTCACGGCGCTCTGCGGGCGATGCGTCCGGAAACAGGGGAAAAACGGGCGCAAAAAAATGGTCCCCGCATAATAGGCAATAGCCTTCCATACGCGTGCCGAAAGAGGATTCTGTACGGCAACGGGTGACGGCGGGGCCGGATGGGATTCCGCAAGTTCCCGCAAAAGGGCCGGCGAATGGGGAAGCATCGAGTTGCCGTTGACCCCGCCCTCTTCCATCGTGATATAATGGGGCCGCAAATACCCTTCCTCAAATGCCCACACCCGGATATTCCGCAGTTTTGCCACCAGAATGGCTTCACGGTGCAGAGGCCGCCAGTCCCCAAAGGCCAGCAGATCCGTAACGCCTTCGCGCCGCATGAGATCGCCGATCCAACCGCTCCAGTCCGTGGTCCGCCCCTGATACCACACGGCCTCTCGCGAGTGCCAATCCACCACGTCACCGCCGCAGATATTGACGCGCAATACACGATGCCCGGCCCGCTGTAACGCCAGCCCCAGCTCACGGAAAAAACTCCCGTGCGGGCCTTGAAGAAACAAGTAGGTACGCATGATCAGAATACGTTCCTTATCTTTTCCCTGAGCGCCGCAAAGGTGCGCATAAAAAACTTGCCGCGCATTTGCCCTTTTGGCTGGGTAAGCCGGTAACAGATGTCCTCGGGCGTGCAGAATCCCTTCGTCTGCCAATCGTAATACGAAGGATAGAGTATCAGCGTCCCTGCGATAAGCTCCTCAAGCGAAAGCCCGGCTTTCCGGCGGGGGAAATCAATCCGATCATGGGTCAGCCCCCACCCCGCGTAGAAAGGCCCCCCATAAGCGTGGACCTCTATTCCCCTCAGCAATGCCTCGAACCCCGTCAGCGACGTGAGCGTGTGCACTTCGTCGACAATGCCAAGCAGGACATCCATACGCACGTTGCGGACAACACGATCCGCGTACCGTAACGCCTCTCCATCGGGTATGCGCCCTTTCCGGTTCCGGCTTTCCACGTCAGGATGCGGCTTATAGATGATGAAAGCATCCGGATGGCTTTCCCGCACGGCCTTGAGCAAATCCACATTGGAAAACAGCCCGCATCCGCCCAGCCGCACGGAAGCGTCGTCCTCAACCTGTCCGGGGACAAGGAGCAAACGTCCCTTTGCAGAAAAATCACCACGGGTTACTGCGTCAACACCCGTGTTGTATTTGGTAATTCCCTTCTCGACGATAAAGCCACGCAAGGCGGAAGCCCGGCTGCACAATTCCGTCCTCTCCGGATGTTCTGGCAAGGTGTTCAAAATGTCTTCCAGCCCACTCGGGCGGGATGGATCATAGTAGATGCCCTTCTCATCCAGCACCAACGAATACGGCCAATTAAAATCCGAACCCAACCCCACCGAACGGATGAAGCCGTCCTCCATGCGCATCAGCCGGACGCCCATAGTCTGGCAGGAACTCTCAAGTCCTATTGTGCATTTGGACGCCCATACCACGACATCGCCGCCGTTTGCTTGCGCCCATTTGATGGCTTTCCACCAATCAGAAAAAAAACGGATGGTTCCCGTGGTCGATTGCAAAAAGGCCCGGGCATGAGGACGTTTCCATCTGGAAAAGCCAACACATGCGTGGAACCCCTTATTCCGTTCATTCTGAAAACGCTGGGCGGCCAGAATCCGGATGGCTTCATGGATGTCACAACGCTTGGCGGCCACGGGATTCACATAACGCGCATACAACATATACGCCGCGGCAAAGATCTCTTCCGCCGTACGGCGTTTTGCCCTCCGCGGGCAAGTAAGCCGATCATGCGTTGCCCCCCATCCCGCATAGAACGGCATGCCGAAACAGTGCACTTCCTTACCAAGCAGCAAGGCCTCAAAGCCCATCTGGGAGGTGACTGTGTACACAACATCAGCTTGAGCAAGAAGGGAAAGCGGCGAAACATCCTGTGCGATGATCGCAATGCCTCTTCGCTTCGCCGCCTCGGTCAGATAGCCCTGCTTTTTCCCCGCAAGCACATCGGGATGCGTCTTGACGAACAACCGGGCGGTGGGAAACCGCATCTGCGCGTCGTCCAGCATAGCTGTGAAACTTTCAGCATCGGCACGGCCAAGCGTAACGCTGGTATCCCCCTTTGTCTGATCAAGGATAAGAACACGCGGGCACGAAGCATCACCAAGCAATTTTTCAGCAGCACGCGGCGCATGATTATACTTGCTCAGATCGTGACGCTTGATAGCTTCAATGGCATGCTGGACGGACTGCAACTGCCCTTCCAAATCCCCTCCGGAGCCGTTCAGCAGATTCTCCAAATCGGATGGCTCAGTGGCGTCGTAGTAGATGCCGGTATGGTCAACTACAAGGGAAAGAGGCTGCGCCCCCTTGCATCCGAGATCAAGGGAGCGCAGGAAGCCGTCTTCAAGCGCGATATAGGGAAGGTTATGCTTTGCCGCATAATCACGGGCTTTGTCAGCTGTGGGCTTATGGCCCCAGCCGAGAACCCCTATTCCTTTACACATAAATTTATCTAGATTGTAAAGGTGTGCCAATTTTGAGGAAAGTAAAGTATAGTCCATTACAGATGATGGCTGATTAATTAATAACTTCAAAAATTATACGCTCCACTGCCGAATGAGACTGTTTTCTATCTTTATCATATTTGTATAGCTCTTTTAGAGATACCAATCTATATTCTAACCCGTGAACTATGTTCATAACGCTATACTTTGATATAGATTGACTACTTATCTATAAACATATAAACATTTTCAAAAATTAAAACTATATCAAAGGAGTCATATACATTTTATACGCATATTAAAACGATATTTTCATAAATTTATCTAATATTTCAGTTGATGTAGAAAATTATCATCAGGAGATTATCCCTTGACGATTTTCCGGTAGTACGCCCTTTTTTGCTTAAATTTGGCCTTCAGCTTTCCTGTAGAGATCCTGAACAACATTCTATAGGTCCAGTAAATGCAGAAGTTGGTGATCGAGCTACTCCTTGTTTTTTCTATACTCTCGACACGACGTTCCAGTTCTTCCACCTTTCCAGGTACGGCGGCGTTTTCTGCCAGCCGCAACTCTATCCATTTCTTATAAAAATGCGATTTTGCCGTGTCCCCGCCTTCCATTTGGGACAACTCTAAATTTTTGAAGGCTTCGTAACTGTCGACGGGCACGACGGGATCCTTGATGGACGGTTTTTGTTCCAGCGCTTCCTTTAAGAAAAGCCAAGAGCGATGACGTTCCGCCGTTAGGCGTGAGTTCACTGCATCGTAATCAATTTTGTTATGGAACGAATTCACCGTAATAGCGTTGATAGACGTAACAATATGATCTAGACCGATACCAAGACTTTCTAGTAGAGAGGGAATGCGGGAGTTGCCGTTGAAATCTTCATGCATCAGTGTGACAAACTGCTTATTAAAGATAATGGAGAACACAACCCCGTGGAAGGAGTCGGTGATAACGTACTTAGCGTTCTTAATGAGCGCCAACCATTCCGCAACTGGTCGGAATTGCCTGTTTTCATCTTTAATAGGGCTGATGAGTTTATATTTGCTGCGTATGTCGAGCAATACATTGGGGTTGTTAATATAGGTAGCCGATTGCGCGTTCAAAAAGATGCCGCAAACGTAATCTTCTTCTGGAATTCTATTTTTCTCGGTATCAATAATCCGCATATAGGTTTCAGCACTGAGCAAAAAGGTAGGATCTAGCACCTGTACCGCATCAACGCCAAAATCGTCCCGGCAGATGACCACGCCAGAATTTTCTCGGACGGAGATGGCGTCAAACCTGTGTAGGAGAGTACAGGCGTCCGATTTGAACAGAGAACCACTGTAGACGTTATGGCCAAAACTGGCGGCATAACTAATGAGTGAACACTTCCCAGAAGCCCAGCCCAACATGTATACATCCGTCTGGAACATGCGCCAGACCTGATCCGAACCAACGACGACACGTTCCCAGTCGCTGGCGGAACCCTCCAGCTCCTCCTTCGTAGTGAATTCTTTAGAAATGGGAGCAAGATATTTACCGCGAAACTTCAAAAAGGCAGGTTGTCCAGAAAATTTTTGTGGAATATAGTTAATTATTTCAACTGAATAACCCATAGACTCTATGGTTCGTTTTAAGGCAAAGGGCACAAGAACTGCCCCATAATTATTAGAGAAGTGAAAGTTGAGGATACCCACTTTTCCTTTCGGTTTAGCCGGAGACGCCGGTTTAGCCGGAGACACCGGTTTAGCTGGAGATTGTACAGTAGAAACGGGATAATAGAGTTTTGTCGGAGAATGGTGCAGGCGCAGCTGTTCGTCCATTCTTGCACAGAGCTTAGTATCTTCCTTGATTCTAGAATACACCTCATGAAGATCAGCCAATTCCTTGGTCAACCCCTCTCTAATGGGGGTTAAATCGGTATCACTGAGCTGCATCAGGTTCAGAATCTTGGAGTTGTCCACGATACGGTTAAACATCCTATCATACCTGACCTGATATTGGCCGAAAACCACCTTGATATAGGTATCTAAATCGGTCAGGACGAAATTGGTGCCAATAAGATCGTGGTAATAGCCAGCGATGACACTCCAAGTATGGCTTTCCGAGGTCGCAACGTTGAAGATCTCTTTTTTGGCTCTGTCGTTCCCAAGCAAAAATGCCATCATGCGACCGACATCTCCCGCCCAAGAGATGGCGGCGCGCTTATCCATCATGTCCCGAGGTAGCAGGAGCGGCAACCCCTTGACGGTTCTAGGGATGATGGAAGATGCCTCTAGGGTTCCCAGCTGGAAACGCGTTTTGGAAAATGTGATGGCTGGTCGTACAATAGTATAATTACTATAAGGGGAATCCTTGAGGACGCGTTCCTCACGCCCCTTTGCCAGCGCATATTCATCTGTTTTCAGGTATTCTTTGTCATTCGTCACGTCGAGGAGCAACGGTGAATCTTCAGTCAGGGGCGTCATGTCCGCATTGGCATAGGCCCTGTAGGACGAGATATAAACATAATGTCCCGTCTTCGTAATTATTTCCCGGTATTTTTCCTTAAACTGCACTGTCGGCCAAATCATGAAGTCCACGATGCAGTCGTAGGAATCTTTTAAGAGAGAATCAAGAAAGGCATCATCTTTAGCGTTGCCGCGCAGATAATGGATATTCTGGAAATCTTGATGTTCACTACGTGAGGTAATGAAGACGGAATGATCTGTCTTGAGCAGCTCGTCGGCGAGATAAGAACCAAGAGCTCCCGTCCCCCCCAAAAGAAGTATTTTTCCCATGTTTTCTATCCTTTATTCGAACGTTTCTCTATGAATTTTTTACGTTTTTGCTCATTAGGAATGAACCAAGAAAGCAAACGGACACCGAGGGGGCATGCGAGGTTGGCTTCTAGAGTAGCCTTTGCCGCAGTCTTAGGTTTGCCACGCAAGGTCTTTACGCCCATAACGTCATCATAGGCATGCGTATTGACTTCAAAGATGACTGGTTTGTTGAAATGGTCGACATCTGGGTGGCAGAACTCATTGATCTTCGATAGATATTCCTTCTTGTTGGAGGCGGACATGTAGTGGAAGCCGCAACTATCGGCCCAGCCACGGGCAGAACCGTTGTGACCTCTAGCCGAAATGAATGGTTCAATTTTGTCCTTGCCCAGCTCCCTATCCAGCCAGGTATTGATACGGAATTCCACGCCTAGACCGTTATTGACGAGCAAGATGCGCACATTGTTGGAAACATGACGGTTGCCGAGCACATTCATGTCGTAGAAAAAAGCGAGATCGCCAACCAGGGCAAAGAAGAGCTTGTTTCTATCTGATACAGCTTGGCCCATGAGCGTGGACATAGGACCGTCAATGCCAAATCCGCCGACGTTGCAAAGAACATGCACAGGGTGGGCGAAATTAAAGAAATTGATGGCCCGCAGTGAGTTAAGAATAGAGACATGCAACACGGCCCCATCTGGAATTTTTTGGACATATTTTGAAGCAACAAAGGTAGTGGAAAACGGCAGGGAGCCAGCGCCGGAAAGAGGCAGCGAGTCAGACGTTATCTTTTGGAGTTCCTCGCAGATTTCTTCATAATAGCAGGAAGGGAGAGGTGTTGTCGCAAATTCGGTGATTGTTTTGAAGAAAAAATCTTCTCTACAGTCGAAGAACCGCACCACGGAACCGGCCCGTTGGCGGATTTCGCCCATTTCAGAGACACGCCAGACGTTTACATCAGCAAAAAGACGCGAAAGTGAATACTGACCACAAACTCCTCCCAGATCAATCATGATATCTGGTTTGTTCTCGGTCAGACAGGTATCGCAGATTTGTCCGACAAGGACTTTGTTGCTGCCGTGATAGTTAGCTGTGTGATCCACGAATACGGGTGCGTGGTATTTTTCCGCAAACCGGGAAATGGATTCCGTCAGCGCCAGGTCCATCTTAGGGTGCTCCCCGATGAATATGCCGATCTTCTTGCCGTCTAATTCTTCGACAAGTGTGGTACAAGCTTCTAGATCTAGTATGTCGTAGACGGAAACGTAACGGGAGTTTTTCACTTCAGGCAGGTGCGGTACATTGAACTTAACGCCGAGATACTGAATATCGATATGCACTGGGCCTTTACGTCCGTACATGCACTTAGTCAGTGCCACGTTGAGTAAAAGTTCACAGGCTTGTTTCGATTTGCCGTCCGTAACCTTGGGCAGGGACACAGAGCAAATTTTTACGTCGTTCTGGGATACAGATCGGTCCAGATGTTGCTGCGTGAGATTGTAGGCATTGCCAGTTTCATGAGCAAATGTCAGAGCAATGATGGGGAGATTACGGTAAAACGCTTCCGTTAACCCGGAAAGATAGTTGCGACTGGCCGTCGCACCGGTGCAAGTGATTACTACAGGACCACTGGTTTCAAAAGCAAGACCAGTGGCAAAATAGGCAGCACTACGTTCGTCCACCACAGAATAGACATTAAAGAAAGAATCGTTCTGGATGCTGGCCGCAAAACCGGAATTTCGAGTTCCGGGGGAAATCACAATATTCTTTATGCCATACGCTTTAAGCATGGCAATGGTAATGAGCGTTGTTTTTTCATCAGTGTACATGTTTAATATAACCTCATTGTATTGATTATGTTGCTATAATATTCTCATTCCAAAAAGATATCTTTTTTTATGCTGTGATTCGTAATATACTTTATAGAAGGGAACGCCAAAGATACGAAGAGTCTTCAAATCTGCTTTTTTGTTGACATCATATACACCGTAAAAATTATAGCTATATTCAGATAGTTCATAATTCAATATACCGCATTCTTTTGCCTTTTTATATATTCTCTTGATGTATTGCTGCTTGAGTTTATTTCTCCTTACGTCATCTTTCATGACAAAGTCATGGATACGCTTACAACATTTTTCCATAAGGCGAACGTGATACTCCAACGGCAGACGATGCATCAGTTCATCAATGCCACGTACAGTTTCAAAGGAGGAGTCTTCTTTCTTGGTAATACTCGTAGGATTCCATACGTAGTTGTATCCATAGTTTTCCAAGAAAGAGACTCGGGCTGCCCTGAGCTCCAATGGCTTCCAAAAACACTGATCTTCAGAGCCCTTGATGCTAGCTGGGAAATAAATTTTGTGCTTTTCCCAAAAAGAGCGGCGTACAGCCAAACGCCAGCAGTAGTCGTCCAGCAAGGTCAACTTCTCCACACTATCCATCTTTTGGGTGGCTGAACCAAATTTAGCGACAAATTTGGCAAGATCAGAGAAATAGATGACTTTGCCGGGCTTCAGAAATTTGAATGAGATAAGGTTTATTTCAGATCGTTCCTTCTGCATCTTGCTATAGATATCAAATAGATGGTTCTCGTCCACAAAGTCATCGCTGTCGACGAAACCGATGATTAGACCTTGAGCGGAGTCGAGCCCTGCATTTCGGGCTACTGCTACTCCTTGATTTTCATCGAACTTAATAACTTTTATTCGGTTGTCTTTCTGCTGATAGCGCTCTAGGATATGGACGCTATTGTCCGACGAAGCGTCATTGACACAGATAATTTCAATATCGGACAGAGAAGAAGTCAGAAGTGAATCCAGACAACGGCGAATAGATGTTTCCGCATTATAGACGGGGACAATTATAGAAAACTTGGGGGACATCTAGTCAACCTCAATAAATTGATTTAGGTAAAGTTGCTATAATTTTAAAGCCTCAATTATACTGGTTGCCATATCTATTTCGAAACACTCCCTAGAAAAAGAACGTTCCGTGGGCGGCATTTAGGTAACCTACTCCTAGCAGGAGAAATAGCCGCCCAAAACATTTTCCAGAAACTGACTTGGATCTTATTCTTCTGATTTTCTCGCTGGATATACTCCCAATCTACTTCCCGGCGAACAACAAAGGCCTCTGCCAGTTTTCTCCACGGCCCCATACTCCCCATACGGTAACGAAGACTATCCAGAAAATTTTTGGCCATCGAATAGTGCAAGGATTCCAATCTTCTTTCACGGGAGAGCTTCAAGAGCTCTCGAACACCCTGCACATGATCCTGTGCTTCTTTTGCGCCCCACGTATCACATTTATGCCCTTTCCGGTAGGCATAGGATATAAACGGCATGGCGTAGAAGCTTCCCGCCGTCAGCATTGCTTGAACGAAGAACAAAGGATCCTCAAAACGTAGGCGAGGAGGGAAACGTAATTGATGCACTTCCAGAAAAACCCGGCGGTAAAGAAAGCGGTAGAACCCACCCTCGTACTGATACTCGCGGTAGTTGTAAAAACGTTCTTCTTCAAAAAACTGGCCGGGAACCTTCCACTTGATCACTCTACTTGCATCATCCATAAGAATAAGCGAACCGCCGCAGATCTGTGCTCCTGTGGCCCGCGCTTTGCTGTAAAGTTGCTCCAATACATCGACAGAAGGATATCGGTCGTCGCTATCCATAAAGGCGATAAATTCAGCCCGAGCCCTTTCCAAGCCTAGATTGCGGGCAACACTGGCCCCCTGCTTCTCATGCAGGTGCAGTACCTTTATTCTCGCATCCCGGGCGGCATAGCTGTCTGCAAGTACCATGCTGCCGTCCATAGAGGCATCATCAATAATAATGACCTCAATATTCTGAAGCGTCTGAGAAAGAACGCTGTGCAGACACTCGCCCAAATAGCGTTCACCGTTCCATAGAGGAATGATGACGCTGACAGCGATGTGGCACATGTCAACCCCAGAGGCAGTAAGCTCCCTTCCTGTACAGGACCTCTGTAGATCTAAAGTGCGGCCCGATATGAACTCATGCTGTACACTGGTCATGCCCTTTCCCCCTTCACGTAGTCCGGAGCATCTTGGCAGTTAAGGAAACGCGTTCCCCGCTGCTTGAAAACAGCAAGCAGATCTTCAATAGCTGAAGGTTTCAGCAGGGTTCATCTCCCTGCATGATAAAAAAGAGAGCTCCCTCGTTGTCCGCATAAATGTTTTTCGATTGAAAAGGTAAAGTGAACATATAATCCCCACTATGGCTATAATCCCACAGCAACCTTCGTCGCCACGGCAATTTGGTACAAAATCTGGGTGAAATCCTTAGCCAGCTGCATATTCTTGGAATCAAACCGGGGCATGACCAAGATACGGTCGCCCGGCGCTATGCCCATATTTTGGACTTTGCCCACTTCACCATTCTGCTTGGCGACAAGGATATTGTCCTTGTCCGCACGATCCGAAAGGCCGCCCGCGCTCTCGAGGTATTCGTGGAGGGACATACCCTTTTCATAGGTGATGGCCTTGGGTATCAAGACTTCCCCCGATACATGGACGACATCCGTTTTCTGCGGGATAACAATGACGTCGTTGTCCTCAAGCAGGAGATCCTTGACTGTGCCCCCGCGCGAAACGACGACTACGCCGTCAGGCTCCAGCGTTGCGGCACGACGCACAAAATCCTGAATCAGCTCCGCTTCCCGAACCCGGATGTTGGCTTCATCCACGGACGAAGACGTTGACGTGAGCGCGCTCTGTTCAAGCCTGCGCAGCGAATCGGCAATAATCGCCTTTTGCTGTGCGGCTACACTTTGGCGGCGGATATAGATCGCGGACGTATCAGCAATGGCCGGCTCAATTTCCACGTATTGCAACAACGATTTGAGGGTCGTGTCTTTGCGGACGGGGAACCGGGAAGCTCCCTGAATGGCCCCTGTAACTGCGGCCATGATGGTGCGCCCACGCTTATCGGCCACGAAATCGACAGTGTCCCCGTCCGCAAGCTGAAACTGCGCGAATTCGGCAATGGGGATGTATACGTTGAACGGCGCACGGTTGCGTATCCCGCTGATGCTGACGTGCGAAGCGCTGTTCAACGGCGTAGCGAGATCGAGAAGGTGCGCCCCGGTCGCCGTGCCCATGAATTCATAACGGGCCTGCTGGCGAAGCAGACCGAGAGCGGCGACACTGCTCCCACGTTCATCCACCAAAATCACGTCCCCATCCTTGAGCCGGATGGAAGGCATTTCCCCGCGCAGGGCGAAATCATACAAATCGACCGTCCCGATAAGGGATTTTCCCCGCATCACCTTGATGTGCCGATAACTTCCCCGCTCGGGCGTGATGCCGCCCGCCCTGTCCAGATACGACATGACGGAATCCATCGGCCCACCCGCGTATCTTCCGGGATGGTTCACGAAGCCCGCCACGTAAACGGCTACGGGTTGAGAGCTTTGAAGATTGACGTAAATATTGACGTTGTCGGTGAAGACGGAGGCAAGGCTTGACCGGACGGCTCCCAGAAGCTGCCCCTGCTTCAGCCCGGCCACCCGGATCGGGCCTACTTCCGGTAAAAAGACATTCCCCTGCTGATCGACCATCAGGACATCGTCATACGTCTTGGCTCCCCAAATACGGACCACTATGCGGTCTCCCGGAAGGATGACGTAATCGGCGTTCACACTTTCCGAATAGGTGGAGGCAAAATTCCCCTGAAACAAATTGGCGCCGAAGGGAGGCAGCGTCGCCGAAGCCGGACCGCGCAGAGGCGATTGCGCCCAGGCTGGCGGGGCATCGAGGACGGTAGGGACCGGCGAACTTTCGCGGCTGCCCCATACGGAGCCCTGCGAAGGGAGGCGGTATGTCCCCGGAGCTTGCTGCGCGGGCATGGAAGAAGGAACGCCGGGAATACCTCCCGAACTCGCCGGAACGGGATTGGAAGATCGACCGAGCGGCTGTCCATAAGCACTTCCGCCTGTTTGCTGGACGGTATTCTGCGCCCCCGCCGCATACGGCGGAAGGCTTAGCAAAAGAAGGCTTCCGGTCGCAAAAGCCAGATATGTTTTCCAGTGCATCATATGGTTCATCGGTTAAAACCCTGCGTGTTCTCGGATAGAAGCGGTGATGAGCGAACCCAGCCCGAGAAGAAGCAGGGCGCCGACAAAGACATAGGCCGTGAAAAGGAAAGGACGCGGATAGAGGGACTCATCCGGCAACGTAGGCTGCTGGAACGCGACGACATATCGGGATTTGGCCACTTCGTGGACTCTTGCGGACTCAAGCGCGGACATGGCTGTTACAAGCTGTTTCTGGGCGAACTCGGCTTCGATGGTGAGATCCTCATACTCGCCTACCACAGCGTTGAGATTGCCCTCCTGCGAGCGGAGGCCCGCCAATCGCTGCTTTTCCTGATCAAGTTGGCTCTCCACAGCTTTCAACCGCGTTTGCAGCGCTTTTGTCGCCGGAGCGCTGGAACGCATGAACGACTGGGCTTCCGCCAGCTGCGCACGCAGTTTGACGGCTTCACCTTCCAGTTCCGTCACCACCCCCTGCAGACCAGCGGCCGTCACCCTGGGGTCGAGGAGGGTATGCGCATCCCGGAAGTTACGCATAGCTTCCTGTGCCTTCCTGACGCGCGCCTCCGCCCTCTGGACTTCCGATTGCGCCAGTGAAACGGCGTCCTCCCGGGCACGGAGGTTCATGGTATTCACAAGGGCTTCGCTGCGGGCCAGTACGGCGGCGGCGATCTTCTGCGCCATTTCAGGGGAGTAGGCTTTCGTTTCCAAGGTGATGATGCCCGTATCCTGATCGAGGGCGGGAATGACCGCCCATTTCCAATACCGGAGCTGCTCATCCTGAGTCGGATTATTCGTCAGGCGTGAAAAGACGTCGTGGCCCTTGTCGGAAAAATGCAGATCAACGCCGAGTTCTTTATCAATATCATGAATGATATCTAGCGATTGAATGTACTCAACTACGATATGCGCGTCCGCCCCCGTCGAAGACGAGGAACGGAGCAGTGCGGAGGCGATATCCAACCCGCCTCCAGACGAATCAGCGCTGCGAATAGCGAAACGCGTCTGGGAAACGTACATGGGCGAAGCCCACAGCAGGTAATAAAGGAACACCGCTACTGTGGGCAGCAGTACAACACACGCAAAAATCTTCCCTTTTCGCGGCAGCCTGCCCCAGCAGGCACGCGCACTGGAAAAAGATCGACGGCCTGACTGTACGGCCAGGGTAAGAGGCGGCGGATTATCGCTTTTGAGCATCACAAATTTCCTGATAGCGGGTAAGCGCGTCCTCCAGATTGGCAAAGCACATCAGCTTGCCCCCAAAGAGAACCGCAGCGTTATCGCAGTTTTTACGTATTGTTGAAACGCTATGTGAAACGACGATGAGTGTTGAACTGGCTTTGCGTTCCTGAAAAACGCGCTCGCCTTTGGCTTGAAAGGCCGCGTCGCCCACGGAATAGGCTTCGTCGATGAGATAAAAATCGAAACCGATGGCCATGCTGAGGCCGAACGCCAGCTTGGATTTCATACCTGACGAGTACGTGCGCACCGGCATATCCATATATGGGCCCAGCTCCGAAAAATCTTCCACGAACTCAGTTACTTTCCGGATATCGGAACCATAGATGCGGGAAGTGAAGCGCAAATTCTCCCGACCCGTGAGGCTCCCGTGGAAACCTCCCGCAAAGCCGATGGGCCACGACACCCGGCTTTTGCGGACGACCTTTCCGCTGTCGGGGAGTTCCGCGCCGCCGATGATCCGCATGAGCGTCGACTTCCCAGCCCCATTGAGGCCGAGAATCCCCATGTTCTCACCGGGACGGAAGGTTATGTTCACATCATCGAGCACAACCTTTTTCCCTCGGGGGAGGGGGTAGGACTTGGCGATGTTATGCAACGCAATCATTGCTCGGCCCTCTTGCGCGCATAACGCTCCAACAATCCGCCAAGGCACAACGAAACCACGCAGAACGCCACAATGTAGAGGTAATCGTAAGTGGGAGCCACGTATCCGCGCGATAAGCTCTGACGCAGCAATTCAATGAGCTGCATGACCGGGTTGAGCAGCAGGATGTCCGCAATGTTCTTTGGAAACATCGAAACGGAAAAGAAAATGCCCGATGCAAAGAACAAGATGCGCAGTATCATGGGCACGATTTTCTCCAGCGTCGGCCAAAAGACCGCCAATGAAGCGCACAGCATCCCGCAGCCGAGCCCGAGCAAAGGCGTCAGAAGGAATGCGGCGAAAAGCCCCGTCCAGTCGGAGACATAAAGGGATGTGCCACAAAAGGCCGCAATGCCTGTAATCACGCATCCGGAAGAAAGCTGCGTCCCCCACACGACAACGGTCCGGGAGAGCATCAAATCAAGCGGCGTTACCTGCGGAAAGGTTAAAAGCGCCTTGTTGCCGCTGACCGCACTCATACATTTGGTAAGCGTTTCGCTGAATGTGGCCCAGAGGCCAAACCCCGCAAGCAGGAACATCAAAACGGACATGCCGTGCGGAGCCCGCGCCCCGGCTATCTCCCGTATCCCCCAGAATATCCCGATGCCGAACATCGTCTGGATCACAGCCCACAGATACCCGAGCCGCGACGAGCCATAGAGCGTATGCACTTCACGGAGGATCAGGGCCATAATCACCCTTCCCTGCACAATCCAACCCGACGACATGGATTACCTCGGCAGCGGCTCAAAAATCGGTTCCACAAGCGTCCACTCTTCCGAAGGCCGGCGGCAAACGGCAACCGTCATTTCCCTGTGGGGATCCGTCAATGTGGCCCTGCGGCACAGCATCCGGAGCCCGGAAACATACGGACGCCCCACTGAAACCTCAGCGGGCCCTCCAAAAGGCGTTTTCTCGACGGAAACAATGGTTCCTTCCATCTGTTCCCCAAGCTGGCTGGCGAATCCGGCATACCTGGTTTCCTGCGCCGCAACCCCGCTCTTTTCCCCGCGTCCGCCCTGCTGCACAGCGCATCCGCAAACGACCGTCAGGCATCCCACCATCAGGCAACGCAACATCGTAGACATCAATTAACCCCCGCCCGCAGGCAGTCATGAACATTCAAAATGCCGACGGGCTCTCCGCTCCGTACGACATACAAACTCGTGATTTTGCTGGACTGCATGATCCCCAGCGCCTTGGCGGCAAGGCAATGTTCATCGACCGTGATCGGATTCCGGCTCATGACCCGTTCGGCGGTCAGCCCCAACAGACCGCCGTCCATATGCCGCCTCAGGTCTCCATCGGTAATGATGCCGACAAGGATGCCTTTCTCCATAATGCCGACACAGCCGAACCCTTTGCCTGTCATGATGCAGAGGATTTCCGTCATCGGACTGTCGAGGGACGCTAAAGGGAGAGCCTCGCCAACGTGCATGATCTCGCGCACGGTCATGAGCTTCCTGCCAAGCCTTCCCCCCGGATGGAACCGATGGAAATCCTCCGCGCCGAATCCCCTTGCCTTGAGGAGGGAAAGGGCAATGGCATCTCCGAGCGCCATTTGAAGCGTCGTCGACGTAGTGGGAGCGCATCCGATAGGGCACACTTCCGGCTCATTGGGGAGTAAAAGGACATGATCGGCGTGACGGGCCAAAAAACTATCGCCCCGCTTCGTCACACCCGTAATCGGGACTCCATGCCGCGACGCGAACAAAATGATATCGCTCAGTTCGGCCGTTTCACCTGAGTTGGAAAAGGCGATGACGGCGTCATGCCGCGACACCATGCCCAAATCCCCGTGGCTGGCCTCAGCGGGATGGATGAAATAGGCGGGCGAACCAGTGGAAGCGAGGGTCGCGGCCACTTTACGGGCTACATGCCCGCTCTTCCCCATGCCCGTGACCGCGATGCGCCCGGAAATGGACAAGAGACAACGGATGACCTCGTCGAATGAGTCATCCAAATCCTCCGCCATGTGCCAAAGCGATTCCGCCTGCTTTTTGAGGGTATCCCCGGCAAAGGGCACAAAACTCCCCGCTCCCCCCTCTCTGAAAAAAGAAACCATTTTTAGTTCCCTTTCCCGACTTCGGTGAGTGGGTTCAAAAAATAAAAAACGTTCCGGAACCGAGATGAAACGGCTCTGGAACGTTTTTCTTTTATACTATAAAATAAGCTAATTACACGCCGAGAGAGAGAGAGAGAGAGAGAGAGAGAGAGCATGTGGATCGCCCGTATTTTTAAATGTAACTTGCGAAGATAAATCAACTATATCAAATTTGTAATCACTCTAACAAAAGGTTTTTTTGGTGCAACGAGGGAAAAATCTCTTTATTTTGGAGAAAAACTACTCATAAATATCGGAAAATGCTCTTTCACAACTGCTGCAAATTCAACGAAAAATGACACGCTACTGCTTTCCTTAATCTGTCTTTATCCTACCACTCTGGAAAACCCGCCATGCCGGTTTCCCTTCTCGGGTCCGGCGAGCGAATTCAAAAAATAAAAAACGTTCCGGAGCCGGGATGAAACGGCTCTGGAACGTTTTTCTTTTATACTATAAAATAAGCTAATTACGCGCTGAGAGAGAGAGAGAGAGAGAGAGAGAGAGAGAGAGAGAGAGCATACGGATCACCTCTATTTGCAAAATGCAATCAACTGAAATAACAAGATAAACTTCAATCTATAACCACTCTAACATAAAGGTTTTCCCGATGCAACGGCGGAAAATTTCTCTCTCGTAGAGAAAGGCTGTTCGGGAATGCTGGAAAGGGGCTTTTTCAGTCTATGCATACGACCCAAGGGACGGCACGAAACTCTTGTCTCGGCCTCACCCTTTTTATCGGTTTCTAGAAGAAGCGGCGGAGGATTGGGGAAACGCGGGTAGAAGCTTCGGGCTCTCGCAACACCTTTCCAAGGCTCTCCAGCAAGGCGGCGTTTACAGCCCTCTGCCCTTCCTGCCAGCCGCGCAGAGCTTGCGGATCGCAGGGCTCCTGCCCGTCGAGGCGGCTCAGGAACCGCTTGAAGGGGCTCGCGTATTCGTAACCCGACACGTCGCCGCAGACATCCGCGCCGATCACCCTGCCCGCGCAGGCGGCAAGCACGGCCTCGGTATGGCTGAGCCGGAAGACGCCCTGATCCCAATTGGTCTTCACCACGTCTTCCGCGAATACGTCCTTGTCGATGGAAAGATAGATGTTCCCGGCATCCGCCAGTGCCGGGAGCAGCCCGCGCACCAGTTCGTCCGCCGATCCGAATGATCTGCAGCACTCCGCCCGCCCGATCAGGCGCAGCCACGCCGCGTCCGTGCCGACGCTCCAATACGTCAGCTTGCGCCGCAGGAAGGGCGTCAAGCGGTTTTCCCACGCGTGGGCAAGGCCGATGTCCCCCGAGGTGATGCCGATGACATGGACGCGCCGGACGCTCGGCAGCAAGGCGGCGTGCGACACCCACGAACCGCAATGGATGCCGAAGGGATAGCGCATGTTATCCGGGTGGTTGTCAAAAACGACCACATCAAGGGACGCGGGCGGCAGGCGGCGGCACAGGCGGCGCAGCGGGATCAGCGTGACGTGGTGGAAGTCGCCGCTGCCCATGAACGCACAGCCGCAATCCACAGGCAACACGCCTTCCAGATGGGCTTCCAGCGCACTGAACGCCCGGCGCGTGCAGCCGAAGCGTATGGCCTCCTGCCACGAGCCCAGCGGGATGCGGCGTTCGCCCTCCGCCACAGGCAGGACCGAGCCGTCGAAATCGAGGATCACCGGCGGGGAAGGCCGGAAGGATTCGCGGGGGTCATGCATGATCCGTATCCTTATCAGCCGCCTTCGCGCCCACGGCCTTTGCGTCGGACTCAAACCAATGCCGGAACATGTACAGGATGCGGCGCAGGATCGGGTTGCGCACCCAGACCAGATGCCGGGTGAACGTGAACCGCGCCCCGAGGCCGGCTTTGACTTCAGGATCGGTCCAGCCAGCCACGTAGAAGCGCAGGCCGCGCTCCAGCGCGTGCTCGAGGTTCACGAACCAGCTCACGAAATAGAGGTCGAGCTCCCGTGCCTGCGGGTAACGCAGCCCGATGTACTTGTCGATGAGCATCCCGCCGTGCTCAAGGCAGATGTTGTAGCCCACGAGTTCCCCGTCATGGCGGTAACAGAATACCACGCCGCCGATCTCCCGGCTTTGCAGCAGCCCCGCGAAGAAATCCCGCGTCAGCAGGTCGAAATGGATTTCGCTCTGGGCGTAGACGCCGAGGTAGAGGCCGTACAGCTCCTCCAGCACATCAAGGCTGCCGAACCGGGCGTCCCCCAACGGCACGGCTTCGATGTCCAGCCGTTCGCGCGACTTCAGCTTGCGGCGCAGGTTCTTTCGGCGGCTCTTGGAGAGGCGCGACAGGTACTCGTCTGTACTGGAAAAATCAATGGGAACGTAGGCCAGCGCCTGCCCTTCCACGACGATGAACCCCTTGTCCGGCGCAATCCGGGCCAGCCGCATGGCGGCCTCGTTGTCACCTGCACCCAGCAGCGGGGAAACTTCCGGCACGTCCTTGACGATCAGCAGGGATTGCCCGGCGGCACAGCGCTCGCGGAAGCCGTCCAGAAGCGCGCCCGGCTCCAAGCCCTTCGGGAGCGGCGCGTATTCGGTGGCCGTGGTCCCGGCGAAACGGGCCGGGAAACGCAGCAGGCGCGACCACAGCCCGAACAGGGGAAGCCTGCGGATCTTCGCCAGAATCGCGGGTTCCAGCGTGGTCAGCAGATCGAAATCGGTTCCGAAGACGGGCAGATCCGCTTCGGAAGCGGCGGCAAAGCCCTGCGGCGGGTGGCGCAGGAACAGCTCCACCAACGCCTCGGGTTCGAGCAGATTGGCATGGCGGGCATCAGGCATGGCATATCTCCCCGGCAAGACGGGCGAACGCGGCATCGTCCAGCCAGTGCGTATTGGTGACGGTCAGCATCCTGCCCGCCAAATCCCGCGCCGCCGGGCAGGGCCCGCCCTCGACGGCACCCGCCAGATACGGATAGTCCGGCAAGGCCCGGACGAACAGCTTGGAAACCCCGAGCCCCGACCGCCACAGCGCGCCGAGCGCCCGGTCCCGCCGGTCCCGATCCGGCATGAGGACCATAAAGAAAGGCCATATCCCCTCCCCGCCCGGATCGTCGCGCAGGACTTCCGCGCCCGCCCGCTCCAGCATCCCGGCGCGGCGCACGGCCCGGTCACGTCCGGCCTCGAGGAACGCCGGGAGCCGCTCCAGCGCGTTCGCCGCCACGCGCAGGCGCAGCGGGTCCATGCGGTGCAGGGGGATGTCGTCCAGCGTGAAGGCGTCGCCCACCGCCGCGATCTCGTCGCCCCGGTCAAGCTCGCGCCGCAGCGGGCGCCCATAGGCCAAGGGCAGCAGCGCCGGGTTATAGGCCACGGCGTAGCCGAGCAGTTCAAGGACGCGCCGGGCGTTCCAGAGCAGGCCGGGCCGCAAGACGCGGGAGGCCGTCCCTTGAAGCTCGGCGTGCAGGTCCGGATCGCGGCTGAACAGCACGCCGCCCTCGTACGTGGTAAGCCCCTTGCCCACGGCAAGGCTGAAAAAGCCGATGTCGCCGGACAGCCCCACGCTCCGGCCTCCGAAAGACGCGCCGAGTGCTTGCGCGGCGTCCTCGATCACGACGGCTCCATAGGCATGGGCCACGGCGGAGACGGCGGAAATGTCCGAAGCCCTGCCGCCCAGATGCGCGGGGACCACGGCGAGCGCGGTTTCATCGCAGCAGCGCCCGAGCGCGCCGGGATCGATTCCAAACCCTCCGGGCAGCGTGTCGCACGCCACGGCCCGCAAACCGGCAAGCCGCACGGCCAGCGGGACGAGCGGGCAGGTGTAGGCCGGGACGACGACGCGGCTCCGGCCCGGATTGCGGCGGGCCAGCGTCCGCAGGGCCACCACGAAGGCGGCGGTGCCGGAGCAGGCCATGATCGGTTCGGGGATGCCGAGCCAGTCCCGCAGC
>OGZD01000158.1_pt1 | contig 82749 bp, 80 predicted proteins | sample 1576701 | NCBI WGS metagenome assembly OGZD01 (sample SAMEA3541487, study PRJEB24748) | human gut metagenome | biome: human gut; feature: human-associated habitat; material: faeces | place: China | collected 2012
CCTCCATTTCCCGGCTTCCCTTGATCTTGTAGATAAAATTCTGCAGCTGTTCCACATAGGAATCATCAAATACTTCCTGCAAGGTCTGCCTTTACATACTTTAGTATTCTCATCCATCATCACTGCACCAAACATAAAATTATCATAGCAGACTCTGTGCTGTTCCGCAATTGAAAATCCTTATGCTTCCCCCTCATATGCCTCCAACACCGTCTCCACATCTCCCTGCATCCTAACCTTTCCCTCGTGAATCCACAATACACTTGTACAGAGTTGTCTAACAGTATCTGGATTATGAGAGACGATCATTACCGTTCGATTCTTATCAAAAATCAGTTCTTTCATCTTCTCATAACTTTTTTTCTTAAATTTGGTATCTCCTACACTCAGGATTTCATCGATCAGCATAATATCTGTCTCCAGAACTGCAGTAATGGAAAATGCCAGTTTGGAAAACATTCCGCTTGAGTACGTCTTCACCGGGCGGTCGATGAAAGAACCAATTTCTGCAAATTCTATGATTTCATCCATCTTTTCTAAAATCTGCTGCTCACTAAAGCCCAGCAACATTCCAGAAAGCATCACATTTTCACGCCCTGTCAGTTTACGCTGAAATCCTACTCCAATAGATAAAAGCGAAACAGATGGGGTTGCAAGTGTGATTGTTCCCTGATCTGGTGCAAAAATTCCTGCAATTGCTTTTAGCAAAGTAGATTTTCCACTCCCATTTCTTCCAATCACCCCTACAATCTCTCCTTTTTTAACTCCAAAAGAAATACCACGGAGCGCCTCATATTTTTCTACCTTACTCTTTTTCAAACTAAAAATACTCTTCCGCAGAGGAAAAGCCTGGAGGCACTGATAAGAAAGATGAACGTCCTCCACCTCAATTGCATTTTTTCTATCGTCCATCAAATCACCTTCACATAATCTTTCTCGTATTTATAGATTAAAAAAACACCGATTGCAGATAATAAAAATCCGACAGCCATCCAAAAACACAGCATCGTCAGATTTATATTTCCTGCATAAATCAGTGCTTCACGACATTGCGTAATCAAAAAAGAAATCGGATTCCACTGTATCATAATGTCCGCAAGCGTTCCCGGAATCCGGCTGATTCCTTTCAGCTTTGGTTCAATTTCATAAAATACTCCTGATATATAAAACAAAAGCCGCATCCCTACTGCCGCCACATTTTGCAAGTCCTCGATAAATACGCCAAAATGTGCTACTATACAGGAGATTCCAAATACAAGCAGAAATAGTACAAAGAAAATGGGGAACACAGACAAAATCTTCCAGGTGATTCTGACACGATACAGTATCATCATCACGCCTACCAATCCAAATGCAATTGCCATTCGAAATCCGTATTTAAACATCTCAATCAAAACGAGAATGAATTTCGGCAGATAGACTTTCGTTACAATCGAACTGTTATTCGTTACAACTCTTACATTGGTCACAATACTCTTCTGAAAAAAATCCCACATATTTAATCCGATAAATACAAAGACCATATAATATCTTGTTCTTTGCCCAAAAACAATCTGCGACAGGAACCAATATATGATCATAAATAACAGAGGATCTAAAATCCACCAGAGCCAACTTAAGCGGGAATTTGCCACCTCTGCCTTCAATCCCGCTCTGCCAGAGTAAATGGCATATTTATAATATTTCTTTATATCCCGAAAAAATCTACCCATATGTTTTCTTCCCCTCATCTTCTATGCATTCACTATTGAAGTAGATCAAGTTCTTTCAAAAGTGTGTATTCTTCTCGAACCCCTTCATCCACTGACAGAAACTGCTTCATTCTCTGTGTATTTCTGCTTCCTCTTTTAAATATAGCCTGGTACCAGCGGATTACCCACGCTGCCGGCAGAAGTGACGGGTGCTTCTCGACATTCTTTAAGTACATTCTCATATACTGTCGATCTGGAAAAATCATCTTTATCATCGCTTTCCATTTCAATGTTTTTAAATCTGATTTCTCTGCTCCCTCCAACTGATCACGCACTTGGGATGCCTCCATGTTTCTGCCACAATAGCCATACACCCCTCCCGCAAAAATAATCTCCTTCATCTTTTCATAGTTCTCTGCCTCCATTTGCATTGGAAGAAAGTCTATTTTCGTACCAAACCACTCTTTGCACAAAGTCAAAGTTGCTCTTGCAAACGCAGATAGTCCCAACTTCTCTAGTTCCTGCCAAATATAATCCCAGTTCAATTCATTTCCATATTTCTCCATAAACAATGCAAAATCCAACTGTCCGCGCAATCCATATCCTGCATATTGAAAATGCTTCGCTGCATGCACAAACAAATATACAAGATGATACTCTTTAATAAAACATAGTGTGTATTCTCCCCGAACCTTTTCTGTATGAGAAACAGCATCTAAATAGTACTGCTCCGTATCTGCTCCTCTTCCAACTTTTTGAGAAACAATTCGACTATGCACTTCTAAAAGAGTATTTCCTTTTTCATAGCACCACACAAACCCCGTATCGGATGTACAGAAAAATCTAAGCTGCAAAAGTGCTTCATGTGTACGCTGTCTATCCTCTTCCCGAATGAGAAAATCAATATCCCCCATCGTCCTCAATTCCGGAATAGGATAATATCGCTTCAAAACCCACCCTTTCATTAAAACATGAAAAATTTTCTTTTGGTTTAGGCATTCCATTACTTGAACCATCCGCATATCCTGCTCCTTGCTTCGGCTAACCGATGCATAAAAGTGCACTTGCAAATCTTTCTGAATGTCTTTCGGTACGCACTCCTGTTCCGGAAGTTTTCTGATCGCTGTATATAAGATTCCGCCTATATTATGTTTGACTGCCAATTCATATACTTCCGCCCAATCTACCTGCTTTGGGAATGTGTCTACGCAATCATCCATTCCCATGTAAATTTGCAATAACTGTATGACAGCTGTCTGCACCGTATTCATATTCATCCTCATTTCCTGCTTTTTTTAAGACTTCTGATTCTGCCTGCAATTCCAAGCACTTTCCCCCGAACAGGTCGCATTATTCCCCACAGATACACATACAATAAATATCCCCTATGATCGCACGAAAACCATTTCCCCTTCCTGCAGATTTTCACAACTCTTGCAATCACTGCATTTGTTGAAACATTTTTCTCAAGCTTTGATTGTGCATCTCCACATAAACTCATCTGTCGATCATAAAGTTTTATAATCCGATGTAAGACATACTGACCATTTTCTCGCCGATATAAAACAATGTCTCCGTTCTTTAAACTTCCTTCCTGGCAATGTTCTAAAACAACCTGATCTCTTCTATGCATCCACAACGGCATCATACTTGTCCCTGTCACCTGCAAAGTGACGGTCTGTCCTTGTTCTAACAGGCTATTCAATATCGGAGAAAGTTCTTCCAAAGAAAGTATTACTGTTCTTTCTTCCATCATGATTCCAAAATATTTTTCTTTCTTAAAATAGAAAGAAACTTTCTAACGTCCTCTTCTGCTATTTCTTTTCCAACTTCATATACGTCTGTCAACGCACAAACCAATTGTTCTTCTGACATTTCTTCCTGCAATTTTTCCCATAAAAAGGCGCCTGTCTCATTTAGTGTGATCATTGCCTGAAAATCCACACTTTGCTCTCCAATCGGAATGACCATATGTTCCCCTGCTACTGTTACAAGCTGAAAAGTATCTTTAATCTTCATCCTATTTTCTCCATTTCCACTTCTATTTTTCTACTAATTATCGCAAAATATTTCTTTTCTTACAATCTCCACTGCTTCCTGACTAATATTACAATGCAAAGAATACATTGGAACACTCTGTGCCAGTCTTGCCGCAAACGCTGCTAATTTCCTTCCTACTTCCTCATCATAGAATGGAACCATCAATTGATTTGTAATATTATACATTCTCTCTGAAATGTTCATCGGTTCTATCCAGTTTTTTATATCTCTCTTTAAAAATACAACTGCTGCAAGCGGTACTGATATATTCCGATTTAAGTCTGTTTTTCCACTCCATGGTGTTCCATAAATCCAAGGCACTTCATCCCGAAAGCGAATCGCCGGTTTATCATCATTCACAATCTCCACTCTTTCTTTAAACCGTTCTTTCCAAAGTCCCGTATGAGTAGACTTTCCAACTCCACTGATTGCAGAAAATATCACGCCTCGCCCTTGAAAAGCAATGGCAGATCCATGCAGCACAGCATCTCCGAGCACTGCTAAGCGATCACTAAACGCACTACCGGAAAAAATATATTCAAAATCTGTTGCCTGTAATTCTTCCATTTTACGGTCTCTTCGAATCTCAGCCCTCACAGATGTATACCGTTTATCAAAATAAATGGCATGAAGTATCCTGCTTCGTTCCTGATCATACAATACACGGCAAAAAGTACCGTCTTGCAGACAAATTACTTCTGCATCCCGCACTTTTTTGATCACAGTTCCTTCTGGCGACGGAATCTCCTCTAAAATACATGTAGTAAGATTCATATCGCTTTTCTGATCCGTATCGACAATTGCATATTCTTGCAAGCGCTTCTTTAAAAAATCCTGATCAGAAACTTCTAGATCAATAATCTGATCGGCTATCTTTACTCGTTCCATGCTAATCCTCATTACAAAAAACAGGCAAGAAACTTCTTGCCCGTCTGCTTTATCTCTCTTTTATTCTTCAGAAGCTACTGGCTCCCCTGTCACACCAGCAAAATCATCTATACTATCTGTCTGTGCTTGTCCGTTTGTTTCTGCCCCTGCCTGATCTCCAGATGCTGAAATAATATCACTAATTTCATATTTTCTAATTTCTATTTTTGGTTCACTATACTTCAACTTCATACTGAACAACCTCTCTTCCGAAACTTATTATTACTAGTTTAGTTTATACTCTAAAAATAAGAATGTCAATAGAATTAAGATTTTTATTACCAAATTATGGAATAAATGCTTGCATCTATCATTTTGGTGCAAACTCACTTTATAAGTGACGTAGAAATATTTAGTGTAAACGCCTAATTTAGCACTTACTTTGTATCATTCTAGAAGACAAATTCAACACCACAGCTACCACACACACTATTACTGTTGTAATCACCATATTCACCACAAAATTAGACGTCAAATGCATAAGCGAAACTGGTCCCACGACAAACATATAATGGCATAAATATATCTCAAAACTAATTTCACAAAATCCTTTGCACAACTTTCCTACTTTTACGCGCTTAAATATAAATGAAAAAATCACAAAAATTGCGAATGCAGCTATGTATTGTGTATACGGTACTGCAATCCGTTCGTACCAAATTGTCCCATCTGCAAATATCTTCATGCCAAATCGTATTGCAAAGCTAATTGCCATAATTCCAAATGATATCACGGCTTTTCCCAACATCGTATCATTCCCTTTATATTTTCTTCCCACAAAATAAGCTAGTACATAAAAGCAAACCGGATTTAACAAAGTGTAAACTGACGGATTAGGAACAAATGCAAAAACAATCGGCAGTAACCCTAAAAAGAACCCTCCTTTTTTCCAAGCCTGTTTTGCTATAAATGGAGTTACAAAATAACACAACAAAATAGCTGTTATGAACCATGTATGATCCGCGCCTAAAACGCCTACTTTTGCTCCTTGAATTCCCAAAAAGCAAGTCAACAAATTCCCACTATTAAATTTTAATCCCAACGCAATATATGTCAGCATTAAAAAAATCAAAAACATCCAAAGTGGTATATAAATTCGTTTCAAACGTTTTTTATACCAACCCAACACTTTTTTTATCTCACCTTGTAGTCCAAAACAAAATCCTGAGATAATAAAAAATATATTTACGCCTATATTAAAAAGTTGTGCAGACATTTGTATGTAAGCATTGGTGCTTTCTTGAACATAATGACATAACAAGATAGAAACCACTGCAAATGCTCTTAACCATGTCACAAAGTCTGTCTGTCTGTCTGTTAAAATTGTACTTCTCATTTCCCATTTTTCAACTCCATTATCACATTTTTATTTTTCCTCTTGTAACCAGATTATACACCCAATCCACCACATATGAAGCTGCCAGCGACAACGCCACAAGTGTCAACATAATCATGAACACATTTCTCGAACAAAATACAAGTGTCGGTGTAAATATCATATAGAACTGCATATGTGTCAACCACATATTCGTAGAATGTTTTCCGAAAAACAATAATATCTTTTCTCCAAGTTTCCCATTATATATTCTAAATAGAACAATCAATGCGACTGCTGAAAATGATACAAATATCATGTGCGCAAGATTGCTCTTACTACAATTACAATACTCAAAACTACCCATGGCAATATCGGATTGTTTCTGATTTTTGAGAACAGCTTAGAACGATTCAACATATTTTCTTTTGCCAAAATCATCCCTATTACGAATGAGAACTGTGACCAGAGAAGAAACATCAACGCATTGACAAACAATCTAACTGCCTCAACTTCTATTTTTCCTAAAACAACGTACTCAATTCGTAAACATTATCTTGCGTTTACCCTATTAGATATGCAGATAGTAAACGCCAAATAAGTAAGCACTTTTTCAAAATTATCCCTTGTGAGATAATAGAATCATCATTATAAAATCCCCCAAATTTAGTACTCAACTTTTTAGACTTAGCTACAGGGAGGGATTTAAGCACTTACTATTATCTAATCTCTTCTAAAAATATCCCTTGTGTAAACTTTACTCTCTACATCATCCAAAACATTGTCGTATCTATTTGCTATGATTGCTTGAGAACATGTCTTAAATTTTTCTATATCATTTACAACTTTACTGCCAAAAAATGTTGTTCCATCTTTTAATGTAGGCTCGTATACGATAACATTTGCTCCCTTTGCTTTTATCCTTTTCATAACCCCTTGTATAGATGATTGGCGGAAATTATCCGAATTGCTTTTCATAGTAAGACGATATACCCCTATTATTATCTCCTTTTCCTTATCTTGATCCCAACTACTATTTGCCTCATATCCTCCTGCTAATTCCAATACCCTATCCGCTATAAAATCTTTTCTTGTACGGTTAGATTCTACAATTGCTGACATCATATTTTGCGGAACATTCTCATAGTTTGCCAATAATTGCTTAGTATCTTTAGGCAAGCAATACCCTCCATATCCAAATGATGGATTATTATAATTATCCCCTATTCTTGGGTCTAAACACACTCCTGCTATAATTTGTTTAGTATCTAATCCTTTCATCTCTGCATATGTATCGAGTTCATTAAAATAAGATACTCTAAGTGCCAAATACGTATTAGCAAACAACTTCACAGCCTCTGCTTCAGTAAATCCCATAATAAGTGTATCTATATCTTCTTTTAACGCCCCTTCTTGCAATAATTCAGCAAAGGAATTTGCTGCTTGCAGTAATCTTTTGTTTTCTGTATCCGTACCAACAACAATTCTTGATGGATATAAATTATCAAATAAAGCTTTTGATTCTCTAAGAAACTCCGGACTAAACAAAATATTGTCACAATGATATTTTTCCCTTACATGCTTCGTGAATCCAACTGGGATCGTAGACTTAATAATCATAATCGCATTTGGATTATATTTAATTACTTCTTGAATCACATTTTCCACTACTGATGTATCAAAATAATTCTTCTTACTATCATAATTTGTTGGTGCTGCAATGACAACAAATTCTGCTTCTTTATACGCATTCTTGGAATCGGTTGTTGCTATTAATTGTAAATCTTTTTCCTTTAAATACTTTTCTATATATTCATCTTGAATAGGTGATTTTTTTTGATTGATTAACTCTACCTTTTCTTCAATAACATCAACTGCCACTACCTCATTGTGTTGAGCCAGTAATACCGCAATAGATAATCCTACATACCCTGTTCCTGCAATTGCAACTTTTCTATTCATATTGTACATTCTCCTTCTTATCTATACTTTATAAAATTCCTTATACCATTCTACAAACTTTCTCAAACCTGTTCGTAAACTTGTACTTGGTTTAAAATTAAAGTCTCTTTCTAATGCACTTGTATCTGCATAAGTGATTGGAACATCTCCCTTTTGCATTGGAACCAATTCTTTATAACTGTCAAAATCATAATTATCTGGCAATACCTCTGCCCTTATCAATTCTTGCTGAAGTATATCTACAAAATCCAATAAATTTTCCGGCTGATTATTACCTATATTATAAATTGCATATGGCGGAACAGGCAATCCATCTTCTCCCTCTTTCTTTTCAGGTGCCCCTTGCATTACTCGAAAAACACCTTCCACAATATCATCTATATATGTAAAATCTCTTTTGCAGTTTCCATAATTAAAAATCTGAATTTTCTCATTTTTTATAAGTTTATTCGTAAATCCAAAATATGCCATATCTGGTCTTCCTGCCGGACCATAAACAGTAAAAAATCTCAATCCTGTAGATGGAATATTATAAAGTTTACTATAAGCATGTGCCATTAACTCATTTGATTTTTTCGTAGCTGCATAAAGAGATACTGGATTGTCTACCTTATCCTCCACTGAATATGGGATTTTCTTATTGCTTCCATAGACAGAGGAAGATGATGCATAAACTAAATGCTCAACTCCGTTTCTACCGTCTCCATAAGAGTAACGGCATGCTTCAAGAATATTATAAAAACCAATCAAATTAGCCTCAATATATGCATCTGGATTCTTAATAGAATAACGAACTCCTGCTTGTGCTGCTAAGTTTACAACAATATCTGGTCTATATTCCTCAAAAATCCTTTCAATCAATATCTTATCAGAAATATTTCCTTTTACAAAATTCCATTTACATGTTTTATTTTGTTCAACACACTTCTCTATCTGAGATAACCTCCACTTTTTAATATTTACATCATAGTAATCATTTAAATTATCTATACCTATAATATTAATTTCTGAAACACTTTTAAGTAATCTAATTACTAAATTCGCCCCTATAAATCCAGCTGCACCTGTTATCAAAATACTTTTCCCTTTTAATTCAATTTTGTTCATTTCTTTAACCCTCTCTCTTCATCAAGCTCTTATAAATCAAAGCCGCCTTTTGCATTTTGCACTCTTATTTTAGCCTTTTCTTTTTCTTCACTCGTAAATTCCCACGCTTTGTTAAAAACAGGTCTTGCTTCCATATTATTTTTTTGTTTCTTCAAATAATCATCTAATGTCATAATTACCTTTGCAGGGTTCCCTGCTACTACACTATTATCCGGTATATCTTTGGTTACAATACTACCAGCTCCTACTATTACATTATTCCCTATTGTCGTATTAGGTAATATCACGCTTCCATAACCTATAAAAACATTATCTCCTATAGTCACGGTTCCAATCTTACTGTATCCAATAAATCCTTTTGTACTTCCATCATGAGATAAAATTGATGCATTTGTAATTGTAACATTATTTCCTATTGTAATAAGGAAACCATGATTCCAATCAATATGTGCATTCAATAATTGTACATTCTCCCCTATTTTAACACCATTTTTTCTGAGAGTATCCACTGGGTTTTTATCTCTACTTCTATATTTAAAGAAATATTCTATCCTCTTTTTTATTCCCTTTAAAGTCATACTATTTCTTCTCACTTTCTATCGTTCCAGTAATTCATGTACCCCTTGCATGAAATTTCTCATAGGAAATTCCACATCATATCCAACCACTTGTTTTTGATTCTTATTTAGTAGAAATCTCTTCATGGATTCATACAGTGCTTCCTCAGTATTTTCTGTTAATTCGCCCCATCTTCCCTGCTCAAGAACTTCTTCAGGCCCTCCACATCTCGTACTAATTACAGGTATTCCTAATACAAGTGCCTCATTTACCACAATTGAATATGATTCCCATCTAGATGAACATATAAATAAATCGAATTTAGCCAAATATTTGTACGGATTTTTTTGAAAACCACATAAGTAAATCTGATTTCCATTCTTTTTCAGTATCTCATCTTGATAGTTCCTATAGTCTGGTCCATCCCCTATTAGCACTAATTTATGACCTATTCCCTCTTTCTTTAACCGAAAACTAATATTTATCAATCTTGAAATCTTTTTTTGATCCTCATCCATTCTTGCTACTGTTCCAATAACAGGTTCATCCCCTCCCATAAACATATCTTCTTGATCTGAAAATTTTTCTTTAGACTTCTTTTTTATGTCCTCTACATCTACCGGATTTAAAATTACACTTACCGGGATAGTTTCACCATATTTCTTCATAAAAGATTTTTTACAGAATTCAGAAACTGCTACCATCGCATCAAATCTTTTCAAAAAAGATTTCTCTTCCTCTAAGCTTCCAAATGAATAAGAATATTCCTCATCTAAAGCTGAAACATTACTATGAATCCAACAATATTTCTTTTCACAAGAAGAATATCCTACAAGTTTTGCGCTTTCTCCCATTTTAAAAGCTATTGCTATATCATAGCCTTTACAATAACTATGTGCCAATTTTTCATAACCTAAAATCAATTTTATCTTGTTTCCTATTTTATCAAGAATGCTATTTCCCTTTTTGAAAATAAATTTATATTTCACATCATTGTCCAACAGTTCCCTAGAAGATTCTTGTAAGGTAAGTACTGTAACATCATATTTTTTCTTATCTAAGTGATTGACAAAATTCTTCAACACATTCTCTGCACCATGATATCCTAATAGATTATTGACAATCAAAACTCTTTTCATCTATTTCCCTATCCCCTTCCTCTAAACTTGCCTTTTATAAACCCGCAAATTTCTTTCACAAACATTGGTTTTTCAATTAATAAGACACCAAAGTATATTAGCATTGTTAAAATTGTACATGGAATCATAATCTCTATAAGCTGAATGTAGTTCTCGACTGATACAACAACTTGTTTTCCTATAAAGCTGATTATAGCAAACAGTCCCAAATTAATACTCCAATGTAAATATTTTTTTTTGCATTCTTTCTTACTGTTTTTGAGAATATTCTTGTTTACATAATTCGTCACAAAAATACCTCTATACATTGTTGCAACAATACTACCGAACAATGCTCCATAAATACCAATAGTTATAACTCCTACTATCGTAACTATTAAATTTATCATCATTTCGCCAACTGCACTTTTTTGTGTTTCTTTAAAATGTCCTGCAAAATTTATTGCATTTTGACTTTGACTTCTCAAGGTTGCAATCATTTTTAAAAATACAAATAGAAAGGCTAGTTTTTCATCCAAATAATTAATATCACTAATACCTTTCGTATATAATTGTAAAAAAGGTAGCATTGCTATATATGTAACTGTAAAACAGGCAAATACCAAGGTCATATATCCCGCATCGAATATTTCAAATATTTTTTTAAATCTAGACTTATCTTCGTTATAAAGTAAACCTAGTGCAAACACAACACTTGATGAAAAAGCACTTATGACACCTTCTATCATTCCTATCACCAAATTATATATTGTATAGACGCTCACAACTTTCAAATCGCAAAACGCTGTAAGAATAATTATATCTGTATTAGAATATACAAAATAAGACAATTGTTGTACCAGCACATATTTTCGTTTCGAAAGAGCTTCATAATTCGGCTCTACCGAAAAATCCAACCAATCATATTCCTTTTTCAAATAAACTCTTAATAAAATGATTCTCAATAAAGTTATAATTAGTTGGGATGCAGTTACAACAACGATATCATGACCCTGCATCAACAAAATAGCTTTCGTTATATTCACCAATATGTTCACTATCAGGTTTAGATTAGTAATAACATATCCTTTTCCTTCCGCAGACAACAATACTACATAATTTTGTTGTAACAGAAAATTAATTGCATTTCCAATCCCTGTAAACAAAACAACTGCTACAACTTGCCATCGGCTGATTTCTGATTGAACAATAAATGGATATAAAACAGCAACTCCCGCTACACATACTGTATATATTGAGCCAATGCGAATATAATCTTTCTGTGATGCTGCCAATATCCTATTAATTCCTATTTTATCATTTTGTGAGATTGGCTTGTATAACGCCTGTATTGTCGTCACACCAATCCCAGCTTCTAATAATCCTACGCAAGCAAAAACCTGTCCTACTGATGAAACTAATCCATTCACTTCTGAGCCTAAATTCGTCAAAAAAAGACGTGGTAATATAATGCCCAAAGAAAATGTCACTATCTGACTTAAAATATTGAAAAATAAATTATAAAAACTTCGTTTTAACTTCATTCTACCTCACTAAACAATCTTACAAATAATCTGTGATTTATATTCTTCATCGTTACAATCTGCAATATTGCTCTTTCCTCCCAAAACTTCGTTTACATATTTTCCTTCTATTTTTATTTTATCTGATGTTTTTCTTAAAAACCATTCATACTCAATATCTATATGTCCGATATCTATCGCCCAATACCCCCCCCCGATAATTCCCATGCTAAAACCGTGGCAGTCATTCCAAGTGCCAATAATATTAATCTATCTTTTCCATATTTTAAAATTTCTTTTAATATTTCATCATATTTTTCATATGCATTTTCTGAAGGACACAAGATACGTTTAACAGAACCTGTATTTTCAAACAAATCATTCCCCACACCTAATCTGCTTTTCTCTCCCTCTACAAGTAAAACATGTTGATTTTCCCAAATTTTTTTGTTTTTTTCAAACCATCTTGGGCATGAACTTTTATCTTCAAACATATTGTAGCATCTTGTAAAAAAAGCATTACCATATACTTTTTCCAAATTCAAAAGGTTTAGCCATTCTCTTCTTTCAAGATTTAATAATCCTATATGAAACTCTTTTGACTTTTCTTTCATAAAATCGAGTTTTCCAAACACATCCGGTATACATACTATATGTCCTTCTCGCTCACTTTTTAGGATTCTCGCCAATCTATCTCCCAATTCTTGATTCTCATCTTGAAACCCATTACTACGTCCTTGAATTACTGCAAATTCCCCGTCTCCAAATCTACTAACTGAAGATTTCGTTTCAATTATATAATCTAACGTTTCATCAATCGTTTTTACTTTCGGAGTTTTCCATATATATTTCCCTAAGCTATTCTTACATACCAACAAAATATATCGCATTTTCTGCATGATCATTTTCTCCTCTCTTATGCCCTTAACTTTTGTAAGCCCATAGTTTGTAAAGTAAACATACAATCATATAGTACTGTTTTCGTAAAAAAAAGTTAATTACTTTAATTGGGGTAGATATCTGTTGACACTTACTAATTGCATCTTTGTAATCTCTACTTGTTAGAATTGTTATAATTCTCTTTTTATTCAATCCCTTTTTGTTCTTTAACAACTGTACAATATAAGAAGATGTTTCTTGTATAAATCCTGCATCAAATTCATTGTAATCAATTTCAAACTTAAATTCCTGATTTAATCGCAGTAATTCTTGTCTTGTTTTTACAAATAATTCAAACTGATTTTCTCTAAATGATGCCATAATATTTGCTCGTTTTCTTTGTACATACGAATAAAGATTCTTGTTTATGGCAACAATACTATCAGCAGCACAGTATGCACTCATATTAAACCAATAATCTTCCGCTCTTACCCTTTCTTCATCTATCAATAGTTTATCTGCAGTCAAAAAATCTCTTCTATATATTTTGTTACACAAACTCGCTATGCCATATACATCACATTCATAATATTTTTTTATTATGTACGTTTTTATTTCATCCTTAGACAGTTTTCTATCAAAAGGAACTTTCATCGTTTGTTCCCTTATACACTCCCCTAAATCATTTACATATCTCAAACCACAAATTGCAATATCTGTATCATATTTTTCAATACTTTCTACCAACATCTCATACATATTTTTCTCTATGTAATCATCAGAGTCAACAAAACCTATATATTCACCTTTGGCAGCCTTTATTCCCTCATTACGAGCATGAGCCGGTCCACTATTAGTAAGATTAATCAAGCGAAATCTAGAATCTTTTTTTTGATACATTTCACAAATATTTTTCGAACCATCTATCGAACCATCGTTAACCAAAATAACTTCAAAATCTTCCATTATTTGTTGTTCAATAGATTGTAAACATTTCTCAAGATATTGCTCTACGTTATATACTGGAATAATTATGCTTAATTTCATAAAGTTTTCATCCTCCAAAATATAAAATAATCTCTAATCTAAATTCTTTTCAATATTCGTTTTAATTCTATCATCCACATTAATAATCTAACTTTCTGATTTGCAAATGCCCAACCTTGCAAATAATTTATCGGATTCTTTCCATATGATATATTCACAGAGTCTACACATTTTTTTAATTCTGGATTAGAAAATATTTCTTTAATTTTTACTTCACGTTCCTTATTAGAAAATGGACATAACTTATGATAAAAATTACTCGTAATCACACCAAACATTCCTTTGACAAATCTAGTCTGTATATACTCCAAAACCTTTTTATTGTCTATGTTCCATTCCCTATAAAAATCCATAAATTTTCTATATACATCTTCTATTATTTCTGCTTTATTTGGCAAATAACGAGATCCCGCATTAGCATTTACATATAAAACATAATGGTAATATGCTCTCCCACATATAAATACATTCTCAAGTTTCGGATATAATTGCATATTAAATGGTTCATCCTGTTGTATTCTTTGGTTGCCAAAATGAAAATTGTGTTTCTTCAAAAAATCCATTTTATAAAATTTATTCCAAGCAAATCCATTTCCATGTTTCATCCATAGCAATTCATTAATATATATCTGCTTCAATTCTTCATTTGAATGAATTTCTTTCTCTGTAAGACTAATTAATTCCTCGTTTGTTTCATTACTAAATCGTGCATAATATCCAAAAACAATTAAATCCACTTTCTTTTCCAACGCAATTTTAACACTATCAGCAATAAATTCCTTATCTAACGAGTCATCAACATCAAAAAAATACAAATATTCTCCATGAGCATAGTCAATACCTACATTTCTTGCACTTCCTAATCCACCATTTTCCTTATGAATCACATGTATACGCTTGTCTTTCTCCGCTATCGCATCACACATTTGAGGTGTATTATCTGTAGACCCATCATCTACCAAAAGAATCTCTATGTTCTTATATGTCTGATTTAAAATGTATTCCATACCTTCATTTAAATATTTTTCAACATTATACGCTGCAATAGCAACAGTTACTAATGGTTCCATCCCATCCCTCTTTTCGTTTTGATAATCTCATTTTATTTCACAAACCCCACCGTATTTTTCAATTCCATATTCATTTGTTTCTTTTTTTTATCATCTACATTCTGTCGTACTGTATACTCCTCTCCATAACATGGGCATTGTTCCATTAACTTTCGATTTTTTTCTAGGAAATCTTCCATTGACGATATTTTTTTTGCAGGACTCCCTGCATAAACACTATTTTTATTCAAACTATGTGTTACCGTTGAATTTGCTCCTACGATAACATTATCCCCTATTGTTACATTAGGTAAAATAACTGTTTCTGCTCCTATAAAAACATTATTGCCTATTTTAACTCTGCCCACTTTAGCATACCCAAAATGATGTACTGTACTTGCATCATGTGTCAATACATGTACTCTCGGTGCCATTGTCACATTGTCACCAATCTCTATAAGCCAGCAATGTGCTGGATCCAAAATAACACCATGAAGACGCGCAAAATTTTTTCCAACTTTCATCCCCATTTTTACTAATTTTTCCGTTGTATATTCTCCACGAAGACGATACAATATCGAACGCAAAATAGATTTAACCATAATTTCAACTATTCCTCTTCCAATAATCTGTAAAATTTGTTAATTTCTTTTTTTCCAACATAATCCTCTCCCATTATATTTCTATATAGCCGCTCTCTCAATTCCTTATTTTCGATTACTTCTTTTATTCTCTCTGCACAAGCAGAATTTTCTAACGGAACAACAATCCCATCATAACCATTTTTTATCTGAGATGATGCCGACGGATAGTTGGTAATTATAATCGGTTTCCCTAAAATCTGTGCCTCTCGTACTGCAACAGATTTTCCTTCATATCGACTCGGCTGCACATAAATATCACATGCTTTTATATACGGATACGGATTCTCTTTTTTACCTAAAATTATAACATTTTCTTCCATATGATTACTTTTAATCTTATCACGAATTAATTGTTCATCTCCTCCAAACCCGATAATATACCATCTTACATTTACACCTTGACTTACAATTCGTTTACATATATCCGGAATATTCTCAAAGTTTTTTGGGAAAACAAATCTTCCAATTGATAATAAATTCACCCCATCAAATTTAGGCATTTCATTTTCAGCAGAAAAATCATTCACTAAACTATTCATATATTTTATGGGTACTATATTTTCGATTTTATATATTTTATCTTCCAAACTTGGAAATTTTTTTACAAATTGTTCAGTAATACTATCCGAAATAGATATAATTTTATCATATCGTTTCCACATCTGATTTTCTGATTGTTCATCTACTTCGAAAGTCGAATAATCAGTATGTATCCAGGCAACTTTTTTTTTCGCATTGACTTTTTGTGCTACATAATAATGGGGTGACATAAAACTTATCGCTAAATCATAATTTTCTTCACTCATCATAGGCATACTACTCACTGTATATTTATGACTATATTCGTTTGCTACATTATTATCTTGTGATAATTGCAATTTCTTTACTCGTTTTTTTGCTATCTGTTTTCCACGCAAACGCCCAAATGCGACTCGAATCTGCCTCTTTTTTAATGCTTCAATAATTGGAATGCCCATTGCTGAATATGCATTAGATAAAGACAATAAATTAACATCTTTAGGAAGATATCTCATTAATTCTCCCTTATGGCGTAGCAAAAAAACATCCACTTTATATATTTCATAATCTATATTTTCCAAAAAACCTAATAAAGATATTTCAGCTCCTCCCAATTCTAAAGAATGAGCCATGATAAATATTCTTTTCTTCATAGACTTATTTCTCCATCTTTTTTATTATCATTTCTCTTGAATTTGTAACAATAGACCCCTTTTGAACATGACCACTTACAATGCTTCCTGCACCTATCACACAGTTATCTTCTATAATTGTTCCTTTCAAAATAATTGCATTCGCAGCTATCCAACAGTTTTTCCCTATAATAATGGGCGAACTCGTATGTACATCACTAACTCCTATATTTGCATCATACTTATGATTATTGTCAAAAATCATAACTCCTGGTCCGAACTTGCAGTTGTCCCCCACCTCTATTTTGCTTTTACAACTAATCATGCAACCTTCATTGAAATACACTGAATTTCCAATAGTTAATTCACCACCATTACTTACTACTAATGTTGAATGTCCATCTGTAATAATATGCTTTCCTAATTTTACATTTGAATTGGGTTGAAGTTTAAATTTTGTTTGTCCGCTTAACATCTCAATTTTATCGAACGTCATGTTATTACATACAAACATTTTATACAATTTTAATTTAATATAATTTCTAATTACTAGAAAATAAGGTTTCATTATTATGACCTTCCCCTTCTCAATAGTCTATGAACTGGCTTTAACACTTTACTACGAATAATTGTCTTTTTATCCATCCACGATTTTGCATACCAATGAATAGAAAAAGTTTTTTCTGTTTTCATTAATCTTCCTGTTGGATCATCATAGGGATTAAAGTATTCTATTGGATATATCTTACCAAACCCTAATTCTTGTTCAGTTCCATCTTGAATTAACCCAAACTTAAGTAACGCATCTGTATTCAAAATAGGGCAACCTATCACTCCATGCTGTCCATCTAGTAATTTATCATATTCCTGAAGCATCTGTTCAATTATAGGATTTCCTGCCTCTGCTCCAAATCCCATTCCTGTATTAACATATTCTTTTGTTTCAAAGCCAAAAAAAGACTTATTACTTAACAATTCATCTAATGGACGTATCACCTCTACGTCCACATCAAAATAGATTCCACCTTCTTTATAAATAACACATAACCTTGCATAGTCACTTAAAAAAGCGTATTTCTTATTTTCATATACATATTTTACATATGGATTCATCTCCAAATCAAAATTATTTTCATTCCACTCGATAATTTCATAATCCGGACAATATTTTTTCCAACTTTGAATGCATTTTATGGCCTTTTTAGATTTTTCCCCATTTCCAAACCAACAATAATGAATTTTTTTTGGTATCATAATTAATTCCCTCTCCAAATCTATTTTAAAATTTTTTGCACATGTTTTATTCCTAAAAAAATTCGCTTATATATACCTGTCCCAAACTAATGTACATTTCATACCAATAATATATCCCATATGCCACTATACTTCCAACATACAGTAATTGACTGTACCTTCTATACACATAACTCACACACCAACACAACAAAATAATTGCATACAAAGAAAAATACATATTAAACCTCGCATATATCCAATATTTTGTTGCCAGTAAAATAAAGACTAAGTTTACACATGACATATTCACTACTAGATTATATTCTGGTTTTGCCAACATTTTTTCGTTCTTTTTCCCTATATAAGCCATCACAACAGGGACAGCATATACAAACACTCTAAGTATATTAGCTCCTCCCCCGGAAGATATTAACATATCTCCATAATGACCATACTGACCCTCTCCTAAAATTTCTACAATAATTGGTCCCGACACAGGGTATGTCACAAATAACCCTACTCCTGTTATCAAAATCCACTTTGTGATTGCTCCCCACGCCTTTGCATTGATAACAAAATACAATGGTATAAAAATTAATGCTGATTTATGCATGGTAGAAAGTATTAACACCAAAACCAAATACGATTTCCATTTTTTCTTTATAACTAGTGGAAATGCCAAAAATAAAATTGCCGACACTAAATACTGGCGTATTCCATTCATTGTGACAAGATAATTTCCGGCTGTAATAAAATAAAAAACTGCTAATTCAAGACGATCTGAATATTTATAAAAAGCAATAAAAATACATGCTATTGTTATGAATGAACAGATAAATATCATGTACTGTGGCTCATTACCAAAAATTTGTTTTATAACTGTTTGAAATAAATCAAATCCCCAATCTCCTTCATAGTCAACTGTTCGGAAGAAGTCTTTCAAATTATTCGGAATACTATTTCTAAAGGAATATATATATGTTCCTGTATCACCTATATTCGAACGAAGTCCAGCTACAAGTATTAAAATCATGCATGGTATAGCAACAACTATTTTATTTGCCCTATATCTTACTAATGATGTGTTTGTTTTATATGTTTTCCCCGTTTTAAATGCAAGCCAACTCAACGCAAATGTGCTTATTAAAGTTATCCACCAAATGGTCATTTTTTCATTCCTTCTACTTTCATAAAATCTTTCGATTTCTTTTTAATGTGGTATGTCAATACGATACCAAATGGTATTGCTAAAATCGTGAGTGCTTTTTGGGGAGATTCTTTTAAAAAGTTTTGGTTTTTTGCTATGATGCTGCTGGAGACATAATGAATACATGTCAAAAATTTTCTTTTTAAAGTTTTATCATATTTCATATCTACCTTTCGAATAAAAGCAAACCCCTTGGGATTTCTCAAATATTGTCGATACATATTTGTGCTGGATCCATCAAGCTGATATTCGACATTACACAAAACTTCATTTAAAATCAACAACTCATATTCTTGATCACATAAAAGATATTTGTACCCTAATGATACATACTTTTCTCCTTCAAATACTGGATATGGCGGGTATTTTTTCATTAAATCAGTTCGATATACCAGTTTCTTATCTCCTTGACCTCCGTTTGCATAGTATCCTCTTAAAGTGATCGACTTCACATCTTCTGGAAGCCTCTTACCAATAATCTTATTGTCAAAAGTTGCATCTAGCCCAATAATCCCTGCATATTTTTCACTACCATACCTTTCCCAAAAAGAAACTATTTTCTCGATTGCACCTTCTCCTACATAATCATCAGAATCAATACATATATTTAACTCTGTATCAATTAGTTCATATGCAAGATTGTGTGCTGTATGCATACCCCCGTTCTCTTTATATACATATCTAATTTCAAAACCGTTATCTTTTTTCAACCAATCATCTACCAATTTGGAAGTATCATCTGTTGAGCCATCATCTATAATCAACCATAAAAAATCTTTACAGGATTGACGCAATAAACTTTCATAACAAAGATGAAGGGAATACGCCCGGTTATATGCTGGTGTAAATACAGTTAATAAAACTTTTCTATTCTCCTCTTTCATTTAAATAAAACTCCTCTAACCATTCTGCATTTTTTTTGATATCAAAATTTTTCTTTCTAATTTCTTGATAAGTATCTTTTCTTTCAAAACCTTCCATGCTATTTAAAATTTTTTTTGCCCATTGTTCTGCACTCTCTGACAAACCTATCACTTCTACGTTATCTGTTAAAATACATTCTTGAGGAATCTTATCCGAAATAAAGCATTTTAATCCTGCTGCCTGTGCCTCAACCATAGTAACCGGAAACCCTTCAAATAACGACGGGAATAAAAATAAATCAAACGCCTGCATAATATCATACACATCCTCACGACTTTCTAGAAAAATAATACTTCCCTCTCTCTGTTCTCGCTTTGTCTTTTCTTTGATTTGATTTTCCAAATCCCCTGTTCCTACCATTACTAATACCGCACTCGTATTAAAGTGGTATATTTCTCGAAAGATCTCAAGTAAAAACTCATGATTCTTTTGCTTATTAAATCTACCAACATGTCCTACTACCAATTTATCTTGCAAACCTAATTTTTCTTTTTCTAATCTAGACTGATGAGGCATATATCTAAATCTTTCTGCATCAATTGCGTTGTTCTGCGTTATAAACTTATCTCGATTTTCTTTTCCGAACAACCAATCTCCTGACTCTATCCCACACACAAACATATGTGTATAATACTTTTTAATCTGCCACTTAAAATATGTTCTCATGAACATTTTCAAGTCCCATCCGTGAGGCGCATTATGAGCATGGCAGATTCTGACTGGAATTCCTCTCTTTTTTGCTTCCTTTAGAACAAAATATCCTAGCTCTGACATATGCGAATGAATAATATCGTATTCATCATGCACAGCAAAAAAGTCACATATCATTTTTTGATACTTCTTAAAATTTTGTGGATATATTGGAATCATACGATATATCTTACCACCCAGTTCTTGAATTTCTTGCTCATATGCTCCCTCTTCTTGACGGTGAACCATAAAATCAAATTGTACCTTTTCCCGATCAATATTCCTATAGTAATTCATTACCATTGTTTCAGCTCCGCCACGATTCATAATAGTAAATAAATTCAAAACTCGAGTCACTTTCATTTTAATTCCCAATCACCTTTCTTATGCACATCAATAGTAAATAAACACCCACAGCACATTTATACTTTGCACATCCATAAAATATTTTCCAATGTAATGGGAAATATTTTAATGTTAATTGTTTGTATACTTTCCTGCGCTTAGGCGAAGAAATTATTTGTTTAATCTCTCTCACTTTGTTTATTTCACTCGTTTTACTCTGCATAATATTCAATCCTAATCCTACAACGCTCAACGCTATTCTATTATCCAAAGCTTGTTGAAATGTAGTACCCAAATCATTCTCTTTAATATAAGATTCCATATAAGAAAAAAGGTTTTCCCATTGACCATATAAACTTTCTTTATAGTTGCTGGTCAAAGACTGTACGTTATCTTTTCTATAATGATTAAAATATTCATTAATAAAAACTATTTTCCCCGCATGTCCAAAAACATGTAAATTAAACAAAGCATCTTCTGTTCCAATTTCTTTCGTGTCAATAAATTTAACATTGTTTTTTATAATAATATCTTTTCTATAAATCTTTCCCCACGCTGTAACTAGTGCATCAATATTTTCTGGAATTTTTAGTTCGGTATCTATTAGACCTACCATTCTTCTCTGAATCATCCGTGCTTCTTTTCCTTCAAAAACAAGAAATTCATCGTTTTTATCAAAGATTTTTTTAGACAAAGATTTTGTCTCAAATTCTCTAATGTAAGACCACATAACGATATCAGCCTTATACTCTGTTACCGTTTTATATGCTATTTTGCATGTATTTAAATCAATCCAATCATCGCTATCTAGAAACATAACATAGTTCGCTGAAGCATTTTTCACCCCTACATTTCTAGTTTCTGACAACCCTTTATTATTTTGGTCAATTATTCTAATTCGTTTATCCATCGATTCATAATTTTTCAAAATTTCCAAACTTGCATCAGTACTCCCATCATTGATACAAACAATTTCTATATTCTCAAATGTTTGATGAATTAAACTCTCTAAACATTTTACTAAATACTTCTCTGTATTATAAACTGGCACTATTATACTAATTTTTGGCTCTGTCATTATCTCTCTATCTCCCTTATCGTTTTCCCTACAACCTTCTTCTTATCAAACCTCTCTTGCACCACTTCTCTGGATGCTTGCCCCATTTCTTTTTTTTCTTCATACGAAAGTTCAAGAAACTTCTCCATCTGTTCGAGAAGCTTCTTTACATTTTTTATTTCCGACAGATATCCATTTCTGCCTTCTTCCACTGCTTCCAGACAGCCATGTATATTAGATGTGATTAACGGTCTCCCCATCGCTCCCGCTTCCAAAAGTGTATTAGCCATACCTTCATGATAGGATGGCAACACAAAACAATGACATCTTTCAATAAATGGTTTTACATCTTTCTGATAACCATGATATACAATTACACCTTTTTGAATAAGCTCTTCCAATCGTGATTTATAATCATCTTCCAAAGGACCCACAACATCAAAAAAGACATCAGAACGTTGCTGTTTGATCCTCTCTGCTGCCTCAAATAACTCATCCACCCCTTTTTCTTTCATCACACGTCCAATAAACAAAAACCGAGTTTCCCTGCCAGAAGGATACTCACTAAATGGATATTCCGCAAGATTGACACCTGCGCCATTCAGTACACAAATCTGTTCTTCTTTTAATATGTGCAAATCTAAAAAGGTCTGCTTATTCCCTATATTTTCAAAAAATACAACTTTTGCCTTCTTTAAGGCTATCTTATATAAAAATATCACTATTTTTTTTACCATGCTTTCGCTTTGGAATGCTGTTCCAAGTCCGGTAATATTAACTGCATATGGCACGCGAAGCATACGGCACATCAAACCGCCATAAATATTGGGCTTGATTGTATAAGCAATGACCATATCTGGATGTAATTTCTTAATTAATTTCCGATAAAAAAACATAAGTTTCGCATCCGTCTTTGGATTAATTCCTCTACGATCCACAGAAGTATCGACGAACTTGCATCCCATCTTTTCCAGATTTCTCACAAATTCACCATCCGGCAAAGAAATATATACTTCATTACCTTGATTCAAAAGTTCTTGAATCAATTCTTTTCTAAATTTATACAATCCAACATCAAAATTTGCTAAAATTAAGATTCTTTTCATCTATTTCATTCTCCTTGCTGGCACTCCCACATACACTCCGGCTTCTGTAATATCTTTTACCACAGCTGCTCCTGCACCGACTGTTACATCGTCAGTAATTGTTACATTATTCTTCACACAAGCGCCGACTCCAACATGCACACGTTTTCCCGCATGAACCGTTCCTGCAAGTGTTGCATTCGGCGACACATGCACATAATCATCTAAGAAATTATCATGCTCAATCACAGCGCCCGTATTGATGACACAATGCATTCCAATACGTGCTGACGGGTTGATGACTGCATTCGCCATTACAACCGTTCCCGCTTTGATTTCTACATCTCTTCCGATCACTGCTATCGGATGAATCAACGTCGCCCAGTTCACTGCATACTTATCCGCAATCATTTCACGTATACGGTTATTTCCGATTGCGATAAAGAACTCACATTCTGATGCGAATTTCGCAACATCCGACACCGACCCAAGAAGTGGAAAACCACTTATTTCTTTAATCGTATCATTATCATCCAAAAAACCAACAATCTCATATCCATTTTTCAAAGCAATGTCCGCGATCACTTTTCCATGTCCGCTGGCACCTATAATCACTAACTTTTTAGACATGTTTTGACTCCACACTTTCCTCTGTTCCCATGAATTTTTCCATCGTCACAGCAGTATCCGAACTAATCCCATCTCGTTTCAACACATTCCAAATCGTCTGAAAGATAATCTTCCAGTCACCCAAAAATGTCACATGATCCACATACTCTACGTCGTATTTGAATTTCTGCTCCCAGCTGATTGCGTTTCTTCCATTTGCCTGAGCAAGCCCGCTAAGCCCTGGACGCACTTCATGGCGACGTCTCTGTTCTGCATTATATCTCGGAAGATATTCTACAAGAAGCGGGCGTGGTCCGATAATACTCATGTCACCTTTTAAGATATTAAAAAGTTCCGGCAGCTCATCCAAGCTTGTGGAACGCAAGAATTTTCCAAATTTTGTAAGTCTCACTTCATCCGGAAGCAATTCTCCGTTCTCATCACGCTCATCTGTCATCGTGCGAAATTTATACATATTAAATATCTTTTCATCCTTCCCTGGCCTTTTCTGACAAAACAGGATCGGACTTCCTAATTTCACTCTCACAAAAATCGCAACAATCAAGTAAACTGGCGACAACACAAGAATCGCAGCCAACGACAGTATAAAATCCATGCATCTCTTAAAATATTTTCGATACATCCCATTCCCTTTCCTTGTATCCTTTTATTCTATAAATAAATTTTTTATAATTTGTATAATTTTGTTCATATCATCTTTTGTATTTTTGATATCGCTTGGTAGACATACCCCGATATTAAAAATCTCCTCTGCAACACTTCCATTTTCTTCTAATGTAATAAAATCATTTTCTGCGAAGACTGGCTGCAAGTGCATCGGTTTCCAAATTGGCCTACTTTCAATATTCTCTTTTTCTAATGCAATCATTACATCTACCGGCTTTACTTTACACTTCGGATCAATCACCATACAAGATAGCCAGTTATTTGCCTCACAATCTTCCGGAATCGGATTCATTGTAATTTCTTCTATATCGTTAAACGCTTCTTTATAAGTGTTATAAATTTCTCTCTTTAATGCAATGTGCTCATCCAAATGTCTGAGCTGTCCTCGTCCAATACCTGCTACAATGTTTGACATACGGTAATTGAACCCAATCTCTTTATGCTCATAATGTCTCTCAGGCTCACGTGCCTGTGTCGCATAAAATCTAGCTTTTTGGATACACTCTTCATCTTTTCCTACAAGCATACCACCACCTGATGTTGTGATAATTTTATTCCCATTAAAAGAATAGATGCCTAACTTTCCGAATGTTCCTGTCTGTTTCCCATGATAAGTAGCTCCTAGGCTTTCAGCCGCATCTTCTATCAAAACAGCCTCATGCTCTTTACAAATCGCCATGATTTCATCCATCTTTGCTGGCGTTCCATACAAATGAACAACAACCACCACTTTTGTATCTGGATATTTTTCAAAAGCTGCTCGTAATGCCTCCGGCGACATATTCCATGTATCTCTTTCAGAATCAATAAATACCGGAATTCCTCCTTCATATACGATCGGATTGCATGTCGCCGAAAATGTTAACGATGATACAAATACCGTATCTCCTGTCTTTACTCCTGCTAACTTTAATGCAAGATGGATTGCTGCTGTTCCTGAACTTAATGCCGCTGCATACGGACTTCCAGTGTAGACACTAATTTCTTCCTCAAAGCCGTCCACATTAGCCCCAAGGGGCGCAATCCAATTCGTTTCAAATGCTTCTCTGATATAACTTTGTTCCTCCCCATGCATAGTAGGCGAAGATAAAAATATACGGTTTTTGTTCATCTTAATCCCTCTTTTTCTTTTATTCTTCTGTACTCTCTTTTCTCTCTTCTACTTCCTGGACGCCATAATAAGCACTACTATAATCCCCACCATAATATTTACTATAGTAATACTTTCCATAGTACCCTTTTGCTCTGACATCCACTTTATTTAACACTGCCCCGAGAATCCGACATCCGGATCGTTCCAGCTGTCGCTCTACTTTCTGTGCCATTTTATAACTGATCGCATCATTTTCGATGACGAGCATTGCCCCGTCACACTCTTTCGCGATGACTGCGGCATCAATCACACTTCCAAGCGGCGGTGTGTCAATAATAATGTAGTCATAAAGTGCGTGCGTCTTTTCCATTAGCTGTCTGAAATGTTCGTTCCCGAGTAATTCGGATGGATTTGGCGGTACCGGCCCCGGAAGGATGACATGCAGATTGGAAATATTCGTAGCACATACGACTGCCCCCAGTTCTTCCTGTCCGGACAGATAATGGGAAAGCCCTTTTACTTCCTGCGTGACCTGATATCGTTTTGAGAATACCGAGCGGCGAAGATCCGCATCGATATAAAGAATTTTTCTGTCTGTCTCGGCAAGGCTTTCTGCCAGCCGAAATGATACTTCTGATTTCCCTTCTCCAGGGGTGCAGCTTGTCACTGCAATGGCATTGATCTCTTCCCCGCAGAACAATACATTTGTTCTCAAGGTGCGATATGCTTCGCTTGTTCTGTAGTCCATGTTGTCTGGTATGACCAAATTAATCTTCTGCATCGCTTTCTCCCTTGTGTGCTATTTCTTTTTCTTCGTCTTTGTCTTGTCCTCCGTGGACGGAATCGCTCCAAGTACTCCGATTCCAAGATATTTTTCTACATCATCCTGACTGCGGATCTTATCATTCATCAGGAAGATCAGTAAAATGATTCCTGCTGTCAATACAACTCCTGCAGCGCCTCCAAGCACAGTATTTTTCATAATATTCGGACTTGCAGGTTTTGACGGAATCAATGCTTCCTGTACCGTGTTCATTGCTTTTAAGTTCATGACCTCTGTCACATGATTCGCACCGACATCTCTTACTTTATCTGCAAGTTCTTTTGCAAGGTATGGATCCGGATTGCTGACAGAAATATTTAGAATCAATGTATTCTCTTGATTTGTCACTGTAATTGCATCTGCAAGCGCGGTGCTGGACATCTTCAGTCCAAGCTCCTCAATCACCTTATCTGTGACTGGGCGGCTCTTTAAAAGAGAGGCGCAGTCTCCGAGTAACTGATTACTGAGGCTCAAGTCCCCGGACGTCACCGCCGCATCCTCTGCCTTTGTCAATACATATGCCTGTGTGGTCGCCTGGTAGATTGGTGTGACCATAAATTTCGTATAACCGAATGCAGCTCCGGCTGTCAGTACACCGACCAGAATAATGACCCACGCTTTATCTAACAGAACTGCCAGCATCTCCAGCAGATCGATCCCGTTTTCTTCTATCTGTTCTTCTCGTTGTCTCATTCATTTTCTCCTATATGTTCTCTTTTCTCTGTCACAGTTCCTCTATGAGTTTATTTTCGATCAATTTCCGTGGATTGTCATACAGCAGTTCTTTTGTACGCGCAAATCCATATGTTTTTTCCATATATTCGGCACATTCCTTCAGATTCGGTCTGCGCGATTCCATATGGTGCATGTCCGATGCCACAAAGTGCACCAGTTCCTTTTTCATCAGCTTCTGAGCAAAAAGCTTCATCCGCAGACCGTTTTTCCCTACGATGCTGTCGCCATTGAGTTGGATATAAGCTCCCAACTGGATCACTTCAGAAACTCTGCTGACATTTTGATGGAAAACACGATACCGCTCGGCATGTGCGATGATCGGGCAATATCCTCTGTTGACCATAACGTGAACTGCATTGCGGATATACGCATAATCTTCCAGTGGCGAGAATTCTACAAGCAGATATCTGCTCTTTGCCATTGGGAAAATATTCCCCGCGGCAATCTCCTCCGCAAAATCGATTGTATAATAGATCTCTGTCCCCAAAAGTACGATCATATCCGGCAGATGTTCTCCCAACCATCCGCGGATCTTCTGCAAAGCTTCCATGGTCCGTTTTGGGTTGCGGTGAAAGTGATTCCGATGATAGTGAGGCGTTGCGATCACACACCGTACCCCCTGCCGATATGCACTTTTTAACATCCGCACACTTTCCTGAAAATCCGAAGCTCCGTCATCCACCCCAGGAAGGATGTGTGCATGAATATCAATCAGCCCTTTCATCTATGTTCACCTCACCTTTTCTATCCTCTGCTGTTTTTGATCAGCCGTCTTCGCAAACTTGCGATCCGCAGTAGTAATAATGCGGCAATTCCAAAGAATCCTATCGCAAATCCCTCAAAGATCAGCAAACCGTTCGTCACATAAGTCACCATAAACTGGTACAAATATTCCGGTTCGATCACAAGCCGCCGATAGTCCTGTGCAAGCAGCAAATATGCCGGAACAAGACCGATCATCAACCCCGATGCCAGTGTGCTGTACACAAGATAGCGCATCGCGTGATGTTTCCAGATATACATCCGAAACAATACAATTCCTGCCAGCACCGCAAAGACTAAGCAGCCGAAAATGCCAACTGTAATTATTTTCTCTGCAAAACTGTGAATCCTTCCATAATATTCAATAAAAGGAATCTTCGTTGCCCTTACATATTGCTCTGCTGCCTGTTCCAGATAAGTATTCAGTACTGTCTGCTGTGCTTCCCCCAGCTCAATTTCCCGGGACTCTGCATAGTTTTCTACATTCTCTTTTAACTTTGTTCGAAGCTTCCCGGTATCCGGCTGGTAAGTCTGTCCGGTCAAAGACGCCTCCAGACTCGCCCGGATATCGTTGTACATACTGTTCGTATCTACAATTCCTTCCAGTGCACTTTTCGGAATCCCAAGAGGAATGGATAAGTCTTCCACTCGCTCGTAAAAATCATCACAGACTACTCCATAATAATCCTTCACATTCAAGCTGCGAACGATCATCTTCTCATTCAGGAACCCTAACCGGAGACTTCCAAGAAGCGCTGCCATTGTCAGTGTCACCGCGATCAAAAAGGACAGGATCATGCTCACGATCGTTCTTCCTTTTCTGTTGGAGGAAGACTGCTTCTTTGTTTTCTGATATTCCATCTTTCTTCCTCCTATTTTAATACTGGTCCACTCACTTTGTCTGCATAGACAAAGAAACGCTGATTCGTACTTGACAGCATGTCAAACGGATAACAGGTATACATGACCAGTTCTTCTTTCTTCTGAAGCAGGTCTACTGCCTGCGGATCAGATTCGTTTAAGATCTTCGTCTCCCGCACTTGGTAGCGGTAGATCCCATAACTTGTCTTAATTGTCACTTCGTCTCCCACTGCAATCTTTTGCAGCGGAGAAAAGTAGGTTGTATTGTGCCCGCTGAGCAAAATCGTCTTGCCATACCCCGGGATAAAGCTGCCCTGGTACTGTCCGGCTCCCACACGCATGATCTCCATGCTGTCACCGTAGTAGAGCGGTACATCCAGACCAATCTGCTCACAAGTCACATTTGCATAATGCTCCCCAAACTTCGGCCAGGTTACATCCGCAAGCGGAATCTCTTCCGCCTCTGCATCTTTATCTGGTTCCGAAAAAATAGAGCCCAATTCCTCAGAAAATTCAGGAAGGCTCTCAGTCATAAACATGCTGCCTGCAGTCGTTACTATATTTATAAACGGGGATGCCGCAACATATACAACTCCGTAACCTATCATGGTAAAGAATAGTGGCACGATCACATATGCCACTATTCTGCTTTTACGCTGTTTCATCAATCTAGCATTCCTCTGCAGTCTCTCTATAGTTGTTCTTCTTTGCCACAGCAGCACATCCTACCAAAGCCATCACAAATCCGGCTGCTACCGCATACGTTGCTCCGGCATTCATACCAGTCTTCTTGATCACCTTGTCAGAAGATCCGATAGTTGTACCGTCTTTTGCAAGCTTTACATTGATCACACCGTTGTCTCCTGCGAGCATGTCCGCTGTGATAATGATTCCGACTTCTTTCAATCCCGGTGCAATCGCATCTACAATCTGCTGCGCGATCTGCATAATACCATTTTTTCCGATAATATTTAACAAATCTTTTGCACTTGCAGCGCCATTCGCATCAATTGCCTGCTGTAAAAGGCCAGCTGCCTGATCGATTGCCTTTAACACTGCATCTACCTGACTCGCTGTCAGATCCACTTCTCCGGAAGCGAGCCAGCTCTCTGCCTGACTGTAATAACTTGCATACAGAGAAACATCTGTCACTCCAAATCCAGCTGCAGAGCTTTCCATCTTATTCAGAATCTTCTGCTCTTCTGCGCTGACTCCTGAGGCTGCCAATGCCGGCATGCACATAGAGGCACTAAGTACACCTGCGGCCAATACTGCAGCAAATTTCTTTTGGTTCCTCATATTCTTTCCCTCCAAACATCACACACATCTCATATTTACACGGATATTTCATTCGAAATATGAATTGCTTTATAATTTCTATATACGAAAACAGTATATCGCATCTGTTTCTGTTTGTAAATATCCTTTTGCCCCACTTTTTTACTACATGTTGCCCTGCACACGAAGCGCTCTATTTTGGGGCTGCCTGATATCGGTATTCCGGAACGATCTTGTGTACAAGTTCGCGAATGTTCTTATCTTCCCTCCGGGATGCTTCATCCAATGCCTCGATATTTTTCTCAAAGGTCTCCTCATCCACGTCAATCTGTCTTCCGATGAAGATTCTCTTGTTCTCCGTCGTCTGCATTCCTTCTTCATCCATCAAAAGCTCTTCGTAAAGCTTCTCTCCGGGACGCAGTCCGGTAAACTCAATTTTAATATCTACATCCGGTTCATATCCCGACAGCTTGATCAGATTTCTGGCAAGATCAACGATCTTCACCGGCTCTCCCATATTGAGTACGAAAATCTCTCCGTTTTTAGCATAAGCTCCGGCCTGAAGTACAAGGCTGACTGCCTCCGGAATCGTCATGAAATACCGGATGATGTCTTTGTGTGTGACAGTGACCGGACCTCCGTTTTTAATCTGCTCTTTGAAAAGCGGAATTACACTTCCGTTGCTTCCAAGGACATTGCCAAAACGGACTGCCGCAAACTCTGTCTGACTCTTCTTTCCGATCGTCTGAATGACCATCTCACAGAGTCTTTTGCTCGCCCCCATAATATTGGTCGGATTGACCGCTTTGTCTGTAGAGATCAAAATAAACTTCTTCGCTCCGTAATCGCTTGCCATCTTCGCAGTCTTATAAGTACCGATCACGTTATTCTTAATCGCCTCGTTCGGACTGTCCTCCATCAATGGGACATGCTTGTGTGCCGCTGCGTGAAATACGATTTCCGGGTGATACGTGGCGAACACATCGTTCATCCGGCTTGTATTTCTGACAGAGCCGATCAGAACTTCCAGATTCAGATTTGGATCTTTTCTCTTTAATTCCTGCTGGATCGCATAGGCATTGTTCTCATAGACATCAAAGATGATCAATTTCCCCACGCCGTGTCCCGCAAGCTGACGACAGATCTCACTTCCGATTGATCCGCCTCCTCCGGTGACAAGCACTGTCTTTCCTTGGATATATCCTAAGATTTCCTCTAGATCCACCTTGACCGGTTCTCTTCCGAGCAGATCTTCGATCTCAACTTCTCTCAACTGTGAGATGCTGACTTCTCCATCAATCAACTGGTAAATTCCAGGGAGAATCTTCAGCTCACATTTTGTCTCTTTACAGATCTCCACCAATTCCTTGATCTGCTGGCTTGTCGCCGAAGGAATTGCGATGACGATCTTCTGGATCTTATACTTTTCTACAGATTCCATAATCTTGTCCGCCCCACCGACAACCGGACATCCGAGAATATATCTTCCCCATTTCTTCGGATCTTTGTCAATCAGACAGCAGACCTTTCTCGTAGCTGCTTTGCTCAGGCGATTCTCCTTGATGATCGCAGCCCCCGCATCACCGGCTCCGATGATCATGACATTCTCCCTCTTCTCCGCCATTCCACGGTTACACTTATTTCTTACAAACCGGAAAAACCGGTAAGAGAACCGCAGTCCCACAACCATGGATAAGAAAAGTAAAAAGTATAGCAACAGGTAGCTTTTAAACATCTCAAGTCCCATCACTGCCATTCCCAGAACGTGCAGCAGACTGGAAATCGCCACAGCAGCAACGATACAGGATAACTCTGTGATGCTCGCATATTTCCAAAGGCTGGTGTATAGATGAAACATGGAGAATACAGCCAGTGTCACCAAAATATTCAGCGGCATATATCTCCATACGGTATGGATAAACGTCTCTTCTACAGCCTGAAAGTCAAACTCATGCCGAATCCACAGACTGGCAAAAGATGCCACCTGCATAAATAAAATGTCTAACATCACAAGCAGACCTATCCGGACTGTCAATGCATGTTTTTCTGTTTTTTTCATGTTCCCACTCTTTTCTCATTTGTAATTTCCTATTTTGACACTCCCCACAGCTAAAGCAGGGGGATTCTTGCTTCAACCACTACTGCATTGGAGATAATACCATGCGGTATTTCAATGTCTTACACAGTGTCCACAAGCTAGATTATACTGTTCCCGTATGCCCTACGGTGCAGTCTTATATATATATTTATGCTGACTGCATTTGCAGTCCTTTATTCAAGATGTTTATACTTGCATTGCTATCTCTGTTATGCACTGTATGACAGTCTGGACATTCCCATATACGAACTGTCAGATTTTTTACCAGTGGATTCTTATATCCACAACAAGAACATGTCTGACTGCTTGGATACATAGTCGGTACTTTTACAACATCATTCCCATACCAGACAGCCTTATATGCAAGCATATCAAAAAACTTACTCCACGACGCAGAACCTATGTGCTGTGCCAGTTTATGATTACGCATCATATTTTTTACTTTCAAATCTTCTATGCAGATTGTTTGGTTTTCACGAATCAGTATAGTTGATTGCTTTTGTAAAAAATCGTTTCTCTGATTAGTAATCTTTTCGTGGACTAAAGCAACTTTTACACGTTGTTTATTACGATTGTTTGAGCCTTTTTGTTTGCGTGACAGTTTACGCTGTTCACGCACAAGCTTACGCATGGACTTCTCAAGATATTTGGGATTTGCCACAACATTTCCGTTGCTGTCGGAATAGAATTCTTTTATACCTACATCAATACCTATCATACCGCCCTTATTAGGCATTGGTTGTGGTTCAAATTCCACATTCAGCACTGCAAAATACTTGCCTGTTGGAGTATGTTCAATGGTTACATTATGGATTTTTCCAATTTCCATCGACTGACGAACTTTCACATATCCCAGTTTTGGAAGTTTTAAATATTTTCCTGCAATGCGGATATTGTCACCTTGATTGATCGTTCTGTAGGACTGGTGGCGGTTATGTTTACTCTTAAATATTGGGTGTGCAGCACGTTTCTGAAAAAAGTTCACAAAACCTCTGTCCAAATCACGTAAAGACTGCTGTAACGCAATAGAATCTACCACTTTAAGAAATGCAAAATCTTCACACTTTTTAAGCTCGGTCAGCATAGCCGAAGTCTGAGCATAGCCAATTTTATTGCCATTCTCATAGGCTTCATTACGCATAGCAAGTCCTTTGTTGTAGATGAGTCTGCAACAGCCAAGTGTCTGCTTGATTAAATTTTGCTGTTCCCTGTTCGGGTAGATTCTAAATTTGATACCTTTTTGCATTATCCCAGTTTATCCTTTTGTCTTTGCGATGTTTTCTGATTTTCGATATACTGCTTGATTACATCAAGCGGAGCACCACCAACCGTTGATACAAAATAGCTGTTGGTCCACAGTGACGGCATTCTTGTTTTCAATGATGGATATTCATTTCTCAAAACTTTTGAAGTATATCCTTTTAATGATTTAACCGCTTTGTGAATACCGAACTGAGGGTCTACCTCCATGAGTATGTGTACATGGTCTGGCATGATTTCCATTTCCATGATGTCTACAGAAATATTTGCAGCATACTCAAGAAGAAGTTCCTTTAATCGGGTATCTATTCCATTTGTTAAAATTTTGCGTCTATACTTAGGACACCACACAACATGGTATTTGCAAGAATAGACTATATTGTTATTAGATTTATATGCAATATTCATATGTGTATTATATACCATTTCAAAATCTAATACAAGAGTATTTTTGTTCCATCTTCAATTACTTACGTAAATTCGATGGAAGTGTCTTATATCCCCATAGCTAAAGCAAGGGGTTTTACGACACATTGGATAATATATAACATTATATATAGCACATTATTTCACGAAATTCAAGTACCCCTACCCGGTTTTGTTTTGGCATGAAAAAGTTTGTTTTAAATGATTATAATTTAAAAGTATTTTCCTGCTTTTATGGTAAATATTTCCATTCCATAAACGGTGATTTATACCCCCATGAGAAAAGGTCCGCCCGGAATCACTTCCGTTTGGACCTTTTCAGGGATTTGTTTGTATCGATATCGTAACGTAACGTCTATCTGATCTCTCCCTTTCCATTATGCTTTTTTCTTATTTCTGAAGTCTTTAATATTCTTCCAGATCATAAACAGGATCAGAACCGCACCTACGTATCCGTTCAGCACGTAAATGATGTTGACAAGTACTCTGAATGGAAGGAATAATCCAACGATCAGACCTGCCACACCAAGAACGACTGTAAGAATCTTAAATCTTGGGGTTCCCTCTTTTGCAAACCGGGAAACCGGATTGTAAAGAAGCGGAACTGCTGTTGTATAGATTCCTGCAAATACAACGATTGCAAAGATTGCAGAGAATGGTTTCCAGATCTTTGTCGCAAGGATCAGATTCGGAATATCTGCGTTCCAGATGTAAGTTCCATTTGCCCCGGTATTGACATTTGCAATCTGTGCAAATGCGATTAAGCCGATGGCAACACAGACTGCGATAGTTCCGCCGATAATACCATAATTTAAATCTTTCTTCTTATTCTTGGAGCCGAGCGCTGCGGTGAAGCTTGCGAACCACAACAGAACGAATCCCGCATAGGAAAGTCCTGAAATCAACCAGTTTGCACCTGCATTCTTCATCGTCTCCCCTGCTTTTGCTCCTTCGTATGCTCCCTGCTCGATAATATCAAGACCTGCTGCAATATTTCCACCATCACGGATGCAAGTGATCAGACCAATCGCAATGCAGAGCACAACGATGACCGGACCTACGATACCAATCGCATCTACAAGTGAGTTCAACCCGCCGACTACCGTCAGAATTGCCAGCACGGCAAGGATCACGCCACCCACCCAGGTAGGAAGATCGTATTCTTGATGAAGTGTAGAGGCCGCTCCCCCGATCATTACGAAGAAGGACATGTAACAGAACAATGTGGAATAATAATCGCAGAAGGTACCGACGTATTTTCCACAGAAATATTTATAGACATCGTTTCCTCTTTCAAACTTCTGCTCTGCACCTGCTTTTGCAAAATTGAAGTTATAATACAGGAACGCAACCGCAAATACAAGGATGACAAGAAGACTTTGTACTCCATATGCAGTGTAGTACTGAATGATTTCCTGTCCGGTTGCAAATCCCGAGCCGATCGTAAAAGCGATCACGGCTCCTGCTAAAATGAGAACTCTCTTCCAACTAACTTTTTCGCCGCCATTTCCCATAAGATACCCTCCTGTCTCTCTCTATGGGGGACACTCCCGGAAATGTCATCGCTTCTGGTATGCACGCCGGCGGTGTCCCCCTTGCAGAGCAGATTTAAAAATCGTCTTTCTCAAATACTGTCTGACCATCCACCGGTGTCTGCAATGCCTTCAGCGCACGTCTGACCATACGTTTTCGGATTTTCTTAGAATCTACTTCGCCCTGTGTCGGGTCTCCGAGAGGATACGGGATACCAACACCTGGGATGATTCTGTTCGCACCGATTGTCAGTGAGATCGGAACAACCGTTGCCATATGAACTACAGGAAGACCATATTTTTCGATACCTTTTACCATCGTTGCGCCGCAACGTGTACAGGTACCTCATGTGCTGACGAGGATAACGCCGTCTACATGATCCTCTACGAGACGTTTTCCAATCTCATCACCGAATTTTGCTGCTGATCCGGTTGCAGTACCGGTTCCAGTTGTCGTACAGAAATAGTTGACAAGTTCGCCGAACTCTCCGTCTTTTTCCATCTCCCGGAGTACGTCAAGCGGCACGACTAAGTTTGGATTCTCCATAACAAACTGTCTGTCGTATCCACCGTGGATCGTTGTGAAATCGTTCGGTGACATAGTATCCATACCTGCAATGGAATATACTCCATATTTTGTCGCATTGGATGATTCAATGTGATCCGGGTTATCTGTCGGAACAACACCGCCAGATGTTACCACAGCAAGTTTTGCATGTTTGATGTCTTTGATCGGCTCTGCCGGATCTACACGGTCAAACTTCGGCATCGGCAGGTCTGTGTGGAATTCTTCGCCTTTCATCTTCTTTGTGAGCATCTGGATCGCTCTTTCGGAAGCTCTCTCTTCTGCGAAATAGTTCACACGGATACCTCTCTCATGATAACCTTCGATATCTGGTCCGAGGATTTCTTCGCCTGTCGCCATCTTCTTCACCAAAGCTGCCATCACAGGAACTGCCTTGCGGATCGTCGCTGCAGAGTCACCGGTCTTCACGATGATGACATCTTTGCGGAACATATCTACACCAGGATTTTCCTCGTACTCTGCTGTCAGTACCGGAACGCCAAGTCTTTCTTCTACTGCTTTACAGATCGTACCACATGCCACACCATAACGTCCTGCGTTAAATGCCGGCCCTGCAACGAATACATCTGGTTCATACTGTTTCACCATCTCGACGATCGTATCTGTCGCCGTGTCAAGGTTCTCTCCGAAATAGTTATCTCCACAGATCACAGTTGCTGCGATCTCATATTCTTCACCGAGTGCCTTTTCCAGTGCTGTACCTGGTCCTACTGTGCCTTCTCTTACTTCCGGCACGATATCTGCTTTCTCTTCTCCACCGATTCCGGCAAAGAACTGATTGATATAATGAACAATTTTATATGTTGCCATACCCGCTCCTCCTTTTCTTACCGACGATTTCTAGTAACCTCTTGCCGCCAGCTTATTGAAACCATTTGCAATCGTAGATGCAATGATGATCTGAAGTTCTGCCTCGAATGATCCGTCAGGATTGACACATCCTGCCCATCCGCCGATCTGATTCTCGATATATTCCATTGTTCCAATGACTTTATCCATTGCAGGGAATTGTAGTGTCGCATTTCCCTGTCCGCAGGAAGCAAGCGCTGTCGCTTCTTCACAAGTATCTGCAAGCGACTGTGACTTTCCGTCTTTTCCAGGGAACTCATCCGTGATCAGAACTACTTTGACTCCTTTCTGTTCTACCTTGCGGCAGTTCATCATTAAGTCTGTATCTGGATTTCCGTATCCTTCTTCTGTGATCAGAACGCCATCTAATCCCATCCACTCAGCCAGTTTCGCCACCATATCTGAATGTCTCTCTTTGTCAGCGAGGAATACATTCTCGTTTGTGAGGATGACGCCCATGAAGTTGACATCTTTTCCATGGTGTTTGTAAAGATCCTCGATCACCGGATTGTGGAAGTGATGGTAAGTAGTAACCTTATCACATGGGGCCACACAGTTACCGGATACGATCGCACCGTCCATGATCTCCGTCGGATACATAAATGTCGGGATAAACTGTTTTGCATCTACGCCGTAGTAGTAAGTGTCATGCAGAAGTCCCTGTGACTGTAACATGTGTACATAGCCTACTTTCGGGAGATCCGGGTACATTGCAGCCTGCTCAAAGATCGGCTTCGTCTCAAATGTCTCTAACGTATCCGGCTCTACATTTCTTCCTGCTTCTCCGAGGTATGTGGCAACCTTCAATCCTGCCATACGTCCTGCCTTCTCATAAACATGTGTCTCCAGCCCTTCTTTTGGTTCAATCACTACACAGAGGTTCACAGTCTTAGAAAATGGGCAGTAGTCTGCTGCCGGTCCGCTCATATCGATGACACCTTCCTGGAATCCAACGATTCTTCCGACTGTCACAACACAGCAGCCATCAAGCGCGTGTGTTCTTCCCTCTCCCACCTGAGGGGTTACTTTTCCGATCATCCCCGGGAAGATCTCTCCGCCGCTTACTTTGACACGTGGCTCGATGACATCCTTTACCGGTGTGATTCTTGTAGAATCGCCCGGGCGGGCAATATCCAAATGACACTCTAACAACTTGTCATCTTCCAGCACCAGCTTCTCCACCTCTTCTTTGTTCACATAAAGAACGTGATCTTTGACACAAGTCTGGTCTGAAAATTGGATGTCTTTGATAAAAATTTTACCGAGTTCCAGTTTCATATAAAATCCCTCCTTCGATTTGTTATCGTGATAACTTGTTGTTCACATTATACATCTAATCGCGATAACATTCAAGTTTTTTATAAATATTTTTCAATATTTTTTTTATCTATAAATGATATGTCAAAAAACACTCTCATTATGTACAAAATAATTTTCTTCTCTTTCTATAAAAATATAAAGTTGCTACAAAAAGAACAGCCGACAAGTAACGAGGAGCATCTCGCTCCCACCTACTCATCGGCTGTAAAATCCTCTATTTCATTGTTCTTCTTATTAATGAATCCTTTGCTTATATCCTGTGTAGCCCTTCAGATCTTTCGCCAGCGCTTTCACGATCGTGTCCACATCCTTAATAAATTGATCCACACGCTCTCCAATCTGATATTCTTCAATTCCTTCATCCAACACCTTTTTAAAATAGCCTGCAAACAACATACATACTATCCGATTGAGACGGATCGCATTCTCATAGGTGACGGCTCCATCGTTGATACATTTTTTACACATCTCAAAATCCCTTGACATAAAATCCGGTGTCTTTAGCATTTCCTGAAAGAACCGGTTTGTACGCTTCAAATCTTCCGGAAAGATCTCATAATATTCCCGGATCGCTTTGTTTAGCTTCTTGTTTGGATAGATAAAGAACAAAAGGTTATATGCTTCCGGATGTGCAAATGCCTCCCGCGCATAACAATCCCAGATTCCGACATAAATATCCCACATGTTGGACCAGGTGCGTTCCGCCCGGTTCAGGCTGTCAATATAACTTTTCAATGTCCGCAGTTCTGCGTAATATAAAAGTTCTTCTCGATTTTCAAAATGTCTGTACAGACTTGCCGAAGAACAGCCTAACTCTGCTGCAATCCTGCGAATAGAAACAGCTTCCACCCCTTCCTTCTTCATGATCTCGTGTGTCTTCTTAATGTAGTCTTGTCTGGAAAGCCCTTTGAAATATCCGCTTTTGTTATCTTCCTGTGCCACTCTTCTTCTCCCTCTTTTTTGACTGATATTCGGCGATTTTCTAAAATTCCGCCATACGGCGCCATCCCCTGCTGCGAAGATTGCTATATCTTAACAGATTCTCGGAATGATATTATCTACGACAGACAGATCGATCGTTTTAAAGTCCTCTGCCACTTTTTCCTCATAATCTTCCGGTGTCTTTGCAATCTCCTGCCACTGACGGAATGTCTCAATGCACTTCTCGATCAGCATGATATCTTTCATGTTGTCTTCCTCGCCCTTCGGATATACGACAACAGAACGAAACGGTGTCTGATTTGGCTTCAGACTGGATGCCTGAGGATGTGTCAGCAGCTGGTGTCTGTCATATACCATATCTCGCGCCTTGATCAGCACTTCCTCATACGTCTTCAGCAAGATCACCTGCAACTGATCTTTGTATTTTTCATACACTCTGTCATTGTTTGTGATCAGCACCGCCTTCTCTAATTCCCACATAAAATCTTACCTCTTTTCTGCCGGTTTGTTACCGCTTTTTATACAGTTATTATAACGGTCCGGCGCCTGCAAATCAATTCTTATTTCTTTCTCCTGTGCAAACCTCCTGCACGGAAACAATAATCTATGAAGCAGATCAAAAAAGAGATGCCGGTCTTGTTTTTGTCCACCGGCATCTCTTTCTGATTTCGCAAATGCATTTCACGAATTCTGATTTATTTTTTGATTTTATTTAACTGAAGATTTAAGACTTTTACGCCCTGCTCCGGAATTTCCTGTCCCATCTGTCCTACCATCTGGATCATTTCTTCTAATGTCTTTCCGCCGAGCATCTTTAACATTCCTTTGTTTAATTTCATGCCAGACATTGCAGATAAAGCTCCGCTGAGAATTGCAGCCGCCTCATCGTTTTCAATGATATCTGTGATCTTGTCGCGAATAGAGAAATATCCTTCCGGGAATACCATCTCGCCTGCGTTTGCTGCTTCTGCTGCCGCCTGATCAAACCAGTTGGCTGCTCCTTCCATTCCTTCCTCATCTTCATTCTTCGGAAGTGTGTAGATCTCCGGTTTTTCTGCTACTTTTTCAAGTGCGAGAGAATCTGTGCAGTCGTTGTATCTTGCAGTGATCTGTGTAAATCCTTCGTGAAGCGGAACTCCTTCAAATACAAAAATCTTCTCTCCGCTCTGCTCTGCAAATAATTCTCCGTCTACATAAAGCTGTACTGCCGGCTGGTTCGAGTACACTTTTACCGTTGTAGTCTCCCCGGCTCTCTGTGCGTATCTGCGACCGCAAACGTATACAAATGGTTCGCTGCTCCAGTATGCTTTGTATAAGTAGAATGCTTCCTTTTTGATCTTTCTGTCGATAGTGACAAGACCTTTGTTATTTCTTCCTGCGACTCCGCCTTCATCTCTGGCTGCACAACCGAAGTCGAACATATTCCATACATGGCTGCTCCAGATATAGTCGCGCTCCATCAACATTTTCACCATAAACTCATGGTACTCTGCCTGATATGCCTCAGAGTAATCTCTGCACTTCGGCTCATCCGGCTGATAAGTAATGATTCCTTCTGCACCATACTCAGAAAGTCCGATGCAGCGATCTGGATATTTCTTATGATAATCGTCAAACCATACGGAGTTCTGCTCATATTTTCCGCCGTACCATCCGAAATAGTGATTATAGCTTTCTACATCTGTCACACTGTGAAGATCGCTGTCCTGGGAGAGCAATGTCACATGTGCCATCGTTGTCAGTCTGGTCGGATCCAGCTCTTTGACAAGGGCATTGAGATCTCTGTGGTTGTCCACAAGCCCTGGTTTCTCACCGTGGATCGTAATCTCATTTGAGATTCCCCAGAAGCAGATACATGCATGATTGTAGTTCTGATAGATCAGATCTTTCATCTGCTGACGACAGTTTTCATGTGCCGCCGGATCATCGCTCTGGCTGCTGATGTACGGGATCTCTGCCCATACGACAAATCCATACTCATCGCATACATCATAGAAATCCTGACTGTGCTGATAGTGTGCAAGACGGATCGTATTTGCTCCAACTTCCCGGATCAGATCCGCATCAAGACGGTGATCTTCTTTTGTCAGTGCATTTCCCTGATACAGCTTATCCTGATGTCTGGAAACTCCACGCAGTTTCATCGGTTTTCCATTTAAGAAAAATCCTTTTTCTTTGTCGACATAAAATTCACGGATACCAAAACGTACAGTAACCTCATCGACCGTTTCATTGCGGCGTACCAGTTCTGCTGTACATGTGTAAAGATATGGATCTTCCACACCCTGCCACAGATGTGCATCCGGAAGGAACTGAACGACTGATGGCTGCTCTGCCGGTCTCCAGCTTTCTGCTACAACGTTTCCATCTGCATCTTTGATCTGGTATCTGACAGTATAATTTTCATCCGCATTTTTCACCCAGGATTCCAACTTGATCTCTGCATCTTTTCCTTTGACAACCGGAGTTACTTTCAGTCCCGGAGCTCCATAAAAATCCAGATCAAAATGAACTTCCGGCACAAGGATCAGATTGACACCGCGGTACAATCCGCCATAGAATGTAAAATCTGCAACCTGTGGATAGATGTGGCTCTTCTCTCCATTGTCCACTTCGATCACAAGAAGATTTTCTCCCTGCGCGTGCAATGCTTCTGTCACATCCGCACGGAAAGTAGAGAATCCGCCTTCGTGATATGCCACTTCCTGTCCATTTACATACACACGTCCGGACAATGCTGCTGCCAGCACTTCTACATAGACACGGTATCCATCCATACACTCTGGTGTCTCAAAGCTTTTTGCATACCAGCATGCTCCGCGGTAGTATTCTCCTCTTCCGTCCTGACCATCCACAGCGTTCCATGTGTGAGGCAGATCTACTTTTGCCCAGTCACAAGGAAGTTCCTGCGGAAGTCCGCCATTTTCTTTTTGAAAATACCAGTTTTTATTTAATTCCATTACAGTTCTCATGATATCTTCTCCTTTTCCTATCAATTTGTTTTATCATAGCATATCCGATTTTTCCGTTCAATCAACAATCATGGACATTCCGTTTTGAAACCGACACTTTTCCTATATCTGTTGTTTTTCTTCTATTTTTCTTTGTCGTTTTCCTTTCTTTGTGTTATGATTTACAAATAAACCATTTTTGAATGTTTATAGAAAGGTGTTTTTATGCAACAGGAAAAATTACATCGGAAGAGAGCTTACTCCCAAAAAGTACTAAAGGAAGCTCTGCTCAAATTACTGGTCGACCAGCCGCTCTCCAAGATTACCGTACAGAAGCTCTGTGAAACTGCCGACGTCAACCGCACTACATTTTATTCGAACTTTGAAGATATCTTTGCATTGTACCGGCAGGTCCAGGACGATTTTCTCGAACAGATGGCACTGTTTACCCAACAGCAGAAACCTTATGCGGACAACCGTGCACTGATCTGCGATATCTTTCGTTTTCTCTATGAAAACATGGACTCCTGCCGTGTACTGATCCTTCATTCGGAAGATGCATTTCTCGAGCGTCTGTTCGCACTGCAATACGATGTCAGTCGCACTTTGATGCAAGAAAGCTGCGATGCATTTGATCCGGACTCTTTTGATTATCTCTATACGTTCCGTGTCTGCGGAATCATTGGAATCATCCGGAAATGGTTCCACGATGGGCTAAAGATTCCTTATGAACAGATTGCTGACTATGCGATTCAATCTTCGGATGCACTCCTCTACTCATGGAAGGAGGCTCATAGAAGCAATGACTAACTTTCACAGACGAATACTCCAGACAGGAATTGTGCTTCTTGTCTTCCTGCTGCTTCTGTTTTTCTCTTTTGAGCAGCAGAAAAAGCAATCTTCGGGAACGGATGAAACTGCAAAAGCTCCTATTTCTGACACTGCTTTTAAACTGAATACCGTTGTTACTGTAACGCTCTATGACTCTACAGATGAGAACCTGCTTGCAGAAGCGATCGATCTCTGCGACAAATACGAAAATCTGTTCAGCCGCACACTCCCGACAAGCGAGCTCTACCAACTCAATCACGGTCTTCTTCCACAGGAAGACGGTTTTTTCTGTATCTCACCGGAGATGACAGAACTGCTCACTACCGCTCTCTCCTACTGTGAGAAATCGGGCGGAGCCTTCGACATCACCATTGGTCCGGTCTCTGCTCTGTGGGATTTTACTTCTGAAGAAAAGGTGGTGCCGTCGGATGCCGAGATCTCTGCTGCACTTCCGCTGGTAGATTATCGAAAGGTCATTGTAAAAGAAAACCGTGTCCGGTTTTTGCAGGAGGGAATGCAGCTTGACCTGGGAGCGATCGCCAAAGGCTACATCGCTGACAAAATAAAAGAATTTCTGTTAGAGCATGGGGTAACAAGCGCCGTGATCAACCTTGGTGGAAACGTCCTCTGTGTCGGAGAAAAGCCGGATGGAGATGCTTTCGGAATCGGAATCCAGAAGCCTTTTGCAAAACGAAGCGAGACCGTGTCGACAATCCAGGTGCGGGACAAATCCATTGTCTCCTCCGGGATCTACGAGCGTTCTTTTGAAAAAGACGGCAAGTTCTACCATCACTTGTTAAATCCAAAAACGGGATATCCTTATGACAACTCACTTGTGTCCGTCACAATCCTGTCCGAAAAATCCGTAGATGGAGATGGACTCAGCACTGCCTGCTTTTCCCTTGGTCTCGAAGAAGGTATGAAATTCATCGAAGATCTTCCGGATACGGAGGCCGTATTTATTACGGAAGATTACAAACTCCATTACAGCAGCGGTTTTCCACGATCGTAAAATCATAACAGAAGAGAATCGCCCACAGAAGATCCGTACATGATTGATCTTCTGTGGGCGATTCTCTTATTCTTTTTACATCTGTTCCAGCAAATTACAAATACGCTCCGCAGCATCTGCCGGTACAGTATTTTGTTGATTTTCGATCATCCTTCCTGCCGGTCTTGTATTTTTCATCAGTTTCCGCCCCGCAAGCAACTGATCTTCGATCATACGGGGAGCAAGACACATGCCATGTTTCCGGAAAAATATGCGGTTTCTTGTCTCACATCCCGGAATCGGTGTCAGATGGATCAACGGTATTCCGATCACAGCCGCTTCGGTGGAGGAAACTCCTCCCGGCTTCGAATAGAGAACGTCACATGCCCGCATATAGGTTGCCATCTGGTCAGTACTTCCTATAATAGAAATATTTTTATAACCGGCATAGCGCTTGCGAAGCTTCTTCTCCAGCTTCTTGTTCCTTCCACAGATCACCACTGCCTGCTCCACCTCTTCCAGTGCTTCTCGCATCAGATCCAGCAACTGTTGGATTTTCCCGGCACCGATGCTTCCTCCTGCTACGAGATAGTAGATGCCGTCCTCGCTCATCCCAAGCTTCTCTCGCGCCTGCTGCTTCGTTTCCTTGGAACAAAATGTCTCATCTACCGGAATGCCAAATGCGCGAAGCTTCTGTTTCTTTACCCCTTTTCGGACAAATTCCAGTTCTAACTCCTCATGGGGGATCACATAATAATCACACTCTGTCTCCCCGGTAAAAGGAATACAGGTGTAGTCCGTCGCCACATAGACCGACTTCGGACAATTCCACCCTTTTCTTTTTAAGTAGGAGATCATCTCCGCAGGGTACAGATGCGGCATCACAATGGCATCGTAAGACTTCTGTTCCAGATACTTTGCCAGATGCCTTGCCACAAGGCTGTTTGCATAATAAACCGGAGATCTGCCGGGCAGTCTGCTTACAAATGCCCCGAGCTTATACAGCATCCCAAATGCCCGCGGATGCTTCTGGACCAATTTTACATAAGCTCCACCTACCGCTCCTGCAACGCGCTTTCCAGACAGTTCAAATGGATTTAAAAAGACCGCCTGATGTCCTCTCCGGATCAGTTCTTTCTGGATGGATCTGGCAGCAGAATTATGTCCTCCACCGGTATCACAAGACAAAATCAGTACATTCATAATAGTTTCACCTTAATTTCCTCTCTTTCTTCCCGGCAAAGCATCAGCTTGCCAAGTACCAGCGCAGAGATCAGAATCATTCCCAGGCTGACGTAAGAATTTTTTCCAAAAAACAATACGAGAATCGTCGCAAAAAGATACGTCGCAAATGTCTTATGATAATTCGGCGTGATCACAATCACAAAGGAGAATAAGAGAAAACAGCTTGCCAGCAGCAGCACTGGTTTCATATATGGATAGAGTCCGAGCAGCACCCCGAAAGAAACTGCAATCCCTTTTCCTCCACGAAAACGATGAAATACCGGGAAAATATGTCCGGCAACCGGTGCTGCCAGCACAAACGTAATCCAGACATCTGCCCCCGGCAGTCCATGCATGTAAGCATACACTGGCAAAATTCCTTTTAAAAGATCGCACAACAACGTGCAGATGCCACACCATATTCCTCCATTTAGAAATGCATTTGTCGTTCCGGGATTCCCGTCAATCGTATCTTCCGTCACATCTTTCTGGCAGAATAGCTTCCCAAATACTTTTGCATATAACACACTTCCGGAAACATACCCGATCATCGTATAAAATATTCCCCGTCCCATTGTCCACCTCGTTGTATAAATCTTTCCCATTTACTCCCTTGCATCTGTTTCCACATTCTTTTTACAGATCTGTATCTACGCCTCTTCGTCCAGTATCTTCTGAATCGTATTTTTCACCAGTTCAAAGGCGATCGGATTCATACCGCTGTTGATCACGATATCTGCAGTACTCCTTGTCGGCTCTACATAGAGATAATGCATCGGTTTGACAGTTGTAAGATACTGCTCCACAACGCCTTCCATATCGCGCCCACGCTCTTTGACATCACGAATAATCCTGCGGAGAATTCTCTCATCTGCATCGGCCTCTACATACACCTTGATATCCATCAGATCTCTCAGCCGTTCGTCTGCCAGGACAAGGATTCCTTCTAATAAAATTACTTTCTTTGGCTCTACAGTCACAACTTCGCTTGACCTTGTGTGAAGTGTGTAGTCATAGGTCGGACACTGTATCGTCTTTCCTTCTTTTAACTCCTGCAGCTGTCTGACAAGCAGCTCTGTCTCCATCGCATCCGGATGGTCATAATTCGTCTTACGGCGCTCTTCCAGCGGAATATCACTTTGATCCCGGTAATAGTTATCATGGTAGAGCACTGCCACATCGTCTTTAAATTCTTTTTTTAACTTTCTTGTGAAGGTGGACTTTCCAGATCCGGTCCCACCTGCAATTCCAATAATGATCGTCTTCATCTCTTTTACCTATATCCTATTTTTCTTATTTGCAACCTTGGCGCTTTTATTATACAATTCACAGGAAATACCGTCAATCCTTTCCCCTCTGCTTTTTATTCCCGCTTCTCTGCAATCTCAGAATCAAACACTCCTCCAAGAAGCTCTGCAACCTCCTGCATCCGTTCTTCTTCCATGCCAGAATAGTTGAGTACCAGCACATGTTCGTACCGCTTCTGCTCTTCGATACAAAACTCCGACAGACAGCAAAGATGAATTCTCCTTTCTTGTGCCCGCCGCTTCACTTCCGCATCGGGAAGCTCTGTATGAAGTTTTACGAGCAGATGCGTGCCCGTCTCCATTCCGACAATTTCTTCCACCGGAATGGTCGGTGTGCATTCAATTGCATGCTTCAACTTTTCTCCCTGACTTAGATAATACTTACGCAGCCGGTTCAGATGGCGGTCAAAATACCCATCACGCAAAAATCTTGCCAGTGTATGCTGTTCCAGATTCGACGAAGTATTCGAAAAAAAGTTTGCCGAGTTCACATAACGTTCCAGAAGCTTTGGCGGCAGCACCATATAGCTGATCCGGATCCCGGGACTTAATGTCTTACTGAACGTATTCATATAAATAACACGCCCGCTTGTATCCAGACCAAAAAGCGCCGGAATCGAATGCCCGTTATAGCGGAACTCACAGTCGTAATCATCTTCTATAATATAATGTTCTTCCGATTCCTCCAGCCACTTCAGCAATTCCTGCCTGCGTCTTGCAGACATCACCGTCCCAAGCGGATAATGGTGTTCGGGCGAGGTATGGACAACTGTTGCCTGGCTGCTTCGTAGACTTCCCATATGAATTCCGTTTTCCGCCATAGCCGTCCAAGTCCACTTTACTCCGAGTTCTTCATAGATCAGCCGGATTTTTCTGTATCCGGGATTTTCCACCGCATACACTGCATGTTCCGGAAGCAGCCCGATCAATTTTGAATACAAATACTCAATCCCGGTTCCGATCACAATACAGTCCGGGGATACTACCATGCTTCGGTTGTGATACAAATATTTTGCAATCTCATACCGAAGTTCCGGGCTTCCGAGAAATTCTCCACGCATGATCAGATGCAGATTGTAGTCCCCAAGCACCTGTCGCATGACTTTCGTCCACATCGAAAATGGAAATTTCTCGTATACTGTTGTATTTGAGGCAAAGTCTGCCACCCATTTTTCTTCTTTTTCCGGAGTCGGATCGGGGATTGTAATCTTCTGGTACCTTAAAGGTGAATCAAAATCAGATACCACATAATATCCACTCCGCTCCCTCGACTGCAGGTATCCTTCCATCTGCAGCTGTTCATACGCATTGATCACGGTCCGCACACTGATTCCATTTTCCTTTGCAAGTTGTCTTTTTGACGGCATTTTTTCACCCTCCGCAAGTTTTCCGTTCAAAATATCTTCCTTCAGACATTGATACAAATATTCATATTTCGACTTTCCGTCTCTCTGTTCCAAATCATAAATAAGCAAAATCTGGTCTCCTATAAAAACATTTTTTTGGTTATTTCAAGGTATCAGTTTCTATTGTAGACTAAGGGCAGACAAAAGTAAAGCGCTGGTGACAGCAATTGATTTTGAATTGAATTTTGGAGGTAATTTTTATGAACAATCAAAAACATACATTAAAAGAACATTATGGATTATTTATCGGAGGACAATGGAGAGACGCTTCAGACAAAGCAGTCTATACGAGTACCAATCCGGCAAACGGAGAAATTCTTGCACAGTGTGCACAGGCAACAAAAGAAGATGTGGATGCTGCTGTGGAGGCAGCATGGAAAGCTTTCCCAGAGTGGAAGACACAGACAAAAGAGGCTCGCGCACTTATCTTAGAAAAAATCGCAGACCGCATTGAAGAAAATAAAGAATGGCTGGCACAGGTAGAAACGATGGACAACGGAAAACCGATCCGCGAAACTTCCACGATCGATATTCCTTATTCCATCCGCCATTTCCGCTACTACGCAAGTTTGATCCGCACAGATGAAGGAACTGCCTCTGTTTTAGACGGCAATATGATGAGCCTTGTGCTCCGCGAGCCAATCGGCGTCGTCGGACAGATCGTGCCGTGGAATTTCCCATTCCTGATGGCAGCATGGAAGCTCGCTCCTGCAATCGCAGCCGGCGACTGTATCGTATTTAAACCTTCTTCTGAGACATCGTTAAGTATGCTTGTATTTACAGAATTGATCCAGGATCTGCTCCCGGCAGGTGTACTAAACCTTATCACTGGTTCTGGTTCAAAATCAGGTCAGTACCTTCTCGAGCATCCGGGACTTAGCAAGCTTGCTTTCACCGGATCCACAGAGATTGGAAGGGACATTGCTGTTGCCGCTGCCGAAAGACTCATCCCGGCCACACTGGAACTGGGCGGAAAAAGTGCTAACATCATCTTTGACGACTGTAACTGGGATGCAGCCATCGATGGCGTACAGCTTGGTATTCTCTTTAATCAGGGACAGGTATGCTGTGCCGGATCCCGCGTCTTCGTACACGAATCGATTTACGACCGGTTTGTCTCAGAGCTTGTGACTGCATTCCAGAAAGTAACTATCGGCGATCCGCTGGATCCTGAGACACAGATGGGATCTCAGATCAGTAAGCGACAGGCGGAGAAAATCTTATCCTGCATCGAATCTGCGAAACAGGAAGGGGCAACCATCGCATGCGGCGGTCACGCTTATACCGAACATGGATGTGAGAAAGGAAACTTCATCCAGCCGACATTGATCACAGACGTTACCAATAATATGCGTGTTGCACAGGAAGAAATCTTCGGACCAGTAGCCGTCGTGATTAAATTTCAGACAGAAGAAGAAGTCATTGCCCTTGCAAATGATTCTGACTATGGTCTTGGCGGAGCTGTCTGGACAAAGGATATTCACCGTGCCCTGCGCGTCGCAAGAAGTATTGAAACTGGCCGTATGTGGATCAACACATACAATCAGATTCCGGAAGGCGCTCCATTTGGAGGCTACAAACAATCCGGCATCGGACGCGAGAATGACAAGGCAATTCTCGATGCTTACAGCCAGCAAAAGAATATTATGATCAATCTAAACGACAGCCCAAGCGGATTTTATCCGGCATAATATGGGGATGATAGTTCCCTCCTTAAAATAATTGATAAAACTTCTCATTCCCAAAAAGCGACAGAAGGATACACCTGACCTGTGTATCCCCTGCCGCTTTTTACTTTCTCTATGATGGGACTAATAGTTCAAACCAAATCCTGACCGATAGTAATTACCATCTTCATCGCAGTATGCGTAACTTCCGCCCTTCACGTTCGCCAAAATCTCCGGATCGATATATGCATCTTTGTCATATCCCGGAACATCATTTGGAGAAACACATACTTCCCGCATAACACCATCCAGTTCCTTTTCTTCGATGCGGATCACCTCTGGAGAAGATACCATTGTCAGGCTCATCTTTCCAGTTGGATTGTACGCTCCGGAGAGAACATCCATCTGTGCTCCCAACGCATTCTCCATCGCCACCGGACTGACCGTATACTGGAACGTGAGTCCGTCAACATATGGTTCTAACTTATCAAGGATCCACGGATTACATACTACGCAGGTGGCAATCACTTTTCCTCCATTTTGATGAACCATTTCTGCAAGCTTCGGAATCTCTGATACCCCTTTCAATGTCGTGATCGGAACCATCTTTCCAGTTTTCTTCTGGCTTTGGTTGACTTCTCTTTCCTCAAACAATTCTTCATCTACCATCTCGATCACTGGCATTGCATACTGGCGAAAGACCATTCCGTTACTGATCGGCCACACGTGCAGATATGCATAATCAGCTTCTTTTGGATCATCTACCACACAGAATCCTCTCTCTGTGAACAACTCCTTCAGTCGCGCTGCAAATGCTTCTTCATCTCCCTTTCCTCCTACGGCAGCGCCCATGGCCTGCGCAAGAGCTGCTCCCGGATCCACTCCTTTGAAGCATGCAATGTAAACTTTTTTTCCTTGTTCCATCGGAAGTACGTTTGCATGATTTTTTGCCAGAACGACTGCCTTCTGATTCGCCTTATATGCCGCCTGTTTCGCATCGTGCAGATTCTCCTCCCGAACCTTGTCTGCATGATCCGGGTCCAGATATGGATTGTCCACCCGTCCTACGCGGAACAGACTAAGTAATCTGTGATAATTAGCGCGATCCAACTCTTCTTTTGCAAGATAGCCTTCTTCCACTGCCTTTACGATATTTTCAGAATCTGAATTTCCTCCGATTACATCTGTCCCGGCAGAAATCGCCTTCGCATACCGCTGCGGTACTGTAAGTTCTTCCACCCCGTATGTCTGTACCGTCGTAATTCCTGAATCTGAGTTTACATACCCTTCAAATCCCATTGTCTCACGGGCAAGATCTGTGATCAGTTCTTTGCTGTAAGTAGAACCAACCGTCTCACGCGAAGTCAGTCTTCCGCGATAATACTGCTCTTTGCTGCGGCTATCTGCACAGATTCTGGAATAATCCGGCATGATTGCCGATGCTTTCAGATCAAAAGCAGCCTGAAATGGCGGCAGGTGATATTTTTCCATCGATCCCTCCGTCGGATAAAGTCTCCACTGACCAATCGGCATATGTGGCTCAAATCCATTCTCTGCCGGCCCATCTCCTGGGAAATGCTTCACCGTGATCACGACAGATCCTTCGTTGAGGCCCTCTTCTCCGTTCTGATATCCACGAACCAATTCTTTGATGATTCCACAAGTGATATCCGTACGTTCCCCGTATGTCCCACTATTGCGAGGCCATCTTGGATCTGTCGCCACATCTACCTGAGGACCATACATAATGTTTTGCCCTGCTGCCTTCATCATCTTGCGATCTGTATCCGCCATCTCATATACAAGATCAAAATTACCATCTCCCATCACGGCTGCACCGATTCCGAGGAAATCCGGATAACCGATGTTGATTGGATTCGTATGCAGCGAATACGGAATCGCCACGCCATCCTGACATGCCTCATACTCCAGCATCTGTGTCCCTAAATTGTGGTAAAGTGCACTCATACCCGCTTCTGCACGCATATCGCCCCTGTACACTCCGCCCGTCAGTTTCCGTTCCAGTACGTCCGCATCACTGACATTCATCGTGACACCAGGAAGAAACGAAGGTCCCTCTTTCTCTTCTGGATCAAACCGCTTGAAAATCTTCGATGGGATGATCTCTCCCTTCTCATCTTTTGCCTCCTCGCGCGTCATCACCATCGGGGAATTCCACAATGTATTCAGCACCAGACCTGCCTGCTGATCTAACCGCAAGTGTGCAACCATATCTTTGGCGCGTGTCTCATGATCCAGTCTCCAATCCTTGTACGGTGACAGTTCTCCAGAATTGTCCATATCTTTAAAAAACAATCCATCTTTCACAATCACCCCACATGTCGTCACACCGATTGTCGGTCCGTTTTCGTTTTCAAAAAATACTGGTTCCAGGTAAACATCATTGATCTGTTCTCCCTCTTCCAGCTGGTATGGTGCAGGAATATACCCGTCTTTCATTTCCTGTATTTCCTCTGCCGCTAATTTTCTTTTTATCATCCGCATGTTCTCCTTATCTATTTCTGCTAATTATTAATACAGAACTCTCTCATGATTATACCATAGCCTTTGCACAAAAATCTAGGGATCTTTTCGTCTCGGCGAAGGCTCATATCCCGCCTGGCGCAAAGCTGCCGCATTCAATCGCGCTTCCACCTGTTTCTGCTCTTCTTTACTTAACTGTTCCAAGTCGATCTCTTTATCATCCATCACAAGGATCTGTCTTACTTTCACTTTTCTTTTCTCTCCCCGCGTTTCTTTCCAAAAGATATGCAGCACAGCCTGTCCCGCATGCGAGGTTGTCTGTTATTTTTCTCTCTTTTTGCATATATAATCAAGAGAAGGAGTGATTGCACATGAAAATCGGCGCATTATATGTCCGTGTCAGCACACATAATCAGGATGAATTATCTCCCGATGCACAAATCCGGCTCGGGAAAGAATTTGCCGAAAAAAATAATATCACCATCCCGGAAGAATACATCTTTATAGAAAGCGTCTCCGGAAGAAAAGCAGAAAAGCGCCATGATTTCCAACGGATGATTGGTCTTGCCAAGACAAAGCCTCGTCCCTTTTCTGTCATCATCGTCTGGAAGTATAGTCGTTTTGCCCGCAATCAGGAAGAATCCATCGTCTATAAATCATTGCTTCGCAGACAGTGCGGGATTGATGTCCTAAGTGTCTCTGAACCACTGGTAGACGGTCCTTTCGGCTCTCTGATCGAACGGATCATCGAGTGGATGGATGAATACTATTCCATCCGTCTCTCGGATGAAGTGAAGCGAGGAATGACCGAAAAAGCACTGCGCGGCGGATATCAGGCGCGACCGCCACTCGGGTATAAGATTACCGAGCGTGGAAAACCTCCGGTGATCGTCCCAGAGGAAGCTGCCATCATCCGGATCATCTTTCAGAAGTATGTGGAAGAATGTTGCGGATGCTTTGAAATTGCAAGATTTTTGAATCAACTCGGGTATAGAACTTCCCGGAAGGAACCTTTTGAGCGGAGATCGATCGAGTATATCCTGCAAAACCCAACCTACTGCGGCATGATCCGTTGGAATCGGACGACAAGCGAGACAAATGAAATCAAAGCGGAGAAAGACTGGATCATTGCCAACGGGCAGCACGAAGCGATCATCAGCAAAGAATTGTTTGACCGCGCCCAGCAGCGCTTGCATTCTGCCCACATTCCAAAAGGCGCCCGCCCTTCCTCTACTTACCACCACTGGCTTGGCGGGCTCTTAAAATGTCCGGTATGCGGCCGCACTATGATCGCCAAAACGATGTATCGGAAATCCAATGGAGAAGCCTATTCCTATTTTGTTTGTTATGGTGTCATCAAGGGAAAATGTGCTGCCAAAAACAGTGTCAGTTCTCTTCTATTGGAGCCCGTTGTCCTTCAAGCATTGCAGGATGTTTTCCACACAAAGGAAATCACTTATATGAAAAGAGAACCGACACGAAAACAAGAAATGGTTGATGAGCGAAAACTCTTATCCGAACAGTTAAAGCAACTGGAACAAAAAGAAAAGCGGATCAAGGCAGCCTATCAAAACGGCATTGATACTTTAGAAGAATACAAAGAAAATAAAGAAGTCCTTAGAAATGAGCAGAAACAGCTGGAACTACTTCTCAGCAATTGTCAGCCTTCTTCGCCGGCAAATTTTCCCCAAAAAGAGCAAGCCTGCCAGAAGCTTCACACCATCTGCGATGTGCTTTTTTCCGAGACCTTTTCAGATTCACAGAAGAACGAGGTGCTCAGAAGTATCATCCAGAAAATGGTTTATGACAAACCGCAGGATGTCCTTACGATTTACTACCATCTCCCAGATTCGTAAAATACTGTGGCTGCCGGCTTTTCCAGTCGTTTGCATGTCGCTTCCATAAGGATGACCCAATGGGGATCGAAAGCGCTCGGAGACCAGGGCTATTCCCCAATCGAAATTCTCCGTTATTATTACGGTGACAATATGTATATCAATACCGCACAGGAGATTTCCGGCATCCCTTCTTCCTGGCCGGGATATGTATTAGAAAACGGCTCTTCCGGCAATAAAGTGCGACAGATGCAGGAGGAATTAAATGTCATTGCAGGTGCTTATCCGGCCATTCCGAAGATCACCGTAGATGGCATCTATGGACCAGCCACCGCTGCATCTGTAAAAAAATTCCAATCGGTCTTCGGTCTTCCGGCAACAGGAACCGTAGACTATCGGACATGGTATAAAATCTCCGAGATTTATGTTGGTGTTTCCCGTATCGCAGAACTGGTGTAGCAATAGCAGAACTGGTCACGGAATTTTTCTGACTCCGTGATCAGCTTCGCTTCTCTGCGCGAAGACGCACCCCTTGTCCCATTCCCGGTTCCTTTCCATCCAGAACGTATTTCTTTAATGCTCTCTGCAAAGAAGTATGTTCTGGATATTCCTCTTTTTGTTCGCGAATTCCCCCAAACACCCGCTGTTCCGCCTGACGGAACGGATAGACAATCCCATAATTTTCAAATAGCCCCATAAATTTTATAATATTGGAATCTTCTCCTAACAGCTCCTTTAATTTCGGGGAAACCAACCAGGACTCACAGACAAATGCCTCGAATGTTTCCTGGAAAAAATTTTCTGCCCGCTCGAAGGCATCCATGCATGTCTCTATATCTAACCTTCCATCTTCCGGTATATGTACATTTAAAACTTTTGTTCCTTCCGGTAAGGTATACTTCTCCGTCTCAATCGCTTTCTCCAGACGGATTGGTTCAAACTGAAGTCTGCCAAGCCGGAAGATCTTTAATTCCAGCGGAAGGCTCAGCCACTCACACTCCGTCAGTCCACAAATACCATACTTTTTTTTGCATTCCTCATTCCAAATCCGGAAATCGGAAAACGTATCAAAATAAACCTGGTCAGCAATTCCTTTCTCCTGAAAGGTTTCATATACTTCCACTGCCATGCGGATATAAAGGACAAGTGCAAACACATGCCAGTTTTCTTCCTCTTTTAAGCGGGCAAAAAACCTCTTTTTGTCTTCTTGAAACTCCCTTTTGTAACTGGTATACACCGTATCCTCTATGGAAAACTGTTCTACCTGCTGTATGGATGCCTCATCCATTCCGATCTTTTCACAAAATTCTCGCATTGTCATCTATCTTTCCCTCTCTTTTCCGTATCTATTTTTTTGATTGCCCCCTCTTCATCCAAATGCTACAATAAATCTGAACTTACAATTTTTATGCGAAAGGGGTGTTTCTTCTATGGAACATGCAATCCATAACATTTCACCGATTTATAACAGTGACTCACAAATATTAATCTTAGGGAGTTTCCCTTCTGTCAAATCCCGGCAAGCACAGTTCTTCTATCATCATCCACAGAATCGCTTCTGGAAGCTGTTGGCAGCGCTTTCTCATGAGGATGTTCCGGTTACGATTGCAGACAAGAAAGCATTTCTTTTCAGGAACCATATTGCAGTATGGGATGTCATCGCCTCCTGCGAGATTGAAGGTTCCAGTGACAGCAGTATCCGTAATGTGATCCCAAATGACATCTCCAGGATTCTGCGGGATGCTCCGATTCGGCAGATCTACACAAACGGCGGTACTGCCTTTAAGCTTTATGAAAAATACTGTCTGCCTCTCACCAGACAAAAAGCGATCCGGCTCCCTTCTACCAGTCCTGCCAATGCGGCATATTCTCTGGAACGACTGATCTTAGAATGGTCTGTATATCTAAAAGAGACATTGGAATAATTAGTTCCAGTGTCTCTTTTTTCTTCCCAATATTCCTCAGCAGATCATCAATCTACCTTAGAGTACCCGTAGCTGTTTACAATTGCTTCCACCGGTCTTCCCTCTTTGCACAGCGGACAATCATGAGGAGCATATGCCCGGTAATCCGGAACATCGCTGCTCGTAAAAATTGTATTGATCTTCATTCCTGCAATTTTTGTCACAGCGCTGAAAATAGAGCAGATTCCACAGACACTGCCTCCATAGTACAGCACGGACTCAATCGCTTTGGAAACGGTCTTCCCTGATGTCACTGAGGCAGCCAGTATCAATACCTGCTGATTTTTGATCATCCGCTGCTTGTTATCCCGGAACACGATCTGTCCTGCCTGATGAAATTCCGGCGTGATTACAGAAATATTGTTTTTACTGCTCATGGACATCGTGGTACTGTCCGACAAAATCTCTGCCAGAAATGTTCCAATTACTTCCGTCTCATCCAGACAGACAATCGTATCGACCATAGTTGTCGTCAAATATTCCTTTGCAAGTTCTTTCGCCGCTTCGCGGGCATTGTTGTGCCGTGTCTTCACTGTAGACATATCAATATAGGTATTGATGTGTGAATTTCCCGTCGCAAAATGTCCTTGCAGGATTTTGATACGCGCCTTTGGATTCTTAGATGAACGTAAATCTTTCAACTTTAATTCCATTGTGCTTCCCTCCCAAACACTATTTTGTCAGATTTCTTTTATCAATACTCTTATATTAGCACAATTTTTATATTCTTGCACCTAGAACTTTTTTACATTTTACTAAACTGCCGGATTTCTACACGATTCCCTGTGCATTCATTGCATCTACTACTTTCTCAAAGCCTGCAATATTGGCACCTGCCACATAATTTCCTTCCACACCGTATTTTTTCGCTGCGTCTGTCATATTGTGGCAAATGTTGATCATGATTCCTTTCAGCTTGCTGTCCACCTCTTCAAAGGTCCAGCTTAACCGCTCGCTATTCTGGGACATCTCAAGCGCAGATGTGGCAACTCCGCCTGCATTGGCTGCTTTTCCCGGTGCAAAAAGCACACCATTCTTCTGAAGATATTCGGTAGCTTCCATTGTCGTCGGCATGTTTGCTCCTTCCGCCACCGCGATACAGCCATTTGCTACAAGCATCTTTGCATCTTCCAGATGCAGTTCATTCTGTGTTGCACATGGAAGAGCGATATCAACCTTCACTGACCATACTCCGGTTCCTTCCTGATACTTCGCATTTGGGCGATATTTTGGATATTCCGTCAGACGCTCCCGCTTCACTTCTTTGATCTCTTTTAATGCTGCTACGTCAATTCCGTCCGGATCATACACCCATCCGGTAGAATCGCTGACCGTCACAACTTTTGCCCCGAGTTCCTGTGCTTTTTCTGTCGCATAGATCGCCACATTTCCCGCACCTGACACTGCTACAGTTTTCCCTGCAAGTTCGATTCCGTTGAGTTTTAACATTTCCTCTGTCAAATATAACAGACCATATCCGGTTGCCTCTTTTCTTGCAAGAGATCCCCCGTAACTTAATCCTTTTCCAGTCAGCACGCCTTCATATACACCACGGATTCTCTTGTATTGTCCAAACAGATACCCGATCTCTCTTGCTCCTGTTCCGATATCTCCGGCAGGTACATCGGTATCGGCTCCAATATATTTACATAATTCTGTCATAAAACTCTGGCAGAATGCCATCACTTCCCGATCTGATTTCCCTTTTGGGTCAAAATCAGATCCACCTTTTCCTCCGCCGATCGGAAGTCCGGTCAGAGAGTTTTTAAATACCTGCTCGAATCCTAAAAATTTGATGATCCCAAGGTTGACAGATGGATGCAGACGAAGTCCTCCCTTATACGGTCCGATCGCGCTGTTGAACTGCACGCGGTACCCAGTGTTCACCTGTACCTGTCCTTTGTCATCTACCCACGGCACCCGGAATTTAAACTGTCTTTCCGGCTCTACCAATCTCTCGAGAAGGGCTTCTCTTCGGAACTTCTCTTCATTTGCTTCTACTACAATTCTGAGAGATTCCAGCACTTCCTTTACCGCCTGATGAAATTCCGGCTCCGCCGGGTTCTTTCTCACTACTAACTCAATGACTTCATCTACATATGACATCTTCATTACCTCCTCAGATATAAAATCAGCCGCACAGAAAAACTCCTGCGCGGCCTCATTGCCTTGTTTACTTTGACATTATAATGTTATGCTCTGTAAAAGTCAAGCAATTTTTCACTTTGACTTTCCTCTTCGTTATTTATTTGAAGTATGCAACACCAGATTCGAAGATCTTCAGATCTTGTTCTCCGTAAATATTGACTGCAACCGATTTTCCTCTTCGTTCTGAGTGAGCCATCTTACCAAGCACACGTCCATCCGGACTTGTGATTCCTTCGATCGCACAGTAAGAACCATTTGGATTCCATTCCTCATCCATTGTCACTGTGCCATCAAGATCACAGTACTGTGTTGCCACCTGACCATTTGCGAAAAGCTGTTTTAATACCTCTTCGGAAGCTACAAAGCGACCCTCTCCATGAGATGCCGGATTTGTGTAAACTCCGCCAAGTTCTGCCTGCTGTAGCCATGGTGATTTATTTGTTACGACTTTGGTGTATACCATCTTGGAAATATGGCGTCCGATCGTATTGTATGTCAATGTCGGAGAATTCTCTGTCTGTCCACAGATTGTTCCGTATGGCACCAGACCAAGTTTGATCAATGCCTGGAATCCGTTACAGATACCAAGTGCAAGTCCGTCACGCTCATGCAATAATTTTTCCACTGCTTCTTTTAACTTCGCATTCTGGAATGCTGTTGCGAAGAATTTTGCAGAACCATCCGGCTCATCTCCGGCGCTGAATCCACCTGGGAACATGATCATCTGTGACTGTGCAATCGCCTTCTCAAACTCTGCTACAGAGTCACGGATATCTTCTGCATTTAAGTTCTTGAATACTTTTGTGATCACCTTTGCCCCTGCACGCTCAAATGCCTTCTTACTGTCGTACTCACAGTTTGTACCTGGGAATACTGGAATGAAGACTGTAGGCTGTCCAATCTTATGTGTGCAGATATGGATATCACTTGTACGATACAGTCCGTTTTCGATCACTGCTTTTTCAGATGCCGGCTGCACATCGATGTTCTGCATCTTTTGTTTTTCTTCTGAAACAGTCGGGAATACGCTTTCCAAAGTTCCTTTCCATGCAGTCACTGCTTCATTCAAACTAAGCTGCATCTCTCCATAGGAGATTGTGTTGTCTGCTGTCACTTCTCCAAGGAGTGTATAAGAAATAGAAAGTTCTTCAAGTCTTTCTGCCGGTACTTCTGCGATCAGATCCCCGAATGCCGGTGCAAACAGTTCACGCTTATCAATTGTTTCTTCCAGTTTTACACCCATGCCATTTCCAAATGCCATCTTACTTACCGCTGCTGCAATTCCGTGTCTGTCCAGCGCATAGGCAGAAACAATCTTGCCACTGTGGATATCTTCTGCAAATTTTGCATACTGATCTTTTAAGCTTGCATATACTGGAAGTTCATAGTGATCCTGTTCCATCCGAAGCCATACTAACTTATTTCCTGCTTTCTTAAGCTCTGGTGTAATGATCTCATGGTCGTGTGCCACATCCACTGCAAAAGAAACTAATGTTGGCGGAACATCAATATCCTGGAACGTTCCGGACATACTGTCCTTTCCACCGATCGACGGCAGTCCCAGACCAAGCTGTACATCATATGCACCGAGCAACGCTGCAAACGGCTGGCTCCATCTCTTTGGATCTTCTGTCATTCTGCGGAAGTATTCCTGGAACGTAAGACGGATCTTACTGTAATCTCCACCATTTGCCACGATTTTTGCAACGGATTCTACCACTGCATAGACTGCTCCGTGATATGGGCTCCAAGTAGATAAATATGGATCAAATCCATAGCTCATCATTGTCACAGTATCACAAGTTCCTTCCTGCACCGGAAGTTTTGCAACCATACTCTGTGTCTCTGTCATCTGATATTTTCCACCGTGTGGCATAAAGACAGAGCCTGCTCCGATGGAACCATCAAACCGTTCTACAAGACCTTTCTGCGAGCATACATTTAAATCTTTTAATGTTGCGATCCATTTTTCTTTGACATCTTTTACTTCTTCTCTTACGAAAAGGCTTCCCGCTCTGTCCGGAATTTCCACAGTAACTGCTGTTTCCTGATGTGCTCCGTTTGTATCTAAGAACGCACGGGAAATATTGACAATCTCTTTTCCTCTCCAAGAAAGTACCAGACGCGGTTCCTCTGTCACAACTGCCACTTCCACGGCTTCCAGATTCTCTTCTTTCGCATATGCAAGGAACTGTGCCACATCTTTCGGATCTAAGACAACTGCCATACGTTCCTGAGATTCTGAGATGGCAATCTCTGTTCCATCTAACCCTGCATATTTTTTCGGTACTTTATCTAAATCTACCCGCAGACCATCTGCAAGTTCTCCGATCGCAACAGACACTCCACCTGCTCCGAAGTCATTACACTTTTTGATCAGGCAGCTGACTTCCTCTCTGCGGAACAGTCTCTGAATCTTCCGTTCTGTCGGTGGATTTCCCTTCTGTACTTCTGCTCCACATGTCTCAATAGATTCTTCTGTATGTACTTTGGAAGAACCAGTCGCACCGCCGCATCCATCACGTCCGGTACGTCCACCGAGCAGTACAATGATATCTCCCGGATCAGATGTCTCACGGATCACAGCTCTTCTAGGTGCAGCTCCTAATACTGCTCCGATCTCCATACGCTTTGCAACATAATTCGGATGGTAAATCTCTTTGACTGCTCCTGTGGCAAGTCCGATCTGATTTCCATAAGAGCTATATCCATGGGCAGCCTCTGTCACCAGTTTTTTCTGTGGAAGCTTTCCTTTCATCGTATCTTTCACAGATACGGTCGGATCTGCCGCACCTGTTACGCGCATTGCCTGATAAACGTAAGTACGTCCTGAAAGCGGGTCACGGATTGCTCCGCCAAGACAAGTTGCAGCTCCTCCAAATGGTTCGATCTCTGTCGGATGATTGTGTGTCTCATTCTTGAAGTTGACAAGCCACTCCTCTTCCTTTCCATCTACGACCACCGGAACAACGATACTGCACGCATTGATCTCATCGCTCTCTTCCTGATTATTTAATTTTCCTTCTTTTTTGAGTTTTCTCATTGCCATCAGGGCAAGATCCATCAGACATACAAATTTGTCCTCACGCCCTTTGAAAATCTCTGAGCGGTCTTCCAGATATCTCTCATAAGTCTTTACGAGAGGTTCTTTGTAATCTCCATCTTCAAATGTAACTTCTTTTAATTCTGTGGAGAATGTCGTATGGCGGCAGTGATCTGACCAGTATGTGTCTAACACACGAATCTCTGTCATCGTTGGATCTCTGTCTTCTTCCCCTTTAAAATATCCCTGAATATGAAGGAAATCTTTGAACGTCATTGCAAGCCCAAGGGAATCATATAACTCCTTTAATTCTGTCTCCGGCATCTCTTTGAACCCGTCAAAAATCTTCACATCTTCCGGTTCCTCAAACACTGTGACAAGTGTCTCCGGCTTGTCCATCCCTGTCTCTCTGGAATCGACTGGATTGATGCAGTGACTCTTGATCGCTTCAAATTCAGCATCTGTAATCTCTCCTTCGATCACATATGTTGTTGCAGTCTTGATCACTGGTGTCTCATCTTCTTTGATAAACTGTACACACTGTACTGCTGAATCGGCTCTCTGATCAAATTGTCCCGGAAGAAACTCTACGGAAAAAACTCTGCTTCCTTCCTTCATTGGGAATTCTTCTCTGTATAAAATATCTACCGGCGGCTCTGAGAAAATACCATTGCAGGCTGTCTCAAAAGTCTCGTCAGAAAGATTCTCAATATCATAGCGGTTCAGCACACGGATTCCTGTAATTGTCTGAATGCCAAGATAACTTTTTGCTTCGTGCTGTAATTCCTTTGCCTGCACAGCAAATTCCGGTCTCTTTTCTACATATACACGTTTTACACTACTCATAATATCCTCCATTTCGTCTGATACTTTCTTCTATTTGTATCCTACCACAATTCAAATCATTAGTATAATTAATATAACTTAATTTACTTATAAGAAATATTAATGCTATGATTTTTTCTTCGCTCTGCTCCGTCTCCAGAGTGCCCCGGCACCCCACAGAATTAACAGACTCCCTATGAAAATCACTCCGATCCGAATCACCATATCAAAGAAAAACCCTTCCGGCAGCATCCGGATCAGCAAATCCGTAGCCGGATCCAGCAGCCACAGATCATTGTTAAAAAAGATCTCGTGGAACAACACGAAATACTTATTGAAATCAATCGCGACCAACCCTCCAAACGCTGCTGCCACCCCAAGGAACAGACCGACTGCCCATCCATACATCTGAGGTAAAATCTCTCTTAAATTTCCTTTCTGAAAAAGAATCAGCAAAACTGCTGCTGCGAAAATCACAAAGGTGACTCTGCGGATCTGTATCCCTCCGAGAAACAGTCCTTGTACATCTTCCATATGAAGCTTTTCCCGTTCATTAAAGAACATCCCTTCCTCTCCGGCGATCACAGTCTTTACTTCCAGATTTTTCCTGTCTCCTCTCAGATATGCCATCATCTCTTCAGTCACATCCATCACATCCTGCATCTCCATCTCCAGATCATCCAGTACTTGATACTTCTCATATTCCTTCTGGTACCATCCATAATCGCTATAAATTGCGATTTCAAAACTTGTGATCAACATGACCACGATCATCGCCATTGCCGCCACCAGACCAAAAATTTTTTGCATTCTTCACCTCATCTCTCTGCCAGACATTATATCCTTCTCAAATATAGTTCCATGCTTTCTTCTTAAGTATACCAGTTTTTGGCATCGAATTCCAGAAAAATGGACTATGCTGTGTTTACTTTCTCGAAAACTTCTGTTGACATTTTCCTAAAATCCTCTTATTCTTATAAATATAAAATACTTATAAGGAGAACTAATGATGGACATCAATTACGAATTATATAAAGTCTTCTACTATGTAGCAACGACTCTCAGCTTCTCAGAAGCTTCCAAGCAGCTCTTTATCTCCCAGTCGGCAGTGAGCCAGTCGATCAAAGCTTTGGAAAAAAAGCTGGATCAGACCCTTTTCATCCGGAGTACCAAACGAGTCCAGCTCACCCCGGAAGGTGAGATCCTGCTGCGCCATGTAGAACCAGCAATGAATTTGATCAAGCGCGGAGAATCCCAGCTGATGGATTCTGCCACAACCGGAGGACAGATCCGCATCGGCGCCAGTGATACGATCTGCCGCTATTTTCTTGTCCCTTATTTGAAGCGCTTCCACAAGGAATTTCCAAACGCACATATCAAGGTGACCAACCAGACTTCCATCAAATGTGTGGAACTGCTTGAGACCGGACAAGTCGATCTGATCGTGACCAACTATCCGAACAGCTATCTCAGCAGTCTGACTACAGTCAAAAAAATCAAAAACTTTAAAGATGTTTTTATTGCCAATGAATCTTTCAGTGAACTGAAAGGGCGGAAACTCTCCCTGAAAGAACTCCTCCAATACCCGATTCTAATGCTGGACCGAAAGAGTACGACAAGTGAGTTCCTGCACAGCCTGTTCCAGCAACACCAGCTGGATCTTGTACCGGAGATCGAGCTGAGTAGTAATGATCTGTTGATCGACCTTGCAAGCATCGGGCTTGGCATCGCTTTCATCCCAGACTACTGTATTCCGCACAAATCCGACAATCTTTTTATTGTAGAAACTGATGAAGAACTTCCGACAAGACAGCTTGTCATCGCGCACAATCATCACGTGCCTTCTTCCAAGGCAGCGCTGGAATTTCTCAATTACTTTACACCACTGGAAGAAGTCTAAGGCACTGGTCTCTTCCTAAAACCTAAAAGAGCTATTGGTATCGTCTTATATATTTCTGCTCCTCATTTGGATTCCCAATCTACCATCCAAGTGAGGAGTATTTTTTCTTCTTCCCATGCTCTCTTTACATTTCCTGATCCCAAAACTTCATCATACTTTTCTCTGCAGTCTTAAGTGTCCCAATTTCATAATCATCCCACTCTCTTGGGAACACCTCCTGATACTGCCTTTCTAAAAAGCGCTCATCCAACAGCAAAATAACACCTCTGTCCTCTGCCGTCCGTATGACACGCCCGGCTGCCTGCAATACTTTATTCATTCCCGGATAGAGATAGGCGTAAGAAAACCCATTCTCCCCGTTCCGATCAAAATATTGCTTTAAAATTTCACGTTCATTGCACATTTGCGGAAGCCCTGTTCCAACTAGGAAAGCCCCGATCAGCCGTTCTTCTGTCAGATCAATTCCTTCAGAAAAGATTCCTCCCATCACGCAAAATCCAATCAGGCTTTCGCTCCGATCTTGATCAAATGCCTGGAGAAATGCCTCTCGCTTCTCTTCATCCATCGACTGTTCCTGGACAATGCAGATGACATCCTCCGTCTGATAACGCTGAAACTTCTCATATACCTCTTCCAGAAAACGATACGACGGAAAAAATGCAATGTAATTTCCTTTCTTCACCTGAAGCGCAGCTGCAATATAGGACGCAAACCGCTCATACATCTGCCCTGTTCGTCTCGTATACTTTGTACTGACATCTGTCCCAACAAACAACTTCCGCCGTTCTTTTTGAAATGGCGATGGTGCATAAATCGCATAGTCTTCCTTTTCCACACTCAAAAGCTTCTTATAATAGCGGATTGGAAGCATCGTTGCAGAAAAAAAGATAGTACTGTTTCCCCTAGATAAATACTCCTGGAGATTCACTGCCGGATTGACACAAAATAATTTTAGAAGAAAACCGTCGTCTGTTTCCAGCTCTGTATAAATAACATAGTGCTCATCCAAAATATCATAAATATTTAAGAATGCCCTCACATGAAAATACAACTCCAGTAACTGCTCCCTCACTTCCTCTGCCTCTGTTTCTTCCAAAAAACGCTCCAGTTCCGACATCAAGTTCATGAGGCTGACCGCGATATGGCCCACCGAAGTGTATTCTCGATATGACTCACATTCTCTCTTCAGTACAAGAAACTGTTGATTACATATTTCCAGTTTTCTCGTCAATTTCCGGTCCATTCCCTTCACCAGCCTTTTCGCTGTAAGAAACTCTTCTTTATAAAGGGCGGCGCTGTACATCTCCCTGGCACGTTCCACGAGATTATGCGCCTCGTCAATCAAAAATAAGTAGTCTTCTTTTCCTCCCTCTGAAAAAAATCTTCTTAGATGGGCATTCGGATCAAACACATAATTGTAATCACAGATAACGGCATCTACCCTCAGCGCCACATCCAAAGACATCTCAAAGGGGCACACTTCATGTTTTCTCGCATATTCCTCTATATTTGATCTGCTCATATCGTCTGTCGCTGTCAGCAGATCAAAAACTGCATCATTTACTCTGTCGTAATGCCCTTTGGCATATGGACACGCTTCCGGATTGCACACTGCCTCTTCGCAGAAACAGATTTTCTCTTTCGCCGTCAACGTGATCACTTTATAGCGCAGCTTCTGCTTTTTCAGTGTCTGAAAGGCCTGCTCCGCTACTGTCCTTGTGATCGTCTTCGCTGTCAGATAAAAAAGCTTATCTCCCAACCCTTCTCCGACTGCTTTCACCGCCGGAAACACCGTCGCCATCGTCTTTCCGATCCCGGTAGGCGCCTGTATGAAAAGTTTCTTTTTCCTTAAAATAGTTCGATACACAGACATCGCAAGTTCCTTCTGCCCTTCTCGGTATGCATATGGAAACTGAATCTGTCGGATGGACTCTCTGGAAACTTTTCTCCACTCAATCTGAAATTTTGCCCACTTTTCATATCTTTTGATCACATCTTCCATCCAGGTTTTCAATTCTTCTATGGAAAACGTCTGCAAAAATCTCTTGATCTCTTCTGTCTCCATCTGACAATATGTCATTTGGATCCGGATCTCTTCCAGATGATTCTGTGATGCATACATATATGCATAACACTTAGCCTGCGCCAGATGCACTGCGACTGGTTCCTCGATATACTTTAACTCTCTGAGAACCCCTTTGATCTCATCAATGACAATCTCATCTTCCCGCTTAATAATTCCATCTGCCCTTCCTTCGAGACAAAGTGTGAATCCTTCGCACAAAACTTCCATTTTCAAAGGTACTTCTGCATGGTAATCCGATCCCATCTGTCTTTGGATCTTTCTGTGGATTCTTGCCCCAAGCTGCATCTGCTCTTTATCCGCTCCTGCCGTCCGCCGCTGATCAATATCTCCCTCTCTTAAAATAAACTCCACAAGATTCCGGACAGAAATCTTTACTGTTTCACTCATCCCTCTCTACCGCCTCTTTCTTATCCATGGACATTTCTATACAGGAATGGCGGCATACTCCTATCGGAATATCCCGCCACCTGTGAACTTTGATGTGATGTATTATGCAACACAAAATCTCTGAAGAACATTTTCAAATGCTGTATCTTTTCCGTAAAAGCGAACCGTCAATACTTGCGTCAAATCAAGGCTTAACACACCGAGAATCGACTTCGCATCTATAATTCTTCTATTATGAAATATATCGATATCAAAATCACATTTTTCTGCTGTTCTTACAAAGTCTCTCACATCTTCATTTGCTGATAATCTAATCTTCCATTTCTGTTCCATTACCAACACCCCTTTCCAATGGATTGTTTGTATAGCACGGAACCCATTATGTCACCATTTTCTCAGAAAGTCAACTAGAAAACTCTCCAAAATTTGGGGAATCCGACCGTTCTTCTTTACTAAACTCCACCAAATTTGTTCGAAAACGAAGCGGAAGATTTTGATTCTGTAATGCGCGGTTCTCCCTCTCTGCAACACTGATGCTCTGGACAAATTCTTTCCACAATGCCTCATAGTCCATCTCTTCTTCTGAAAATCCACCGGTAATATTCTGAGCACTCCCAGAATCTCCCTTCATGCACATATACTGCTGCAAAAAGTAATATCTTTTCCCCTTCTCGTGAATCAGAAACACTTCATGGGTCTTGTCATAAATGACCCAGTTTTCCTGTGGAAAGCGATCTGCAAAGTGTTCTGCAATACACGGAAGTACTGCATGCTTTGGCTCAATTTTTGCAAACAGTGTCTTATTCTTTAATTCCCGAAATCTCACAAAACCTTTGTAATGATGTGCTTCGTTTGCCACCTGCCGGTACATTCCAAAAACAGCTCTGACTGCCTCATTTCCCAAATGTTCCATCAACCGATCTTTCCTAGATAATTTCTTCGCCTCGAGCATTGCACGAAATACCATCTCCGCCTTTCTTCTGTCCGCCGATAACAATGCATAAGAGATTTTCTCATAGACGTCCGCCCCAAGATTTTTTTGAATCATGCGGATAACAGCAAGTGCCTTTCTTTCCTCCGCCTTACAGAAAATATATTCGCAGAACAATCGTCTTTCAAAACTATCTCCCACTTCCAGACCCGCCTCTTCCGCTGTCATTTTTCTCTTCCACACCTCATAGATGCCTGAAAAGATCCCGGTCAGGCTATCTTCACAAACGTAAATAATTCTCATCCTGCCACCTTTTCCTTTAATTCACTCTCATCCAAAACAGCTAAACATCCAAGACTTCCGTCTATCCGATTGATTTCCCGAAAATTTACATCATCAAACAATGATAACTGACGATAATTCATATTTCTGACAGAATCCGGCAAGCTCTCTTTTGTCTGAAGGAGATTTCTTGTAATATAATCCTCTTCTATCCGTACCTGACCAAACATTTTGCCATTACAAGTCAGAAAATATAGCGCTCTTTTTAATACGACTCCCATTTTCTTTAAATCTTCAAAGGAAAGGCTGCCCATTCTCCTTGCTTTTACAATACGCTCCGCTGACTTGTAACCAATCCCCGGCACTCTAAGCAATGTAAAATAATCTGCTTGGTTTACCTCTACCGGAAAATACTCTAAATGCTTCAGTGCCCAGTTACACTTCGGATCCAGTAAAACATTGAAATTCGGTTGTTGTTCATCTAACAGTTCTTCCGCCCGAAATCCATAATACCGCAAAAGCCAATCTGCCTGATAAAGACGATGTTCCCTCAAAAGAGGAGGCCCCTGCTCCCCCGCTGCCGGAAGCGCCTTATCTTCATTGACGTGTACAAATGCAGAATAAAATACTCGCTTTAGATCAAACTTCTGGTACAGTGACTCTGCCACACGCATAATCTGAAAATCAGTCTCTGGTGTCGCACCAACGATCATCTGAGTACTCTGTCCTGCCGACACAAACTTTGGCGCGCTGCGGTATAGCTGAATCTCCTGCCGATTCTCTGACATCCCATTCTGTACTAACCGCATCGGTGTAAGTATATTTTTTCTGGATTTGTGTGGGGCAAGTTGCCTGAGCCCCTCTGCTGTCGGAAGCTCCAAGTTGACACTCATACGATCTGCGAGGAATCCCGCACGGGCAATCAGGCGCTCATCTGCTCCGGGAATTGCCTTCACATGAATATATCCTTGAAAGTGGAATTCATTTCGCAATTTCCAAAGTGTGGTCACAATCTGCTCCATCGTCTCGTTGGGACTTTTCCAAATTCCAGAACTCAAAAACAATCCTTCAATATAATTTCTCCGGTAAAACTCCATCGTCAGCCGGCATACCTCCTCCGGGGTAAAGGAAGTCCTTTCTACATCATTGGATGCACGATTGATACAGTATTTGCAGTCATAGATACACTCATTTGTAAAAAGAATCTTCAGAAGTGAGATACATCTCCCATCCGCAGAAAAACTGTGACAGATCCCTGCTTTTTCGCAGCTCCCGAGTCCGTTTCCATCACCCCTCCGACTCGTTCCGCTAGATGTGCATGCCACATCATACTTCGCCGCATCCGACAGAATCCTCAGCTTCTCATATAGTGACTTCTGCCCACCAAAGAGTGCCGGAACTGTCCCAAAAGTTCTTCCTATCGGCTGTGTGGTCATACTCCTTTGTATCTCTGATTTTCCTAGTATCTGTCCCTGCATCTGACTCTTCCTCTCCCTTCTTTTTCAAACATTTGTTCGGAACATCTGTTTGTTTTATCTTATCACAAGGAACATATGTTTGCAATACTTGTTTTGTTTTTTTGCACAAAGAAACTGCGCAGCCTTTCTTTGTCGAAAAGCGGCGCAGCTTCCTATGTAACTGTTCCTTATGAAATTAATACTTCTGCAGCATCTTTCAGATAATCATTTGTCACTTCATAGAATTTTTCTTCTTCTACGATAGATGCCAGCTTCGGATCTAATGGCATTTTCCCTAATACCTTTACTCCAAGTTCTTCTGCGGTCTCTTCCACATGGCTTTCTCCAAAAACCGGAATTTTCTTCCCGCAATCCGGACATTCCAGATAACTATAATTCTCTACGATTCCAAGTACCGGCACATCCATCTGCTTCGCCATGTAGTAGGCTTTCTTTACGATCATCTGCACAAGATCCTGCGGAGATGTAACAATAATAACTCCATCTACCGGAAGGGACTGGAATACCGTCAGCGGCACGTCACCTGTTCCCGGAGGCATATCTACAAAGAGATAATCCAAATCTCCCCATAATACTTCATTCCAGAACTGTGTCACAACACCTGCGATGATCGGACCTCTCCAGATCACCGGTGTATCCTCACTGTCTAACAAAAGATTGACTGACATGATTCTCGTCTCATCTTTCGCAATACATGGAAACATTCCCAGTTCATTTCCCACCGCATGCTCATGGATTCCATACATCTTTGGAATCGACGGTCCTGTAATATCTGCATCAAGAATTCCGACAGAGTATCCCTGTTCGCGCATCATACGGGCAAGCGAAGCTGTCACCATCGACTTTCCGACACCGCCTTTTCCACTTACGACACCGATTACTTTTTTTACATGGGTATACTCATTTGGAGCTACCTTCATGCTCTCCTTCTGTTTGCTTGGACAGCTGTCTGCATGTGCACAGCTGGAACAGCTTTCCGGAGAACATGAACCATTATTTTGTTCTTCTGCCATCTCTACTTCTCTCCTTACTCTATCTCCGCAAAGTCCGCCACAAAAATGGCTTCCCATTGCTTCGCTATTACTCTTTTTATTGTAGCACTTTCTCCTCGCATTTATCAACAGGTTTTTCCTATAACGCATGAAACAGCATGTTTTTTCGCTTATAATTGCTACTTTTTGTTTTATTTTCATATTTTTATTGATACTTTGTCATTCTGATGGTATATTTTGTATAATTTTATTTGTAATATTTTTGTAATATTTTTGTCACATTTTATTTTTCTATTCTGCGGCTTTGCCTTGTGTCCGGAGACGAAATCGCTTTTGATACAATTACAGGAGGAATAGTTATGATTCATATTTCCCATCTCACAAAAACATTTTGCTCGGCATCTGCTCTGTCCAACGTCAATCTGGAAATTCCTGACAATACTATTTTCGGGCTTCTTGGCACAAATGGTGCAGGGAAAAGTACGTTGCTCCGTATTCTTGCCGGAATTTTGAACGCGGATTCTGGGGAAATTTTCATAGACGGAGAAAAACTTACTGATACTTCCAAAGTGCGGCAGATGATTTTTTATCTGTCCGATGACCAATACTATTTCCCTGGCGCCACCCCACAGATGATGCTCTTTTTTTACGAAAAGATGTATCCCGGTTTTGACAGGGAACGATTTCTGAAACTGTTATCCGATTTTCAGCTGGATTCCACAAAAAAACTCCACACCTTCTCCAAGGGACAGAAGAAAAGGAAGAGCTCCTTTCCATCTATTCTGAGGAAATGACATCGCTCTTCCTTTCACCGGACGATCAACTACCTGAAGGCCCACCAGCTCCCTGTCCAAAATACAATTGAAAACTATATGCTGGTCAGCGCAGAACGTTTCCGCATTTTAGAAAATGGCTACCGCGCAAGCGAAGCTCTCTACGAGTCTGAGGAGGACCTTACAAAACTGGCTTCACAGCTTGTCGTCCGTGATTTTGCCGTCAACCCTCTCCTCTATCCGGTAAATCCGTCCTGCGAAATTCTTCTGAAGACGAAGGATCCCTCCTCCGGTTCCATTCTGGAAGCAGACTGTGCACTGAGAAAATAATCACTACGCTTCTTGTTTTTCTTCTCCTTGTCTCTTTCTGCGGCAGAACACAAACATAAAGATTCCTGCGGCCAGCGTAAAGATAGAAATAAACTGTGATGTAGACATTACGCTGATCGTTCCTCTCGGGTCATTTCGCAACATCTCGATCAGGAATCTTCCGACACTGTAAAAGATCAGATACATCGCTGTGACAACTCCTTTGTGTTTCACACGCTTTGCCAAAAAGATCAAGATAAAAAAGTGTGCAAAATCAGCTACACTGGAAATCAACTGTGTCGGAATCAGTGCAACTTCATTTGGTGCAAACGGAGAATTGTGGAACGTAATTCCGTACCATGCATTTGTCTCACGCCCATAACAGCATCCTGCAAGGAAGCATCCGATTCTTCCAAATCCCTGTGCAAATGCGATGGATGGAACTGCAAGATCAAAGTAAGCCAAAATATCTATCTTCTTTATCTTTGCATAAATGTATGCTCCCAAAATTCCTCCGATGATCCCGCCATATACAACAAATCCTTCGGATACATTCAGCAGCAGCGATGGATCTTTGATGATCTCCTTGATCTCTGTCAGATAAAACAACAGCTTTGCCCCGAGAATTCCCGCCAGCAATCCCCAGGCTCCCATATAGAAAATCGCATCCGGGTCTAATCCGTAATTTTTCGCTCTCTTCTGTGCCACAACAAAGGTCAGGATCACACCGAGGGCAATCATCAGCCCATAGCTGTACACTGTGACCGGACCTGCTTCAAATAAAATGTATTTCATTTTCTTTCCCTTTCTGATCATTCTTTTTGTATTTTGCGCCCGCGCGCCTCTGACTGCTATTATATAGCTTCTTTCTATTTACCGCAATACAAAATTCGTGATCTGTGCAAACAGCGCGCAGCAGAGTATCCCTGCAAAGGTAGGAATCAGTATGGCCGCCAACGTCCACTTTTTGCTTTTCGTTTCTTTGTAAATAGTAAGGCAGGTGGTAGCACACGGCCAGTGCATCAGAGAGAACAAAATCACGCTGCATGCCGTCAGCTGTGTCCATCCATTTCTATATAAAACCTGTGAAATTGCATGGAGATCTGTAAATTCCGTGAGATTTCCAAGAGACAGATACCCCATAAAGATTAACGGCAGTACAATCTCATTTGCTGGAAATCCCAACAAAAACGCAAGCAGGATTACGCCATCCATCCCCATGAAACGTCCAAGTGGATCAAGGAAACCGGCACAATGCATCAGAATGGTCTGCTCACCAACTGCAATATTTGCCGCACACCAGATCAAAAGTCCAGCCGGAGCAGCAGCGATGATTGCCCTTCCTAAAACAAACAAAGTCCGGTCCAGTACGGAACGGATAATCACTTTTCCGATCTGTGGTCTGCGATACGGAGGAAGCTCCAACAGAAACGTCGAAGGTTCCCCTTTCAGGATCGTCCCCGATAAGATTTTCGATACAAGAAATGTCAGCCCGATACCAAGAGTGATTACACCTGTCAAAAGCAATGCCAGCTTCCAATCGGAAACTGTCTGATTTCCCGCAAAGAAAATCGTAAGTATCACAAGAATGGTTGGAAACTTCCCATTACAAGGAACAAAACAGTTAGTCAGCATCGCGATCAACCTCTCTCTTCTGGAAGAAATAATCTTACATCCAGAAACTCCTACTGCGTTGCATCCAAATCCCATGCACATCGTCAACGCTTGTTTGCCGCAGGCATGGCAGCAATGAAAACATTTGTCAAGGTTAAATGCTACTCTCGGCAGATATCCCAGATCTTCCAAAATCGTAAACATCGGAAAGAAAATCGCCATCGGAGGCAGCATGACAGAAACAACCCACGCGGTCACGCGGTATACCCCGAAAAGCAGTGGTTCATAGATAGCCGCCGGCAGCTTTCCTCTCTGACACCATTCCAGCAAATGTCCCTCAATCGCACCAAAGAAATTGCTCAGCACTTCCGACGGGTAATTAGCCCCTTTGATCGTCAGCCAAAAGATTACTAAAAGCAATAAAATCATAACTGGAAATCCCATCAGCTTACTTGTTAAGATCTGATCTGCCATTCGTCCCTTTTTCTTTCCAGTGTCCTCCTTAGTGCTCACCACTTTTTCTGCAATCTCCTCTGCGCTTCTGACAAACGCTTCTGCCATCTGTTCTCTTGTATCCTCCAGATGCTGCCCTGTTTCTTTCACCCGATTTTCTGCCTGCATTCCTGCTTTTTTCAGTTGCATTGCTTCTGAAAATTCTAGATTCAGACAATCCATAATTGCCTGACATAGTCCTGGATCCTGATCCATGAGCCGCGCCGCTACCCATCGTTCCTTTAAGCACCCTTTTGTCACTTCTCTTACAACCGGAAGCAGATGGAAGATCTCCTGCTCGATCACTTCCGGATACTCAATCTGCCCAAACGCCTGTTTTCTCGACACGATCGCTTCTTTTATGTCTTTTTCCCCTGTTCCTTCCGCAAATTTCCCCAGTACCTCAAAAAGTTGTTCCATCCCTCTTCCACTTCTCGCCGTCATCCCGATCACAGGAATCTGCAGCATGCTTTCCAATGCCTCAAAGTCAATGGAAATTCCTTTTTTCTCCGCCTCATCCATCAAATTGATACATAAAATCACTCGATCTGTTGCTTCCATCACCTGCAGCACAAAATTGAGATTCCGTTCCAGACATGTTCCATCGCAGACAACAATCACAGCATCCGGAAACTGAAAACAAATATAATCTCTTGCCGCCTCTTCCTCCGGGGAACGTGCCATCAAAGAATAGCATCCCGGAACATCTACAAATGTATACAGCACTCCGTCCCGCTCGCAATAGCCTTTGGCATTGCTTACCGTCTTTCCGGTCCAGTTTCCTGTGTGCTGATGCATCCCCGTCAGTGCATTAAATAGTGTACTTTTTCCCACATTCGGATTCCCTGCCAGTGCGATTGTCATTTCTCTTCGCTTTGCCATCTGCCTTACACACCCTTCTCTGAAATTCTTTCTGGACATATTTCGATCTGCTCCGCATCGCTATTTCGGATCGCAACGACTGCGCCTCGGATTTCATAAGCCTTCGGATCACCAAAAGGTCCTTTTCCCACACAGGTCACCTTCGTTCCGCAGATCAGACCAATGTCCTGGAAACGCCTCTTCATCTCCGGCTCGGATAAAATTTTACGGACTTCCCCTGTCTGATTTTGTTCTAGTTCATTTAACAAAAATCTTTCACACATTTTTCTGCCCCTTTCCCGGAATTTTTCTGCCTTTTCCAGCGCATAGGAAAACTTTTCACCACTCAATGATGCAGATACCTTCCGCTATGCTTACTATATGAAAAGGGACAATTTCTATATTCCTCCCATTCGGATCCCGACTGTCTCTTACAGAAAATCATGACTGGCACAAAACACTTTCTCAGACAGACAAATAGGACAGTCCAAAGAGTTTCTCCTCTCTGTCTGTCCTATTTTTGTCAGTTATTCTTTTTCTGAAGCGAGATACTTATTTATCCGACTGTTCTTCAAAAGATTCTTTCAGCTTATCCATAAATCCTTTTTTCTTCGGTTTTGCCTTTTTCTCAGATTTTTCCATAGTTCCATCTTCCTGATGTAAGGAATTTCCAGTTAGTTCGTCAAATCTTCTAAGCGCTTCTTTTGCCTCTGCACTTAATTTCTCCGGTGTCTGGATCACAAGTGTGACATAATGGTCTCCTCGCACTTGTTTGTTGCGGAGAGACGGAACACCTTTCCCTCTTAAGCGCACTTTTGTATCTGTCTTTGTTCCCGGTTTTACGTTGTAGATCACATCGCCATCCACAGTGCTGATGCGCACATCTCCACCGAGCGCAGCCTGTGCAAATGTAATCGGAGCTGTTGAGAAAATATTCATATCCTGACGTGTAAAAATTGGATGTCTGGATACTGTTACCTCTACGAGCAGATCTCCTCTCGGACCGCCATTCGTTCCCGGTTCTCCTTTATCACGGATGCGGATACTCTGTCCGTTGTCAATTCCTGCCGGAATCGATACTTGAATTTTCTTCCGGTTTGATACGTATCCAGTTCCCGCACAGTCCGGACATTTCTCTCTTATGATCTTACCGGTTCCGCCACAGTCCGGACAAGTCTGGACGTTCTGAACTGTACCGAAAAATGACTGGGAAGTATATACCACCTGACCTTTTCCGCCACATTTGGAACAAGTCTCCGGACTGGTTCCCGGCTTTGCACCGGTTCCATTACACTTCGGACACGGATCTTTGATCACAAGATCTAACTCTTTTTCACATCCTCTGATTGCCTCTTCAAATGTGATCCGAACTCCTTTGCGGATATTCATACCTTTCATCGGTCCATTGCCTGCACGTCCGCCTCTGCGGCCGCCGCCAAACAGATCTCCAAAAATATCTCCAAAAATATCCCCGAAATCCGCACCATTAAAATCAAAGCCGCCAAATCCGCCGGCTCCTCCACCGCCATTTTCAAATGCCGCGTGTCCAAACTGGTCATATTTGCGCCGTTTCTCAGCATCACTAAGTACTGCATATGCCTCAGAAGCCTCTTTGAATTTTTTCTCGGCCTCCGCATCTCCCGGGTTCATATCCGGATGATATTTTTTTGCAAGTGCACGGTAAGCTTTCTTTAATGCCGCATCATCTGCATTTTTATCTACTCCGAGCACCTCATAATAATCTCTTTTTGTTTCAGCCATTGTTCTTCTACCTTTCATTTCATAAGGAAATTCTGCGAAACCTGATTTCCCACTGTCTGTGAGTCTTCAGATCCCGCAGAATCCGTGCAGGTAATGCACTTATCTGGTCTTATTATACTTCTTTGTAGTCTCCGTCTACCACATCGTCACCGTTAAATCCTTCTGGTGCCGGTCCAGCTTCCGGTGCCGGTCCTGCCTGCTGTGCTCCAGCTGCTGCGCCTGCCTGTTCGTACATCTTTGTAAATAACTGCTGTGCACTTGTCATTAATTTTTCTTTTCCTGCTTTGATCTCTTCTACCTGTGCATCTGTCATGCTCTCTGGTGTAGATTTTGCAAGAACGTCTTTTAATGCCTGGATGTCAGCTTCTACTGCTGCTTTTTCATTTGCATCAATCTTGTCTCCGACTTCTCCAAGTGCTTTCTCTGTCTGGAAGATCATCGCATCTGCATCATTTCTTGCATCGATTGCTTCTTTTCGTTTTTTATCCTGTGCTTCAAATTCAGCTGCTTCTTTTACTGCTCTGTCAATCTCGCTGTCTGACATGTTAGAACCTGCTGTAATTGTAATGTGCTGTTCTTTTCCTGTTCCTAAATCTTTTGCAGAAACATTTACGATACCATTTGCATCGATATCAAATGTAACTTCGATCTGTGGGATTCCACGTGGAGCTGGTGCGATTCCGTCAAGTCTGAACTGTCCGAGAGATTTATTATCTCTTGCGAACTGTCTTTCACCTTGAACAACGTTAATGTCTACTGCTGACTGGTTATCTGCTGCTGTAGAGAATACCTGGCTCTTCTTTGTAGGAATCGTTGTATTTCTCTCGATCAGTCTTGTAGCGATACCACCCATTGTCTCGATAGATAATGAAAGTGGAGTTACATCCAGTAATAAGATGTCGCCTGCACCTGCATCTCCTGCTAATTTACCACCCTGAACAGATGCTCCTAATGCAACACATTCGTCTGGGTTTAATGATTTGGATGGCTCATGTCCTGTCAATTTCTGTACTTTTTCCTGTACCGCCGGGATACGTGTGGATCCACCTACTAATAATACTTTTCCAAGTTCAGAAGCTGAGATTCCTGCATCAGATAACGCTCTTGTTACAGGCTCTGCTGTTCTTTCTACAAGGTCATGTGTCAATTCATCAAATTTTGCTCTTGTAAGGTTCATATCAAAGTGTTTTGGACCTTCTGCATTTGCTGTGATGAATGGCAGGTTGATGTTTGTTGTTGTTGCGGAAGAAAGTTCTTTTTTCGCTTTCTCTGCTGCTTCTTTTAATCTCTGAAGTGCCATCTTATCTGTAGATAAGTCGATTCCTTCTGCACGTTTGAATTCTGCTAACATGTAATCTGTGATCTTCTGGTCAAAGTCATCTCCACCAAGTTTATTGTCACCTGCTGTTGATAATACTTCGATAACTCCGTCACCGATCTCGATGATAGATACGTCGAAAGTACCTCCACCTAAGTCGTATACCATGATCTTCTGTTCTTTTTCATTGTCAAGTCCGTAAGCAAGTGCTGCTGCTGTTGGCTCATTGATGATACGTTTTACATCAAGACCAGCAATCTTACCAGCATCTTTTGTTGCCTGACGCTGAGCATCGTTAAAGTAAGCCGGAACTGTGATAACAGCCTCTGTTACTTTCTCTCCAAGATATCCTTCTGCATCTGCTTTCAGTTTCTGAAGTACCATTGCAGAAATCTCCTGTGGAGAATATTTCTTATCATCGATCGTTACTCTGTAATCAGTACCCATGTGTCTCTTAATAGAAGAGATTGTCTTATCAGCATTTGTCACTGCCTGACGTTTTGCAGGTTCTCCAACGAGACGTTCTCCTGTCTTTGTAAAAGCAACAACCGATGGTGTTGTTCTTGCTCCTTCTGTATTTGCGATGACTGTCGGCTGTCCACCTTCCATAACAGCTACACAGCTATTTGTTGTTCCTAAGTCAATTCCAATGATTTTTCCCATGATGAAATCCTCCTATATTTTATACTAAGTTTACTTACTCTATCTATTGTTGATAAAATTCAAAATGCTTTATGCATCTTAAATGAATTTTTAATTTGCTACTTTTACCATACTGTGTCTTACTACCGTATCTCTGTATGTGTAACCTTTCTGGAACTCTTCTACAACGATATTCTCCCCGACTTCCTCATCTTCTACATGCATCACTGCATTGTGGAAATCCGGATCAAATTCATTTCCAACTGCCTCAATCGCTTTCACTCCGACAGAATCCAGTGTCGTCATAATCTGTTTGTAGATCATCTCCATACCGGAAACGAAGGAATCTTCTTTCTGCTCTTCTGTAACAGCTCCGAGTCCTCTCTCAAAATTGTCTACAACCGGAAGAATCTTCTCGATAATATCTTTTGCCCCGATCTCGTACATCGCTGATTTTTCTTTCTCCGTACGCTTGCGGAAGTTATCAAACTCTGCCATCTGACGTGTGAGCTTATCTTTTAATTCCTCGATCTGCTCATCTTTTTTATCTTTTTTCGGCTTTCTTTTAAACAGCCCTTTTGCTCCTTTCTCGGAACCTTCTTCTGCTGTCTCTTCCAAAGCTTCCTCTTCGGATGCTTCGCTGGCAGCTTCTTCCTCAACGGTTTCCTCTGCAACCGCTTCTGTATCTTCTCCCGCTGCTTCCTGAGCGGCGTCCTGTTCCTCTGCCGCTTTCTTTGCTTCCTCTACGGCTTCTTTTACCATTTCTTCCTGTGTCATCTTCTTATCCAATGGTCGTACCACCTTTCTTATGATTTTTTATGAAATATCGCATCCAGTTCTACCATCAACGTCTTTAATGTCTTCATGACATTCTCATAATCCATCCGCTTCGGACCAATGATTCCAACTGTCCCCTGCATGCCCTGCCCAAGCTCGTAAGTCGCTGTCACAACACTGCAATCCTTCATCGTCTGTACCGGTGTCTCACTTCCGATATAAACTTGAATTCCTTTGTTCTCATCGCTTGCCAGCGTCTGTGTCACAAGTTCTGCCAACTGCTGCTTTTCTTCAAAAGCACTGATGATCTCCTGTGCACTCTGCTTGTCGCTCAGCTCCGGATATTTGAAAATGTTTGTCGCTCCGCTTGTGTAAATCTCAAGGTCATTATCAAGCTGAATCGTATTTGCCACTGCATCAAGCACATCACTGATCACACCGCTGTGAATTCCTGCCTGTTCCTTCAGTCTGGCGATCATGCCAAGATTGATATCTTCGACCGCAATTCCATTCAGATTGGTATTCAACAGCATATTCAACTTCAGCATTGTCTCATTGTCAAGCGGCTCTGCAACCGCCACAATCTTATTCTTAATAATGTTGCCTTCCATGACGATCACCGCGATGATCTGATTGGCATCCACCTGCGAAAGCTGGATGAACTTTAACTTATTCCTATTATAAGTAGGAGCAGAAACCATCGTCGCATAATTTGTACTATTTGCCAGCACTCTCGCAGCCTGCTGCAAAAGCTGTTCCATCTTATCGGCCTTCTGAAGCATCTTCTCCTGCATCTCAGTGATCTCATGCTCCTTATCCTCCATCAGCATATCTACATAAAGCCGATATCCTTTGTCTGAAGGAATTCTTCCCGCCGATGTATGAGGCTGTATGATATATCCCAGATCTTCCAAATCCGCCATCTCATTGCGGATCGTCGCAGAACTTAGATTCAAATCTGTATATTTGGAAATCGTTCTGGATCCTACCGGTTCCCCGGTCTCTAAGTAGGTCTTAATGATCGTCTGCAAAATCTTAAGTTTCCGATCATCCAATCCATGATCTGCTTTCATCTCACACCTCCTCGTTTTTCTTTATTAGCACTCCATTCTTACGAGTGCTAACACCTTACGATTATTAAGATAGCACTATGCTTTTCGTTTGTCAACCTAGTTTACATATTTTTTATATTTTTTGTAAAAAACTATTTTCTATCGAGATTATGTACATTTTTAGAAACTTTCAATCCAAAAAAGCAATCAAAAAATTTCCGGAACCTTTCTATCATTCTGAAAATTTTTCAATTGCCTTTCTATCTGAAACATTTTTATAGGTTATAACAAGAACTGTGCAAGTACATAGTTGCTCAGATCATTTCCTCTCTTTGTCAGGCAGATTCGCTCCTCCTCTTCGCGAAGCAATCCTTCTTCTTTGAGTTTTTCCAATACCTCTCCATATACTTCCTGTATTTCTCTGTGATACCGTTCTCTAAATTTCTGCTTGTTTACCCCCTCTTTCATCCGAAGGCCAAGGAACATTGTCTCCTCCACCTGTGCATTCCAATCTAGCGTCTCTTTTTCCTCCTCGATCTGATCCAACCTTCCATTTGCCCGGATATAAAGATCCGTATCTGAAATATGCTGATACCGCTCGTTTTCAATCAAAGATGCCGCCCCAGTGCCGATCCCAAGGTACTCCACCCTCTGCCAGTATCCTTTGTTATGCCTGCACGCATATCCCGGCTTCGCATAGTTAGAAACTTCATATTGTAGATATCCTGCCGCTTCCAGCTTCTCTGCGGTCAATTCATACATGCGGCGTTCTGCTTCCTCATCCGGAAGCTTTGGGAAGTTCTTGCCTGTATCCATCTGTTTCCCGTCATCAGCCAAACATTTCTCACACTGATTATCCCGCTCTTCTTTTGCGTTCTCCCCATAAATCTCGTAAAATAGCGTCCCTTCCTCAATGATCAGACTATACGCAGAAATATGTTCCGGATTCATTCGGATCACGGTATCCAATGTGTGCTCCCAGGATTCCACTGTCTGCCCTGGGATTGCCGAGATCAGATCTATATTAATATTCTGAAATCCCGCCTTCCTTGCCAGATCATAACTCTCTTCAAACTGCCGCATCGTATGTACACGCCCAAGCAGCTTCAGTTCCTTGTCATCGACCGACTGCAGTCCAAAACTGATCCGGTTGATCCCACATGCCCTGTATGCCTGCAAATTTTCTTTTGTGACCGTACCTGGATTCGCTTCCATCGTAATTTCCGCATCTGCTTGGATCTCAAACACATCCCGGAGCGCATCAAAAATTTCTTTCATCCGACCTCCCGACAAAATCGATGGTGTTCCTCCTCCAAAAAAAATCGTTGTAACTCGATAATTCTCTGCCAACTTTTGATACTGCCTGATTTCTGCCACAAGCGCTGTTACATAGCGATCTATCGTCTCCCTCGGAGCCGGACCGGACAAAAAATCACAATATGCACATTTTTTCATACAAAACGGAATATGAATATATAATTCCAATTCTCTCTTCATGCTCAGTCTCTCTTTCTTTTCTCTATTTTTTATCCGCCTGCACATCTTGTACACGCAAAATTTATTGTTCTAAATATCAGTACAAAGGGAAAATAGATTTCTGCTATCCTGCTTTGAGAAGTTCGCTCTACCTATAGTTCAGAAAAAATAATGCCCTCTATCTTCATCGGCGGATGCTTCACTCGCATTTAGTCTATACCTTCTATTTTAACGTTTTTTATCCCATTACTCTATTTTCTTCTTTCTTCCGGTAGCCCTCTTGTACCCTGCTTTCAAATACTTCTCTCATATATGTCTGATGTTTTCTAAAGAGTTCCCGAAAAGGCAACTCTACTCTGGACAATATTATAGCGATTTTCATTTCCATTTGTAAATATCTGAATAAATTTCTTTTACTTTTTGCAGGAAAACTGTATAGGTCCTTTCCTTTTTGCCTATCCTATCTACGAGGTGAGAAACATGTCTTATATTGCTCCTGAAATACGGGAAAAATTTGAATCCTTATCGGTAAATCTGAAAAATACTATTTTAGAAAAAAATGTGCGGATCCAAAATATCCACGACTTGATCAAAGTGTTGGAAGACATTGTGGCAGAGGATGAATAATTCTCCTCTGCCACAATAATGTTACATAAAATCTTCTTGTTCTTCGATAAATTTCAGAAGCCCTCTGCATCCGTCCAGAACATCCCGATAAGTCAGATCAAAGTTACCGGTGTACCATGGGTCTGCAATATCTCCTTTCCGTTCTGTAAAATCTAGCAACTTGTACACTTTCTGTTCCGGATCCTCTCCTAAAATCCGGTACATATTCCGAATATTCTGCGTATCCATTCCAATTAAAAAATCAAACTCGTCATAGTCGCTTTTCTTAAGCTGTCGGGCACGATGATCCCCACAGAAAATCCCTTCCGCTTCCAACTTCCGGCGCGTGCCATAGTGGACAGGGTTGCCGATTTCCTCGCGGCTGGTGGCAGCAGAATCAATGTAAAAATTAGATTCCATGCCAAATTGGGTTACTAAATGTTGTGCGATGTATTGAGCCATGGTGCTGCGGCAGATGTTGCCGTGGCAAATAAATAGTACCTTTATTTTCTCCATTTTATCTCCTCATATCCTCTCAAAGCCTTATAAATACTGGCTTTTCAGCCTTTGTGCATTTTTTACTTGAAAGGTTCTTTTTCTTATAAATTCTTGTATTTTCTCATGTTTTTTCGGGCATTTGTGGTACAAATGGGTTATTTTTAAAGTCCCAAATCCCTTATGAGATAAGGCTTACATGAGTTGTTTGTGCATGTTTTTGGGTTATAAACTTTTTCTTTTCCAGTTCATCCCTTGCTTCTTTTAATCTGGCAAGTTCTTTCTTTGCATCATCATAGCCGGTATGCGTATAAATATTAAGTGTTACAGATACATCTGAATGCCCCATCAGATATTGCAGTGTCTTTGGGTTCATCCCTGAATTGGCCATATTTGTACAATAAGTATGCCTGCATATATGTGGA
>OGZD01000195.1_pt1 | contig 74347 bp, 75 predicted proteins | sample 1576701 | NCBI WGS metagenome assembly OGZD01 (sample SAMEA3541487, study PRJEB24748) | human gut metagenome | biome: human gut; feature: human-associated habitat; material: faeces | place: China | collected 2012
AAATAATGTTTTTCGTCCACTCAATCACCACGTTATGCCGAAAAACAATGTGCCGAATGCTCTTTGTCTGCCGTAAAAACAGTATTTTTGTAAAAACGAAAAGCGAAGATGGGTTTCAGACGGAAATATAAGTTCAGTATAATAGACTACCTGTATTATACGGGTAGCATACGATGTATCCACAACAGGTGGTTTATGCCGTTGGAAGCCCTCTTTTTTTGTGTCTTCGGTGTTTTCCCTTCGCTTCTTATAATGAGATTCCTATATTGGGTAATACCGTCGTGGCTGTCGTCAGCTTTGTCTGTCGGTTGGGTCTGGGCAACAGTAGAGGTGTATTCAAAGATTGAAAAGAAGTACTTTACCAAAGCGAGGGAGCGTGCCTATTACCGCCGGTATCCTGAAAGGAAAGATAAAAACTACTTCTGGTTGCAGTTGCTGTTACCCCTCTGCCTGTATTCGATAGTTTTAGGCATAAGTCTTTGGCTTTTCTTAGTATGTCAATGAGCAGGAAGAAGGATAATAGTTCAGGTTCTGATAATTTTAAGATTTACACAATGGGCAAAATTCCAACGATAATTGCGATAATGTTATTATGCGGTTGCAGTTCCATGAAACACTACGGCGTGTTTCAATGTGACAACGGCAACGATTATGTCAGCGAGGGACTGTACCGTATCGTGGACAAGCGAGGGCGTATCGGGTACGCGGACGAAAGCGGCAGGACGGTCATCAAGCCCCGCTTCGCCTTCGGCTTCCCATTCGAGAACGGCAAGGCTAAAGTAACGGACAAGGGAGAGATGAAAGAAGTTCCGGGTTCGGACGGAGAATACCACTATTGGGAAAGTGACGAATGGTACTATATCGACAAGAAAGGGCAGAAAAGTGAAGAAAACAGACAACAATAATCTATATGAGAGACTTGAAAATGCCGCAAGGGAAACCGGTTGGCATTTATGGATGACCGAAACGGCACATGCGTTACGGCACGCGGATATTTACCGTTTCGGGACATGGGCTGAACTTGAACGGCTCTCCAAAAATATACCCGCCATGCAATGGCTTGTAGCTAAACTTGACAGTTTCCATATAAATCCGTCTCCAGTGTCCCCGGTGGAAGCCGCCTTTTATATCCTTGCCTGCTATTGTCCGGACAACAAGGTGCTGGGCTATGTCATGGATACCCTGATGCTCTGTTACCGGAGAAGCGACAGCAAAGGGATGCTGATGTGCGCCCGGATACATTCAGTAGTGAACAGAAAAGAGGAATACCCGCATCTAAACGGGCTATACAATATTTTGGTAGGTTTCTATTTGAAAGAATTTTCCCGTTTCCTCGAACCAGCTTGGAAAGGCGGCAGTTTCATGACCGAGAATGATTTTCGGGAAGCCGAGCGGTATCTGCCGGATTTCAAGGCTTCGGGATTCCGGGAAATGGTACTGGCAAGAGTGACCGCACAAATGACCGGAGAAGAACTCGCCAAACGATGCCATATGTCAAACACCACATTCCGTGCGCATTTCAAAGCAACTTTTGGAACAACGGTATCCAACTGGCTACGTGAGCGGAAGAAAAGCAGGATAATGGATATGCTATGTAGTACCGATATGCCTATTCAGAAGATAAGTGAGCGTAACGGGTTCAGAAATGAATCCACATTCTCGGAGTACTGCCGCAGGAATTTTGGTGTAGCACCAACGGAAATCAGGAAAAACACAAGCCTGACAAAAAACTGAAATAATACGATAGAAAGCTGAACAAGAGAATCGTATGTCTTTCGTAACTTTGCTTAAAACAAGAAAGATATGTCGATTCAACGCAAAATATTATTTGGTTACTTCATTTCGGTTACAGTTATTGGCAGCATGGCTGCTATCCTGTTGCACGAGCGCAATCGTGTACAGAAAATCGAAAATGAGACAATGGCGGTAAGACAAATACAGCGTGAGGTGAATACCGCCCACAGATATATCACGCTCCTTGCCATGCGTGGCGAGATCGCCCTTGCGTGGGAGGAGGAAGATTTCGAGGACTACCGTTCGCTCCGTCTGCGAGTTGATACCATGCTGCAAACCATGCAGGACAGCAACGAGGAATTTGTCAGTCGGGCGCAAATAGACACGCTCCGCCATCTGCTGGCAAACAAGGAAGAGCACTTACACCAAATCATGCTGCTGTTCCGTGAACAGGACAACCCGGATGGGCTGCTGCTTACCCGATTGCCGGAAGAAGCCAAGGCCCAAATCGTAACCCGCAAGAAAAAGGGTGTCGCCGGATTTTTCGGTGCGAAAGAAACAGTGCAAGTAACGCCTTCCACTTCCGCCACACTCCACGCATTGAACAAGGAACTACAATCCATGCAGGAAGAACGGCAGGAAACCATAGACACCTATGCTGACAGTCTGCGCCGTCACAACAAAGCACTCAATCGCAAATTGCGTACCCTGATAGCCACAATGGATGAGCAGACCGAACGCATACTGACTGAAAAGGAACAGCATCTTGAAGCCTCCTACAACCGCTCAGTACGCATTATCACATGGCTGATTGTCTCCGCCATCGTGCTGCTCGTCATATCATACCTGATTATCCAGAGGGACTTGCGCGAAAAGGCAAGGACAAAGAAACGGCTGGAAGAGACGATAGAACAGAATGACACACTACTGGAAATGCGCAAGAACATCATCCTGACCATGTCGCACGATATCCGCGCCCCTTTGAACATCATCAGCGGCAACGCTGAACTGGCGATGGACACACGGGAAAGAAAACGGCGGAACATTTACCTGGACAATATCGGAATTGTATGCCGCCATGTGGTTCACTTGCTCAACAACCTGCTGGACGTGTACCGGCTGAACGAGGCGAAAGAGATACGAAACGATGTACCGTTCAACCTGCACGAGCTTCTGGAGCGTACCGCTTCGGTTTTTTCCCATGTAGTCAACAGCAAGGGCATTCTTTTCGACTGCGATTTTAAGGATTCGGAAGTCAGGCTCTACGGCGATGCGGACCGCATAGAACAGATTATTGACAACCTGCTTACGAATGCCGTCAAGTTCACCGAATCCGGTACCATCGGTTTTAATACCAGCTATCACAAAGGGAAATTGATTCTGGAGATAAAAGATACCGGCATCGGCATGACAGAAGAAACGCTCTCACGCATCTTCCGGCCGTTTGAGCGTCTGACCTCACAGTCCAATGCCGACGGTTACGGATTGGGGTTGCCTATCACGCAGGGGCTTGTTAATCTGCTCGATGGAACAATCGAAGTGACAAGTTCCATTGACCGGGGAAGCACATTCCGTGTAACCCTTCCATTGCCGGAAACGGACGAGCCTTTAGTGGGCGAAAAACGGATGCTGTCGTGTCCCGAACATCTGCCCCATAATGTGCTTGTCATTGATGACGATGGCATGTTGAGGGATGTAATCAAGGAGATGTTGGAACGCAACGGTGTGCCCTGTACGGTATGTTCCACTGCCAAAGAGGTGGTCAGCTCCATGCGTTGCAAGGACTATGACCTACTGCTTTCAGATATCCAGATGCCGGGCACCAACGGCTTCGATCTACTGACACTGCTACGCAGTTCGAACATCGGCAATTCACGCACGATACCCGTTATTGCCATGACCGCACGCGGCGACAAGGAAAAAGATGCCTTTCTTGATGTCGGATTTACATCCTGCATCTACAAGCCGTTCTCGTCTTCGGAGCTGCTCGGTCTGCTTTCGACCATAAAAAGATGCCGGAAAGATGATGGTCAGGATATTGATTTCAGCGTAATGTTATCCGAAATTAGCGACAAGGTCGGACTGTTACGCTCTTTCATCATCCAGTCTGAAAAGGATATGGAGGAACTCTCAGCAGGGATGAATGACTGTGACCGTCATAAGTTGCGCGAGACCGTCCACCGAATGCAGCCGATGTGGGAACTGTTGCAGATGGAAGATGCTTTATCCTCCTATCATGCCCTGCTGAAAGACGACACTGCAACCGATGACGCTGTGCGGGAACACACACGGCAGATAATGGAATGTACCGCCAAGTTCATAGCGGAAGCGGAGAATGAAATAAAAAGACAGACAAATGAAAAAGAAAATACTGATAGTTGAAGACAATGTCGGCTTGTCGCAGATGCAGAAAGACTGGTTTTCACAGGCAGGTTATGAAGCGGTGACAGCCATGAACGAGCCGATTGCCCGTTCGCTGATACGCAAGACGCAGTTCGACTTGATACTCTCGGACGTGCGCCTGCCGGAAGGTGACGGCATCTCGCTCCTGGAATGGCTCCGCAAGGAAAAGAAGGACATTCCCTTTATCATCACGACCGAATATGTATCAGTCCCGGATGTGGTACGCACCATCAAATTAGGTGCGATAGACTACCTGCCCAAGCCGGTACGCAAAGAACATCTGTTGGAACTGGCAGAGGATGTATTCCGACCGATGGTTATCGTACGGAAGCAGGAAAAGAAACTTTTCCACCGGACAAGCCCCAAGATCCTGCAAGTGGAGAAATACGCCAGACTGGTCGCCCCATCGGAGATGTCCGTAATGGTGCTCGGTGCCAACGGTACGGGCAAGGAGTCGGTGGCGCAGAGCATCCATCAGGGCAGTGAGCGTTGGAACATGCCTTTCGTGGCGGTGAACTGTGGGGCATTGCCGCGTGAACTGGCCGCCTCGCTTTTCTTCGGTCACGAGAAAGGGGCGTTTACCGGTGCGGATACAGCCAAGACAGGCTATTTCGATATGGCAAAAGGGGGCACGCTGTTTTTAGACGAGATAGGAACCATGTCCTATGAGACACAGTCCATGCTGCTCCGGGTGTTGCAGGAAAACACCTATACTCCGATAGGCAGCGGCAAGGAACGGGTGGCGGATGTACGGATTGTCTCTGCCACAAACGAGGATTTGCAACAGGCTATCAAGGAGGGGCGGTTCAGGGAAGACCTTTATCACCGCCTTTGCGAGTTCGAGATCCGCCAGCCGTCGTTGGCCGATTGTGCGGAAGACATCATCCCTTTGGCCGAATTCTTCCGCGAACGCTACTCGAAAGAACTGAAACGGGAGACATGCGGCTTTACGGACGATGCCAAGCGCAGAATGCTCGCCTACCCGTGGCCGGGCAATGTGCGTGAACTGCAAAACAAGATCAAGCGTTCCGTACTTGTTTCCGAAGAACCGATACTGGATATCGAAGGTTTGGATAATGGAATTCCGCCTTGCGATAATGCGCAGGCATCCGTACCGGCAGTCCTGCCGTTGAAGGATGAATCGTTGGAAAAGAAGAACATTGTCAACGCCCTTAAAGCCTGCAACGGACACCGGGAACAAGCCGCCGCAATGCTGAATGTCAATCCGGCAACACTGTACCGGAAGATGAAGAAATACGGGCTGAAATAAAATAGATGCCCGCAGTTAGTGTAAATGTCGCTGAATATGTGTACATTTGCAAGTAAATAGAGAAAATGCGGCATATCGTCTGTGAGGCGGTTGCCGATTGTATATAACATAAGACCGCAAGGCGTTTCTAATGGGAATCTGGAAAATTAACATTAACAGGAACTATTGCGTGATTGCTTATGCTATGCTTATGCATAGCGTGCACTCACCTATTCCTGTTAAAGGCATTCCAGAGCCTCCATTAGAAGTAGTGTGTTTGCACGCTTCTTTTTTGGACGGCTTCCGGTTGAAAACTAAAGACTGGAATATATGTCAAAAATCCAAGCAGTAACGGTAATGACATTAGACGGTTTCCTGCCGGAACCTAATGATGTGCTGACGCAATGGGTAATGAACCACAGAAAAGGGTTTGTTCATTGGCGGGAACACTGCAATGCCTGGATTTTACCTCACTCCATTCTGGATTTGCTCTGCGAGAAAGACCACAAAAACGCTTCTTTTACCTATCTGGCAGAAGTTCATGATGCAGAATCCCTTGAACTTCTGCGGGGACTCTTCCACTACAACCTTGTGGACGAATTCATTGTTTATCTGTTCCCTTATTCCACCGGAAAGGGGAATTCCGTACAGGATATTCTTCCTTTTCGGCGATGGCAGTTGCATAAAGCCGTTGTCTTTTTCAACGGCATCTGCCGCCTGATTTACCGTAATCCTTGCAGGATGTAACTTGCATATTGCGAGAATCCTTGCATCCTGCAAGACCGTTATTCCATCATTTTTTCTTCTAATAAATTTTATTTCGCTGTATTTCAACGGAATGCCTGTGCCATTCTGTGAAATACAGGGTCATTGGCACACCGTTAGCCCTATATCATAGTATAACCTGTTGCGCGACAAGGTGTAATCAATCAATTATTTACACTCAAAAGACAGAATATATTATGATACAGATAGACCGCGAGACCTTCCAGATGATGCTTCATCAGATCATGGAACGGTTCGACAAGATAGACCGGACATTGGAACGCATGAACAAGCTGAAGGATTGTCTGGATGGCGACACGCTTTTGGACAACTACGACCTGTGCCAGTTACTTGGCATCACCAAACGCACGCTTGCCCGGTATCGGCAGAAGAAACTCGTCACCTATTATATGATTGACGGGCGTACCTACTACAAGGCATCCGAAGTGGAGGCTTTCCTCAATCAGAAAGGGAAATCATTGCCAGCAAGATACAGAGTGCAAGCGAATGTCTAATTGAAAAAAATATGGATTATGGAAATTGTATGTATCGACAAACAGACTTTTGAAGAACTGCGTATCCGCTTTTGCGAGTTCGAGCAGCGGGTAACACGCCTATGCCGCCCAACCGAAGACCTCGGCCTGAAGAACTGGCTGGACAACCAGGAGGTATGCGATGTGCTCCGCATCAACAAAAAAACCCTTCAGGCATATCGGGCCAAAGGGATACTACCTTTCAGCCGTATCAAGAACAAACTCTTCTACAAGCCGGAAGATGTGCAGGAATTGTTGGAATTGAGCTATCACCCTTTAATCAAGAACAAATTATGAGCTATCATTTTATAGACAAGAAAGACCCGCGCATCGATGTGATGTTCCAGGGACTGGAGAAAATGGAAAAGATGCTTTCTGTGATGGAGGAAATACCGAGAACCCTCTTCAACGGTGAACGCTTCCTTACGGACGAGGAACTTTCCAAAGTCCTACGGGTAAGCAGGCGTACATTGCAGGAATACCGTACATTCCGCGTAATACCTTACTACATGGTACAGGGGAAGGCCCTCTACAAGGAATCCGATATCATGAAGATACTGGACGATGCCTACAAGCGGTGCCGGGAAGAGCAACGCTGGGTATAGCCCTTCCTCATTAATCAAGCACGGAGAAACAGCCTGCGCTTTGTTCAGGCCGTTTCTCCGTTTTCCGTTTCAGGCGGTCGTTGATTCCTTTGTCCGCTTTTTCTTCACCGTGAAATCCTCTTCACAAAGCTCGATCCTGTTTCCGAAACCTGTGGTCCTCAACCGTTTCATGTCTTCGTCCACTTTCGTGTCCGTAACCTGCGCGTAAATTTGCGTGGTGGAAATGGAGGTGTGACCCATCATGCGGCTTACCGTCTCTATCGGCACGCCGAGCGAGAGGGTGATGTGGGTGCCGAAATTATGCCGGGCCTGGTGGAAGGTCAGGTCAAATCCATACATCTGCCCCAATTCTCTTGTTAGCATGATAAAATAACCGCGTCCGTATATGTTGAACACTTTATCCCCGGTTCTTTGGCTGCGGTATTTCTCAATGATCTGGAGGGGAATATCCAACAGGCGGACAGAGGAGAGCGTATCGGTCTTTTGCCGGTGGATATGAATCCACCAAGTGCCGTCCTCTGCTTGCGTAATGTCCTTTTCCGAAAGCCGTTTCAAGTCCGCATACGCCAGTCCGGTGAACGTGGAGAAAATGAACATGTCCCTCACGAATTGCAGTTGCGGTTTCTCAACGGGCGTGGTCATCAATGTCTTGAGATCCTCCAGTTTCATGTGGCGGCTTTTTCTTTTGGGCAGTTCGGGATGCAGGCGGCAATAAGGATCGCGCCGCAATGTCCCCTGGCTGACCGCACGCATCGTGAGTTTCTTCAAACGGTACAAGTGCTCATGTACGCTCTTGGGCTTCAGGTTGCGGTCGGTGCGCAGGAAAATTTCAAAATCATCATAGAAAACGCGGTCAAGGCTTCGCAATGTGACATCCTCCACACCCTTCTTTTCCCGGATGAACGCGGAAAGATGCTTGTAGGACCGCAGATAGGAGTCGTATGTCTCCTGTATGCGGTCTATCCCGACACGTTTCTTGAATTCCTCGTTATGCTCCCGGAAGAGAGCCAGCAGGGTAAGCGGTTTCTGACCGATACCCTTGACGGCATTCTTTACAAGTTCCGCCGTGATGAAGCACAAACTGTTCTTTATACGGTCATAATGTCCGGCAATCTCGCTTGTCAGGTCATCTATGGCGCGGTTCACGGTAACGGCATTCTCACTCCTCCCATCGGCACGACCTTTTTCCGGATTCCAGATAGTGGGATTGACCGAGACTTTGGTCCCTATCTGTGCCCATTCGGCATCAATGCTCACCTTGCACAACAGCTGGCACATCCCGTCCTTGCGCATTTTCGTGCGATTGATATAAAACAATACGGCAAAAGTGCTGCGCCGTTTGGTGTTCTGTTTTTCTGCATTCTTTTCCATATACTTGCTTTCAAGGGGTTATTATTAAATGACGACAGAGAAACGTTCCGAAATTTTCCGGTTCAACGCCTTTGTGTCGGCGTCTATCTTGTCGTCGGTCACTTTTGCGTAAATCTGCGTGGTTTCTATCTGACTGTGTCCGAGCATTTTGCTGACCGTTTCAAGAGGCACTCCGTGTGAAAGAGTGATTTCCGTTGCGTATGTATGACGGGCCATGTGGAAGACCAGCGGACGGTCTATATGGCAGAGTCGGGCGATCTCTTTCAAGTAAAGGTTCAGCATGGAATTGCAGTACATCGGCAGCAACCTGTCACCGGGAGCGGCATCGCGGTACTTCTCCAGAATCCGTAGCGGCAAATCCAGCAACGGGATCTCAAATTCTATCTTGGTTTTCTGCCGTGCGCTCTTGATCCACCATGTGCCGTCTTCCGCAAGGGAAAGGTTCTGCTTTGTCAGCAGGCGCATGTCCCCGTATGGAATACCGGTATAGCAGGAGAACAGGAACATGTCACGGACATGATAAAGAGTCTGCCTGTGAAGCGGGGTGGTCATAATCCGTTGCAATTCCTCGGCTGTAAGATATTTCTGCTCATTTTTCGAACGTACCGGTTCATATCCTGCAAATGGGTAGGTGGTAATGATACCGTCCGCAATGGCTTCACCGACAATGGTCTTTAACTGCACGGTCAGGTTGATAATTGTCCTTGGAGCGAGATGGCGCTCTGTCCGCAGATACAGGTCGTATTTGTCGATGAAAGAACGGTCCAGTGCGGAAAACGGGATATCCGACAATTTGTATCGCACCTGCAAGAACCTTCCGATATGGTTGTAGGCATTGCGATAGGCCCGCAGGCTTCCTGCTGTGCGGTTTACTCCCACACGCTTTTCAAAGTTGCTGATGAATCGTCTGAAATATCCTAGAAGCGTTTCCTGCCCGCTGGCCATCCCAAGCAGTATTCCTTTTACCTCTTCGGCTGTCACACCGTCACGGACAGCCGACTGTTCCGCATAGATGCCCAATGCCATCGCGCGTATCTCATCCAGACGGTTGTTGATTTCCTTTGCCGCCATACTCTTGCCGGATGCACGTCCGGAAGCCCAGCGTGACTGCGGCACTTTCATCTTCACACTGAATGCCGCTTCGGAGTACTTTCCCACATTCAACTTAGCCATTACAGGGCAGTTCCCGTCAGCATCCGCATCGCTCTTTTTAAGGTAGAACGAAACCTTTACATTTGCCTGATTCATAACCAATTCCTTTGTTTGCAAAATTATTGTATAGCGAGCAAATGAACGGCATGAAAAATATAGCGGAACGAAGAATAAGGCCCCTCGGCTTGCAGGCAAAGCCTGTATTTTTTCCTGATACGGAAAAATTTGAGTAACTTTACCCCGCAAAACAGAAAGGAACAGCGTTCTCAACGGTAGTGGACAGGATATTCGAACGGGATACGGAAGCAAATTCCAGACCTCTTTTCCAATCCTGAAAAGGCAACGGATAAGTAGCGATTTGTTTTCCTAACTCCCTAAAAACTGGTCAAAAACCATAAGCGGAAGAGTTTGGTACAAAACTGCATATCCCTTTCGGTTTCAAACACTTTACATTATTCTTCCGAAATCCATCCGTATGTGAGCGAGTTTTCTTATATTTGTAAAGTTGTGTAAAACAGAAACTTTAAGAGCGTGTTGACTAATACCTTGTATTAGAAATCTGGTAAATTTCAAAGGAAGCAAGGAGAAAAAAGGCAACACTTGTGGCTTATACATTATATAGGCCACAAAGTGTATATTGCAAATCTTAATCCCAATTATCCCAGATTTTCATGCAGGAGTTATTCACTTTACGTACTTTATGTGTTTTTGTACACATGGTTAGTTGATACCACAAAAACATAGAATGGAAGAATATTGGATTGAAATTCAAAATAATCTTAGGTTATGGCATTCTAATAGTCCTGCTTGCCGTAACCATTTATCTGTTCCGTAGCGAACAGGTAAAGAGAAACACCCTTCTTCGCAATGAAAGGAAACTGGTTGCTACCTGGCAACTTACAGAGTATTGTTTGGAACATAAAGTCAGCTTTAACAAGATGTATCAGATAGTTAGGGAAGAGTTTCCAAACATGAGTTCTATTCCCGGTTATAGAAAACTTACCCATTTGGGTTTTCTTTACTCTAAGGTTTATGAAGAATACAAGAATCTTTGTTTGTACAACCGTCCGGTGAAGCATCCCTTCTTTTTAGTTGGCCAGGCGGAACATTCCGCCGATCTTCTCACGCATCCTGTCCGTGTCCTCACCGATTTTTGGATTGATCAGCCCGGCGTAGACCTGCGTGGAGATGATGGTCTTGTGCCCGAAGACTTTCTGCAGGGTTTCAAGCGGCATGCCCTTGCTCAGGGCTAGGGTCGCAAAGGTATGACGTGCAAGGTGGGGGCTGAGCCTGATGCTGCATTCTGCCTTTTCACCGATACGTTTCAGACTGTCTTCCATGCATTCCAAATTCCCGACCGGAAAGACCTTGTCGGGAGAATCCTTGAACTTGTCGTCTCCCTTGTACCTTTCTATCAGCTCAACGGCTATCGGCAGAAGTTTGACGACATAGGCGGCTTTGGTCTTTACCCTGTTACCGATAAGCCATACGCCTCCATCCGAATCGGTATACACATTCTTATAGCTTAACGCCTTCAGATCGGCATGGGCCAGACCGCTGAAACACATAAAGACAAACATATCCCGGATAGCCTGCTGACGTTTGTAGTTCAGCTTTACATGTATCACACGCTGAAGATCATCCTCTGAAAGAAACGGGCGTTTCCTATATTCCGGCTTGCATTCGAACTTCTTGAACGGATGTTTGTGGATCCATCCTTCATCCATAGCCAGATACATGAGCCACTTTAAGGTGTTGATACGTTCAAATGCCGTTGACTTTGCCAACCCCCTTACCGAAAGCATCCAGTTGTAGTAGTTCTTTATAAAATCGATGTCCAACGACATCAGGGGGACATCATCCGTTCCCATCTTATCCTTCAAATAACATTGCAGACATCTGCTTTCACATACAAGACCTTCGTATGTACCCTTGGCTTTGGTTTTTCCGATCTGATTCCTGTAATCCTGAATCTTGATATTGAAGATTTCCATCAGGGAATGAATCTCCTCTCCAAGACCGGTATAACGGTCATATACTTTCTTTGCCGTGACAAATGTATCGTGGTCGCAAATATACTGATAGTGTTTTCCTATCCGAACCTTGATATTCTCCAACTCCCTGTTCAAGCGTCTTGCCTCTTCCGATTTCCCCTTCGCACAGTTTCCCTTTGCATCCCATAGGGAGAGAGGTATATCACACTTACAACTGAAACTTGCAGTCGTACCATTGATTGTTATTCGTCCCATAACCGGAACACGACCATTTTTAATTGACTGGTTCTTGGTGTAGAACAGAACTTTAAAAGTACTTCTCATAACTCAATTATTTTTGTTACAAAATTAATAATCATTGAGTTATCTGAGGTTATGCAAAACAGTGCAAGGGATTGAAAAATAGTCCTTTATATATTGTTTAAAGGCACATTGGTCGAGGTAACGATTAAGTAACGAAACTCACGACCAAATGTGCTTTTTTAGCATCGTTTTTCCTGTCGTTAAAAAGAAAGCCTGTAATAATAAGCTGATTTCAAGCAATATTGCGCTTATATGTTACCTTTTCAAAAAATCCTTGCTGTTAAAAATAAACATCACATTTTTTTTTGGAAAACACCATCATCATTTTTTTCAATCTATGGCCTTCTTTTCATAAACCACATCTTATATCCTCGTGAAGGATGGGTGAAGGCCATAATCCGTGTTTATCAATTTATATCTCATTTTTCATTTTATTTTCTTCATTATTCTATCCCAGCGGGGTTTCTCCGTAAATTTATCTTCCGAATACCAAATACGGGTAGCCTTACCTACAATATATTCTTCCGGCAACATCCCCCAATATCTTGAATCCGGTGAATTTGCCATATTATCACCGGATACAAAATAATAGTTCTTTCTAAAGCGATACTGGGTAATCGCACTATCTCCCAGCAATATTTGTCCGTCTTTTATACGTAGTTTCTTCTTCTGTTCCCACCCTATCAACTGTCTGTACAAAAGACAGTTTGTACGGTTCATCATTACTATCTGTTCTTTCTTGGGAATCGGCAAAGGTCCGAACTCACAGATAGTCCATCCAATTTGTTTGTCATACGGAAATGTACTGACCACAATACCATACTGCTCCGGATGATCCAAGTTCGCAAGATCGTGTTGAGCGCTGTAATTTCCCAATTGTTCGTCACATCCACGTATTTTATAAAATCCGCCCCGAATCTCTAACGTATCTCCTGGCAAAACAATACATCGCTTTACGTAATATTGCATTACATCGAACCTTACACTATCCCAACGATTCATTTGATAAGGGAAATTAAAAACCTGTATATCATTTCTCTTGAAATTCCCCAATCCGGGTGTCCGGTGGATACCTCTTTGCCCAATGAATATCTATGGGGGATTATAAAAGGTGAAGACGATAATCCGCATTTATCAATTTATGTCTCGTTTTTAGATCAAGCAGATGTATGTCAATAAAATAGGTTATGCAAATTACATCCAACAAAAAACGCTCCCAATATAAATGGAAGCGTTGTCTTTATCTTTTTTTAAAATTCACGATATTTTGTGGCAATCCTATTATAAGCTTTTTATTTCTTCAATGGATAGTCCTGTAACTTGAGAAATAGTATCAAGTGGAATATTTAATGATTTCATATTATGTACCATTTCTCTTTTTTCTTCCATACGTCCCTCTGCACGACCCTCTGCACGTTCGGTATATATATTATCTCGTAGAATCACTATGTTATCCAAATGACGATAATAAGCATTTAATTCTTCTTTAGTCATCCTATCCAGTTTCAAGCGTTGACGAGCCTCATCCAATCCCGGCGCTGTTGCACTATCAGGTATATCACCTGTATTCATATAATAAATCCATTCCTCCAATGGACTCCGGGCTACTTGATTGAAATCATTGACCTTCAAAATATAATATTCGGGATAAAGCTGACTGACACTGTCTACTTTGAATGTCTGTTTTTGGAAAGGAGTCAATTCCAAAACATCTCCCTCATGGATTCCGCGGAATTCTGTTTTTCCATGATATACAACATCCTTTCCATTCCCTAAAGAGAAATATATAATATTGACACTATATACTTTCCTTACATTATCATACCCTTCCCCGCGATTTATATATTCAGTGACCAATTTCGAAGTACCGAATAGCATACGTTGGAAATACGCATACTCATTATTATTTTGAACTTCAATCAAAATAAATTCGCCTTTTGAGTTCTCCGCAAGCATATCTACCCGATTATACTTGTCAAACTCGTCCTCTTGATTGCTTTCACTTTCCAACAACTTCTGAATGACTATCTTTTCATTTAGAAGAGTGGTAAGAAAGCCCTCGAGAACTGCAAAATTGGCTTTATTACGCAATAAGCGTTTCATAGCCCAATCGAAACGAATATAATTACTTCCCATAAGTTCGTCTCCTTTCCCGTTTTCTTTTTTCATACCAACAAAGGTAAGCAGAAAATGTTTGATTTCAAATATATATCCTTCTATTTCTTTCTGTCTAAGAATATTCTATCACCCACTCTCCCAAAGTCCGTGTTGTACTATCAAAATTCACTCCAACCTTAACAACCTTGCGATGATCTATCTTGTAAGGAATAGCATATTGTTTACTATTAATTTGAGCCAATGCTTCTTCGGGAGCTCCAGAATTTCTTAAATCAAATACATAAATTGCATCGGGCATCTTTATTACCACGTCAGCCCTGCCAATGGCATTCTTTACTTCTACATCTACGTATTGACCCATTAAACGGAATAATAAAATCTTCGTCTTTCACTTCCATCTTTTCCAATAGATTAAGACTGAAATCCATTCGCTGTAACATTTCAATCAAGAAAGTGGGTGTACCGGTAAAGAACCAAAAGCTCTTATAATCTTTTTACGAAAAGGCATTGAAAAGGCAGAACGAATTGTAACTATCTTCACAATTCTTGCTGAAATGATAACCGTCATACTGCCGTTTCAAATGCCGACAAGCTTCTTCATAGGTTTCATCGCTTGAGCTATCCTCTCAATATCCGATTACATCTGACTTAGCAACTCTTGCTCTGTAATACCACAAATAGCACTATAATCATCGCTCATACTGATATTCTGTAAGTTATTCAGCTCACTAAATATACTCATTTGACTGAACTTGCTGATTCCTGTCAGAAACAAGAAACGAAGATATTGCCCTTGCGCTTTAAGAGGACTGAAAAATTTCCGCATTTCAGTTCGTAATTGCCCTTGTAAAGCAGAGTCACTATTACTATCCAATAAAGGTGCATCATATTCGTCAATCAATACGACAGCCTGCTTTCCTGTTGTTGATTAATCCGTTGAAGCAAACCGGTTAAACGGGCTGCATAGCTCGTTTCTTCTTCATTTTTCCCATAAGTCCTCTCCCATTCGCTTAGATAAGGATTCAATTGTTCCTGCAAATCTTCGATGGTGGTATATTTTGTTCTACTGAAATCAATATGCAACACAGGATAAACAGTCCATTCCTTCTCTAACTGTTCCATAGCCAATCCTTCGAACAACTCTTTCTTTCCGGAAAAATAAACTTCAAGAGTAGAGACTAGAAGACTTTTTCCAAAACGGCGGGGACGGCTAAGAAAATAAACTTTATCAGTATGAGTCAATTGATAAATTAACGCTGTTTTATCAATATACACACAATTATTATTGCGCAAATCCTCGAAATTCTGTATCCCGATAGGGTATCTTCTAAATATCTCTTTCATATAAACCTAATACATTAGTTGAAACATGAACAAAGATAATGTTTTTACACGTATCTTACATAGATAGAGGCTGAACTTGTTATTTCTAACCGTATCATTATTGCATTGAAAGTGAAAGTTGCTATCTATTATTCATTATCAACGAGAAGTATTATCATTTTTCACTCATTCACAATGAGCAATTTTAGCATTATATATTCGTTTATAATGAGAAGTTTTATATCTCTGCAATCAAATGCTATTAAGATAGTGACGCTATTCCAGGCATATACTGTCACTATGTTTAAACCGGATTATTCGGGCTATTATTTCTAATTTCAACGCTGTGTAGGCAGAGTAAACTCCTGCGAGTCGCAGATCACCCCATTTTCATCTGCCACTGCTACACGGAACGTTACTTCGCCGTCTTTCAATCTATTACCGGCATGTATGGAAGCCGTATAACGAATGCCTTCGCCCGGCAAAATTTCTTCGACCATTACCGAAGGAGAAATGCCGATATGCTTCACCTTGCCTACGGTTTCCACCACCGGAACTACGTTATAAACAGGCTTCCGGTCTTCATTCATAATCTCAAAGATAATCTTACTGTTCTCTCCCGCATCAATCACATGACCGCGATTATCATCTATAAAACGGATTCTACGTAGTTTCAATTGAGAAACAGGCTGCCGAACCGGCTGTTTCTTATATTTCTGCACACGAACCTCACGAACTTCGGGAACGTATGCGTCATCCTCTATCGGCTCTTGTCGCGGTGCGGTCAACGCACTGCCTATCGCCGCACCGGCAATAGTCCCTACAATATTGCCAATAGCAGAGCCACGATAACCACCTCGCCAACCTCGATTATTATCTCCAATCAATCCACCTATCGAACCTCCCAAACTACCTCCGATAGAAGCACCGGCCACGATAGCTCCCGGATTACCCATACGCCCTGATGCACATCCGCTCAAAAGTAAAACGGAAAGCAAAAATACTGTTAGTTGTTTCTTCATGAGCCTTTCTATTTTAATATTTTTATTCTATTACCTTAAAACGAGCGAAACGCAATAATAGTTGTTTCTCTCCCGCATTTTTAAAATGAATAGTTGCTTTTGCATTGTCTCCCGTGCCTTCTACCTTCATCACTTCTCCCAAACCAAAACGTTCATGTTCAATTCTCTGTCCGGCTTGTAATCCTGCAACCGACACCGGACCGGAAGACATCGCTTGAGAACCGCTACTTACCGTGCTTACCTTTTTCAAATTTCTCGGCACACTGGGAGCTATTATCTGAGCTTTCGGTCGCTCCTTTCGTTCCGAAGAAGCACTTCCAAAAGGTGTAGTACGCGATGGAGAAGCAGAATGAGTGAATCCTCCTTCAATCTCCCTGCGGAAACGTCCTGCGCCTTCATCCACCGAACGACTGATTCCCGCTTCGTGCGGCATCTTCAAATAATGGATATCAATATCACGCAAGAAACGACTGGGACTCCCAAACTCCATCTTTCCATAACGGAAGCGGGTTTTGGCAAAAGACAAGTAGCAATGTTCCTCTGCACGGGTAATGGCGACATAGAACAAACGGCGTTCTTCCTCCAATGCACGGGGAGAATCGCCAACCATCCCACTTGGGAATAGGTTTTCTTCCAGACCGACTACAAAAACATTCTTAAATTCCAACCCTTTGGCGGAATGAACTGTCATCAATGTTATCTTTTCTCCGTCATCCGCTTTGTCGGAATCCTGATCGGTGAGCAACGCAATCTCTGAAAGAAAATCGGTAAGAGATATATTCGGATTGCCTTCCTCCTGCCGCAAAGCACAGAAATCATTCATTCCATTCACCAATTCTTCTATGTTTTCCTTACGGCTCAGGTTCTCCGGAGAAGTATCCTGACACACATCGTTCATAATACCCGATTGACGGATAATATCCACACCTATCTCGTACGCATTCTTATCCGCCTGACCGGTTATAAAACCCTCGATCAATGCACGGAAACCTTGCAGCTTTGCATGAGTACCTTTGTTGATGTTCAGTCCATAGGTCAACGGTTCACAAAGCGTTGACCACAGACTGACTCCATGATCAGTTGCCGCTGATATGATTTTACCGACCGTAGTATCTCCGATACCACGAGCAGGATAATTAATAATTCGTTTGAATGCTTCTTCATCGTTCGGATTCACCACCAAACGGAAATAAGCAATCACATCTTTTATCTCTTTACGTTGGTAGAATGAAAGTCCGCCATAAATTTTATAAGGCATACTCCGTTTCCGAAGAGCTTCCTCAAAAATACGACTTTGTGCATTCGTACGATATAGGATAGCAAAATCAGCATACCCGTAATGATATTCCCGACGAAGTTCAGCTACCTTATTAGCAACGATATCCCCTTCTTCCACATCACTATATGCCTGAAATACACCGATAGCTTCCCCTTTCTCCTTTTCGGAAAATACGGCTTTACGTATCTGGCGCTCATTCTTTTCTATCAAGCTGTTGGCAGCACAAACAATGGTCTGTGTGGAACGATAGTTCTGCTCCAACTTGAAAACTTTCGTATTCGGATATGTCTTCGTAAAGTAAAGGATATTATCAATATCCGCTCCACGAAAAGAGTAAATGCTTTGTGCATCATCGCCAACAACACAAACATGCTGATTTTCTTTCGTCAATTGCAGAACAATGCTATGTTGCGCATAATTAGTATCTTGATACTCATCAACGAGTATATATCGGAATTGGTCTTGATAACGTGCCAATATTTCCGGATAATCACGAAATAAGATATAAGTATATACCAGCAGATCATCAAAATCCATAGCTCCCGCCTGACGACACCTTTCCCAATAACGGGTATAGATATCACGAATAGCAGGCATTTTTACAGCCATATCGCCTTCATATGCTTCTTTATTGGCAGCGTATCCCGTAGGAGTGACCAAATGATTCTTTGCATTGGAGATGCGGGCTTGTACCGTTCCCGGTTTATAAGTCTTTTCGTCCAGTCCCATTTCTTTAATAATAGAACGAAGCAGACTTTTACTATCAGCCGTGTCGTAGATTGTAAACTGGGAGGTAAAGCCGATATATTGCGCCTCAGCACGAAGAATACGGGAGAAGATGGAATGAAATGTACCCATCCACAAGTAACGTGCCCGTTCCGCCCCCACTTGTCGGGCAATACGTTCTTTCATCTCACGTGCCGCCTTATTGGTAAAGGTAAGTGCAAGAATATTCCACGGATTGTAACCGTTCTCCAACAGATAGGCTATTTTATAAGTCAGCACACGTGTCTTACCCGAACCCGCACCGGCTATCACTAGCGAAGGCCCGTCATTGTAAGTCACCGCCGCGCACTGACTCTCATTCAATTCCTTTATATAATTGATATCCATAACAGCATTATAAAAACAATGTAGTTTTTTAACAAACTCTCGGCATTCAAATTTGTTCTGAATACAAAAGTATAATATTCATTTGAGAATGACGGTATTTTTATAATTTTTCGTCACTAACTATTTTAACCTAACCCCCAAAGCAATGAAAAAAAGTATATTGTTATCAATTATTTTGAGTTTAAGCCTAGTCGCCTGCATTCCACAGGCTATGGCGCAAAAACAAAGCCGTATGGAAAAACTGCTAAGGTATCTGAACGATAATGATACGGAAAAATGGCAGAAAAACCGAGAAAAGGTAGACAACGACACGAAGGCATATTATGCCGAAGAACTGGCCCTGCTGGATGTCCTCAACGGGTTGTGGAACGAACAAAGTGAACAAGCCGCAACCGATTATTTCGGATGTTACGGGAAAGCGGCCAACGCCTACTTCTCCAACATCTGTGAGGAAGAGAAAATACCGCTTCCGAACGTACAGGACAGAGCGGAACAGGCTATTATCCACATATTGGAGGCTTCGAAAGAACAGATACCTTTCAGCCGTACACTGCTGGACAGTATTCGTTCAAGCGGCTATACGGCAGACTCCGTTATTGCACAGAAGATACGGAATATCCGCGAATTGGCTTTATTGGAAGGTATGCTGACAGCGCCTGCACTCAGCACATATCAGACATATATAGCGGAATATCCGAACGGGAAATTTATCCCACAAATCAATGCTGCCGAAAACAAACGGTTATACGGGATTGTAAAGCATAACCCGTCACAGGAAAATTTCAAAGCTTTTTTTGACGATCCGGCAATGCTAAAGTTTTTCACGGACAAAGAAACGCGCCCGTTTTTGCCAGAAGTCCAAGCTTTATATGATGATTTTCTATTCCATTGTATCGACAGTCTGCGAGAGGGAAACAATGCAACCGCCCTCCGGCAGGTTATTGATGATTATAAACGCAACCCTTATCTGAGTCCCTCAGCACGTACCCATCTGGACGACCTCGAATATCTTAGCGAGAAAGCTGATTTTGAACTTTTGAAACCGGCAATAACCAATTCCGAATCTTTGGGTTTGTTGCAGGAATTCCTCAGTACACATAAGTACAAAGAGTTCCGTGATCAAGCCAATGCGCTACGAGCTCCATTCATTCTACAGACAATCATCTCCACTCCCACTTCCGTAAAATATTACAATGCGGGACGACTGATCAAGTCTGCCGCCAACGACAGCACTGGGAATGTGTCAATCACTTATTCGTACAATAACAAGGGGCAGCTTGTCTCTATATTATCCCTGACTATGAAAAACGGTCAGGTGAGTGAGGAGGTGCAAACAAACAGACTATATGACCCTCAAGGCCACTGCATTTTTGAAGTGCAGACAAATCCCAAGACCAAAACGGACATTTACCGAAGGACACGCCGTATCGGTGCCGACGGGAGCATCGAGAGCGATTCACTTAAATATATGGACGGAAGGTCGATTATCAGCACATACAATAAACAAGGCTTATTGACTGAAGCCAAAGAATATAATAAGAACGGAGAACTCCAAGCATACACAGCGAACAAGTATGATGAAAAAGGCAGATTGACCGCATCGCAACATCAGAACCTGTTTATGGCTAACCCCGCCGGTCAGGTTATCTCCCAAAAAGATACTTATGAATATGACAAATACGGTTATTTGACTCAGATAGCTTATCAGCGTATTTTAGGCAATAACCAGAAAACATCCGGTTACCTGACTTGTATGTATGATAAATATGGCAATCCGATTGACGGAAATTCTTATTATGAATATGATAATACAGGGCAATGGGTCTGCCGTACAAATCGCGGAAATCCCCAAGAGGTGGAACGGGTACAGTATATTTATAAATAAAAGTGAAGATACTGCGAACCTTTTACCAAATGCTTCTGTTATTATAGTATAACAAGCCATTTAAAACTTGTAACATTATGAATACTATATTAATGTCTTTAATTATGATGACCATGACTTACGAAATGCCTAAACTTCCTTACGCAAACAATGCGTTGGAACCTGTAATCAGTCAGCAAACGATAGATTTCCATTACGGGAAACATCTACAAACGTATGTAAATAATCTGAACAGCCTCGTGCCCGGAACCGAATATGAAGGTAAAAAGGTGGAAGAAATCGTTGCCACCGCACCGGACGGAGCTATATTCAATAACGCCGGACAAGTATTGAACCACAATCTATATTTCCTGCAATTTGCCCCCAAACCTGCCAAGAAAGAACCGACAGGCAAACTGGGAGAAGCCATCAAGCGTGACTTCGGCAGCTTTGAAAACTTCAAGAAAGAATTCAATGCGGCAGCGGTAGGATTATTCGGTTCAGGATGGGCCTGGTTGTCCGTTGATAAAAACGGAAAACTGCACATCACCAAAGAAGGAAACGGCAGTAACCCTGTACGTGCCGGATTGAAACCGCTTCTCGGTTTTGACGTGTGGGAACACTCTTACTACTTGGATTACCAGAACCGTCGCGCCGACCATGTCAATGCCCTGTGGAGTATCATCGACTGGGATGTGGTGGAAAACAGAATGTAACGGATTTACTGACTAAACTATACTTGAACAAGGTCGTTGTGATTTTCACAGCGACCTTGTTTAGGCTATATAGATGCCACCAACACAAATATCCGACAGAAAAATGAAAAAAAATCAACCGATGTAGTGTTTTTATGTTTCTTTTTCACTTACTTTGCTCCCGTAAAGACAAAGGGGTGCCCCATGAGGGGCTGAGATTATACCCTAAGAACCTGATGCAGTTAGCACTGACGTAGGGATTGTGTTTCTTCTTATCGCCTTTCCGTAAAAGCACGCTCTTTGTATTTACTTTCAACTTATTTATTCTGATAGGACAATGAAAGTACAAGTGAACAACAAAGAGGTGGAACTTATTCCCAACTCTACCCTTACACAGCTGACGACGCAACTCGAACTTCCCGTTCAAGGCATTGCTATCGCGGTAAACAACAAAATGATTCCCCGTACCGAATGGGAACGTTTCGTATTGCATGAGAATGACAATCTGGTAATTATCAAGGCAGCTTGCGGAGGATAAGAAAATGATTAGTCTGCAATTTATCACACATCAGACCGAACGGTATTCATATTTCGAATCGGCACGTATGGCACTCGAAGGAGGGTGCAAATGGATCCAACTACGCATGAAAGAAGCTCCTCTTGAGGAGGTGGAACAAGTGGCGCTGCAACTGAAGCCACTCTGTAAGGAACACGAAGCTATCTTAGTTCTCGATGATCATGTCGAATTAGTCAAGAAACTGGAAGTGGACGGTGTACATCTGGGAAAGAAGGATATGCCCATCGACCAGGCACGACAGATACTCGGAGAAGCTTTTATCATCGGTGGCACGGCCAATACCTTCGAGGATGTCGTACAACATTACCGCGCCGGAGCCGATTACTTGGGGATCGGTCCCTTCCGCTTCACCACCACTAAAAAGAATTTAAGTCCCGTACTCGGTCTGGAAGGTTACGCTTCCATCCTTTCACAAATGAAAGAAGCAAATATCAACCTTCCGGTAGTAGCTATCGGAGGAATCACCAACGAAGATATCCCCGATATCCTCCGCACAGGAGTCAATGGCATCGCCTTGTCCGGAACGATTCTCCGGGCGGAAAATCCGGTAGAGGAAACACGGAAGATTCTAAGTAATTCATAAATCAACATCTATAATTCTAAATTCCAAAAGACATGGAAAAGTTAGTAATTGCAGGACGTGAATTCAGCTCACGCCTTTTCTTGGGAACAGGAAAATTCAACTCCAATGAAATAATGGAGCAATCTATTTTGGCTTCGGGCACAGAAATGGTAACGGTTGCCATGAAACGTATTGACATGGACAACAAAGAGGACGATATGCTGAAACATATTATCCATCCGAATATCCAGTTATTACCCAACACTTCCGGTGTACGCGATGCGGAAGAGGCTGTGTTTGCCGCACAAATGGCGCGTGAAGCGTTCGGAACGAATTGGCTGAAACTAGAGATTCACCCCGATCCCCGCTACCTGCTCCCTGACTCTATCGAGACACTGAAAGCTACGGAAGAGTTGGTGAAACTAGGTTTCGTCGTATTGCCTTATTGTCAGGCAGACCCCGTGCTTTGTAAACGATTGGAAGAAGCCGGAGCAGCTACCGTTATGCCTCTCGGCGCTCCGATCGGCACAAATAAAGGATTGCAGACTAAAGAATTCCTACAGATTATTATCGAGCAGGCAGGTATCCCTGTTGTCGTTGATGCAGGTATCGGTGCGCCAAGCCATGCCGCTGAAGCAATGGAACTGGGAGCTTCCGCGGTACTGGTAAATACAGCAATTGCCGTTGCCGGAAACCCGGTAGAAATGGCGAAGGCTTTCAAAGCTGCCACCGAAGCCGGAAGACAGGCATACGAAGCGGGATTAGGACTGCAAGCGGACAACTTTATAGCCGAAGCCAGCTCACCGCTGACTGCTTTTTTAGATAAATAATATGAATAAGTAGCTGACTGCTAAAAGAACAATTATGGAACAAAAAATAAAATTTCCCCGCTCTCAGAAAGTATATTTGCCCGGAAAACTTTATCCGAATATCCGCGTTGCCATGCGGAAAGTGGAACAAGTGCCCAGTGTCAGTTTTAAAGGCGAAGAAAAGATTGTAACTCCCAATCCGGAAGTATATATGTATGACACCAGCGGACCGTTCAGTGATACGGAAATGAGTATTGATCTCAAAAAAGGCTTGCCCCGAATGCGTGAAGAATGGATTGTCGGTCGTGGTGATGTGGAGCAACTACCCGAAATCACTTCCGAATACGGACAAATGAGACGGAACGACAAAAGCCTCGACCACCTGCGTTTTGAGCATATCGCTCTGCCTTATCGGGCAAAAAAAGGAGAGGCTATTACTCAAATGGCATACGCCAAAAAGGGAATTATCACCCCAGAGATGGAGTATGTGGCCATCCGTGAAAATATGAATTGCGAAGAGTTAGGAATCAAGACTTATATCACTCCCGAATTTGTCCGCCAGGAGATTGCGGAAGGACGTGCCGTACTGCCCGCCAACATTAATCATCCGGAAGCCGAACCGATGATTATCGGACGTAACTTTCTGGTAAAAATCAATACAAATATCGGAAACTCGGCTACTACTTCGAGCATTGACGAAGAGGTAGAAAAAGCATTATGGAGTTGCAAATGGGGAGGCGATACGTTGATGGATCTCTCTACCGGAGAAAACATTCATGAGACACGTGAATGGATTATCCGCAACTGCCCCGTACCCGTCGGCACAGTCCCTATCTATCAGGCTCTTGAGAAAGTAAACGGTGTGGTGGAAGACCTGACTTGGGAAATTTACCGGGATACTTTGATTGAACAATGCGAACAAGGAGTGGATTACTTTACCATCCATGCAGGTATCCGTCGGCACAATGTCCATCTTGCCGACAAGCGGTTGTGCGGTATTGTCAGTCGCGGAGGAAGTATCATGAGCAAATGGTGTCTGGTGCACGACCGGGAAAGTTTCTTATATGAACACTTTGACGACATCTGCGATATTCTGGCACAGTATGATGTGGCAGTATCTTTGGGCGACGGACTTCGTCCGGGTTCTATCTACGATGCCAATGACGAAGCGCAGTTTGCAGAATTGGATACAATGGGAGAATTAGTGTTACGCGCATGGGATAAGAATGTGCAAGCATTCATCGAAGGCCCCGGACACGTTCCGATGCACAAGATCAAAGAAAATATGGAACGCCAGATTGAGAAATGCCACGATGCGCCGTTCTATACACTCGGCCCTCTGGTAACGGATATTGCTCCGGGATATGATCATATCACTTCCGCCATCGGTGCGGCACAAATCGGATGGTTGGGAACGGCAATGCTTTGCTATGTCACTCCTAAGGAACATCTTGCCCTGCCGGACAAAGAAGACGTACGTGTGGGAGTCATCACTTATAAGATTGCCGCCCATGCCGCCGACCTCGCCAAAGGACATCCGGGAGCACAGGTACGTGATAATGCATTGAGCAAAGCCCGGTATGAGTTCCGTTGGAAAGACCAGTTTGATTTATCACTTGACCCGGAACGTGCACAAAGCTACTTCCGTGCAGGACATCATATCGACGGAGAATACTGTACGATGTGCGGACCTAATTTCTGCGCGATGCGATTGTCACGTGATTTAAAGAAGAACAAAAACTAATCACTAAAAATTATGTTTTCAGACGAATTAGAAAAAATATCTTGGGAAGAGACGACAAAAGCCATCTATTCCAAAACAGATGCAGACGTACGACGTGCATTGGGTAAGAAAGAGCATCTGGACGTCAATGATTTTATGGCATTGATTTCTCCGGCCGCCGCTCCTTACCTGGAAGTGATGGCACGCCTCAGCCAGAAATATACATTGGAACGGTTCGGCAAGACCATCTCTATGTTTGTTCCGCTCTATCTGACTAATTCTTGCACCAACTCTTGTGTGTATTGCGGTTTCCATATCAGTAATCCGATGAAAAGAACCATTCTGACAGAGGAAGAGATTATCAACGAGTACAAGGCTATCAAACGTCTGGCTCCTTTCGAGAATCTCTTGCTAGTGACCGGCGAGAATCCCGCAGCAGCGGGTGTTCCTTATATCGCCCGCGCTTTGGACTTAGCCAAACCTTATTTCAGCAATCTCCAGATTGAGGTAATGCCGCTTAAAGCAGAAGAATACAAGGAGCTGACCAATCATGGCCTGAACGGAGTAATCTGCTTTCAGGAGACTTACAACAAAGCAAATTACAAGACGTACCATCCGAGAGGCATGAAGTCCAAATTTGAATGGCGTGTCAATGGCTTCGACCGTATGGGACAGGCAGGTGTGCACAAAATCGGTATGGGGGTATTGATCGGTCTGGAAGAGTGGCGGACAGATGTTACGATGATGGCTTATCATCTGCGCTATCTGCAGAAGCACTATTGGAAAACGAAATATAGCGTGAACTTCCCGCGTATGCGCCCGTCGGAGAATGGAGGTTTCCAGCCCAATGTCATCATGAACGACCGCGAACTCGCTCAACTCACATTCGCCATGCGTATCTTCGACCATGATGTAGATATCTCTTATTCTACCCGTGAAAGTGCGGAGATACGCAACAACATGGCAACACTGGGTGTAACGACCATGAGTGCGGAAAGTAAGACCGAACCGGGAGGATACTACAGTTATCCCCAAACTTTAGAGCAGTTTCATGTCAACGATGAACGGAAGGCCGTTGAAGTGGAACGTGATTTGAAAAAGCTGGGACGTGAACCTATTTGGAAGGATTGGGACCAGTCGTTCGATTTCAAAAGATAGGCTGATGCGATACGACAGACAAATTATACTTCCTGAGATTGGGGAAGAGGGACAGAATAAGTTGCAAAAGGCAAAAGTGCTGATTGTAGGTGTGGGAGGGTTAGGCTCTCCCATCGCTCTTTATCTGGCGGGTGCAGGCGTAGGCTGTCTTGGTCTGGTAGACGATGATTCAGTAAGTATCAGCAATCTGCAACGACAGGTCCTTTATTCCGAAGAGGAGCTGGGAAAGCCGAAAGCCGTATGTGCCTCCCAACGTTTGACCTCGCTCAACAGTGAGATTGAGACAAGACACTACTCTGCCCGACTGACTGCGGAAAACGCAGACCGTATTATCCAAGAATATGATATAGTGGTGGACGGCTGTGATAATTTCGATACCCGTTATCTGATTAACGATATCTGCATCAAGCAGGGAAAGCCGTATGTATATGGCGCTATCTGCGGATTTGAAGGACAAGTCTCGGTTTTCAATTACGGAAACCGAAAGAAAAGTTATCGTGATCTTTATCCTGACGAAGAAGAAATGAAACGAATGTCACCTCCCTCTAAAGGAGTAATGGGAATTACGCCCGCCGTTGTAGGAAGTATTGAAGCAACAGAAGTTCTAAAGATAATCTGTGGTTTCGGTGACGTTTTAGCCGGTGAACTATGGACAATTGACCTGCGGACATTGCAATCTAACAAATTTTCACTATAAAGGTTGGTTTCTGATATAGTTAATTAGTAACTTTGCTAAAGAATCCAATTTTAACAAAGGGAAATGAAATTAATTGTAGTCACCACACCCACTTTCTTCGTTGAAGAAGACAAGATTATCACTGCTCTTTTTGAAGAGGGATTGGATATTCTACATCTTAGAAAGCCGGAAACTCCGGCCATGTACTCTGAACGGTTACTGACTCTTATTCCGGAGAAATATCATCGCCGTATTGTCACGCACGAGCATTTCTATATGAAAGAGGAGTTCAATTTGATGGGGATTCATCTGAATGCCCGCAATCCCAAGGAGCCACATGATTATGACGGACATATCAGTTGTTCATGCCATTCTGTGGAGGAAGTGAAAAACAGAAAACATTTTTATGACTACGTTTTCATGAGTCCTATTTACGACAGTATCTCTAAAGTGAACTATTATTCGACGTATACCGCCGAAGAATTACGTGAAGCACAAAAAGCTAAAATCATTGACTCGAAAGTAATGGCATTAGGCGGTATCAATGAGGAGAATCTGCTTGAGATTAAGGACTTCGGCTTTGGCGGTGCCGTTATATTGGGGGATCTTTGGAATAAATTCGATGCTTGTTCCGATCGTGATTATCTGGCTGTAATCAAGCATTTCAAGAAACTGAAAAAGCTATCGGATTGAGCGAATAAAGAGCCGGGCTTGTATTTTATATTGCAATCACTAGATTTAGATTTTATATAAAGGAAAAGGGAATCCCCGAATATTCGAGAATTCCCCCTTTCCTTTATTATTATAGTACAACGGTTCTTTATCAGAACTCGTAATGGAAACCAAATGAAAGGTCTTCACTACCGAATGAAAATCCGTAACCATCAGTACCATACGCATAATCATCTCTGTATCCCAAGAATCCACATTTGGCAACAAGGCTAAAGTGATTATTTAATTTAATGGCAAGTCCCGGTTTGATCCCCAGCTCAAAGCCACCTTCGGAGTTGTCACCGTATTTAACAGAAGAAATTCCAATACCTCCATCCAAGAACAGACGTACTACTTTATTCTCGTAGTATGAATAACGAACATAAGGAGCAAAACTAAAAGCATTTTTAAAACCTACTGTTTCTTTGCTGTTGTGAGCAAATCCTAAGGTAGCTCCCACTGCCCATCGTTCACTAAAGTTATATCCAAATTCCGGTTCAATCAGGAAAGATGTATTATCTGCATCGTCATTATGCCACAATGCCACATTTCCACCCACATAAAATTGTGCTTTAGCAGACAAAGCCGCCATCACTACAAAAATCAAAACTACAATTTTTTTCATTCTATCGTTGTTTTAGTTAAACATTCAGGCCTCTTAAAAGCCTAATACCTTAATTTTTCGGGGAACAAAAGTATAACCCTTTTTTGATTAAAACAACTTTTTAGTTAGTTTTTCATAAAGTACACATCTTGAGCAAGTGTAAACTTTGAGTAAACATCGCAACTAGTAATAGCAAATAATCGGCTGAAAAAATAGGCTGCAACCAACTCTATGAGATGATTACAGCCTACATAACAGATAGTTAAGTACCTAACCAGTGTATTTGACTATCCTTCTATAGCAGCCTGCGCCTCATTTATTTGCATTTGACTATCAACATATTCACTATTTGGTGTATGTGAAGTGTATGCACTTTCCCGGGCTTTTCACAGACTTCATAGGAAAATCGAGTTTATTCCTCGACGGCAGCTTGCGCCTCTCTAATTTACATCTAACATTCAATAAGTTATTAACTTAGTGTATGCAAATTGTATTCTCAGTTCTTAGAAAAACACTTTCGACAACATTCAAAAGCAACTTTTTCTTTCTTGAATTTGATGACTTACACAAATATTTAGGCTATGCAACGTTCTCAAATCTACAAAATACAAGTCTCAATCTGAATTTAGTTAATGAATTACCTGTATAATAACATTGCGCATATATTATAAGGTATATTTATAATGTTTTTATCTCCTTTCTTTTAAGAGTTCTATAATAGCGTCCTTATCCTTTAAGTTGGAGTCCAGACGATTGATTTGTGCATTCAAACTATCAATCTGTTCTTTTAGAAGTTTGACAGTTTCTTTTTGGCTTTCAGTTTCTGACCGAGCCTGAGCCAACTGACTGGCAAGTTCGGCATCGCCAATAATGTTATGGGCATTTCCTTCCAATGCTACTGCCGCAAGGTATGCGGAAATTTGATGCTGAACCGGACAGAACAGCGAGAAGAAGTTAAAATCTAAAACCTCACAGACCCTAACAAGCCGTTTAGTCTCCATTGTCTCCCTCTCCAATATGCGGTTAACGTGCTGTTGGGGAACGCCAATTCTCCGGGCAAATTCAGACTTGCTAAGCCCAAGCTCGTTGCGACGTCTATTTATCGCTTCACCCACATGCACGTATTTTACATCTACATCCATAGATTTTAATCATTAATTGAATCTTAAACAATAAATCATTAAACTAATATTTGGATAGATAAACCTTTTTATGTTACTTTGCGGCGTTATCATCTCTTTTATAGGGACAAAGTTAAACATTAAATATTAAACATCCAACAATTATGACTGAAAACTTGGAAAAAATCCGCCCGGTACTCGTAGCCCTCAAAGTAGGCGATTCTGTTACATTCCACATTTCACGCTTGAAAAGCGTCCGCACGCAAGCCTCGGAACTGGGAGCGATTCATAATCGTCAGTTCAAGACGAAGACAAACAGGGAAGAACAAACCATAATCGTCAAACGTATTCTGTAAGTATGGCATTCTTTCAGTTTATAGACCGAATTATCTCATATGAAACCTTCTTGGAAGACCTTTCCGCACGGATTGTCAAGATGTTAAAAACGGATCATGATGACCCGGAATTCATCAGCCAAAGGAAGGCATACGCACTTTTCGGTCGTCGTAATGTAGAAAGATGGAGGCGACAGGGAAAAGTGGAAATATACAAGAGACCAGGCAAAGTGGAATACAGGACTGCCGACCTTCGTCTTTTACAACGCACCGTTCAAGATTATTTCGACATTCCATCGGTAGAAAACAAAAATAGATGCAGGAAGGAACAAAGAAAGTAAACCAATTTGTGGCTATATCGGACAAAAAAACTGCTCCAGCGGTATAGCTACTATCGGCATTTTTAAAGGGGCAGCATAAAAGTAAGCAGGTAAATGTTATATGAAAGAAATTAAACCAACGTGCGACCCCAATGGAGTCTATTCGGTTAAGCGGACTTGTGCCGAACTGGGTATAAGCAACAAGACACTCCGCAAGTACAGGCTGAATGGCTATATCCAGCCGCTCAACCCGAACAACACCTACCGTCCCAAATACTCCGGACAGTCAATCATTGAGTGCTGGAACATTCTAACAACCTTATGATTAGCGAGTCCGTCATTCAAAAAGTCAGGAATCTCGCCATTGAAGAGGTTCTTCAACCTTACGTCAAACTTTCACGGAAAGGTTCGACGCTGATGGGGTTATGCCCTTTCCATACTGAAAGAACTGGCTCATTTGGCGTAAGCCCACATAAGAACCTGTTTCACTGTTTCAGCTGTAACCGTGGCGGTGATGCTATCACTTTCATTATGGAAAAAGAGAATCTTTCCTTCATGAAAGCCGTGGAGTTTATTGCCAAGCAGCACAACATTTCTGTTGAATACATTCAAGAAGAGCGAAATGAGGAGCAGATAGCCGAAGCTAAGCATAAGGAAGCACTGTTGACTGCTCTTGATTCAGTACAAGGTTACTTCGTAGAGAATTTAAGACATAAGGATAACGGAGAATGCAGTAAAGCCCGGAAATATGCGTATGGCAGATGGTCGGAAGAGTTTTGCTCCATGGTCGGCATTGGTTATGCCCCGAAAGACAGCCAAGCGTTTATTGAGTATTGCCAAAGGAAAGCACTTAATGAAGAACTACTGTATGAATTAGGAATGCTCAGACGAAATGAGGACGACAATACTTATGCCATGTTCCGCCAACGCATCATGATTCCCATACGGAACAAGTGGGGACGCATTATCGCCTATACCGCCCGATATATAGGCGACAACAAGAACGCTCCGAAATATATCAACTCCGCAACCTGCCCGATTTATTCCAAAGGGGAAAACCTGTTCGGCATTGACCGGGTTAGTCGCTTGCGCAATGTGGATTACATCATTGTTGTGGAAGGTGCGCCTGATGTGCTAAGGATGCAATCCATAGGGTATGACAACACTGTAGCCGCTCTTGGTACATCCTGGACTGACAATCAGTTTGAGCAACTGAAAAAGTACACTACTTCGCTGTGCTTCATACCGGACTCAGACATTACCGAAGGAAAGTCCTACGGACCCGGTTTTGAAGCGGTCATGGCAAACGGTGCTGCGGCAATCAGGAAAGGATTCCATACGACAGTCAGGGAACTGCCTTTCCTGAAAGTTCCAGCAACTGACAAAGAATTGACAAGTGAAGTCTTAGAGGTAAAATACACCAAAAATGATGCAGACAGTTTCATCCGTTTCAGCGAAGACTATACCTCGCTTATGGAAAAGCATTTCATCATTTGGTTAGCCCAGAAACGATTCCTTGTGGCATCCTCCTTGGTGGAAGAACGGAAATGTGTGGCTGAGATAGCCGACCTATTGCGCTATATCAAAGACCAGTTGGTGTTTGACCAGTGTATCGACCAGTTGGCAAAACTGCACGGTAAGGTGAAACTATGGCGGGACGCCGTCGTTCAGGCTCGTGGGGAAGCCCGGAAGAAAAATGACTTGCCATCCTCTATGAATGACCTACAACGCGAGGCGGAGCTGCTGCGTCAGTTCGGTCTGTATGTCCGTGAAAACTGCTATTATGCCATTGGAGAAGAGGACGAGGACTCTATGCGTATTTCCAACTTCATCATGGAACCGCTGTTCCATATAGAGGACGAAAGCAACGGAACCCGTATTTTTCGGATGCGGAATATATATAATGTATGCCGTGTCATTGAACTGAAGGAATCCGAACTTTGCTCGTTGAGCAATTTCCAGCAAAAGGCAGGTTCCTTGGGCAATTATGTGTGGCTGGCGAAGATTGACAAGCTCAACCGTGTCAAGGAATACCTCTATTCCAAGACCGACACGGCGGAACACATCCGAAAATTAGGATGGAATGGTGCCGAAGGCTTTTTTGCTTTTGGCAATGGCATACTGCTGGAAGGTGTGTTCAGAAACGTTGATGACCTCGGCATTGTCCGTGGCGTCAATGGAAAGGCATTCTATATACCTGCCACTTCCAAAATCTACCTTCACAATCAGGAAATCTTCCAGTTCGAGCGGTTGATGGTACATGAGAACCGCAACGGCGTGAAACTGTATGACTATGTATCAAGGCTAATGGACGTGTTTGGCGAAAATGCTTCCATTGCTTTCTGCTATCTGCTGTCCACCCTTTTTCGGGACATCATATTCAGACGTACCCGTCATTTCCCCATCCTCAACCTCTTCGGCGAGAAGGGAACTGGTAAGACCACCCTTGCCACCTCACTCCAGTCTTTCTTCCTGCATGGCATAGATCCGCCCAACTTGGGCGTTACTTCCGTGCCTGCCATGAACGACCGAGTGTCGCAGGCGGTCAACACCCTCGTCGTGCTTGATGAATACAAGAACGATTTGGATATACGCAAGATTGCCTACCTCAAAGGGCTTTGGGGCGGTGGCGGTCAAACCAAGAAAAATACGAATACTGATGGTATGGCTGCCCAAACCATTGTAACTACAGGAGTGGCACTATGCGGACAGGATAAGCCTACGCAGGACATGGCACTCTACACCCGTGTTATCTTCCTTGCCTTCTCCAAAACCTCGTTCAACCAGATGGAGAAAAGGCATTATGAGGATTTGGTGACTCTCTGCAACTTGGGACTGACCCATCTGACAATAGAAATCCTGACCCATCGGGAACTATTCGAGAAGAATTTCCCCGAAATCTATTCCATCACCAAGAGAGAACTGGCTGCAAAGCTGGAAAACGAAACCATCCATGACCGTATTTTCGGGAACTGGGTGATTCCGCTGGCTACCTTCCGCACGTTGGAAACGGTGATAGATGTACCATTCGGCTATACAGAGTTATTCGAGACTGCCGTCAAGGGAATACGCAACCAGAACGAACTGGCACAGGAAAGTTCCGAGGTAGCCGATTTCTGGAATATGTTGCAGGGCTTCCAGACTTCAGGGAAATGTATCGACAAGGCTCATTACCACATCCGGTATCTGAAATCATTCCGTCCCCTATCCGCCAAGGAAGACATCGAGTTCATGGAGGCTCGTCCAGTTCTGTATCTGAACATGGCTGCTGTGGCATCCTTGTTCAACAGCCGGAACATGAACGCTACTGCCAACCGTTCCAATTGGTCCACCATCATGTCATATCTGAAATCGCATTCGTCTTATTTAGGCTTGAAACAGGACCGGTTTACGATTCTCCTTCCAAGCGGTTTACCGGACTATACGATAGAGGTTGTCAATGGCGAGCAAGTCAGGAAAGTCAAAGTGAATCGTCCGAAGGCTCTTTGCTTTGATTATCTGCAACTAAAGGATGCGTTTGGTCTAGAATTGGAAACAGAAGTAATAACAGACATACAAGATTCAGAAAACATATAAAAACAACCAATCATTTGCGTATGGGATTATCTTGCATAAATACAACCTTTAACGCCAAAATGGGGATATAAACACCGATAAATGAGAAATATTCACAAAATATTTCATCGGAAATAATAATATTTACTACCTTTGTACGAACGTTAAACAAGAATACAATGTTAGTAAACTTCACATTCCAGAATTTTCGTTCATTCAGAGACGAAAAAACGCTTAGTATGGAAGCTGGTTCAATCAAGGAATTGAAAGAATCTGTTATCCAAAAGGAATCTTATCGCTTGTTACCAGCAGCTGTGATGTATGGTGCCAATTCAAGCGGAAAGAGCAATGTATTATTGGCCTTGATGACCATGAGAAGGGTCTTACTGGGCAGTGTCCGTCTGAATCCTAACGATGAATTATATTTCCAGCCTTTCAAACTGGATTTGACTTCGGCTAATACTCCGACTTCTTTTGAAATTCAATTTTTGCTGGACGATGTAAAATATCGATATGGATTTGATTATGACAAAACACACATTTGTAAAGAGTGGCTGTATGAGAAGTGTGCTGGACAACGTGAATTCAACCTATTCCTTCGTGTAGATAATGAATTTGAAGTGTCCAAGACACGTTTTCCTGAAGGATTGGGTAAAGAAGGAGCCACACCCTCCAATCGTCTGTTCGTCTCATTGGTAGCCCAATTGAACGGCGCGAAATCCATGCGTATCTTGGATTGGTTTAATAATTGCAATTACCTTTCTGGAATGGACAGCCAAGGATATGAAGGTTTTACTCTTCAAATGTTCAGCAACCATTTGGAGGGATGTAAACAGGCTCTAGACTTTTTCCACCATACCCAACTTGGTTTTAACGAGTTGTTGGTTACTGAAAAATCATTCTCAGACGAATCTTTCCCCGGTAAGATGCAAATGCCCGAAACGTTGCGTTCCAAGTTGATGGAGGAATTGAAAGACAAAAAAATAATGGAAGCCAAAACTACCCATAATGTTTATGATGAACAAGGCAATGTCAGTGGAGTCGGCACTTTCGATAAGGATGAGATGGAATCGGAAGGCACAAAAAAAGTCATTGAAATGTCTGGTCCAATTTTTGACACGCTTAGATTAGGCAAAGTGCTGATTGTTGATGAATTAGATGCTAAATTGCATCCCCTTCTCACTCGTAGCATCTTGCAACTGTTTATGGACCCCGAGACCAACGCTCACGGTGCCCAGCTTATTTTTGCCACCCACGATACCAATTTACTTAATCTTGCCTATCTCCGTCGTGATCAGATCTGGTTTACCGAGAAAGACAAGACCGAATCGACCGACCTTTATTCCTTGCTTGAGTTCAAGGATGAAAACGGTACGAAAATCCGGAATGACCGAAGCGTACAAAAAGATTATATAAACGGACGTTACGGGGCCATCCCTTTCCTGAATTAAAATGATATTACCATGGGATTATTACCAAAATATAAGATTGAAGAACTCAAACGTGAGAAACGTGAAGCAAAGGCAGCCAAGAAACGCAAGGAAAATACCCGCTCAAAAATTGTGCGTTTCTTGATTGTATGTGAAGGCTCACGTACTGAGCCAAACTATTTTCAAGCATTAGTCCGTGATAGATATTCGGAAGTACGGGATGAAAAAATTGTAGGAGAAGGTAAATCAACCTGCGCACTCGTGAAACGAACACTCCAAATCAAAGAAGAATTGGAACGCAAACGCCAGTTGACGTTCGACCGTGTCTGGGTGGTTTTTGATAAGGATGATTTTGTGGATTTCAATGAAGCTATCCAGTTGGCGGCATCCTATTCGTTTCAAAGCGCATGGACGAATGAAGCCTTTGAACTTTGGTATTTCTTGCATTTTCAATATCTGGATGCAGGCATCAGCCGCCATGACTACATTGAAAAATTGCAAAGCGAAATACGAAAACATCCTGGATATGAAAACTATGAATACAAGAAGAATGACGCTTCTGTTTATAAGATGCTAACAACTATTGGTAATGAAGATTTAGCCAAACGATATGCTGAACGGCTTCGTTCTTTCTTTGAAGGCGATGAAGACTATAAGGAACATAAGCCATGTACAACGGTTGATTTGTTGGTAAGTGAATTGGAAAGCCCTGAAAAGCTCTTATAACACCATTTGATTTTCATGCAACAGATTAAAATGCGATTCCTGCGGATTTTGCGCAAGAACCGCATTTTTTTGCATAAAAGGAATTGTCTTATCCACACATTTTTTCTACTACTCGTGTTCACAAAATTATATAGGTTTACCAATTTATGCACACACATCAATTCGTGAACACGGGTTGATTGAAAAGGTACTATCTGAATATAATATGCACACATTTCAAGATTGACAACGTTGACAAGCCCCAATCCTCTGTCCGCCAAATACTTCTTTCATAGATACAGCGTTGACAAACGTTGACAAAGGTAGTCACTTTGAAAAATCTCTTGAAATTTAGAGCCAAAGGTTGACAAATCACGATATACCTATTCATCTATTTTGTTTAAAAAGAAAAAGATAATAATTGTATTTCAGTGAATTCAAATCGGTTTTTAGATGCTCTACTACATTGTCTCCGTTGTCAACGCTGTCAACCCTCAATCATACCCCCCTTTTATTCTCTGAAACATATATTCTCGGCTTACTCTTAACCTGTACGGCAAGTTGGTACACATACTCCTACAAAATCCTATAAACTTCCTCATATTCCATTATTTAACCTATTGCAATCAGATTTTTCAAATTCTATTTTTACAACAAAAAGGAAATAGAACAATGGAAATACATAATTTGACGGCTAGAATCATTCCGGAACGGGCATATTCAGTAAGTGAAGCGGCACGTTATCTTGGTGTACACCGATGTACCATCTATGCTTATATAAGCCATCCGCAAAAGCCATTGCCCTTCACAAGGCAGCCTAACAAAACGAAGCTGCTATTTCATGGTTCAGACTTGATTGCTTACAAAACAGCCGGACTTCCTAAAAAAGGACGCAAGCGAAAAAATGGTATGCAATAATGCGGAATGTCTATGTGTTGGTCAACAGTTTTTGCCTCAAGGCAGTCTGAACAAGTAATTTTCTCCTTCTGAGAACTCCGCAAGTTCACAAGCAAGTAACCATGCCTCGGTACGGATATTATCCATATCTTCCACCGCCTGCTTATACCGGTACGGAATCACCGCACCGGATTTTATCATCCATTCTGCAGCACAAGTCTCCGGTTCGATAGCATCCACAAAGGAAACAATCTCCCGGACTAAGTACTCCATACTACTATCTTTCATATCTGCGGTAAAGCAGAATGATACTCCGCTGAGTGTCTTTCGCTGAAAATCGAAAAACACCCTATCCGGCAATTCTTTCACGAATACATTCCACCCATTCTTGGCGGCAATGTTTTTAATAATCTGATTATTCATATACACATATGGAATAACATTGACCAACTTACATTAATTGCCCCGTCTATTCAAGAAGGATATGACAGGGCTTTTCTATATTGATTGTTTGAATGATTTTGAAGAGCTATACCTATAATATATAAGTCAGCCATAACCAATAAAGCTACGGCTGACATATATCGTTCAATCTTCAAACCTTGCAAGGAAGTGTTGCAGTCGATGGTCATTCAGCCTATCCAACCGAGTCGGCTGAAAGTTGGGCTGTTGCCGAACTTGGAGTTTGCCAAGACCTTGTGCCGTGAGGTCAACCTCCACTTCTGAAAGCTCGTTTAACGAAACATAGCCGTATTCATCCTCCGCAAGTCCGATGACAATGCCAAACAAAACGGTGTCGTTTCCTTCCGTCTCTCCTTCAAGTATGAACCAACGGATGCCACCGAGAGCAAAAATCGCACAACAAACGGCATTTTTTCCCTTGCCGTCTTGGGAATAAAGAGGAAAGCCTTTCAAGGCTTCCTCCAATTGGGGTGTCTTTAGCCTGCACATATCAATCAAATTCTATTTCGTCCTCATATACTTCTATCTCTGCTCCACTGCTGAACTGCACGACAAAGCCTCTTGCAGTCCTGGCGATAATTGTGCCACGATGATAGCCACGCCATGGGGTTATCAGTTCGCACTGCCGTCCGTATTCCGGGAAATCAGTATCATCCATTGCTCTTACTTTTTGAAATTGGGATCATAAATGATTTCACTCTCAATCAGATGGGTGTACGCTTCCGATGCAAGTTGTGAAGCCCACGCATTGCGCTCATCATAAACACCCTGCTTATAGTTGTATGCCAACTGGCGCATAAAGCCGATGAACACCTTGAACATCTGCTGCTGGAGGTAGCGGTGCGCTCTGGTCAGTTCCTTGCCAGTCTGGTCGGCGGAACACATCCGTCCGTTTACGAAGTTGGCGAACTCTTGGGCGAAAGCCTTGTCTTGTTCGGAGACTGTTGCTCCTGAAAATTCCTGATAGTCCATATTGCTACAATTTTAAAAGGTTGTTTGATAATAAATATGCGGTTCGGATGAAACATTATATATGTAGCCCCCACAGCGCACTAACAGGCATTTGCTGCCATAATAGAGCTTTCTCATGCTTCTCACACTTCCGGTCTTGTGAAAGTTGGGAAACGGCTTAGTCCAGCCCTCATACCTTGCTCGATTGTCATTCTTCTTACTCGCATAATCATTTCGTTTTTGGATTTCAATTCTTTTCCCTCTTGTGAAGCTCCTTTGAGCCTCTTGGTTGGGAAAACCGTTTTTCGTGCGAAATTCTATTGTGGACAAAAGGGAGAATAAGACAAGTGTGAGGTCGGAGAGTACGGACGGAATACCCTAATTTGGGAGGTACGAGAAAATTTGTGGAAGGCTGCCGTCAAGCCCTCCAACCGAAAACGTCAGTGACACTTGACATTTCTCCTGTCCACAATATCTTTGCACGATATAACTAGTCTTTCCCGACCAAGAGGCTCAAACCGGGTTGCCGAATAGAATATTTTCTTTTCAAAACAAAAATCCCATTGTCGTTTTCACAAAAAAAACTAAACACAATAAGCTGTTTCCTATTGCAGGTAAAACCAACCACAAATGAGTAATCTCTATCCTCGTTATCAATGCAAAAAGTGATTTAAACCAATTAAATGAACGAAATAAGAAAATTCGTGGATAATAATTATTTGTATTGCGAAAAAATATTCTAATCAAGATAAAAAGTGAAAGAAACATCAATTTTTCTATTTGATATAGTTAAAGAATATACGCAAAGTAACAAAATTGCCATTTTATGGCTAACTTTGTATTATAATTTAGATACAGTATCCATGACAAGAGAAAAGGAAGCTAATAATATCAATCGTATCAAGGTCGTTCTTGCGGACAAAATGAGAACAAATAAGTGGCTCGCCGAGCAGCTTGGTGTTGCCCCAACTACCGTAAGTAAATGGTGTACAAACGGAAGTCAGCCACCTTTGGAAACACTGGTCAAGATAGCCAAGCTACTGAAATGTGAAATCCAGGATTTAGTGAGAATGGAGTGAAAAGCATTAGCAAAAATTATTCTAACAAGAAAATGACATAATGAAGATTCCTAAACGAATAAATGATATAATTGAAGAACTAAAAGACCAATATTTAGAGGAAGATAGATGTAATCGTCCTTGGATTATAGGTTTTAGCGGGGGTAAAGATTCAACGGTTCTGCTCACGTTAACTTGGCTTGCATTGCAGCAGCTAAAAGAAGTTGGGTATCACTTGATGCGTCAGGTATATGTTGTATGTAACGATACTATGGTGGAAAATCCAGTCATTGAAGAGTATGTTACCGTTGTATTAGACACAATACGTAAGGCTGCAAAAGAACAAGAATTACCTATTACAGTAGCAACTACAACACCAGAATTGGAGGATACATTTTGGTGTTGTGTTATTGGTAAGGGGTATCCTGTTCCCAATAATTCATTCCGTTTTTGCACGGAGAAAATGAAAATTAAGCCTACATCAAAATTCATTACTGATCAAGTGGTTGCTGATGGAGAGGCTATCGTTCTTGTAGGTACTAGGTTGTCTGAAAGCCAACAGCGGGAAAGATCTATACGGCGACATGAAATCAAAGGACATCGACTTTCAAAGCATCCTCTGAATTCAAATACATACACTTATGCACCGATAAAAGAATTGATGCTGGAGGAGGTCTGGTGGATTATTAATGCCATGCCTTCGCCATGGGGGTTTGACAATCAAGTGCTGTTCAAAATATATCTTGATGCTTCTGCAGATGATTATGAATGCCCAACAGTAGTCACAGATGACAGTCATCGTTCATGTGGTCAAAGTCGTTTCGGATGCTGGATTTGCACAGTAGTTAAAGAAGATAAGTCTATGTCCGCCCTCATTAAGAGTGGCGTAGAATGGATGAAACCCCTATTGGATTTTCGGGACCGTCTAATAGCTAATCGTAATGTATCTGAATATCGTAGCGAAACAAGACGTAATGGTCAATGGGCAGTTGATGAGAATGGACATAAGATGGGTAACTATACAATGGAATATCGCATTCAATTGTTGAAAGAGTTGCTCATTGTGCAGAAAGAGACTCAAGACTATCGTTCAAGTATTGATTTGATTACCAATCAAGAACTTATTGCTATACAGGTTATTTGGTATCGTGATGGAAATTTCACAACCACGGTGAATGACATCTATAACGAAGTCTATGGTTACAACATACCCAATACAACAATTGGTCTGCAAGAACGTTTGCTTTTAGAAAAAGCCTGTTCAAACAACCACAGCCATTACCAATTAATACAAGAACTATTAGCTTTGCAAAAGAGTAAAGTACTACTAATGCGAAAATATGGACTTGCTACAGATTTAGAAACTCGTCTTGAGGCATTCGTAAAGGAGGAGAATCTATGATAATCAAAAGTATTACATTAAATAATTATCGTCTGTACAAAGGAGAAAATACACTATCTCTTTCGTCATCAGATGAAAAAAACATTGTGCTTATATCCGGCGAGAATGGCTTTGGTAAGACCACATTCTTACACTCTTTGATTTGGTGCTTATATGGTAAGTTGATGATCGAAGTTGAAGTAGAAATCCGTAAGGATATAAATAGCAATGGATATAACTCTTTTTTGCGAAGCAATATGAACAATGATGTGATATCAGAATTAGAAAGAGTTATAAATGACGAAATGCGACAATCAATAAAAAAGAAAGGCTACACCCCTGAAATCGAGCATTTAAGAACATTGACAACTTATTCAGTCACAATAGAGTTTTCAGAGGTTGTAATTCCATCATTACCATGTACTTCTATAAAGATTTCTCGCTCTTACGATATTATTCAAGACAAGGAATCTGTAGAAATCTTAATAGATGGAGTACGAAATGAATTGGCTAATGAGATTGGACCAGATGTATTTATCAATGATTTCATTCTCAACAAGGATATAGCCCGATTCTTCTTCTTTGATTCGGAGCAGATTGTAGCACTGGCAGAAACTGGTAGTGTTAACGACCGTCGTAAATTATGTTCAGCGTATAATGAAGTTTTGGGTGTAAGAAAGTACGAAGACTTGAAGAGGAATCTAGAAAATGTACGTCTGCGCTTTCGTCGCAAGTCGTCAGACACTGAGGGAAAAGAAAAACTTCAGAAGTTGTTAGACAGACAAGAGGCTCTCAATAATAACATGGACGAGAATAAAGAAAAAGCGTCTTGTTTGGAAATTGAAATAAAAAGATTAAGAGAGCAAGACGCAGAATATCAATTGCAGTTAATGCGAGAAGGTCAAAGTACTACCATATCTGAGATTTCTCGTCTTGAAGCATTGATAACCATACTTAAGGCAAAAGATGAAGACTACAAGAAGAAGCTAAAAGTATTTATGGATTATGCTCCTATCGCTATAGTTGGAAAACTTTTTAATGAGACAAAGGCACAGCTGGAAAAGGATTACAAGAAACGGGAGTTAGCAAACAATCAGCAGAGTAGAAATCTTATTGTTTCAGAAATAACATCTGATATGCTTCTCATGCTTACACGATTACCTATAGAAAAAGACCTGTCTTTGCAATTACAAGAAGGAATTCAAGATATAGTCGCAAAATATAAGGAAGAAGTGTCGTCTGACGAGACTTTACTTACACTTTCAGAGAATGATTATGAGGAATTTATGGCAATATATAGCAATATTACTACCACATATAAGTCTGAATTCACTCGCCTTACAGATGATTATCGTAAAAACAAACAGGTTCTTGAACGCAACTCACGCCGTTTAGCCAATATCAACAACAAAGAAAATGACGAGTTAATCAAACGATTAAGATTTGAGAAGAATCAATTGGAAGAACTGATTGAACAAAAGGACCTTGAACTTCGTCAAACGCATGAAGAGTATGGAACATTAAACCAAGAACTCGCAACAGTAAGCAAACAAATCAGTGAACTTAACAAAAAGTTGTGCTTAGATGATAGTGACGAAAAGAAGGATCAAATAGCGGCAACGCTAATTGAAGAATTATCTACATTTCTTATTTCTTTGAAGCAAGAAAAGAAATACTCTTTGGAACGACGAATTAAGTCTGTATTAAATAGCCTCATGCATAAAGAGGATTTTATCGGTAGAGTGGAAGTCGTAATAAATGGTGAAGATATGGACATTGAACTGTACACTACAGACGATACTCATATTAGCAAGGATTCATTGTCTAAAGGTGAACAGCAATTATACGCTACATCGATTCTGAAAGCTCTGGTTGATGAGAGTGGAATTCAATTTCCAGTATTCATTGATTCGCCGTTGCAGAAATTTGACAAGAGCCATGCTGCAAAGATTATTACGGAATTCTATCCTAAAATATCAAAACAGGTCATTTTATTTCCACTGTTATATAAAGAGCTGACATTGGAAGAATTCGACATAATGAAGCCGTTAATCAATGCAACGTACCTGATTGAGAATAACACTACACATTCATACTTTACGCAGGTTCCAGTTGCCGAGTTTATAAAAAAATAACAAATATGTTTACGCAGATAAAAACAAGCGCAAAGAATAAAGAGGCCGTAACAATCTTGACACGAAAGTTTGGCTTAGGAGCAGAGAATGTAATAGCGAGAATAGCTATAACTTATTCTCTGCAGAGCGGCACTAAATTTTCGCCTTTAGACATAAAGGACTCTGGAGGGAAAGAATACACAAAGAATGTTCTTTTCGGCAGTCTGTATCCAGTTTATGCAGCAATCATGTGCAAACATTATAGCATCAGAATGTCAGATAAAGATTTGCCTAGATATTTTAAGCTCCACCTAGATGATGGCTTGGAGCTAATTATGAGAGATGTAAAAGATAATCCTAATTTGATAGGGTTTGACTACTTATTTGATAAAATTGAATTGGGATTGAACGAAATATGCTAAGAGCATCGAATATAAACTTCTACAAGATTATGACTGCAGGTTATATATCTGCAGAGGCCTATTCTATGCTTAAGCCTAAAGCCCGTTTCCATGAACTGGACTTAAATGAGCACTTATTATATCCTGACAATATTGCAACAGAGATTAAGCAATTGTTTGAAGATGATGCAACATATGAGGCTATTTGTGGACTAGAGCAGATGGAAGAATGTCTATTTAACGATGATAAACGTCCATATGAACTTTTGGAGACCTTACGATTGTCTTCGGGAGAAAAAGTAAATGATTTCCTGTCAAGTACAGGTTCTAAGTTTTTCCTGTTAAATTACGTCTTTAACAATAAAAACAGTCTTAGTACCAAAGCATTTATCAATATTGACAATATTGGTGCTATAATGGACTTTATTATTAAATATGAGAATTCTTTTGTTCAATTATTCACTACTGATAAAGTTGAACTAAATCTAACACCTTTGGAATCTATGTCTTATAATAGCTATTTAGATATTATTAAAACTGCTGAAAATCCTATAGTAAGAGAGAATTCTGATTTGTACTCAGTTCAGCTTCCAAGCACTCGAATGCCTCAATGTACTATTGACCCAAATGCACTGTCATTAGAGAACACTGTTTATAAAAAATATGTGGTCATACTCAGTCAATTGACAGATGAAGAATTTGAACCATTCAAATCGTATTTCGAAAGTCAGTTGGCGAATGTTTCTATACGTATAGCCAATTGTGTCAAATCGGTAGGATACCATATGTTTTATGTAAACTATTTATTTGCAAAAGAGGAGAAACTACTATCTATCCGAAATTTTGGCAAGAAGGCTGTTTATGATTTCAGACGAATTAGGCAGTTGTTGATTGATCATGTAATTAATAGTATTGATTATCTTGATGCCAAATTAAAATCTGTTGAAGGTATTGTTACTGCTATCTCTGAAGAGATACAGCAACAACAGCTTTTGCATAATCTTTCCTTACAAGAAATAATAGGCGATACTCAATATGCAATATTGAGTAAGATGCTATATGGATTCACTCAAAAACTATCTGTTCGAGCAAAGAATGCAATTAACAGTTATACAGGGGATTTTATTGAGGATTTTGTCCATAAGAACAAGAACATTATGGATATCAAGAATATCGGTAAAAAATCGTCAGAGGAAATATTGACTGTTGTACAAAAACTGAAAGAATATGCAGAGAAAGCAAAGTTAAAGCCATCGGACGAAATATCGCCAGAAAAACTTCAAATTATGGAATATGAAATGTTTTTTGATTACTGTTGGGATGATTTTTCATGTCAGTATTTCCTAAAAAACAGACATTTACCCATGTTTCATATTTTGGAGAATTGGTTAAACAAACAGGTTGATAAAGGATGGAATATCTTTAAATCATGTCTTCCCCTGTTTGCTGGAGCAGAAATAAAAACTTTAGATGAATTAGCCGAAAAATATAGTATAACAAGGGAAAGGTGTCGCCAGTTATGTGTTAAGCATATTGAGAATTTCCATGAGATTAATGATAAAGAATTGTCTTCGTCAAGCATAAATCTTACAAAAATTATTGCAAAAACTGAAGAATGGAAATATCTCACTGAGGCTATCTCCTGCAATAATTTGCTGGAGATGGGTATAGTGTACCCATACATAGTGGAAGAAAAATGCAACTTTTCACAGGAATTTTGTTTCTTTATTTTAAGCATCTTATTGGCAAACAAGTATTCACTTGTTGGGCGTGAGATAATTTCGCTTCCCACAAGGGCTAAGCAAATATGGAATAACACATATTTGATTAGATGTGAATATGCTGACGCCTTTAATTTCAGCAAGATACCTTCACTAATAGATGAAACAGAGAGTAACTTGACTGAAGATGTAGAAATTGATGCTGAACAGTTGACTATTGACACATTTCTCTTTGAGTGGAACGATTTTGATACAGAAAAGGTCTATGTCATTTCTGAGATATTATCGCATATCCTGATTCAAGAATGCGGTAAGATACCTAATGAGCGTTTTCAATTTACATTAGAGAGCAAAAAGATTATTAATGTTACAGATATCATTTACGAGATTTTGCATCAAAATGGTAATCCTATGACTCCAGATGATATATTTACTGAATTAAATAAAATTTATCCCAACAGGTATAAATCATCAGATAGAGTAAGAACTTTGGTTGCTAGCGACCCTCGTATATGTATGATTGGAAAAGCTAGTCTTGTTGGCTTATTGGAATGGAAGCACATTAAGATTGGAAGTATTCGTGATATAATCGTACAGTATTTATCAAAGTTTGATGACCCACAACCGGCCGCTAAAATTGTGGAATATGTTCAACAATATAGAGACACCACAGAAAGTAGCATACGCTCCTCAATGGGAAGTGGTGATCAGTTTGTTCAATTCAGTGGTGGCCTATACGGTTTGAAAGACAAAACCTATGCAGCATGGTATAGTATTCCTGAAAAAAGAAGAAGCTTTGCGCTGAGAGTAAATGAAATTGAATTTTTTTTAAGAGAAAACTTACATTTTCCTTTTAATCAATCGGATAATGCTACTGAAAATAGTCTTTATACTTGGTGGAGGCGTATTGCAAAGAGCGATGAGCTCAGTGACGAGCAACGTGCCGAAGTTAAGCGTATACAAGAACAATACAAGGATTATCCTGTAACTCGGCGTGATAACGAATGGAATGAACTTTATAGGAACTATAGGGCGTTTTTGCAGAATTATGGTCGCAAACCTCAGAGAGATAATCCCTACGAAAAACCACTTTATAGTTGGTTTGAAAAATGTGTGAATGATTTCATAGAAGGAAATCTATCACCGAACAGAGAAAAAATGTATATCGAATTATGTAAATTGTTGTAAGGAATGCTAGCAGATATAACTTTTCATCATATATATTCCAAGTCTGATTTGCATAGACCAATAGAGTTTTGCTTACAGGCTCTAGGTAATAGCATCAGATTAGATTTGGGCTTGGGTTATTTCAGCTCAGCCAGTTTCAATGTACTTTCACTCGGAATGGCACAATTCATCGTAAACAATGGGTGTATGAATTTGTACATAAATAAGTACGTCAGCATTGACGATTATGCTCTGTTAAAGGGTAATTATGATGAAAAGTTTGATGACGAACTCGTAACATCTTTCACTAGCCTAAAGAAAACATTCGATCAACGTGATGAACATTTTTTTAAATGTTTGGCTTATCTAATTGCAACCAATAGGGTAAATATAAAAATTATCGTTCTAGCGGATGGCGGACTTCCTCATGAAAAATATGGCATTTTTACAGATGAAGTTGGTAATAGAATTCATTTTACTGGCTCAATGAATCTAACCGCTTCAGCAATCTTAGGCAACCTTGAAACCATAGAGTGTACCTGTTCTTGGAAAGGTGATGACAGCAGAGAAAAGGTCTTATCTTTAGAACAACATTTTCACAAGGTGTGGAACGGTGAGTGCGAAGGAGTTAAGATTTATAATGCTAAGCATTTCTGCAATAACATCATGACAACGTATCCGAATCAAGACCCGGAAAATCTTCTACGCAAAGAAAAAGAATTTTTAGCCATATATAATGTGCAAATGAAGTCGGTTTCAAATGATGCTCCTCATTTCCCATTGAAATACAAAGATGGAGCTAGGCCATATCAAGAAGAGGCATATAAGGCTTGGGTAGAAAATGGTAAGCAAGGAATATTTGCGATGGCAACGGGTACAGGTAAAACTATTACCTCGTTAAATTGTGCGTTACATGAATATAACGAGGATAAGTTTTATAACTTGCTGATACTTGTGCCTTCGCTAGACTTGGTAGCTCAATGGCAAGAAGAACTAAAAGGGTTCAACTTTAAGAAGTCTATAAATGTGTCATCACAGAATGTTTCTTGGAGGAAAGAGTTAATGGATATATCCCAAAAAGTCAAAAGAAAGAAAACTGTAAATTATGCAATAGTTTCAACGTATGATTCATTTGTAAACAAAGATTTCCAGTATCTTTTACCCATACTTTCGGAAAATATGATTCTCATAGCTGATGAAGCACATAATATAGGAGGAAAGTCGGTCAAGGAGTGTTTTCGCAATCTAAAAGTTAGGCGTAGAATAGCTCTGTCTGCCACTCCTGAGAGGATTTATGACGAAGAAGGCAGTAAGGATATAGCATTATTCTTCAATGACAGCCATCCGTATGTGTATTCATTTCCTATGAGTAAAGCTATTAATGAGGGCAGGTTATGTAAATACTATTATTATCCTAAATTAGCATACTTAAATGACGGTGAAATGAGATTATATAGCCGTATATCAAAGAGGCTTGCACAATTATGGGATAGCGAAAATGGAAAATTCAAGAACAAACAAGAAGCTGAAATGCTCTTGATGAATAGAAAGCGTATTATTCACAAGTGCTCCGATAAATTAAATGTTTTTCGTGAAATAATTTCTGAGATTGGAAAAGATGACCTAAGATACACATTCGTATATGCCCCACAAGGCAAATATGAAAAGATGGGCATTGATGATGAGGTGACATTGACAGAAGAAGATGATATGTCATTTATCCAAAGATTGTTAAATGAAGCGAAGATGATGTATCCCAATAAGCGTTGCAACACATTTACAGGCATGGACTCAAAGGATAAACGTTCGCTTTTGCTGAAATCATTTGCTGATGGCAATCTGGACATTTTATTTGCTATGAAGTGTTTAGATGAAGGTGTGGATATCCCAAGGGCTGAACGTGGCATATTTACATCGAGCACTGGCAATCCACGAGAATTTATACAGCGTCGTGGTCGTTTGCTGCGTAACCACCCCGATAAGATGTTTAGTTATATCTATGATATAGTGGTAATACCGGCAACAATTAACCGAGAAGATAGTTTTGGGCAGATGGAGCGGAATATGGTTAAGTCTGAATTAAAAAGAGTAGCTTATTTCGCAAGCCTGTCAATGAATTGCCATGCCAATAATGGAGCGTTTGAGATTCTTAATGATCTTGCTCATCATTTCGGCATAGTATGGTCTGAATTACTAGAAAAGATTGAACAATAATAATTTTTTAAAATATGGACGGTAAAGAAATTTTCAAAGAAATCCTTAAATCTCCGCAAATGAAGGAACTTCTTGGAGTTTCTCCAGGTGAAGAGATTCATGAAGATTATGAGAGTTCTTCTCAGCACCCTGAAATTTCAGTAGTGCAAAGTATTATTGATGCGCAAATTCGGCATACGTCTGATGATGCCTTGTTTAAAAACATAAAGAAGATATTTGACTTATAATTATGGCAACAATTATTAATTCTGTTGCGTTTGAGAATTTTTATAACTACTATGGAAGTTACGAACACAACGAGTACAAATTCAAACCAGGTATAAACATTGTCAATGCCGATAATAATATGGGTAAGTCAAAGTTTTACAATGGTTTTATGTGGTTACTCCGTGACCAAGTGTACGATTCAGACATTAAGGCTTTTTGTGATGCGAATGAGTCACTGTTTAAGATGGCTTCCGGCAAAGCAAAGGCTGAAGATTATGAATTCAAGGTTGGATTCAGAGTCATCTTTACTAATAGTGGCACTAAGTATACTATGGAGAAGTATGCCTTGTTCTGTCATAAGAAAGGAGAATTAATTCATGAGGAATCAAGATTGGATATCATGGAGACAGTTAATAATGCTGATACACCTATTCTTGACAAAGGCGAGCAGATGAGCATAATCAACAAAGTATTCATACCTCTTGCTCTACGTAACTATGCATTGTTACAAGGTGAGTCAATGGACAGGCTTGTTGATTTATCGTCAAAAAAAGCTTTAGCTGATACCATCGATACGTTAGCTGGCATTTCCGTTTTGAAAGGCATCTGTGATATTTCCAAAAAGATGGCTCAAAAAGCATATAGTCTGTTTCAAATGGAAGATTCTGAGAATTCCAAGTTTGATTTGGAACGAAAAAGAGACAAAGAAAAACGAAATCAATTTGTCGCTAATATTGAATCCACTCTGACTGCAATTGAAAATGCAAAGGACGAGCTTAATGCAGCAAAAAGGAAGAAGGAAGAGTTAGATGCTTTTATCAGTAATTCAAGCAAAAGAATTGAAATCCGCTCACAATTGGATAATATTCGAATCCAGATAGACAATCAAAAAAAGTCAATCGAGAGGATTGAGACCTCAATTACAAAAAAAATCTTCGATGAAGAGAATCCTTGGCTTCTAATAGGATTGGAGGATGAGCTTGATACTTTTGATACTAGAAGAGAGAAGCATATTGGCGATTTGGCACAAATGAACAATGATGGAGCGTTGGTTATAATGTTACCAGAAGGTTCTCCCGATAGTTCATCTTTGGAACGTATGCTTAAAAATGAAGTATGCGAGGTGTGTGGTCAACCCGCCGCAAAGCACTCTAAGGCATGGGAACATATCAAACTTATTCTGGATCGCCCCAAGAAAGTTAGTACGAACCGAAATGATTTCGGTCATTTTTATGGAACATTGCAAAAATCTGCCAGTTCATATTCACGCAATATTCCACTAATAGAATCAAGGATAGAAGCCTTGAAAGACAAACTTGACGAGGAGAAAGAACATCTTGAAAAATTGGAAGAAAAACGTGAAGAGATTTTCACAGAGTTAAACAATGCTGGCGGAAACGCAGATAATTCTTCATTTAACGATAAAGCTATCATCAAAGACTATGATATCGTTAATACGACCATAGCAACTAAAGAACGAGAAATAAGTGAAAAGCAACGTATGGTTGCAACGTGGAATAATTCATTGGACGTTATTAATCAAAAATTGTCCTCATACAAGAAGGATATGTCAGTCCAAAAGTACGAAGATTTTGCGGATTTGATGAAAAAAATAAATGATGTTATTGTTAAAACTAAGGATGACATTTATGACCGTACAATTACTGCTTTGGCAAAAGAAGCTAATGAAAAGTATATTGCTTTGACTACTGGCAACCAATCTTCCGGCGGTAAATTACTTTTTGAACGCAATCACGATGTGGTAAATGTTTCTATCCGTGATGTACAGAATGGCGAAATTACAGGTTTAGGTACAGGATTCCAAAGAATGAAGCAGCTTGCGATTGTGATGGCCATCATTTCATCAAAGATCGGAGATGAAAAAAAATTCGACTATCCCTTTATCTCAGATGCTCCCTTCTCTGAATTTGGTGAAAACTTTGTCAATAATTTCTTCAAAGTTGCCCCAGGAGTTTTTAGTCAAAGCATTATCATGATTAAAGAACTATATGACCCTACTGCAAAAGATTTGTTAACTCCTTTTGGTAGAAGAATTCTAGAAGAGATGAAGAATGGTAAAATACCTGGAACATTCTATGTCAACGTAATAGAAGATCGAGCAGATACAACAGGGCTCGTAACGTCACACAAATGTTATTTTGAGTAATATATGAATCACCAAGAATTAAGAGAGGCTATCTTTGGAAGAAAGCCTAGATACAGCGAGAAATTTAAGCCTTTGATGGAGCGTATCTCTATAAAAGGAGATTTGACGGGTAAAGGAGATTTTTCCACCTTTGGCGCTTTCTATCAAACCTTTATGTATGCTTATATAATAGGTCTTAGATTAGGCAAGAAAACACCCCTCACTAACGAGGACAAGAAAGTAGAGTTTGCAGATATCTCACATTGGAAACCAACGCCAATCAGAGATTTCATCTTAATGACTCTGCTAAACCGTACAGAGAAGTTTGATAACTTCTCTTGGAACTGGTTGTCATTAGAAAATAGTTCTGAGGAAAATGTATCAAACTTTATTACTATGCTTATTCGAGAAATGGAGGCATATGCAAACACAGGATTGATTTACCTTCAAGACAAGTGGGATAATGAGAAGATGTTATTCAATTCTCCATTTGTATTTGTAGACATTCTTCAGGAGTTACCAAAGAATAATAAGGAATCACTTGCTCAAACAGAGCTATTATCAAATGCTGAATAATATAGTTTTATACAAAAATGCTTTTTTGAATCTACATGTTAAGATAGTAGATGGACGGAAATTTCCGAACAAGGCCATCTTGTTAATTAGCGTGATGGATCTTGTTCGGTGTGGATATATTGTAGATAATAGGATAAGGCTTGATAACACTATCTGCACAGCGTTTGAATATAACTGGAAGGTGTTTGTTGATTCTACGCCACCTACTGTTTGGACTCCATTTTGGCATATGAAGAAGGAACCATTTTGGCATTTTTACCCCATTCATACTTTGGCTGATATTGATAGACTTGTAAAACCAGGAGAGACAGCTTCATTGGGAAGAATGAAAAGGGAAATAAAATATGCCTATTTGGACAATGAGTTATTCAATATAATTCAAGAAACATCTGGGAGAACAGAGTTACTTACTGTTTTGAAAACTGAATTTTTATCTCTAAGATAAAGATTTTGTGACAAAATTAATTTTGAGTAATTTAATCCAATTTAAGATCAATATTACTCTGATTGTCTATGAAACCTTCTAAATCTGCAAGTTTTTTATCTTAAGGGTCTAAAACTTGCAGATTACATATTCCTACTTTACCTTTGGTAGCCTGATTTTTCGGTTCACCTCTTCCCATTTATTAACGTAAGCGTTTAATGCTTCCGCAATTACATCCTTTAAAAGCAAACCTTCAACAAGGGAAATATACTTCACTTTACGAAGTAAATCCGCATCCACAATAAAGGTAGCCCGAACTTCCTGAGGCTTCTTCGCATTTTTGGCGGCTTCACCTTTCTTAGGACGACCCACATTTTCTTTGCGCTTGACTTCTAGTCTGGATTTCATCTGCTCGGGAGTCCCTGTTTCCGCAGATGGAGTTTCCTTTACATGGCTCAATTCGTCGTTCTGAGATTTAGCATCCTGAATTTCCTCCTGAGCGACACACTTCCCCTGTATAGATTGTTGTTGAGTGGCTGATGATGTTTGGGCTTCGCCTATGAAACCATCCATCAATAAGGTTAAATTTTTCTTTGCCATACATTTATTGGTTTATTTGTTGTGTTTCTAATTTACTGATTTGGTTACTATATTACGAATAACCTTTGCGATAAGTCATATAGTAACATAGTTTACCTATTTTCTTCCCGACTGATTATTTCCTCTGTGAGCGTCTTATAGTCAGCAGCACCATTGCTTTTGGGGTCATATTCAAAGAGGGTCTGACCGGATAGCGGCATTTCAGCAATGGCAATATTCTCACGGATTTTCGTCTGAAAAACCTTGTTTCCATAGCGGTTCTTCACCATATTCATAACCTCCTTATTGAGTTTGCGATTATTGAACCGAGTGAAAAACACACCGCCTAATTCCAGCTTGGGATTTACCCTTCGCCTAACTTCACTGACAATATCATCCAGCATGGTCAGTCCTTTCAAAGGAAGAGCTTCAGCGGTCAATGGTATATACAGTTTATCCGCTGCAACAAGCGCATTGGTCGTTACGATACCAAGAGAAGGAGAACAGTCCATAAGGATGTAGTCGTACTTCTCCTTTTGTCCATCCAAATGGGATTTGAGGATGCCCTCCCTCGCCATCATGGTAGCCATGTCTATCTCGGCTCTTGCCAAATCCAGCGAAGCCGGAACCAAATCCAGATTTCTCCGGATGGGAACAATGGGAAGCGGCTTGTCCTTTACCAACGCATCATAGATGCTTGTCTCCGGGTCTTCATTCTGCGTCAGCGTGAATGTTAGGTTTTGCTGCGCATCAAGGTCAACCAACAATACGCGTTTTCCTTGCAGGGCAAGTGCCGCTCCAATACAGGCAGTAGAGGACGTTTTTCCTACTCCACCTTTCTGATTGCCGATGGCGATTGTTATACATTTTCTTTTCATATAAAATTGGGTTATTAGTTTACTATTTGAAATGTTTACTTGCGGACAAATATACTCCTTTACTTGTTGAATAAGCGATTTGTTTACCTATTCATTTTCAAAGAAAAGCGATTTTATCTCATTGTTAATCAATCATTAAACAAACATCAAACAACTATTAAACAAATATCAAGACAAATCTTCTGCCTTTGCGAGTTGCATTGGATATTCTCATATTCAGCACCTCTTTTTGCAAATATTTAAAGCAAAATAAATATGTCTCAAAATTTCATATCTAAACAAGTTGTTTTATAAACTCCGACCCACGCCTCACGGCGGAAGTCGGAGTAGGAACATATATAGAAGTTTACGCTGTCTGTTTCGCTGCCAAGATGCGGTGTGCATTGGCATTGACCAAACGAATAATCCGTTCATGGTGTTCTGTATTCTTATTGCATACCCCACGGCTTTGTATCACCTTGCCCTCCGTCAGTGAGAACTCAATCGTTTCGATGCGGTTGCCCTCCTTGTCATGAGCCGATAGTATCAGGCTTTCCTTTTTGGCATAGTATTCGCATTGAAATACGCAGTGGTGCATGGCATTCCCTTCGGCTTGGAAAGCCTCCAACGTATCAAGCACCGAGATTTCAAGGTCGTTATCGGTAATGGTAATACCGAAGTAACAGGACTTCTCCTTGTAGAATTTCGCTTCCTGCCGTTTGGCTCGTTGCATCTGCTCTTTATTTCTGCGCTTCTCATCCTCTCGCATTTTCTTGTGCAGCCAATAATCGTGCTCGGCTTTGAGGTTCTGCGGGCAGATATACTTGGTGTTGCGTATGTCCTTTCCGCATTGCTCCAACAAACGGATAGTGTCGCACCATATCCCATAGTCAGACGGATGATAGTGGTTTCGGGCTGCTATCTTGTAAGATTGCCAACATTTGTCCAAATCCGACAAGTGATGCACAAAGTACCCCACGGCTTGCAAATCTCTTGATTTCATCATGGTTTCTATCCGGCTGTCCGTCAGCAGTGCGTTCATCAGCCTTGTCGGATGACAATCGGGCAGTTTGCCTTTCATGCCGTTGCGTTTCAGTTCGGGAAGAACACGATAATGAGGATAGGCATAAGTATCGGAAATGACCCAATACACATCATATAGCCGTTTCAAGTCTATTTGTGAACTCCAATTAAAACTATCCATATAATGCCCCAATGTTCTTGCCCTTGCCGTTACAGCCAACTTGCCCTCGGAATTGAGCCACATACGGCACACCTCCCAATAATTCATTCTCATGGCTTCCCCCTTTCTATAAGCGATTTTCAATAGAAATACACGCTGCACCTGCAAGCCGTCCACCACTTCAAGGGAAGAGAAATAGGTCGTATCCGTCATCTTGCGTTTCAAGGTGTCATTCACCTGCAAGCGGCTTCCGCAATGAGGACAACGGACAGACTTGCCTTTTCCCTTATAGTCAAACTTCATTCCACAATCGCCACAGGTACATTTATGCCCCGATGTGCGGAACGCTATATGTGGTACTACCTTCTTTACTGCCCATACTATTACTTTGGAGCTAATGGCGGTCAGCCTCTCGTTGGAGGCTGCCACCGCTTTTTCAAACTTCGTTCTCGGTTTCATGGCTTAGAAATCAAAAAGTGATAATTCGGGTTGCTTGTTCTCTTTCGGTTTGACCGCTTTCGGCTTGGAGTTCCGTGCCTGCAACTTGCGCAGTTCCTCGTCCTGATAGCGTTTGAGGGCGATGGCTTTCTGCTCCGCCTTTTCCTCGTCTGTCAACTCTATGTGGTGGTTGACCACAACCGAACCATTCAACGGTTTGCCAATCTCTAAGGTTGGCTCGTCTATGACGTGAACCGCCATGGAAAAGATTTCCTCGTCGGCAAAGCCACAACAGCCGGATTTCTGTACCTCGTTGAAGATGTATGTTGCCACATCGTCAATGGTGCGAGTGGTGGTTTCGTACTTGGCACGGAAGAGTTTATCCTCCGCAGCCCGGTTATCAAGATAGTTCTTGATAGTTTGCTTGAATTGTTCTGTTCCTTTCATATGTTCCTCTCTTTAAGCGTAAATAAATTGTTTTTATTTTCCCTTTTGTTTGAAGCCTTGCAGTTTCTCGCTTCCGGGAGATTTTTACGATACCTTTCCACGGAGGGCATGAGGGACAGGAGGCAAACGTGGCAAGCGGAAAGCGGTTGGAATACCCAATTTGGCACAAATTGCGGAAGGCTGCCGGACGCTTTCCGTGCAGACAAGCAGAGTGGCGTTTGCCGTTGTACCGCCCTCCGTACCTTTGTATCGGAAAATCCGCCGGGGACGTGATGATGCCCGGATAGACAGAGAGAATCCCCATGCTTGCGCACAGGGATTCCCAAAAGAAACAGTAGCAATGAAAAAAATCCCGGCAACTGGACGAAACGCAGCTGTCGGGACGGTAAGAATAGATTTGGAACAAACCTATCAAGCAATGCTATATCAGCGGAATCTCAAAAGACTTCACCACACAACGGGCATCCTTGTCCAGGATGAACCAGTATTCAGAACGGTAAGGCTTGCCTCCGGTCGTTTCAGCCTCGAACTCAATCTTGACTTTCCAACCGTTGAAGGGCTTCTTAGCCTTGTCTTCAGGAACACCGAATGTTACAAGGGAACGGGGAACCGACATGGTGGTCATCTGACGCTCCATCAGTTCCACCATATCCTTGTCTTCCGGGTCGAAGTCCTCCAGTCCGTTCGTCTCCTTCATGACCTTCTCGTTAATTTTCATCATCAGCACGGAGAGCGACATCTTTTCATCCATGCTCACATATTCCCTGCCGAATACCGAATCCGGTTGGCTGATGCCCTTTACCCTGACCGATTCCGCATTGTCCACCGAAGCCTTCAGTGCCAGTTCCGCTACCTTGACGGCACGCTTCTCCGGCTGGTCTGAACAACTCACGAAATAAAACACGCCGCTCCAAAACAAGACGATGGAGACAAGTATCACAATTATCCTCATTCCCAGTCTCATATCTTTACGATTTGGAGTTTGTCGGGAGAGACACCGAGCCGCTTGCGGTAGATCGAGCCGTCATCACGGTACATTTCCAACTCGCCGGAAGTGATGTACTTCTCGCAAAGTTCCTTGGCTTCCGCCAGTGTCAGCTGGTGCCCACCGATGTTGCGCCAGATGGCAAAGGAACAAGGCGCAGCCTGATTGCTGTAGTTGGAGCAGTTGAACGCCCGGCTTCCCACACGGATGTCCCCACCGCAATGCGGACACTTGCCAATGACCGCTTGCATCAGGATATTGCCGTCATCCGCCAGTTCCAACACTGTAGGGAAAGTCTTGCCCTCTTTGGTGGCAAAGCCATCTAAAAGGATGCAACGCTTTTCCAACAACTCGGCAATCTCCTCGTCATTCATCTTGCGGTTGCCGATAATGCCGTTGATGTTCAACACGCAGGAAGGCTGTTCCCCCAAGTTGTGCTCACAGCGATACCCCTTGCAGGTCTTCACCACGTTGCCGCCACAAAAGGGGCAGCGACCTATGATTTTCTTTTCTGTTTCCATATTACTTTATTACTATGTGATTATACAATTATGTGACTGGATGAGAATGTTACAAGTGGGAAAGTTTACCATTTCAGCAAGTAGCCCTGTTTCCATTCCGCCACGATTCCCCCGATGATGTTCTTGCCGGACATCACGTTTGCCCACCCCTCTGGGTCAAGGGAAAACCAGAGGTCGTTCCAGGACAACGTGCGTACCTGCCATGCCAGCAGGAAGAGGTCGGTGTTGATGGTCTCCAAACGGGTTACCACCTCATTGGCGATGTAGTAACGCTCCGAAGAGTTCAACAGGTTCACCTTGTGCTTCTCGTTCTTTCCGTCAGCGCCGACTACGTCATAGCTGCCCGAAGTTACCAGCTGCTTCATGAACGGATAGAGAGCCGCCATCTGCGTGGCGGCATCCGTCAGCTCGTCCGAAACGATGGCAGCAATGGCAGTCCCTTTGAGGTTGCCGCCGATGGATTTCCGGAGCAGGTTGCAGTTCTGAGGGATTTCCTTCGCTACCAATTCCCCTGCCCGTTTGATTTGATACAGGTTCTGCATCGCACCTTGGGCATTGGAAAGGTACTCCAGCATTTTATTCTCCACACTGTGTACACGGTCAAGAGCCACAGTTACCGCCGCTTCTGCAGCAATGATCTGCTCCTGCGTCTTCTTACGCTTCTTGTGGATGCTTTTCAGCTCTGCGGTTTGGGCAAGGACAGCCGCCGTCAGGGTCGGGTCTGTCTGTTGGGCAAAGACCGGGTTGCCGGACAATAAGCATCCGATAAAAACCAGTACCACCCATTTCCTTTGAATTGTTCTTGATTTCATCATTCCTTAAATTTTGAGACCTGCGTTTCTGCGCCCGGTCAGATTCTGTTCACGGTCTTGCTTGTTGGGAGAGACCATCGGTTCCATCGGCTTGTTCATCAGGCAGTCGTTCCAGTCCTTGAACGCCTTGGGAGGCAGCCATTGTCCCATCCTATACCGGATGCCTAAGTGCTCGCTGACCTGTGCTGGCAAAGATCGTTCCGGGTTCAAGTCAAAGGATTTGCCCTTGGCTTCCACCTGAAGACCGTTCTCCGTTTTGCTTATCTTCATCGGAATCCCTTCCAATAAAGCCATCATGCGCAATCCGTAGATGCGACCTGCCAGGTCGTTGTCAAAGCAATCGAATGCGCGGGCGTTCGGGAAACGTGCCATGACACCGGTTATCTGCCTGTCCGAGAATGTGCCTCCAAGGGAAACCAAGGCGGCATCCCGGTTCAGCCGGAGTTTGTTCATCTGGTAGAAAGCCATTGCGTCGAGAGCCGACTCGCAGAAAAACACGTTTCTGACCGCCTCACGATTGCCGCCCGACAAGTCAGCCACCCATGCAGAAGCGGAAGAGTCGGTGCCTGCCGCCTTGGATTTGTAGCTGCCGTGTCCCCGTATCTCATAGCCTTTCACCTTGTCGCCATGCTTGTCCGTATAGGGAAAGCCGATATTGTAGCCGTCAAACTTCCCGTTTCTCCGGTCGCGTATCAGGACAAGGAAGGGAGCCAGTTCCCTGACCGTCTCATCCGAGATGCCGCGCAGGGAGAAGAGTCCCGGTACCTTGTCCTTCACTATCGGTTTGACCTCGTACCTCGATTCGTCAAAGACCGCGTCCGGCTTGACGGACTTCATGTATTCAAGGTCTTCCCGGTATTCAGGCTCAGGCATATTGGCAAAGCGCGCCATGACCTTGGCGATCTTCTGCCAATCGTCCTTGCCCGATACCAAAAAGGAACCGAGGTTTTCCCGGATTAACGTGACCACATCGCCCTTGGAGCCGTTCCTGCGGAAAAAGGTCTGTGCCGCCTTGTCATGCGGATGGCTGACGACAATCGTATCACGCCTGTTGCCGTCCTCGCCAAGCACCAGCTCGATATAGCGTCCGACACCGGCTTTCCGGTCCAGCCGGTAGCCCAATGCGTATGCGACATCATCCACTCCCACACGCGATTTCAGTTCCTTGAAGTTTACCTTATAATCCGTCATAAGCAATCCGATTTGTTCTGATACTTGTTCTACTTATAATCCCAATCCTACACTTGTCTTTTGCGTCCGCCGCATGACCGCCAGTTCCGGCTCGTAGGTCTTATGCGCCGTCATGGTCAGGAAAGCCGTCTTGTCCTTCAGGTCCGTAAGTTGGAAGTAGGTCTTGGCGGTATCTTTCGAGACCTTCTTCAATCCCAGTTCCACCCCGTCGTAAGAGGCGCGGATGGCATAGTCGCCGGAGCGGGTCTTCACGATGGCGGCATTCTTGAACGGGACTTCCTCTCCGGCGTCCAGCGGAGTGAAAGAGTCGTTCTTGGCAAGGTACGGCTGTTCGCCGAGAGCCAAACGCTGTTTGTCCACATGGTCGAGAATCAGGTCCGAAACCTTGTTCACGTCCGCCATGACGGAGACAATGAATTTCGGTTCCTTCCGGAGTGCTCCAATCCAGGAGTCCAAATAAGCGGCTGAGTTGTCCGTTACCTTGGAGTCAAAGCCCATCGAATGGCTGATCATGGCAGCCGTGAGTTCAGCTACCAGTTCCTCCTTCGCGTATTTCGGGTCTCCGAAGCGACCGCCCTTCTCACGGTTCAGCCGTTCCGGGGTCATGGTCGAGTGTGTCATCTCGTGCAGCAGGGTGGAATAATACTCCATGCCGCCGCGATAGATTTCCTCCGGCGTGTTCCCGATGTTGAACTGCGCCTTCATGGGAACGACAATCCGGTCCTTCAGCGGAGAATAGAAAGCCCCGTCCTCACGCTTGTCCGCCTGTATCGGGCAGAGCCAGCCCTGCACCTGTACCATGCGGTCGATGGCGGCATGGGCATACATTCCTTCGGTGTCGCGAAGCTCCGGCACCTTGAACTTCTCCACCAGCTTCTGCATCCGCTCGGGCTGCACTTCCGCCAGGTTGGTCTGCGCCACGTTATAGACCGGGAACGACTTGACAAACGGAATGACCTCCAAGTCCTTCTTCTCCTCCTTGCTCATGGCACGGTACTCGTCCGAACTAATCTTCTGCCCGTATTTGTCCTTGACTATCATGTCCCAATAAGCCACCGGAAAGGCTTTCTCGCCTTTGAGGACGTGTGCCTTCAAATTGTGCCCTGCTTGAAGGTCAGATAAACAGGAAGGTCGTAACCCTTGTCAACGGTATGCAGCTGGAGGAAGAAGGAGTTGGAGCCGGAATAATTGCGTCCGCCCACATTCTGCGGCAGTCCCGCAAAGCCCGACGCTCCGCCAATCCAGCCCTTCTTCCAGTCGGAAGCCTTCATCCGCTCCATGCGCTCAATCATCATTTCGGCGAACTTGTCCAAAGCCGCCTGTCCTGCATTGCCGGAATTAGTCCCAAATGCCATAATCCTCGTCATCCATTACCTGACGGTCCATCTGCTCGATGTCCGTCTGTTCGATATAAAACTCTGCGGATTCGTCTGATGGGTCTGTGCCGTGCGACCGGCACCAGTCCAGATAATCCTGTGCGTTCTCACCCTCCGTCACAAAGCGGAGGTAGCCTATTTTTCCTTCCTGAAGGAGTTCCACCAACTCCTCATGTTTCATTGTTGCTGACATATCAGTTGTTATTAGTTATTAGATTGATACTTTACATTTTCAGGGAAGCGGTCTTGTCCAACTTGGCGGTTTGCGCGGAGAGCAAGCCCGTGATTTCCGTGTTCAGGTACTTGGCGGCTATCTGTTCCCGGGTAGCCGTCTTGGTCTTGAAAAGAGAATAGCAGTCATCGAAGGAGATTTCATGCCGGGAGGTCTTTCCCTTGTCGCCTATGTCCACCGACACCTTCCACTTGTTGTCGGAACGGTCTTTCGCCACGCGGACACCCTTGGAATCGACACCTTCCGGCAGTTGGTATTTCTCGTAGGCGGATTTCAGGTGCAGCCGTTCACCGAAGTTCCTTTCCACCAGTTTTTCCGGTGTCATGACCCGGTCGAAGTAAGCGTTCAAGTCCTGACGGGAAGCCACGGCGGACATCTTGGTGTCGCCGACCTGAGCGTAAAACTTGTACTTCCCGTAATCGGGTCGTTGTTCGTCCTTCTCCTTGTACACATTGAACTTCTCCACGGTGATGCGTCCTTCCGGTCCGGCTATGGACTGGGGCATCCGGAACGACTCTTCCGGCACCTTGGGCAGGAGCTTGGTAGGATAGTAGCGTTCCATCAGCTGGGGCACCGTCATTTCCTTCTTCTGGAAGGCGGCAAGGTCGGCTGCATCCATCCGCTGGGGTTTCAGCTGCTTGCCGTCCATTTTGGCGGTAAAGTACCACTCTTCCGAGTTTGCCTTGCTCTGGTACGCATGACCGTGGGTAACTTTTTCGCCGTTTGCCGTCACCATTTGCGGCTCTCTCGGCTTTCGTTCCTGCTTGGACTCGGCTTTCTGTTCACTCTTGTCCTCCGTCTTCACTTTGGCTTTCTTCTCCTTGGCAGGTTTCTCCCCGGCAGTGTTCTTCACTGTCTTGGAAGGCTCTTCCTGCAAGCCCTGTTCCTTTTTCTTCTTGGTCATATCTGCTTGATTTGAAATGAGGGATTCGTTAGCTTTCGACTTGTGTCCCGTTTCCTGTCCGGCTTTCTGCTGCCTGGGAGTTTCCAGCGCATCGCAGATGGCAACCCTCGCTCCGGCACGGATCAGTTTGGGCAGGTTGCGGTCAAGTTCGGTGAAAGGAAAGGAGGTCATTTTCAAGGATGCCTTTTCTCCCGGAATAATTCGGTTGGTGATTTCCGTCGCAAGTATGGCGGCAGCCTTGACCGCATCCTCCCTGTAAATCTCATAAAAGTCATTGCGCCTGAAAAGAAGCAACGCATCGGGATGTTTCTTTTTCAGGTCATCGAACTGTTTGAGAAAAGCGTCCGGCTTTTCTGTATTCTTCTGTCGGTTCATAGGAAAGCGGATTAGAGGGTGAGACCTTTGGACTCCTTACGGGTGGGAGCCAGCCGGATGGCACGCTCATGGGATTGCCTGTCCACGACCTGCTGGTATTCCCAACGGTTCTTGTCAGTCATTACAAGACCGAGGTATTCGGGATGCTGGTCATCATAACGCAGCTTCTGCTGCCTTTCCCATTCCTTCAGGTCGCCCTGTATCACCTTGAACCCTTGCGGTTCTTTGAGGTCAACGCCTACGGCAACCTTCTCGCCGCCTACGTTCAGTTCAACGGGCTTTCCCTCTCGTACCTGCTGCTTCTGCTGTGTGCCCAGCTCGATGTCGTTGACCTTCTCCATGTCTTTCAGTTTCTGCTCCAGCCGGACATCCGTTACCTTGCGGTGGATGACCGATTTCGTTTCCGGGTCGAGTTGCAGGTACTGCTGCGTCTTCTCGCCATTGACCTCCACGGCTTTTTGAAGCACCTCGCCTTTGCCTAACCGTTCCGCTTCCTGTTCCGTCAGGCGAAGCACCTTGTTCCGTTCCGTTTCAAGTGCCGCCCGGACCGGATAAGCGATAAGGGCGGGATTGCCGTCCTTGTCGGCTGTCATCTGCAATTTGAGCGGTAACGTGATTAAGTTACCGTTTCGGGCACTTATCGACACCTGCATCAGCGGTGTTACCTCACCGGAAACCAGCTTCTCCTTGACCTCTTTGGGCAGGCTGTCCGCCTTTTCCCGGTCGATGCCCAACAGTGCCAGCTTCTCGTAAGGAGGCAGCTCGGACTGATTTTTGTTGTGTAATTCCATATTCCATTGTTTTACTGTTAATTTTGCGGTCGCTACCGTTTGATTGTCGCAAAATTATTGGCAGTAATCCTTTGAAACAGAAATGCGCAACACTATTCTGACAGTAGTCATCACGATGCTTCTGCCTGTTACGGCATCCGCCCAGTTCTATACGATAACCAGGGAGGCGGAAATCAATCCGGCATCGGTAAGGAAAACGGCGGTTGATGCGGTATATAAGCAGGAAACAGCAGTCGGAACAATGAAAACAGCAGGAAATGATACCGTTCTCATTGCTCCGGCAATTCAAAACGACAGTCGTCCATCCGACCGGAAAGGTAACAAAAGGATGTCCCCAATAACAACAGGGAAAAAGTTAAATGCCGGTCTTCCCGAACTGACCATCCCCAACCTTTACAAGGAAATCAAACGCAATGGCATCCTTTATCCTAAAATCGTGCTGGCTCAGGCTATCTTGGAAACGGGATGGTTCAGTTCTCCGTTATGCCGTAACAGACACAATCTCTTCGGACTGACGAACCCCCAAACAAAGACTTACTATGAATTCGACCATTGGACGGAATCAGTTAGGGCTTATTATACTAAAGTGCAGTATAAATACACGGGTGGAAATTATTTGTTGTGGCTCAGAGATATAGGGTATGCAGAGGATAAGAGCTATATACAAGCTGTCATTAGAGTCCTGAAACTGTTATGAAGCAGTTATAATCAAAATTACACATTTTATAGTCATTAATTTCAAAGCATTAATTATCTTTGTATTATGACAAAGAAATTCTTCAATCCTTATATTGGTATACATTATCAAGACGGTCTGATTAATGATAAGAAAGTCTTGGTTTTGGGCGCAAGCCATTATTGTACGTATAACTACAATTCTGACAAATTCAAATGTCCGGTTTGGGAACAATGCACATCCTATAATTCTAAAGATAGTTCAAAATTTGATCTGTGTTGCCCTTATTATAAATCCATAGGATGGTATGAACAATATGACAATGTTAAATTATGTAACAGTCCCCGTATAGAACTAGAAAATTATCTTTCAGATGGTGGATATGACAGTTATGAGAACTTTACACAGTGTCTCCTCAGTCTATTGAAATTACCGAATAAACAATATATGTGGGAAAGATTAGCCTTTGTTAATTACATTCAATATTTCCTGCCGACATTGACAACGCCGAATTTAACTTATGATGACATCGGATGTTTTGAAGCACTAATGGAATATATTAATCAATTGAAACCAGACATTATCATTGTTTGGGGTACACAAACAACAAATCATTTCAAACATAAATATATCAGCAGATTAGTTGAAAAATTGGAAGTAAGAAAGGATAATTACTTTTGGGATTTTGAAAATGATGGACATAGATGCTTAATAGTCAATCCATATCATCCCTGCGATACTCCACCTTGGTATTATTGGAGTAAGAATATTGATGGATTCCAATCTGCCCTAGTGAAAGCCCTTGGAATTTAACAGTAAAATAATTAAATATAAACATATCAAATGAAATGGATAAAAGGTGTAGAAGCTATACTTAACAACTACGCTTTTAATTTTTCCTCGTGTACCGTCATATAGGAATATGAAAACGGAGGCTAGAAATACTCCATTTATCCCATAGTGCATCATTAATGAAAAAGCAAAAAGTAATTGCAGCATTCTGTTCAAAGGGGGAAAAGCCCTATTTAATCCAAACAAGTAGAAAACAACAATAACAAGAATCCCTCGCCACTCATAATCAACTCCTGACCAAGTGGCAATCAATGCTATAAAAAGGATGACACAGCAACACAATGTGCCATCCTTTTTCAATTTCTCAAAAGCAGCCAAAGCCACTACACCCAAAGCCAATGTGAACATCACGTTATGCGTTCCATCTGCACCATTCAACAGATACCAAGGAATTTCACTGATTACAGCAAAGAACTGAAGTTGTAAAAAATATCTCATCCGGTTTCGAGTATATCGGAAACCCTCTGCAATTAGGAAAGCAAACACCGGAAAAGCGATGCGTCCGAAACAGCGCATGACTTCGTAAAGGAGCGTGTCGTTCTCCATCGAGTAGTAGACACAATGGTCAACGACCATCGAAATGATGGCGATAACCTTCAAGGCACTACCACTTAAATGGGGTAAACTGATAGCCTTTTTATATCGTGAATATATGGATGCCATTAACAATAAGGTTTAACTCATACCCAACAGTTCCTTGACCATATCCTCAATCTCCTGATTGACCCGTTTGAAGTTACGGTTCAGCATGATTTCCTTCTCCCGGTCATTCTTGAACTCATAGATTTTGGGAAGTGGCACATAATGTTCTTCCTCTTCCTTTATCTTCTTCATGTCGAAGTGTGTCTTGCAGAAATACTTCGTGGTCTTGAACTCCTCCGACTGCTCGATGTCAAAACGGTTCAGCATCCTGTCATCGGTAGCCGTGAAGTCACGAGCCGCCTGACCAGCCAGCCAACCAGTCGCCATATCCGCAATCTTCGCCGCTGGAACAAGGTAGTCCATCTTTTCGGATATAGTGGTTGAAACCTTCTGGTCATTGATGGAGATAGACCGGGAAGTCTGTTTTGCCTTGCCGAACACATCATTCTGTGCCCACTCCAAGGTTTCCTTGTTACGAGCCGCACCCATGAAGATATTGCCGCAGGTTGTGATAATCTTCTGCATACCCACCTTGCCATAATCCGCCTCTAACTGGGGCAGTTCCTGAAAACCGAGCGTTACCGCCACCTTGTTGGAGCGAGCCGTACCAATCAGACGGTCTATCTTGTGGAAGTACAAGGTCGGCAGCTCATCTACAATGATGCTCACCGGAATGTTACCCTTGGAGTTGACACGGGTAATCAGACGGTTCAGCACCAAAGCGTTCAGCGAGCCGATAACCTGTTCCTTCTCCGGGTCATTGGCAATCACCAAATAACTCGGATTTTCCCTGTCGGAAATCTTCAAGTCGAAATCATCTCCCGTAAACACCCAATAAGCTTCAGGAGATACCAAACGTGCCGCATTGACACGCAGCGTACCCACCATACCTTCCAACTGGTCATTCGCCTTGTTCTCGTAGGCACTCTTGAAAGGAGCCATCAGGGAAGCAATCTTGTCATCCTGCATCAGGATATTGAACACCTGGTCATAAGGTCTCCCCAGGAAAGAGAGCACGTGCGGCATATCCGAATACTCACCCGTAACGGTGTCCGGCTCCACCTCGTTACCCTCCTCGTCCTCATACCAGCAGCGGTCAATGACTATCCGTTTTCCTGTCCGGTCTTTGTAGGAATAGCCATTCAGCTCCACAAACATCCTGTCCTCATCGGTAGAAACATCATTTCCATTTTCATCCACGAAGTCCAAGACCACATTCCCTTCCTCGTCAATGGCATTGAAGTCATCCCAGTTCCGTATCACCAGTTCCAACTTCTTTCCCTCCTGTGAAATGAACCGTTTCAGTTTCTTGCCGTTTCTGAACCCGACCGGGTGGAAGTTCACGAAGAAATAGATGATAGCCGCTAGGAAGTTCTCCGCAGAGTTGGTGAAGAACGCTTCCGAGCCGCCTTTCTTCTCGCTGCCGCCCTTGTTCAGGGAGGCAAGGAGTGTGGCTGCCGTTTCGGAGGCAGCCGCCAAGTCAGGAATGTACTTCCGTTGAATTGGATTGATGCGGTTGGAATACTCCACATCAGTAAAGTTCACGATACGGAACCCACAATTTTCAGGCAGTTTGTTCGATTTCCGATTCTTGCAATACTGGTAGAACAAGGTCTTCGCCAATGTCGGAAACTTAAAGTCATATACCATCATAGTAAACCCTTTGGCGGAATGCTGCCGGATAAACGGGTCGATGATACCGAAAGACTTACCCGAACCCGGCGTACCCAACACAATCGTGCCACGGAACGGATTGATGATATTGATCCATCCCTTGTGCATCTTCTGCTTCCAGTAGTATATCATCGGTATGTTCACCGAATAGTCATTGTTCACTAAAGTTTCCGATTGTTGGAAAGACTCATTCTCAAAGTTGAAGCGGTCATCGCCCACCTTGTAGTTGTAATACTTGGCAATACCGTCCAGTCCCTGATGCACCAGCATTGTACCCACGACAGAACAGACCGCATAGAGAATACGATTGGCAGGAAAGCCCATCCAACTGACACCGATATTCATCCCATGGAAGACAAAGCAAAGCCCGACCAGCGTCAAGCCCGCCAGCACCGGATAGATGACCATCGTCTTCACGTTGAACTTCAAAGCCTTCTTCGCTTTCGTGCCGATGCAGACCACGCAGATACAGACCAGTTCCGTCACCTTGCAGCCCGCTACCGAATTGAAGACCTTAAATCGTCCCAACAAGTCAAGGATAAACTGCGTGATGCGGTTGTCCGCCGTTATCGGCAGATTCATGACAATCTCAATGATGAGAAAGATGTAGATGCAGCTTCGGAAGTAATTGTACATCTGCTGCTGTTCCTTGGTCTCTTCAAATGCCATACGCTTGAAATATAATCGTTAGAAAGGTATCTTCACTCCGAACAGCAAGCCGTTGCGGAACGTATCACCATGAATGAAGTTCACGTTGTTCTTCTGGATAATAGCAAATTCGCAACCGTTGCGGAATACATAAACGTATTCAAAGCCGCCTTCCAGTCCGAGGAAGAATTTCTTTTCCACCGCCCCGAACTGCGGGCCGAAGCGGAAACGGAGCATCCCGTTCTTGTAACGAGCCAGACGGTGCTTGTAAACAATGCCGCCGTCCCAATAGTAACCCTTCCAGAAATCAGGCTTCCGCCAGTGGTTGCCCACCTCGCCAAAGAGTTCGACCGCATGACCGTATGACAAGGGACGTTCATAGCCGACAGTGGCATTCAACGTGGAGGGGAACAGGAAACCTGCGTTGACAGTCAGTTTGCTGTCCTGTGCGAACGCTCCAGCCGAAACGACCGCACACAAGAGAATCAATAAGAACTTCTTCATGGCTTTACAGTATAAGAGATATGATAATAGGGATAGTAAGCGGCATCCTTCAAGATGTCGGAGTCAAATCCGTCCGCATGAAGAATGTCCTCATATTCGATGGTCAGGACAATCACCCGTCCGCTGATTTGGTTCTCCGAGATTTCCAGACGCAACACCTTCTCGTCCGGGAAAGTCAGCTTGGGCAGCACCAGCACGTTTCGATAGTTCTTCTTGAATTTCCTGGATGAATTGAGCGTAAAGACGGGAGACAGCTCAATCGTCTGCGAGTTGGTCGCTTTCGTCTCTTTCTTGTCCGTCAGCTTCACCCGGATTTCCTCGATGTCGTAAGGTATCTTCGTCTTGTTCTGCAGGGAATAGTCAATGAAGAAATAATCCCCGACAGCATAGATATTGTTGATCACCGCCTTCATGCCGTGTGCCTTCGTAACAATCTGGTTATACTTCCGGTCGCTGCTATAGACCGCCCACGCATACCGTGCCATTTCCGCCATCGGCATGGAAACTTCCGGATTGATGTAGGACCGCGTATGGTTGTACGGCACTTCAAAGATGGATGCCGCCATGCCGGGGGACTGCGTATAGAGAATGTCGTACTGGGCGATATGACGCTCTCCAATCAATGTGATTGTGCCCAACAACTCATTGTCCTTGTAACTGCCAACCGCCTGTAAAGAATCACTTTCGAGATACGGCTTGATACGGACAATGTTATCGGTACACTGGTTGCCTACAATCTTGGTGGTGGAAATGTCCACCAGCTTGATGTTTTCCGGCATGACGATGTGGGTCGTAACCTCGCTGTTCACATAGATTTTCTCGTTGGCGGAGACTTGCGCTACAACACCGAGAATACCGAAAAGGAGTATAAATAATTTCGTTTTCATATTGGGTAATATTTATGATTTGATAATTTGTTTACTTTATGACAAGTAACCTATATGACTATCTTACTTGTCATCTTGCTTACTCTGTGATTAGTAATAAAGTTTACCTATTTCCGTTTTACCGGGCATCATCCGAGTTTATCAGATAGACAATCGTATTGTACTTGATTTTCGCCTTGTTCTTGCGGATGCCGGACGATATAGCCGAGGTAGCGGAGTTGTACATGTTCTGCAAGGCTTGCAGGGCGATAGCCTCTCCTGAAATCCCCGAACCATAGCCGTCTTCCGACTCAAAGCTGATATTCTGCTGCACCGTGTTGGCTCCGGCATCCTTCACGAAGTCGCGGAACGAGGATTCCGGCACATAGAAGCCCTCCATGCCGTCATTGTCGAAGACGGACAGCTTGACCTTGATAAACTTGTCGCCCACCAGGATACTGGTGATATTGGCACGGACACGCTGCTGCCCGAAGCCGGTTACCGTCCCATAGAGATATGTTCCCTTTTTAAGCCTGGTATCATCCACCGTGACGTCATCCAACAGTTTGAAACGAAGGCGCGTGCCTTCCTTCGCCTTGGTTGTCTGGTCAATCATGGCACGGATCAGCTTGGCTTCCACCGCATCGTCCGAAGCCGCGACCGTATGGAACTTGCCTGCGTTCGTATCGGATGACTTGATGACCAGATTGGGACGGTTACGTTCCGCTTCCTCTCTCCGGGCTTGGGCAATGGAGTCCGCCCGTTGTCTTTTGGCTGCCTCTTCCGCTTCGGTATTTCCGTAGCCCAGTCCGCTCTCGATGGCTTTTTGTCTTTCATAGCTGCGCCGCTGTATCTCTTCGAGGTCACGGGCGAACTCCTCCGTCGTGTTTCCTGAAGTGTTCCCATACGCCTGTGAATTGATGTGCCTTCTGGACTCAGCCAGGGAACGCTCCAGTTCTTCCAGTTCCTGCTGCTGACGGATCCGTTCCGCTTCGGCAGCATCCAGACTGTTCAGTTCCTCCTCGCTGTAGCCATGCTCCAGCTTTTCCTCGTCCTTGTCCTCTTCACCGATGCCGCCAACGGCAGTAAAGGCATCCTCGTCCCCGAACCGCCGTGCCATCTCATACATCTTGTCTCCGGCTTCCTCGGCATTGGCTTCGGGAAGCTCCATGTTGATGCGGTCGGTAGCCACCACGTTCTCCGTCGTTCCGCTACCCCCGAAAGTCTGCATCACAAAGTATATCAGGGCGCACAACGGGACGAAGATGACCAGCGGAAAGATATACTTGGGCTGTTTGAAATTGATTTTAATCATGGGTTATCATTGTTTTTAAGGGATTTGACAATATGCTCCAGTTGCCCGTAGCTTTGGATAATGCGCATCGAATCCGCATGGGACTTGTGCGGAATGGCAATCATGGAATCCAGTTCTTCCCGGACAGCCTGCCCTTGGGAAGTCAGTTCCAACAGTTTCTGCCGATGCACGTTCTTGTTGGCTTGAATGGCATGAAAGCCTGTGAAGAGCGGTTCCATGCTGGCAATGGCATTCATGTCGGCTGTTTGTGGACTGACTGTCCGCACATGCTCCAAAGCGACAGTGCCGACCAACAGCAACAACAGCGAGCCCGTCACACAGGCAAAGGTTCGTTTGGGATGTCTTTTCGCCCATAGATTCGCCCACCTGACTCTTGCGGTCAGGCGATACCTTGCACCAACCGCACCTAATTTCGGCTGTAGCCAAGACCGGATCAGCTGATGCGTCTGTAAACGGTGTTTCCTGATTGATTTCATTTCATTTTTGTTTGAGTTTTACATTAGCCAAATCCTTGTTCTCCAAGGTTCTCCAGTTCGTTATCATCAGCCCGTGGGGATTGTTCCGTGTCCTCGGCACGGATTCGATGTACCCTGTCGTTACCATCGAGCGTTTCAAGTCCCGTGTGCGGCGCTTGATAAGATGCGTTCCGTAATAGGTAAACTTCCGCTCGTACTCGTCAAACTGGATGGAATCGCACATGATGGTGCAGACAGCCGAGGAAGAGATAATGTCCGAGTAGAAGCCGTTCTCGTCCATCGCCTGCTTCTGCTTCAATGCTGTTCCGTCCGCCATGTACATCGCCTTGCCGACTGTCCACTTGATATAGTCGTTGTCAGGCGGCAGGTTGAAAAAATACTGGTGGAAAAGTTGGATGTGCGCCTTCGCCTCCATGGTGAAGTTGGCTTCCAGCTGTGCGCGTTCCGCAAGGAACGGGATATCACCGTCAAGGACATAGATCTGCTGCCTCTCCCGGTTGACCAGCGAGATGCAGCACCAAACGGTAAACCCGCAGATGACGGCGCAACCGACTATGGTTGCGAACACCGTCATCATGGCGAGTCTTGTCTTCTGTGCAAGGGATTCTATAAGCATATTCTTCTATTTTAAGTTATTTGACCATTGATTTTCCCATCGTTCCTGCCGCGCCTATCGCTGCGCCAGCCGCACCTCCAGCCATTGAGCCTGCCGTAGATGTGATGCCCGTTGCCACAGAGCCTGCCGCAGTCGCCGCACTTGAACTTACACCGCCGGGAATCAGCCACGAGGCGACTTCGGGAACAAAGCGGATGATGTAGGCACCTACCAACATTCCCATGGCGTACATGCAGTTGGAGCCGATGCCCTGAAGCCCCAACGCTCCGATTTGCGACCAGGAGTTGACCGACCCGTGCAACAGGTGGTTGTAAGCCACCAAGTCCTGCTGCAGGTTATACAGCAGAATGAAGTCGATATAGTACAAGCACATATAGGTTACGAAGCCCCACAACGAGAGGGAAAGGTATTTCGACATCCACTGGCTCCATGCCGAACTCCACGGCGGCGCAAGGGAAAGGGCGAACATGATGGGACAGAATATCATCAGGATTGCCATGAATATCCGCTGCGCCACAAGGATGCCGTAATAGGACATCTGAAAAATCAGCTCTCCGACAAAGCGGATGACATCGTTAATCCATTCGCTGACCTTGGTCTCGGTAGCGACGGCGGCACGCTGCGCATAGTTGTTGATGGTATTGCCGAGATTGCTCACATTGTAGATGAGCTTGTCCCACCAGGCGGCATCCTCGCCAATGGCGGCTATCTGCTTGGCGGTGGAGATGGAATCCTGCACGGCTCTCAGTCGGTCCAGATACTCACTTTGCTTCTGCGCCAGCTTCAACTCGAAAGCGGCGACTTCCTTGTTCTTGGACTGCGCCATCGCCTTGGTAGCCGATTCCAGCCCCTTGCCGGGCACCTGCAAAGCCGAGCAGATCCATGACGAAGAAGAGATGCAGAGGGAAATGCCGATGATACGCAGCAGCTTCATGACATCCATGCCCCGCCGTCCGAGCATCATCATCCAGCACTCGTAAGAGCCTACGCAAAGTGCCAGGCACAGCCCGATGACACGTGCCAGTCCGACCGCATCGCCCAGCACCGCCACGTTTGGAAAAGACTCCATGGCGACCAGCAACTTGTCCAGACTCTCGTCAATGGCAGGCAGTCCGATGGTTAAAAGGGTACATAATAGGTTCATAATTCTTATTCCGTTTTATTGATTGTTCACTATCCATTTTAATTTCAATAATGGGTTGCCGCCACCGCGCACAGATGGGCGGTTCGGTTGACCAGCTCCTCCATTTTCGCCTTGGCTTCCTCGTAAGCCTGCTGCCGCTTGGCGTTCTCCAGTTCATAACCGATTCCCGTCTTGTGGATATAGGCGATGTCCGCACAAAGGAGTTCGTTCTGTCGGCTCAGCTCGTTCACTTGGTATTCCAACTTGCCGCCACTCTTCTTCATGCAATAGAGTAGACCGTCCGTGATGCAGTCCTGCATCCGGTTGAACTCGTCCTTGTAGGAAGCGTAGGTCAAGTCCACGTTCCGGTCGGCTTCCCTTACCAGCTCTTCCTTGTACAGTTCCTCTATCCGTTTCCGTTCTTCCTCCACCTTCTTCACTTTCTGCCGCTGGGTCTCCTCGGAGGTTACACGGGTCGGCATGATGCGCTTGACATTGGACTTCGGTTCTTTGAAACGCACCCGGAAACCGGATTTGAATCCCGCCCATTTCCAGTACATTTCCGCACCGGAGTATTTCTGGTGCAGGAAATAATAGTACCAGTCCGGAGCGAAGTCCCAAGGACCGTTCTCCATGGAAGTCCACTGCCGCTGTTTCTCCTTGTCGTTCCTTGTCCGCTGGGCATCTGCGGAAAGAGGAATGCCTGCCAATGCCATGCAAAGCAGGCAGGCGATGATGGTTCTAACTTGCATATCCCTGATTCCATTTGTTAATGACCTTGTCCGCTATCTCGTCCTTGATGGTGGAGTTCAGGATTTCCCAGATGTAATCCGGTTTCCAGCCGCAATTTGTAACCAGATAGCAGTAGAGGTTCGCGTTGTCAATAATGTACCGTGCCTTGTCGATGGTACTTTTAAGTGTCAGCACCAAGTTCAGCTTCTCGTCCATGGATGCCTTCATCAGGTTGATGCCGGAGGCAGCCACCGAAGCGTAGAGCTTGTAGCAGTGCTTCACCTCCCGGGAAATGGCGACATTGGCATCCGCGTAGTACCATGCCACGAAGGGCTTCTTGGAAACCGATTGGAACGTGTTCCCGGTAAAATCTTTGTAGTCCCGGACCAACTGGTACAGGGAATTGGCGGTTGACGAGATGGCACCTGCCAGCACCAGATAGGAATGGGCATTGCCCAATCGGGTATCGAGAGTAGTGCGTACCTCGTTGAACTTGTTCGCCCCCTTGGTTACAAGCGACTGCTCGCCGAAGCTCATGGCAACACGCTGCATGGCTTGGTCTTCATCCTTCTTCACCGCCTTGTGAAGCGCAATCAACGCCTCAATGGTCGGCAGGTCTTTGGGCACGACAACAGCGGATGCTTGGACGGACAATGCCAACATCAAACCGACAGCGACTATTGTTATTTTCCAGTGTCTCATATATTATAAAGGTGAATGGATTAGTAATTGGCTGCGACCAGGCCGTTCCAGTCCCGAATCAGACCGCCGACCTGATTCTTCATGGTAACGATGTTCGCCCAGCCCTCCGGGTCGATGGCAAAGAAGAGGTCATTCACCGTGGCGTATTGTGCCATCAGCATCATGCCCTCCACCTTGTAGCGTATCTCCATCAGTCCGGTATAGATGGTGTTGGCCAGCGTCAGCCGCTCATAGCGGTCAAGCAGGTTATAGCCATCGTTCTTCTTCTCGGCTGTGCCTTGACCTTTGAGCGGATTCTGCACCTTGGCATTGTTCACGATATTCACGAAGTTCCCCACCAACTGCTGCGTTTCCATCACTAAACCGCCCAGTTCCGTGAGGCAGTAGAGTTTGTTCGTGAACTTGGCTTTGTTCACGGTTTTGATAAGCTCTGGCACGTCTTTGAGAATGTCAAAGGCGCAGGAGCCGATTTCCTTGTAATAGTGGCTTTCCGTTCCGAAGCCGGACACGTTCTCCATCGTCAGCTTGTACAGCTCCTTGATGGTAGCCATGCTGACCGAATAGAGTTCCACCTTCTTCTTTTTGGCGGCGATGGAGTCCAGACGCTGGTTATGCTGATCCTCAATCAGCTTTTGTGAGACGGTGTTGGACGTAACCACCTTGACGCAGTTCTTGTCAATGACCACCTTCCAGCCTGCAAACATCGGAGTGGATGCGGATATTAAGAACATTGCCGCCAATATAAATCGTAACTTTACCATGATGACATTACTTTTTGCTGTTGGTTGACTTTTCTTGCAAATTCGAGATACTTGGGACTTCCGTCCTTTTCCCGGTCTGCCTCGATACGGGTTATCGCTTCCTGCATGGTTCCGTAGAAAGCGAGATAAATCTTCAAGGCTTCCTTTTCGGTGCGTTCCGTGGTGTAAGCCCAGTAACATTCAGGGGCTTCCTCCACACCATAGACATCCGAATGCTGTCCCCGGCAAATCCACACCTCCTTGAAGTAGCTACGTCCTTCCCAGTTGTTCAGGGCATTGATGGTAAAAATCTGCTGCCGCTGGATGGAAGTCAATCCCAAAATGGCGGCAATCTCCTCGTACCTGTCCTTGAACTTCGTCTGGTCGAGCAGTATCTTCACATCGGAGTTGTTGATGATAGCCTCCTTGACGATAGGCGAATCAATCACGTCATTCAGTTCCTGCGTAACCACTCCGGCAATGCCGTGGAACTTGCGGACGGTCTTATGTAGGCTAAGCACCCAGCGCCTTATCATATTTCTATGGTAGGTTTCCAAATGCT
>OGZD01000197.1_pt1 | contig 74075 bp, 69 predicted proteins | sample 1576701 | NCBI WGS metagenome assembly OGZD01 (sample SAMEA3541487, study PRJEB24748) | human gut metagenome | biome: human gut; feature: human-associated habitat; material: faeces | place: China | collected 2012
AATTGACAGTTTATTTAAGAATACCTTGCCGCATATTTATTAACTCCTTGTATAATACTGAATCTAATTATATTCCTTAACCCTTTATTTGTCAAGCCTATATTTAAAGAACATAATAGAAAACTGTTCTGACAGATTTAGAGTATGTGATATTTTACACAATAATATCAAGCAATATGAAAGATACTAAAGTCAAGCGAAAGAAAAAATGTTATGGATTATTTGAAAACGGCAGATGAAATTGTTGATGTCTATTTTGTCACATATATAGAGTCTTGTGATAAGAATAATAATTCACATTCTACATCTTGGAGAAATAGATATATAGGTCAAGACGGTGTTATCTATATTCTTAAGAATGGAAACAGACAATTCTTTGTTTGGCATCCTGTTGACGATGATTTTAAACCAATTACTTCTTTGGGAATTATTAGTTCCCGTGATGATTATTATATTAAAAAGAACAATCTATTAGTAACAACTCAGAATTCCATTTACAAATTCAGGCTTATCAACAAGGAGGTGAACACTGATGATAAAACTTAACAAAATGGAACAAAATGAATATAACGCTTTTATTGTTGCTGTTGTTCCTTCATTATTACCCGGCACATACCACTTTAGAGACTTTTTCACAAATAGAGTTACATCTGCAAGAATCGGTCGTAAATTCTATGAAGATGTTGTCAATGGTATATATCCGCATATTTCTCTTGTTGGGACAAAGGCTTCAGAAGGTTATATTTGTTCTTGAGTAAATACCTGATTTCTCATAATGTACTTGATGGCTACTCAAACGAGCAGCCATCTTTTTAATATGCCGGAATACCGTATCCGTAGATAACAGAGCTTCCGACAGGGTATGTTTTGGTTCTGCAAGTGTCGCCTGAGTTGCCCTCAACGGTATAGACTGTACCGTTTTCGCATTTCTGAACAATACCGGTGTGGTCTGTCACACCGTCGCCCTCCCAGTCAAAGAAAATGATTGTACCGGGCGAAGGCTCATACGAACCGTCTGCCCACTGTCCTCGGTCTCTGAACCATTGTACACCGTTTACACAGCCGGCATACTTTGGAATAATACCGGCGTCGATATATCCGCACTCGTTAGCACACCAAGAGACGAAGCAGGCACACCATTCTACACGGGAGTCAAATCCGTACCAAGACCAGTAAGGCTGACCGCCTACATTACCCACCTGTGACAAGGCAACCGTTACGATTTGGTCGTCGCTGTATCCGATACCGTAAAGCACCTGAGACCATAGTTGATTGTTTTCGTCCTTTAGCAGCTCGGCAAGATACTCTTTCTGCTCCTGATTAAATCCGTACATAGCCGCCATTTCATCAACGGTCTTGTGCGATACCGTGATATACAGGAAAGTTTCTGTTACTGTGGTTTCGGTCTGTACGATGTTGCCGTGTCCGTCGTCGCTTTCTTCGATTTCGGTATGGGTTTTCGTTTCCGTTCGGGAAGAAATATCGTTCATTTCCCAAAAAATATCCGACAGTAGCTGCTTCTTGGTTTCATCAACCGTAGCAACCTCCATCGGATTGTCGGGGTCGGTATTCACTTTAACAGAATAGACCGCAAGAACATCTTTCCAAACAGCTCTGCTTCCGCTCATTTCAAGCACATCATAGCTTACAGAGTTCTTTTCCTGTTCCAATCGGTCATCATATTCCTGATTGATTTCCTGAACGACTGTCTGCATTGACATTCCCGTGCCGGAATCCTCTCCCGAAAAGAAGATACCGAACACAGAACCTGCAATCAAGGCTACAAGACATAGCACAATAATTACTACCACCGCAACCCAACCGCCGGCAGCGATAGCGGCAATAAGACCTTTTACCGCCGCTATGATTGCTTTTACTGCGGCAATGGTGGCTTTGGCTGCGGCTTTAATCGTAGCGGCTGTTGCTTTGGCTGTGGCTTTTGCCGCCTGTGCCGCTTTCTGCGAAGCCTTAACTGTCGCCTGAGCTGTTTTCTGTGCCGCTTTTGCCGCTTGCTGACTGGTTTTTATCGCAGTCTTTGCAGTCTGCTCAGCCGTCTTAACCGATTTCTGTGCGGTCTTTGTTGCTTCTTTTCCGGCAAACTTAATGGTTTTCTTTCCGGAGGAAGTGGCAGACTGCTTTATGGTCTTTTCCGCCTTATCGACAGTCTTAATCGCAGAGCTTGTGTTTTGCGAAGCCTGTTTTCTCAAAGACTGCTCGGCTCGCTGCTGCTTGAAACGCTGAATACCGTCCTTTGCGGTGCGGATATTCTCTTTTGTGGTTTCAAGTCCCTTTCGTCCCGCCTTGTCAAACGCATAGGCACCATCGTGAAACACCTCGTCAATACCGCTTTCCAGTTTATCGGAAGCGTATTCCTCGGCAGAACTGCTGTTGGCATTTACCGACCGCTCCGCCTTTTCTTTTGTTGCGATATACGCCTGCTTCATTCGTTGGGTTGCGACGGCAGCCTTATCTATTGTTCGTATCGTACCTTTTGCATTGTCTTTCGTTTTAATATCAGCCATACAATCCCTCCTTCCTATGCAGGCTGAACTACCTGTTGTATTATTCGTTTATTAGCTTCGCCACTACAACAAGTCTGCCGTTTGTCCGGGAATACTCACAGGTGGAAAGGGTCAGGAGCTTGTCGCCGTATTCGGCGGTTATGCCGGTTTCGTAAAGCGACAGTTTCTTGCACTTCTCAACATAGGCAGTGAAATCCTCGGCGGTGTCCGCATTGACGAACTGATAATATTTGAAGCTGTCGGGACTATCCGTATATACTACGGTTTTGAACACGGCAATTACTTCATAGGTCTGTCTATCGGTCAGCGTATCAAAGGATACTGTTTTGTGCTTTTCCCAAAAGCTCTTGTCCTTGAATTTCATAAGACCGGCGAACATAGAGCCGTCGTTCATATGATGACCGTAGATAATGATATTGTCGCTTGGCAGTTCCATATCGCAGTTTTCCTGAACATAAGGACAGCCGTAGTCGGTGTATGCCTTATCAAAGCCGTGCTTCAGATAGAAGTTCGGGTTGTCCTTTGACTGCATAACGGGATAATTGATTTTTGTGTCCTCAACCTTAATCCAGCCGACCATATCGTTATTTTGCAGATAAAGCTCCTGATACTCCGGGATAAAGGTCTTTTCTTCGGAGTAGTTCATCAGCTCTGTGGTTTCTTCAGGCTCGGTCTCCACAACCTCAATCAGATTGTCGTACATCTCAGCCTGCTTTGCAGAGTCGCAATAGTGCTTGATGAGAAAACCTGAACTGACGGCAAATACAATGCTGAAAGCACAGATTATGGCAATATAGATTTTGTTTTTCATAGGTGTTTCCTTTCTCATTTACAGAATAGGGCAAGGGTTATGCACCCTCGCCCGGTTTGGTTGTCATCAGCTTATACAGCTTCGTATTCTTCGGGAACTTATTTGCAAACGGCACAAGCGAACTGCCGACCTTAATCAATCCGTGTCCTGCGTCAACATTCGTGATATACGAAAGCTGGAGGTCAGAAATGTTAAGGAGCTTTGCAAGCTCAATTCTGTCGGTTGACGCCTGATTGAGCATAATCAAAAACTCGCTGTTTGCAAGCATAGTTCTCGCTGTATGGCTCTGCAAAAGGTCGTCCACATTCTGTGTAATGCCGGTGGCATAAGCGCCGTACTTTCTTACACGCTTCCAAAGCGTAAACAGGAAGTTTGCAGAATACTCGTGCTGGAACAGGAGGTAGATTTCATCAATGAAGATAAAGGTCTGCTTACCTTTAGCACGGTTCTGTGTAATACGGTTCAGAATAGAGTCGAGGACGACAAGCATACCGATAGGCATAAGCTGCTTGCCGAGGTCAAGAATGTCATAACAGATAAGTCGGTTATCCGTATCAACATTGGTTGGCTTTGCAAAGGTATTCAAAGAACCGTGAGTAAACAGCTCGATAGCAAGGGCGATTTCCTTTGCTTCCGGCTCGTCCTGTTTCAAAAGCTCCGCACGAAAATCCTGCAAGGTAGGAACAGTACCGGTATATCCTCTCTGCTGATAGTCTCGGTAAACACTTGCCGTACAACGGTCGATGATAGATTTCTGCTTTGCTCCGAGGTTTGTACCGCCGATAAGCTGTTCGCAAAGGGACATAATGAACTCGGATTTCAGGATAACCGGGTTTGCTCCGTCGCCGTATTCCTTGTTCATATCCATCGCATTGATATGGCTCGGAGAAGTAGCGGAAATATTGATTATTTCGCCGCCGAGAGCTTTTACAAGCTGCGAATACTCTCGCTCAGGGTCTATGATAATAACATCTGCATTGGAGGAAAGAATGATATTTTCAATTTCACCCTTTGCCGCAAAGGATTTTCCGCCGCCGGATACGCCGAGAATAAAAGAGTTGCCGTTGAGTAGCTGTCTGCGGTCGGCAATAATCATATTTTTACTGATGACATTCTGACCGTAGTAAATGCCGTTTTCGTGGTAAATGTCCTGAACCCTGAAGGGAATAAAGACCGCAAGGCTTTCTGTGGTAAGGGTTCTGAATGCGTCAATCTTGCGTGTTCCAAAGGGCATAGCCGTATTCAGTCCGTCCATCTGCTGATACTTGAGAACGGCAAACTGGCACAAATGCTTTCTTGCCGTAGTAAGCAGAGCTTCGGTGTCGTTATCAAGCTGTTCTTTGGAGTCCGCAGTATGAACCATAGTGAGTACAGCGAACATCATTCGCTGATCACGAGTGGTAAGGTCATCAAGGAACTCCTTCATTTCCTTTTTCTGCTGTTCCATATCATACGGAACGGTAGCGGAAAAGTTATTGTTCTGATTCTGCTTTCTCTGCCAGTTGGTTATATTCGTCTCAACCCCAAGCAGTCTGCTCTCTGCTTCTCGCACCGCTTCATCGGTAGGAACAGGTACGATGTCAATGGACATCATCAGGTTGCGGTTCAGGTCGGTAAGCTCGGCTACCATACTGTCCTTGATATAGGAAGCGTACTCACGAAGAAAAAGGACTCTCCCGTAACGGTTTCCCATTTTGAAGTAGTCCTTTTCAAATTCCATTGTATCGGGGCAAACATAATCCTTGAAATCGTGTCCCTTCTTTCTCGTTTCCTTAATATTGAAGTGGTAGGCGGTTTCCTCCCCGACACGGAAGAAATCGTGGACAATTCTCAGTCTCTCATCGGTTTCAAGCTCCACACATTTGCTTCCGAGTCTTGCAAAGTGGGCAATCAGGTCAGCACCGACACGGGCAAAATAGGTTCGTGCGTCCTCCACGCTCTTTTTATTGATGGAGATAGTAACATATTTATCCTGAACGATGGCATTTGCCCCGGTTGCCTTGTCGAGAAGCATTTTGTTATATTCCTCTCGGTAAACATCAAGCTCATCGCCGGTTTCGGGGATAAGAATGGTTTTCTCAAAGTCAAGACGGTTAAGCCGTCTGTTGTTGATAGTCAGCTTTGTAGTAGCTCCGCTGTCAAGAGAGTTGAGAAGCTCGGAGTATTCAAGGAACATTGCTTCCTTATCCTCACGGCTCGCTACGGCATAGTTAATATCCGTGAACTTGAAGCTTTTGGAATACTTGTCCTTGCCTACACGGAAAATGCCGTCATCATAAATAGCGGTAATGGGAATACAATCCTGTACGCCCTTTGGTACTACGAACTTTTCTTTGTCCTGCTTTAACAGGTTTGTAAGAGTTTTAATCATTGTTCTTATAAGCCTCCTTCTGTTTTTGTTCGATTGTCGGTTTCATCAATTCGTAATAGGTGTTGGTGGAATGAAAGACCAGCTTTTTCGGCATAAGGAACTCGGACTTTATCCACGCCCATATAAATTTCTCAGCCGTCATTCCGTTGTATTTCACAAAGCCGAGAGCCGCAAAAGGGGCAGCTCCCAAAATGCACACCCACGATACAGTTTCTGTTCCGAGGTACGGTTTTAGGAGGAAGTAAAGTCCTACCGCTACCGCACAGGCGAGGACAGAAAAAATGAACTGTCTGAGCGACAGTCCAAAAAACATTGACTCTGTGTAATTTCGTATCTCTCGGTTAATTTTGACTTCCATCAAAAGCTCCTTTCTCTGCGATATGCTTGTTTTGCGTGACGGATTTCATCAGAGCAGACGCAGGTGTCCGCAAGGCAAATCACATTGCCGTTTTTCTTTCCTCCGTAATACACACAATATTTGCAGTCGCAGTCGGCAGGCGTATAGCCCTGCCATCTATCGTTATTATTCTTGTTTTTCTTCATCAGAGAACCTCCCGTTATAAGCCCATCATTTCACGGATAATTCGGTCGCTCATCTTAACCGCACCGACAAGCACAAGCATATTGAATACCAGTTCGCCGATATATGCCCATACCTGAGTAACGGCTGCTGCGTCAGGGTTCACTACCGGCGGCGTAGAAGCAAATAGGGAGAAGATGATACAAGCAAGTACAATTACTGCTCCCTCAAGCAAAACGGCACAGTAGCTCTTTATAAAGCTCTTACCCACATTCTGCGACGGTTCTCCGGCAAATGTGGAAAGCGGTATCGGAGCGAGAGCAGTGTACATATACAGCTTGAAAAATCGTCCGTACACCGTCATTATCATAATGAACGACAAGACCGTGATAAACAGTCCGCCGATAAGAGTAACCGCCCACAATGGGATACTTTCAAAAAATCCGCAGCTTTCAATGGTTGTTACCATTTCAGCAGGTAAAGTTGTTTGATTGGGCGTACCGAATCCCGCAGATGTCATAATGGTTGAAATCGTACCTTGTACGATGTCGAACAGGGCAAGCATAAGCTCCAGCCCGTAGGTAATCACACCTTTGGCAATGGCAAAGCGGATAAACAGCTTTAATGCGTGTTCCGGTTTCTTTACATCGGTAAAACTTCCGCAGGTGCGAACCACACCGACAACAAAAAACAGAACAAGCAGGGCAAGACCGATAGCCTGAACTGCTCCGTTGATATTCACCATTACCGACCAAATACTGCCGCCTTTGAACTGTTGCGGCGAAGTGGTTAGCAACTGCCATATTTCCGAAAGCTTGCTGTTCCAAGTTTCAAGGGCATTTTCGAGGTTCTGAACTACCCAGTTATCACTCATCTGTTTGCACCTCCTTTAAGATTAGGGGCATACCTGAAATGCCAGGTATGCCCCGTTTGATAACTGTGTTCTCTTAACCGGTAATAAGGGTAAGGATTTCCTTTGCAAAGGTAATGATGATACCGCCTGCAAGAGTCAGGAAACCGTTGGCTCTCTGAGACGGGTCGTGAGACTTCAAAGAGAGACCGACCTGAACGATACCGAAGCCAAGCAGGATAAGACCGATGGCACGGATAAGACCGAAGATGAAATCGGACAGATTGTTGACTACGGTAATCGGGTCGCTGGCGGCAAAAGCGGTAACGCTCATACCGCAAACAAGAGTTGCTGCTGCGATTACGGCGCAGTAAGCACGGAAGCCTTTCTGAACCTTTCCGGTCATAGGCAGCTTCTGAGTAGTTTTCTTTTCGTTGTTCTTCTTAAAAATGTTCATTGTGTTTTCCTCCGTTAAAATAAGTTTTTATTCACTTCAAAATCCTCATCGGACAGAAGTTCGTAATTGGTTTCTCCGTAGCTTTCCTCCGGAAGTTCTTCCGGGTCAATAGAAAGAACGGAAATTGATGAGTGCTTGATGGTCACTTCGCCGTGTTTATATGCAGAAGCCTTTCCATCGGTTGTAAGTGCCACATTCGGGTGCTTCAAGATGTCGTACTTGAAGTCCATAACGGGGCGTTCTCCACGAATAAACAGAATTGCATATTGGTTATCAAGCATACGAACCTCATCAGGAGTAAGAAGCTCTCGACCGCTAATCTGATAATTTGTGGAGTAGTTGCCGCTTCGACCGGTACTTTTTCCGAAAGTGTTGGTATCAATGGTTTCCTTGCCGAGAAGCTCGGACACATATTTGTGGGTGCTTTGCTCGTTGCCGCCGAGATATAAAAACTCGTCGCAGTTACCTACAATGCTTTCCCATTGCTTTTCAAACAAGGCTTTAAGCTGTGCCAAGTTCTGCAAGATAATACTTACCGATACCCCACGGGAACGCATAACCGAAAGAATTTTGTCGAAGTCATCAGGGAGTGAAACATTCGCAAACTCGTCCATCAAAAAATGAACGGGAACGGGAAGCGAGCCGCCGTGAATATGGTCGGCAGCATAAAACAACTGCTGAAAAAGCTGTGTGTAAAGGATAGATACCAAGAAGTTAAAGCTGGAATCGTTATCCGGTATCAAAGCGAACAGAGCGACCTTTTTCTCTCCGAGTGACGGGAGGTCAAGCTCGTCTGTGGTGGTTAAAGAAGCAAGACTTTCAAGGTTGAACTTTTCCAGTCTTGCCGCAAGGGTTATCTGTATGGACTTTAAGGTTTTCGCCGCACCTGAATGATAGGAACGGTAATACTTCAAAGCAATGTGGTCGGGATTCGACATCTCCAATTCCGCAAACAGTTCATCAAGAGGAGAAGGTCTTGTGTCCTCCTCGTCCTCAATCGCACCGGCTCTGAGCATTTCCATTATCATTGCAAAGTTCTGTTCATCTTCGGGTGCTTCATAATGAAGATAAAATACAAGTGCAAGCAAAAGCATTGAAGCCGAGGTATCCCAAAAGGGGTCTTGTGATTGACTTCCTTTCGGAGTGGTACTCTTAAAAAGGTTCGTCACGAGCTTTTGCACATCGTTGTCATTCTGCAAATAGACAAACGGGTTATAGCAATGGCTTTTCTCCATTGAAATCAAATCGAGAACACGGACTTCATAGCCTTTGCTTTCAAGCAGCTTTCCGGTATCTCGGAGAATTTCGCCCTTTGGGTCAAGAATGACAAATGATGTGTTGCACTGCATAAGATTCGGCTTGCAGTAAAACCTTGTCTTACCGGCTCCCGAACCGCCGCACACAAGGGTGTTTAAGTTTCTTCGGTGTTTCTTCGCATTGAGTCCGATACAGACATTTTGCGTCATCAGCTTATTTGCAGAAGCCGGAGACTGTCTGTATTTTTTGTTTACGGCTCTTGCATTGCCCCATTTTGCAGAACCGTGTTCTTCACGCCTTCGGTAATTCTTCTGTGTTGAGAAGTAAATCCCAATACCCATTGCATAGCAGAGAAGCAAAACGAGGACAGTTTTTAGGCTGTCCTCGCATAGCTCAATATGAAATGGTTCGTTGAACGCTGTTAATAGGCTCGGCAGTATTTCCGGCAATCCTCCTTTTACAGAGGGTGCAATCAGAAGTGCCAGCCATACGACCGGGATAATACCGATGACGGAAAGAATAATAGCAGACTGCCTCTCGTTATCTCGATTCACAGGAGCGTTCCTTTTCGATAACTTTGAACTTTTTCTTTGGGGCAGTTCCGACCTTGATGATAAGGTCGTCCACCGCATCGGTAGATTTGCCCTCGTTCATCAAATCTGTTTTCTCGTCGTTGAGAGAACGGATAATAATGCCGTGTTCATAATCGTCCAATGCGATATGATACATTTCTTCCTTCGCCATAGTCTCACCTTATCTTTCGTAGTCTTTGCTTCGTTCCTGCTTTTTCTTGTAAAGCTCATCGGAAACACGGGAGTGAATATCCGCCATTGCGTTTCTCGTTTTGGAAAGCTCATAGCGAATGTCCTTCGGCTCTTTGCCGGCGAGCTTTTCAGGGATACGGTTGATAGCAAAATTCTGTGTATCGACGCCGTACTTTTTGCAAAGCATATAGCCGATACATACTGCCTGAAAGCCCATATCCGCTCTGCTGTAACTGTCGCTGTTGATAGAGAGCTGTGCGTGGCCAAGCTCCTGTGCTACGCACTGAGCGACCGCTACGCTGTCTCCCACATCACGCTTTACATACAAGGTCTGTTCCTCGTTGTTATAAAACGCCGCCATATTGGGATACGGAAGCTCATTTGTTGCTTCCACTTCAACCGGGGAAGAATCCAGCATAACGGTAATGAGTGCTTTCGGGTCACGGTTGACAGTCGGTGCAGGCGGTCTTTTGCCGTTGGTCTGCGAAACATCAAAGACCTTTTTCACATTGTAGGAAATGCCGGTCGTACCGTCTTTCTTTGCATACTCGACAGGTTCAAGAATGGAAATGCTTTTCGCACCTTTCTGAATTTTCACATTATCTTTGCTCCAGTCATCAAAGTTTTTAAGCTGGCTTGCTTCGGGAAGCTGCTTGAAAATCAGAAGTGCGTTGACCGCAGAGTATCTGTCAAGACGGCTCTGCGTATCAAGGAAGGCTTTGAACTTTTCCGGGTCGGAAACAATCGCCTTTGCGGTGTCGTCCGCCATCTGATATACGGCTTCTTTTTCAGCCTTCATCTTCTCGGCATATTCCTCTTTGGAAAGTCGTTTGCTCTGCTGTCCTGCCTTAGCAGGGGTAAAATTGTTTGTCATTGTGATTACCTCTCTTTCACATTTTTGCTTTTAGGTTTCGGCTGCTGGTGTACGGTCTGTGCCGGGGCGTTCTTGACTTCCGGCTTTGATACCTCCGGCTCTTTGCGTTCTGCTTCTTTCTGCTGCTTGGACTGTGCCTTATATCGGTCAAGCTTTGCTTTTACCGACGGCTTTCTCTGTCTGTCGCTTACAGTACCCTTATCAGTTTGCATATCTACCGGCTCGGAGTCGTGCCTTGACGGAGGGTTTTTGTCCGTTTTGGCGACTGTGGGGTTTGACTGGGAATACCCCTCTTTCTGAATAGGTTTTCTGACGGCTTCCTCAGTGATGATTTCGTTTTTGGTTTTCGTCGGCTTGTCTTTCTCCAAAGCTTCACGCTTTTCGACAGCCTTCTGAGACTCGGTGACAATCGCAGCCTTATCAACTTTACCGAGTTCAAATCTCTCAACGATTCTCTGAATTTTGGAAGCGTCCTCTGCACGGGCAATAATATCAATCGGGACATTATCGCCCTTTGTGTTTTTATCCCTGAGTACGCAGTAGAGAACGCCGTAGCGTTTTGCCTGCTCGGTAAACTTCTTCAAGTCCTTGTTGGGGATAGAAAACACCTTCAGCTCCTTGCCCGACTTAATCATATTAGTAAGTCGAGCCTTGCCTTTTGTTTTCTGTTCCTGTTTGAGAACAGAGACTAAAAGAACGGCAATATTCTTTGCTGCCGCTCCGCTTAATTTTGCGGCTACTTCAAAGCCTTCAAGCGATAGCCTGACGACCTGTTCTGCCGCATCACCTCCGTTTGTCATTACGGTTCTGCTCCTTTCGTTCTTGTTTTTCTTCGTAAACTCTTACCGTTTCAAGGTTGGCTTCAATAACCTTTGACCTTTCGGCTATGTCATCACAAAGACCGACCTCTTTGCGGAGAGTCCACAGCTTGCTCGTGATTGCCGTAATCTGCTCTTTGACATTTGATAGCTCATCGTCACTCAAATTTCTTCTTAACTGTTTTCGCAGGTGCGTTCTATCGTCAGTCAAGGATTTGATTTGCGACAACACGGACTCTTTATATGAGAAAAGCTGCTCGTCGGTAGAAATGTTCTCCCGTCCAAGCAGCCTTGTCTCCTGAGTGATTTTGTCGAGCTTCAGCAAATCTTCTTTCAAAAGATAGTGAAGCCTTGCGGTATTCTGTTTTTTGTACTTCGGCAGATAACCCAGCTTATAGCAGTAATGCAGATACAGCCCATACAGTCCGCCGACCTTTTTGACTTTGTGTTCTCTTGTGGGCATTCGGTACTGCCTGACTCTTACCGTTTCCTTTGCAAAAGGAACGATAAGAACCTTTTGATTTTCCGTCAGCCTACGCTTGATTGCGTCCTCGGTATAATTCTCTCCGAGTGATTTAAGTCGTATCGGCTTCTTGTATCCTTTCGGGACAATCGTCCAATACTTTCGACTGTCGCTGAGACAATGTTCATAGCCCATCTGAGTCAGGATATAATCAAAGGTCTTTAAGTTGGTGCTGTGTGCAATCGCTTCATCAATGGCGTCACGGGTCATTGAATATCGGCTCGGCATACCGGCTTGTTCCTGCTTGTAGTAATAAGAGGATTGCTTACTGCGGTTTGGGTTCGGATTGTAATACAGTCCGTACTTTTCACAAAGGCAGTCGGCAACCAAACGAAACTTGAACCACGCTTTTTCGTCGCCCCATAACCGCTTGCCGTCCACAAAGGAAACGGAGTTTATTACATAATGACAGTGCAGGTGTTTCGTGTTCAGATGAGTAGTAACCACCACCTGAAATCTTTTGCCCCACACTTCGTTTGCAAATTCCATTCCGATTTTCTGTGCAAGCTCCGGGGATATGTCCTGTTCCTTAAAGCTCAGGTATCCGTGATAGGCTTGAATGCCGTCGTCTTTGCCGTATGCTTTTTTTACAGATATAAACTGGTCTCTTGCGGTCGCAGGGTTGCAGTTGATACCCTCTACGAAAAACTCACGCTCGGTTTTTTCTTCGTCCTTTGCATAGCTGAGAACATCACGGAGAGCCTGATACTGTTCCTCGGTGTAAATGTCTGCCGCCGTCTTTTCGGGATTGGCGGCATAGTCGATTACCTGACCGAGCCTTGATGTGACCGACCACAATTTACTTACTGCCATTTCATATCGCTCTTATCGGGTCTTAAAAAAGTACGCTCCACATCAGCCTGAAACTTGTGCCAACGCTCGGCTTCCTTTTTGAGCTGCGGTGCGTCCACAAATCCGAGGGTGTTTGCTTTCGCCGCAAGCTGATTGATATTGTTGCCGATAGCGGAAAGCTCACGCATAACATCGTAAAATCTTTCATCGGGCTTTTCTCTCGGCTCGTATCCTCTGAGAAGCAAACGGATAAGTCCGCCTTCGGAAAGACACGCCCGCTTTGCTTTTTTCTGCAAATCCTGAGCTTCTGCCTTGTTCATCAGAATGTGCTTTTCAATGTTTCTCTTGCTCATTTTTATCGCTGTCCTTTCTGTAAATATAGTGTCTGTCCCGGTTTATCTGAAACAGGCACATTGTTGTTACTCCGAAAAAGCCGCCGATGAGTAACCCGGCGGCGACCAATACTATCTCCCGCAAAGCTTATGCTCCTTTCTTGCTTGGGGTATTAGGGGCAACCCCTAACGAGTGTACCGTTTTGGACATTCCTGTCCATAAATGGTCTGCTCGCTAAGATTATGCAGACACTCAGGGTTGCCCCATAGATTGACTCTTATCTCTCCATATCCTTTGAGACAGGCTTATACGGCTTTGCTTCAATACCGTCCAAGGACTTATAAAATCTCTCCGGGTATTTGAACTTTTCCTCGTACTTACGAGCCAGTTCTTTCGGCATACTGAGGAACTTTTCCGACTCAATCGGTGCGTATGCAATGAAGAACTTGCCGGCAATAATGTCGAGCATTTCACGGTTGCTGTCGTCTTTCACATAACATTTTTCAATCTTCCAACCATCCTTGCCGCCGTGTTCATCAGCCATATACGCTTCCAGTCGCACACATTTATCCGAGCCGTCAAGGGAAGAAGCATAGATAGAATATCCTCCCATACCCTCAATGAAAGCCTTATTGTTACTGCTGACAACATAGGTTCTTTGTTCCTCTGTGTAAGGCTTGTCAAAGCTGTCATCCGTAAAAACAATATATCCGGTCGTGTGGTTTCTTTCTTTTTCTGCCTGCCGGAAATGAGCTTTCAACTGCGGATAACTCATCTCAACATTCTCAGGCTCGGAATAAACTGCCCTGTTCAACGGCAAGCCGTTCATCTTTCCTTCATCGTTGCAGATGATGGCAACTTCGTCCTCAAAGGGCATATATTCTTCAATATCTCCCTCCACAAGAGACTGCATTGCTTCAAGCGTATCCTCGATTTCAATGAGCTTCGGATACCTGCCCGGCTCAACAAGAATGACGGAAATCTTCTCAGGTGCTTCTACCTTTTCAAAGGTATCCTCGTTAATATTCAAGGCGAGGGAGCTTCCGTTTTCCCAACTCATATGAATCTGTCCGGCGTCGTCAACGAATTTAACCGTTCCTTTCAGACCGTAGGGCATTTGACTTTCGCCAGCCATTTCAGTGAGTACAATCTGCGTTCCCTCCGGGTACATTTCTCTGATTTCTTTTAGTTTCATCGTGCAAAACTCCTTTCGGTTTTATCTTTTATTCCCAAGCGTTTACAAAGAAAGTCGTTGACATCTTTCCCATATTGGGGAGGGTCGTCAACGACTTCATACTTATCTGAAAGAATCGTCTGCAACGCTTTGGTCGCTTTTCTTCCGGCAATATCATTGTCCAAATGAAGAACAATTCGCCTGATTGTTTTGTCCTTTTCAAGCAGCCTGCCGAGTGTAACAGGCACTTTCGAGTCCTCGATTTTCTGCTTTGGGGAATACACTCCCGCAAGAGAAACAAGGTTAAACTGTCGCCAGTCTTTGCCCTCCAGCTTCATCAAAGTTGCATAGGAAAGCAGGTCAATGGCACACTCAAAAAGATGAACCTCTCCGGTGTTCTCGGCAGTCAGGCGGAAAGAATATTGCTTTTTGCTTCCGGTGCAGTCGCCCATAATTCTTGATTGATTTGTTGCTCTGTATGCGGCGTATTTAGGTTCTTTGTTCTCGTCATAGCCGATAAAAACAGCATTATGATATGGGAGCGACTCGATGATTAGCTTCTGTTCCAAGCAGTAGTTGATAATTTCATAATCAATCCCACGCCCGAAAAGATAATCAAATACCACATCGGTAGTGGGGCTTTTTTCAGGCAGAAGCAAAGGCTGGTTCTCATAACTTTTGATGTTTTCACAAGTCGGAAAGCTGACTGAACCGTTTCCCATAATGGTCTGAACCGCCTCCACAAAATCCATTCCACGGACTTTGATAAGGTAATCGAGGGCAGATTTGCCCCCGATACCTCTCGACCACCACATCCATTTGCCGTTGGAAATCTTCAAGCTGTCGTGGGTTCTTGTGGTGTAGGTGTTACTTGAAAATTTAACAAGCTCGCCCGGTTCATACTCTCTAAGATAGGTTAATAAATCCATTCGTTTGGCTTCGGTTATGACTTCCGGTGCAATATACGGCATAATTATCACCGCCGTTCTACATCAGCAAATCGGCAACCGCTTTCTGTATCGGTTCGTTGATACTGAGCTTTGCAATGATAATGAGTATCTTATCAACAGGGCAGCCGATGTCATTCCAAACAGTCCAAGCACCTCCCGCAAGGTCGTCGTTTTCATACAAAGCAATGATTTCTTCCGGCGAAAACACCGTTTCAATGCTCTGTCGAACCAACTCTCCGTAGAAAGAAAGCTTTGCATTTCTAAGGGCAAATTCTGCTTCCTTTGCGGGCGGTTTGCTTCTTTTCAATTCGAGATATGCTTTATCAAGTCTCCTGACCACAACCATCATCATTGCGTCAAAAGGGTTAATGATTGCTTTTCTGCAAGGGCAGTTTTCTCTTTCCTTATCGGGTGTCATTTTATCGTTCATAGGTTTTCTCCTTTCGTGTGTTCGGCACTTCGCCCTCATCGGGTTCGCCGCCGACAATTTCGTTTTCTCGCTTATCCATATTGAGCAAGATATTCAGCTCGTCCAAGCGGGCAAGCTTTGTCTTTAGTTCTTCCTCTTGGATAAACGGTTTTTGGACTTCTTTCTTTGCGGTTTCCAACTGATTTGTGGTGTTCTCAAGGTCATTTTCCGCAAGCGACAAGCTCTCGGCAAATCTCTCAATGCCGTTATCAAGACGGATAATATTGCCGTGTGCGTCATCACCGAGAGGAACATTTCTGCTTGTCGCACCTTTCAGTCGAACCTCATAATTTCGCTCTGCGGTATTAAAAAGCAGTTCCGTTTCAAACCCTCGGTACTTGCCGAGAGGAATAGGGTCGGGGCTGTTCATCTGCTTGCAGGCTTCAATGATTGCTTTACCGGCGTCGGCTTTTTCGGAATAAAAAACACCCTTAACCTCCATACCGACAAATCGGTCGTCCGTTGGTTTCGGGTGCTGTTTCGCAGTTTCTACATCTTGCTTCAATCCTTCAATACGGTTTTCCAAAGCTGTAATTCGCTGCGGATAATATTTGATTATCTTATCTTCCAAAGCGTATTTTTCAGATAGAAAGTTGGATTTTAAGAGCTTCAGCTTTTGAACTTGAATGTCCAAATCCATCTTCTCCTTAATATACGGGTTGCCGGTGGCAAGCATTTTAATCTCTGCATAGGAAAGGGCGGTTTCATCAATATCCTCGGCAGAACGCACCGGGGATTTGCTCGTCATAATCTGACTGGCGAACTTTTGCTTTCCCTCTACAAGCTGATAGAGATATGCGTCAAAGGTCTGCTCCGTTACATAGCGGTAAATATCTACATCAGGATTTGAGTTACCCTGACGGATAATTCGACCGGAACGCTGCTCCAAGTCTGACGGTCTCCACGGGCAATCCACATCGTGAAGTGCGATAAGTCTGTCCTGAACATTCGTGCCGGCTCCCATCTTTTGCGTAGAGCCGAGAAGCACTCTGACCTCGCCTTTACGGGTCTTTTGGAACAGTTCTTTTTTCTTCACATCGGTATCTGCTTCGTGGATAAAGCGGACTTCGCTTTCGGGGACACCACGCTCTATGAGCTTCTTTCTGATGTCGTTATATACCGAGAATGTTCCGTCATTCTTTGGAGTTGAGAGGTCGCAGAACACAAGCTGTGCCGATTTTTTATCGGCTGTTTCCTCCCAAATACGGTAGATGTTATCGACGCAGGCGTTGATTTTACTGCCCTCAAAATCAGGCAGCATATCGTTAAGCATACGCTGGTCAAGTGCTAACTTCCTGCCGTCGTTTGTAATTTTAAGCATATTATCTACACTCGAATCTACACCGCCGCCACGGACTTTCTCGGCTCGTTCCGCAAGGGAAGCAACCATCTCTTTCTGCATTTCCGAAGGCTTGACCGCAACATTGTGGAAGTGTGCTTCCGGCACAGGCAGTTCCAGCATATCCGCCGTCTTGATGTCGGCGACCTCCTTAAACATCGCCATAAGCTCCGGTAGGTTGTAGAATTTCGCAAAGCGGGTTTTCGCTCTGTAACCCGTTCCCTCCGGGGTAAGCTCAATCGCTCTTGAATTATAGGTACATTATGGAAATTTAATTGATTTCTCCAACGAACTTGTAGAAAATCCGGATATTCTGGACTTTCTCTCCGTCGATGGTCTGAGGTTCAGATACCTCAATCTTTTCGATAAGACGGTTTACTATGGCTGTGGTCAGCTCTTTGATTTCTGCACATTCTGCCATTTCATTGGCAAGCTGTTCCGCTTTGCAGGTGCTGTCCTTCAGATTGTCAGCCGTAGTTTTCAGTTTTTCAATTTCTTCGGTTGTTTCTTTCTTTTCCTGTTCAAAATGGGTGGACAACATCCGGAACTGCTGTTCTGACACAAGCTGCTTTGTAAAATCCTCATACAGCTTGATGAACTGTCTGTCCGATTCGAGGAGCTTTTTCTCCAGTTTCTCCAGCTTTTTCTGGATATTTTCCCGGTTATTCACCGCTGTCATATCCATCTGCCCCAGTACCTTCCGCATGAATTTCTCCCGGTTTTTTATGACCTTTTTTGCATGGGTCTGGATGTCCGCAAGTACAAGTTCCTCCAGATCGTCCGCATTGATGCGGTGCTGGCTGCAGAACCCGGTTCCCCTCACACGGTAGATGCGGCACTGATAAAAAGTCCGTTCGATGACTGGCTTCTCTTTATTCCTGCCATCGGTATGCACCATCAGGGTACTTCCGCAGTCGGCACATTTTAAAATGCCCCGGAACTTATTCTCATACCCGGAAGTACAGGGCTTGACTTTCGTATGGCGGTCAAGGATTTCCTGCACCGTGTCCCATGTGTGTTCATCGACAAGTGCCTCATGGTCACTGGGAATAATGGTTCGCTCACTCATGGGGATATAACCCCTTGTTTCCTGCTTGAAATGCTTCTTATCATATTTCTGCACCCAGAAATAGCCTTTGTAAAGCGGGTTTCGTAAAATCCGGATGATGGTCTCCTGTTTCCAGTTATAGGCATCATCTTCTTTTACCAGAAACTTTCCGAAGTATTCCGGCTTATAATATGCCGGCTTTGGGATTTTCTGTTCATAAAGGATTTTCCCGATTTTATTGTTTCCCATTCCCTGAAGTGCAAGCTGGAAAATATAACGGACGGTTGGTGCGGTTTCCTCATCGGCAATCAGGTGGTTTTTGTCCTCCGGGTCTTTCTGATACCCGAATGGTGCGTGTGTTCCCATGAATTTTCCCTGGCTTGCCCGGATGTATTTACCTGACTTCACCTTTTTGGAAACATCCCTTGAATAAAACTCATTAAGAATGTTCTTAAACGGGGTAATATCCATCTCCCCGCTGTTTGCAGAATCCACACCGTCATTGACGGCGATATACCGTACCTGATGTTTTGGGAAAAATACCTCGATATAAGCGCCACTCTCCAGATAGTTCCTACCTAGCCTTGAAAGATCTTTCGTGATCACACAGGTAACTTTTCCTGCTTCAATGTCCGCTATCATCTGCTGAAAGGACGGACGGTTGAAATTCGTACCGGAATAACCATCGTCTACATAAAACTGATAATTATAAATCCCCAGTTCCTCTGCTTTTCTTGTCAGGATCGCTTTCTGGCTCTGGATGCTCATGCTCTCGCCCACGTTGCCGTCATCCAATGATAATCTTGCATAAAGTGCTGTCCATGTTTCTCTGATTTCTGTTGTCTGCATATTGACCTCCTGTGGTTTCTTCAATATCCAGTGACAGAAATACGCTGTCTTTATTATAGCGATTCCTGCCACCTCCTGCAACTGCTGATTTTATTTTTCCGGTGAAATCTGCATCTTTTCTCATCCCACCTTTTTCTGATTTTCCAGCTTCTCCTTTACATTCTGTTTCGCCGCTTCTTCACTAACGGCAGTCAGTACCTTTTCCATGCTCTCCTTGCCGGAATAAACATGTTCCACCACATAGCGGATCGGTTCTCTCCGGCGGTTCCCTGCTTTTCTCTGCATAAAATCCCTCCATAAATACCAATGCTGGCAGAGGATTATCCCTGCCAGCACACCAAATGTCAAACTATTGTTTCTGTTTTTCGTAGTCCTGCAATCTTTACTCATTGCAATCTCCTTTCTGCCTGCCGGGGGACATCCCGGCAGATTTTCCTTAACGATGTATAAATCTAAAGTCCCATTTCCTGACGTTTCTTCTTTTGCTCCTGCCCCCTGTCCATCTTTTCATGCTGTCGGCTCTGGGACTGGTCTTTGTTCTTCTGCTCCCGCTCATCTATCTTCCGGTTATGACGAAGCAACTCCACATAGGCAAGATTGACGGTACTCCTGCCGTAACGTCTGGACTGTTTCTCGTATTCCTGTGTCAGCTCTTTGATCTGTGCTTCCCACTTTTTCGGTGTGAATTTTTCTCCTTCCCGAAGAAGTTCATAGACCGGAATACGGAGTTCTTTCGCCGTTTCCAGTTCTTTCTTATGCTGGCTGTGATAAACTGCCTGTGCGATTCCTTTCTTCTGCAGATATTCATTACGGATGGGAATGTATGGAGCATAGGCGGCATAAGCCTCTGACAGTTCCTTTAACCGCCGGATTTCCCTTCCATCTCTGTTGCAGATTTCCTCTGCTTCTTTCTTGGAAGCTTCTTGCTGTACTGCAAAGGTTTCCAGTGCTTCAAAGCTGTCAATGCCTTTTTCTTCCACGAACCTCCGCACGTTTTCAATATCCATCAGTGCTGCACGATTACTTACCTTTTTTAAATTCGGTGCCTGTATCAGCGGCAGATGAAGCCTTCCAAATGCTGCAAGAATACATTCCAGCATTTCCAGAACCTCATTTTTCATCGCTGCAAATACGCTGACTTCCTTTGTACCGGAAGTTTCTTTCTGTATCGAACCAACTGCCGTCTGTTCTGCTTCACCTTCCTGTGCCGCAGGGATGTCTCCTGCCATTTTTCCTGCTTTCTTTTCTGCGGCATTCTTTGCAGCTTCCGCAGCTTTTTCCTGTTCCCATTTCTCCAAATTTTTCACACTGTTCCATGCAATATCATAGAACATCCTTGCCCTTTGCAGCGTCTGGTTATGCTCCATGATTGCCCGGTTCGCATCCCCTTTTTCGGTACGGATGCCTTTCCTCTCCAATGCACTGGCAATCGGACCTAAGTGCCTGGTCGGCTCCTGCTCCAGTCCCAGCTCTTTAAAAGAACGGTGTTCCCAGTACTCCGGCAGTCCGATCCGGTCATTCACCACATTGATGGTGTCCGTCAAATCCTTTCTCCATTTCCGGGAATTACCTTTTTCATTCCAGTCATTCACATCTACCGCCCTGCTCTTAAATCCCCGTCCGGACTTATTGCGGATTTTATTGCCGTCTTTATCAAGGATATATTCCTTTCTCTGCTTGGCTCCCCACTTCCCGTTTTCTTCCACCGGGCGCAGGGTGAGCATAAGATGGAAATGCAGGTTATGGATGCCATTTTGATTAACAGAATCATGGATTGCCCAGTCCGCACACATCCCTTTGGAAACAAAATTCCGCTGCACATAATCCCGCACCGTTTCTTCTGCCAGCTCATAGCTCCAGTCATTTGGAAGTGCTGCTTTCAGTGTCCGGCAAAGCTGGGCATTTTTCTGTTTCTCATTCAGCTCCACAGAGTTCCACAGCACTGCCCTGTCCAGCCATTCCTCCGGTGCATATTCCGGGAGATTGATTTCACAATGCACCAAATCTTCATGGTATTTCGGGCGATACGTTTTCCCGTCATACTCGCTGACAAGAACACTCCTGCTGATGTAAGAAGCTGCATCTACCGCCGACTGCCCTTTGCTCCGCTTTACAATGCTGAACCTTGTGCTGGCATATTTCGTGCGCATACTCACAAAGTTCCTCCCTTACCGTAAAATAGAGGGCTGCAAGAAAAGCCTTTGCAGATGGACGAAAGCCGGGTGTGTTTTCCGGGTTACGGGCAGATGCAAAGGATACAAGGGGGTAGGAAGCGCAGCGGACGGAGGGGAAAGGTTATTTCCCCTCTTGACTGGTGCAAGGCAGGCAACGCCCACCGCAGGTGCCCTCGGAGAGCGCACAAGACCATACGGAGTGTGGTCTATCTGTGCGCACCCCATAACTGGGGTGAACCCATACTCCCGGAGATACTGCTTACACTCCCTGCGAAAAACTGCCACCCGCAAAATCTTTTGAATTGGCGTATCCGCCGCTGTTTTCTTTTGTCTTCGTTTCATCGGCGTGACCGCCGTTTCTGTCTTTTTCATCTTCCATCTCATCCGCATTTTTCTCCATCCTTTTTACGTTTTCCACCGCCTGCCTGCACTCTGCCGAAGCAAGAGCCGCTGACAAGATCACATTCAGTTCTTTTTCTTCATACTGATAACATTCCGGGAAATACTTTGCAACAATGCCGCCCATCAGATATTTATGATGGTTCTGTGCTTTCCTGCGTTTCTCATTCTCCTTTTTGCGCTCTGCCTCATATCTTGCCTTTGCCTGTTCCAGATTTTTCAGTGCCTTATCCATTGCAGCACTGGTTTCATTCCTGTTTTTTATCATGTGTTTATACTCCTTTTCTCATTTTTCTGTTTGATTTTTTATTTTATGGCATAAAAAAACAGCCTGAACCTTTTCCATGTCCATAGCCGCTCTCCTGCCATTTGGTTTTCTATTTTTCTTAATTTCCGTATTTTCACGGACAGCTTTCTTCCTGACACAGAGCTGTCACCTCTGTGTGCGGTTCTTTCATAAATTTCCCGCATTTTTATGGCGGTTCATTTCCTGCATCCTCTGCCTTGCCCATTGGCTGTGCTCCTCGTTTACCTTTCTCGGTTTCCGAAGATTGATGAGGTGTTTTTCACAGGAATAGGTTTTACTCACTTCGGTCTGCTCTACCACCTGGTAATGCTCCGGATAAGCTGCAGCCAGTGCATCCAGTTTTCGCATCATCTGCGGGCTGGCTGTATAAATACTGGCTTCCTGTTCATCATTATTAAAATTGATAATCGTTTCCTGCTCATACTTTGTCAGTTTCATCTGCTTTTTTCTCCTTTCCGGCTCCCGCCTGTTTTGCTTTATTTGTATGCTGTTCCATCCACAAAGCCAGCTTCTGCTTTGTGACAAGTTTCCGCCCTCCCACCTGCAAGGTTGGAAAATCCGGACGGTTTAATAGCTGATACGCTCCTGCCTTTGAAATAGAAAGGGCCGATGCCAGCAGTTTTGCATCCAGCACGTCCGGCAGCGTTTCAAATAATTCTTTCCCCACAAAAATCACCCCCTGTCCGGAAATGGGTAAAAGAAAGCAGCTATCGTAAGGATAGCCGCCGATGGGATGGATGGATTAGAATGTTTCCAGATATTTTTGATATTCTTCCGAGATAAAATCCTCATAACAGTCTGCAATATGGCGGATTCTTTTCAGCACCGCACCGTGTGTCTTATAGCCTACAGCTTCCGCAATCTCCTGTAACCTATGCCCCTTCATTTTCATTTCCAGAATCTTTTTATCACGTTCGGAAAGCCCTGCAGCAAACTCCGCAATCTGAAGCTCTGACAACACCGAATTTTCAAACGCACTCCTTGTATCCGGAATATCAAAGTCTATGCTATTTTCTTCTGCATCCTCTGCAAGCTGCTCTATGGATACCGCCTTTTTCCTGGAACGGCTGTGTTCCCACGAACGCATGAAGTCCAGTTTTACCTGACTTCCCCTTTTATCGAAGTCCTCAATGGTTCGGTTGTTCCAGATTTCATCGATCATAGGCTGCCAGTTCTGTTCCTGTATAATTTCCGGCACGAGGGTACCGATCAGGTTGCCAAACTGCTGATAAGTAAGCCACGGAAGTTCCGTTCCCTCCGGCACGTTGTAAAGCTGCTGGAAAGAAAATCCGCTGACCTCAAATTTGTCACGCAGGAGCGGAAGCATAGAGTAAGAGAGCCGCCACAACGGAAAGTCCCCGGAATACTGCGCCGCACTGCCGGGTATCTCCCGGTAGCCGCCTTTTTGATATGGAACTTCAAAATACTGCCATGCGCTCCATGCCACACAATCCCATACCAGTTCCAGAAATGTATCATTGTTTATCATACTGTCATATTTATCCGTCCGCAGCACCTCATAAGGGCAGCGTGGGAAGTTCAGATAAACAGGACGTTTGCTGACAAACTCCTGCGGCAGACTATAAAATAATGTCAGCCATGCTTTGCCGCTGTTCTTTGGAATTTTTATCACCTGTCCCTGCTTCATTTCAATGATTTCTCCATTGTCATTCTGCTTCTGTTCTTTTACATCTTTCATCCAAAATCACCCCCCTACTGATACATGGCAGAAGTCCCATTAAAATGTTCCAATATTTTTGAATATTTTTGAAAAAGTTTTTTCTCTTTTAAATTTCACAATCTGTCCGTTATTTTCTAATATTTTTCTTCTGCTGTCCATCTGTTTTCAGCGGACATAAAAACAGGCGGTACCCAATCTGTTTGAATACTGCCTGTCACTATAATCTTTTTGTATATCCTATGCGTTTTCCCGCAGCCACCGATTGATGATATACTGCCAGTCCATTCCATCCTGCATGACACGCAGAACTGTAACTGTTTTCACTGCTTCATCCACAGTATAAAACAGCAGATAGGATTCACACGGTTTCATGTAAATATCATAACCACGATACCGGAAGCCTGTTGTATTATACCCGGTCGGAAGTGTATCAAGTGCAAGAACCGCTTTTTTAATCTTTTTGGAAAAGTTTTCTGCATATTCCCGGTACTTAAATTGCTGAAGGATATATTTCTTTTTTTCTTTCACATCCAGCTTGCCGCTCTGGGCAATGACAACTTTGTATTTTTTGTTTTCCATCCGTACCCCTTATACTGCATCAATTTCTGCCCATGCTTCTTCCACTGTCTGCACTCTGCCATTTTCCATATCGTCAATGGCTTCATCCAGCTTTGACAGAAGGACATCCATTGCATCGTTGATCGTATAAGTTGTTTCACGGGATTTCGTTGCCTGTGCCAATGCCATAACCATCACCCTTTCTTAAAATAGCACTCATGTTTCTGTCTTTATCATACCACGAACCATCAGAAATATCTATCATTTTTTGACAGTCACACAACACTGGATCTGATTTAATTATTCACACATTTTTTCATTAAACTTATAACCAACTCCCCACACAGTCTGAATATAGACCGGATGACTCGGATCATCCTCTATTTTTTCCCGAATATGGCTGATATGGCTCATCACAATGTTGTAATCACCGGAATACGGTTCCTGCCAGACCATATCATAAATCTGTTCTTTACTGAATACCCTGCCGGGATTTTGAGCGAGAAGCTGGAGGATTTCAAACTCTGTATAAGTCAAGGCAATTTTATCATTATTCCGCATAACCTCTCGTCGCTCTAAGTCAAGCATTATTCCCTTGTGTTGTAAGTTCGATTTTAGATTCATTTTTTGAAATATAAATTTTTCTCTACCAGCATCCAAAATGGAAATAACAGATTCTATTAAATTTTCTTCATCTCCATCAAAAGATAGCAATAAAATTTTTCCTATACAGCTCACCTCATATTATTTCATGCTATAAAACACTATAACTTTACATTCACTTAAACCAAATGATACAATTTCCCCTCATGGATTTTAAGTACCACATCTGCAGCATCAGCTATTTTTTTGCTATGTGTTACGACAATTACACTTTTTCCCATTTCATGCGCACTTTTCATCAATATCTTAATAATTTCGTCTGCAATTTCTTCATCCAGATTTCCTGTAGGTTCATCTGCAAGCAATACCTTCGCAGGACTTGCTAATGCTCTTGCAATAGCCACTCGCTGCTGCTGTCCTCCTGATAACTGTAAGACCTGCCGTTTCCAGTCTTCCCTCGGTATTCCAACCGCTTCCAAAATTTTCTCTATGTCTTTCTTTCCACCCAGCATCACATTTTCTTCTGGAGTCAAATAATCTATCAGATTATAATTCTGAAAAACCAATGACATATTTTTCTTTCGATAGTTGTGTAGTCCTTTTTTTCTTATATTTACCCCTTCATAATAAATTCCCCCATCCGTCGGAGAATCCAAACCTGCCAAAAGCGATAAAAAAGTTGTCTTACCGGAACCACTTGGTCCCAAAATGGCATACATTTTTCCTATCTCAAAGCCATATGATATATCATCTAAAACTTTTTTGCCTTTATTCGCCTTATAGTAATAGACAACATTCTTTGCCTCAAGAACAATGTTTCCTGCATTTTTACTCATTTCTATAACCTCCTACCCCGTTATTCAGCTCATTTCACTTAATATCTGCTTCGGCCTTTTCTTCATTATCGTGATTCCTGCTACTAATACTGCAATAATCAAAATACCTGATATCATCCCAATATCCATCAGAACCATTTCTTTCGTTATATGAACCTCCACATCTTGTATTTTTAAATCCGGTGCAATATATCCATCTATATAGGTACCAGTATTTTCCTGTTCCTGCTGTTCTAACCTTAAGGTCTGCGTTTCTTTCGCTAAATATGAAGCTGAAGTCTCTGCAATAATTGGGGAAATTGCAAAGGATAACAACATCCCTATAATACTTATCATTACTGCTTCCCATAAAAACTGTACCCATATTTCAAATTTGCACTTTCCAAGTGACATCATAATTCCTATTTCTTGCGTACGATTTTTTATCCAAAACAGAAAAACTAAAACTAAAATCACAAGACCTGACACTGAAACTATTAGTAATAATCCCATACTCATCTGATCCATCTGCCCAAAATTTTCTGTCATATTTTTAATATTTCCATTATTATCAATTAAGTCATATCGTGACCAATCTATATTCGCTTTCTGTACAGACTTTTTAACTTGATCGTACTTCCCTGCATTTTGGACTTTGAATATAGCATACTGATAGAAAGGATTTCCTTCATTTCCGGATGGTTTTTCCGGGAAACTCATATCCGTAAATATTGTATTTTCTGGACGATAAGAATCCCCATACATAATAGATTTTCGTTCTTGCTTTGTTTCATAAATTCCGATAATCTCGGCACTGTATATTGTGGAATGTTCTTTGTCATGGTAATCATTAAACTTTAATAAGTTCCCAGTTTTTAAATGGTTTAGTTCTGCCAATTCTTTCGAGATGACACAAACATCCCTGTCATCTTTTTCAATCATTCTTCCTTCAATCAGTGAAATCTTACCTGCAGATACGTCCATATCCATTTCCATTATGCGATTACCTCGTAGGTTGACACCGCCTACATCCGTACTTTGATCCATATCTGAATCTTCTATTCTCGAAAAATTGACCGGATTCACAACAGTTGCTATTGTTATCAAATTATATTCCTCAATCCCCTCCACCTGAGCTATTTTTTTTACATCATCTTCCTTAACCGTCTCAAATGAGTTATCTGTAACTACCATATCCGCCCCATTTTCTAACCATTTATGAGTAACTCCTCCATAACTGCCCTCCCGATCACCCAGTACATCCATTGCCTGATCTAATCGCTTTCTCCTATTCTCCTCATTTCCTTCTATGCGAAAGGTAGCCCCTATTGCCTGTCTTGTAGCGTCTTGTGTATAAATACTTGCTGAACGGCTTGCCATAGCACCTAAAAATAGGCCACTCATAACAATTACAATAAACAATAGAATAATACTTTTTATCGGTTTTCTTAACACTGAACGTACTCCTCTTTGTAAAACATTCATGTTATCCCTCCATTTCTGCTAAAATTTTTTTTGGCTTTGTACATAATATTGGAAAAAGTGAAATAGAAATAGAAAGCAATAAAATTATTGTTCCTGATAATATGAGATAACATATATCTTTATTTTGTGCATATATTTGCATAGATGTAAAAGCCCCAATACTTTTCCAATCTAAAAACTTTTCCAATACTATCAGCATCTTATCTCCAGTATAAAGAGCTATTATTGTAGAAAATCCAAATACTGAAAAGCATTCCAAAATAATCTGCATAAACAAATCTACTTTTGTTTTTCCAAGACTCACATAAATTGCTATTTCTTTCTTTCTGGCTCTCATCCACATAGACAAAAGCAATGTTATTACAAGTACAGACGATACAACCGATAATCCCAACATCATTTTTACAACCCTAACAACTTGTAAGAGCGGAATTTCCATTTTCTGAAACAGGTTATCTGCTTTCATCACTCTATAGTTTTTCAAAATGCGTGTTACTTCTAGCTGTGTTCTGCTCAACTGCTCTGGATTATCTACATATACGATTAAGTTTTCATATCCGCACGTTTCTTGTAAATGACATACGAACTCGGGTTTTCCATAAATTGTATTTTCAATTCTGTTTACTGCTAATGGTTCCTTCCCTTGCTTTTCTTCTATACCCGAAATATAGATTCCTGATATGCTTGCCTGTGATTGTTCACCTGAATGAGATTTGAAACAAACAGTTTCCCCTATTTCCCATTGATTTACTTCTGCAAGAAACTGATTTACTACTATTTCACCTTCTTTGCGAGGATATTTTCCTTTCGTCAGATGAATTTGCCCGTCAGCAAATGGGCCATCATCTTCAAGGCTATCGTAGGCCATTATGCGCAATTTTTGGTTGTCTGCATCAACACTCTCACTTTTCGTTATAATTTTAAAATCCATTGGATATAACTGCACTTCTGCTACTCGATTTACCGCCTTCACATTTTCCAGTTTCTCAAGTTTTTTGTATTCATCATCCGTAAACAATTCCTCCGCTTTTTCCCGTTCGATCAACAATTTCGCTTTTGATTTCCCTAATAGTTCAATTCTTGCTACTTCGGATGCCCGTAATATAGTGACAGTAGATAAAATCATTGTTTCGGTAATAAGCAATACCCAAAACAAGATAATCGCTTTTCCTTTTTTCCTGAAAAGGTAGCGGAATGCTCTTTCTGCAAAATTCATTCCCATTCTCCTTCCTTTTCAAATCGGTCAATAATTACCCTTTTAGCCAAAAACGTACCATCCTCCTGGTAATCCCCATACAGATAGAGCATTGACTGCTTTTTCACTTCTTCTTTCCGGCAATCCTCAAGCGTAATACCCGTCATCGTTGAATGAGAAATCTGAAAATAGGTATTTTCTCCATATACTATTTTCACCTGATTCATTTCTTCAACAACCGCTCCCGGAGCAGGAACCATTTCTGCATCATCCGTCTGCGTCCCTATGCTGATATTACATCCTGTGTCTGAAAATTCCAAAACAGCTCCACGCAAATCTGCATTTGCCAACACTTCTGAATCGTCCGCTGAGTTCTCTTTGTCATCAGCATTACTACTTGACTCGTTCTCGTAACCGCCTTCTTTTTTCTCTTGATCATTCAGTATATCAGATACATTCTCGGTAGTTGTCTGATTATCCCCTGTTACTTTTGAATCAAAATTTTTATTGCTGCACCCAACAACTGATACGGTTCCTATACAACCCAAACATAATACTATACATATTTTTTTCTTCATTTATAAAAAATCCTCCATTACATATTTTTTCTTTATATTATAAAAATTGAATGTATGATTTTCCCGTTTTTTTTATGTATTTTATATGTATAAAAAGGCTGTTGTGATTTTCCGTCACAACAGCCTTCTGGTTGGTTCATAACATCTTATTTCCACTTTTATGCCTTTTTCTGTATTTTCAATACAATAAGGAAACTGATGCTGTTCTAAAATCATTTTTGTAATATATAATCCCAAGCCGCTTCCACCAGTTCTTTTATTTCTGGATTTATCAATACGATAAAATGCATCACATAATTTTGGAATTTCTTTCTCATCAATAGATTCCGTTTCATTTTCAATCCAAAAAATTATTTCTTCACCTCTTTTATACACTCCAACCCATATATTTCCATCCTCATTCGTATATTTAATTGCATTTCCTACCACATTACTTATGACCTTCGTGAAAAGAGCTTCATCTGCCCGTATCCAAGTTGATTCTTCTATTCGTATATGAAACTGTAATCCCCTATCAATAGCCATATCTTCCTGTTCCTTAATCACATTCTCAACAAGTTGGTGAAGTGGTATATCTATCAATTTCAACTCAAATCCCGATGTTCTAATTTTTGAAACATACAGAATTTCCTGCACCATATTCTCCATGGAATTAGCTACTTCAAAAGAACGTTTTAAATATCTATCTCGGTCTTTATATCCCCCTACTTCTAATAACATTCCCTGAATTTGTCCTTTTAGAATTGTAATCGGAGTTTTTAATTCATGCGAAACAGCTGAAAAAAAAGCCATTTGTTGTTGTTCCAGTTGCTGCTCAAGTTTGATGCTTTTCTCTAAATCAGTATTTTTTTCTTTCAATTCATCCAAAGCACTCTCTAATTTTTCCGAAAGTTCGTTCAGATTTTCTCCCAAAATTCCAATCTCGTCCCTCCGGTCTTCTGTATATCGAACTCGAAAATCAAGATTTGCCATTTTTTTTGAAACTTCACTCACCTTTAAAATTGAACGCGTAATATATTTTGTGTATAAAGCAGCAATAGCTAATGCTGCCAAAAAAGTAATAGCCCCCAACATAGGTAAAATTCTTTTTAATGATTCCAGTCCAATATTTACTTTCTCCTTGTTTCCAAACACTTGAATCCAATATGTTTTTCCATTCGTTAACTTACAGGAATAAGATTCCGTTATCCCACTGCCTAACAGAATATCTTCTACATCTGTTCCAGGAGCCAGTGAATATTCCATATCTCCATATATACCAAGTACCTTTTCGTCACTATCTTTTAAGACAATAGAAATCCCATGCTCCAATGCAAACATTTTTAATATTCCATCTATTTCCTGCACTGAAGTATTCGATAATTGAAGTACCATTTTTTCCGTCTGATTACTCAAACTTCTATCCAACTCTAAAAAATAGCTCCGTGACATCCCCAATGCAACCATTCCATAAATCGCACTACCAACAGTAATCAATAAGCATACTGTAATTATAAATATTTTTGTAGACAAATGTTCTCTAATTAGCTTTATCAATTCGATACCCCACCCCTCTTACCGTTTTTATATAATCCCCTGCTTTTCCCAATTTTCTCCGCAAATTTTTGATATGATTGTCAACTGCACGTTCTTCACCTTCAAATTCATATTTCCATAGACGATTTAAAAAGCTCTCTCTTGTTATCACGCATCCCTGATTTTCAATCAATTCTTTCAAAATTTCATATTCTTTCTGTGTCAAATCAATTAACTTTTTCCCTATTTTCACTTGATAATTTCCTACAATCAATATTATCTCTCTGTATTTTAACTCGTGATCTTTTGTTATATCTACTCCTTCATATCTACGCAGAACAGCTTCTATTTTTTTTATCATAATTGGAAGAGAAATCGGCTTGGGGATATAGTCATCTATTTGCATTTCAAATCCCTTTATCTGGTCTTCTTCTCTTCCCAATGCACTTATCATAATGATTGGTACTTCCGATTCTTTTCGTATTAGTTCACAAACTGCATACCCATCCATTTTAGGAAGTAAAATATCGAGCAGTATCAAGTCAATTTGTTCTTTCAGAAAAACCGCAATACCATCTATTCCATCAGATGCCGTAATCACTTCATACCCTTGATCCTCTAAAAAAAACTGTATCAGCTCTTGAATATCCAAATCATCTTCTATAATTAAAATTTTTTTCATTCTTAGCTACCTCTTATTTTCCGTTTTTTTTATTTTATCAGTTTTTCTTGTAGTTTTTGTGTATTTCGTTTTTTTAGTATCAACTTTTTTCAAATTACTATCTTAAACAAACACTTACTTTTACATTATCATTTTAAATGTTGAAAGAGGTAGCAGAAAATGCTTTTCGCACCTTCTGTCGCTTTTCACTTATGCTTCATTTATTGCCTTTTTTCTTTGCTAATCCATATCTATTTCTGGCTTCCTTGCTTCCTGTCTGTTCCAACATTTCCTTTTTCTTTGTTTTTTAGCGTATTTCTGTATGGAATTAAAATTGCTTCCATATGCCTATAATACTTGAGCGAACTCAACGGCTGTTACAGTCTCTCCAAAGGTACTTGCCCACGAGTCGAAGTGCTGCAAGTTGTTTTTGACAAGCGTGTTGTACTGCAAGTATCGCTGAATGGTATATAGCTCCACCATACTGTTTGAGATAGGAGTACCGGTTGCAAATACCGTTCCTCGACCGCCTGTAAGCTCGTCAAGGTATCGGCACTTCATAAACAGGTCGGAGGATTTCTGTGCTTCCGTTTGAGCGATACCGCCCACATTACGCATTTTGGTGTAAAGATAGAGGTTCTTGTAATAATGACTCTCGTCAATAAAAAGCCTGTCCACACCGAGTTCTTCAAAGGTAACAACATCGTCCTTTCGGCTTTGGTCGTTGAGCTTTTCCAGCTTTTGTTTCACGGACTTTTTAGACTTTTCAAGCTGTTTAATGGAGAAGTTTTCTCCACGGTTTCGCTTCAAATCCATAATACCGTCTGTCAGTTCTTCAAGCTGCTGCTCAAGAATTGCCCTCTGTCTTTCAATGGACATCGGGATTTTCTCAAACTGAGAATGACCGATGATTACGGCGTCATAATCTCCCGTGGCAATTCGACCGCAGAACTTTTTGCGGTTCTTTGTCTCAAAATCTCGCTTTGTCGCTACGAGAATATTCGCCGCCGGATAGAGTTGTAAGAACTCCGCCGCCCATTGCTCGGTTAAGTGATTTGGCACTACGAACAGCGACTTATTGCAAAGTCCCAGTCGTTTGGACTCCATAGCGGCGGCTACCATTTCAAAGGTCTTGCCCGCACCGACTGCGTGTGCTAACAGCGTATTACCGCCGTACAGAATGTGTGCAACCGCATTTTTCTGATGTTCACGGAGTTCGATTTCCGGGTTCATACCGTTGAAAACAATGTGGCTTCCGTCGTACTCACGGGGTCTTATACTGTTGAACTTTTCGTTATACATCTTCGTGAGTTTTTCTCGGCGGGCAGGGTCAGCCCATATCCAGTCCTGAAAGCCCTGCTTTATGAGTTCCTGCTTTGCCTGTGCGATTGCCGTCTCTTTTTTATTGAGAACGGCTTTCTTTCTGCCTTCCTCATCTTCGATATAGTCAAAGATTCGGACATCTTTCAGGTTCAGTGTTTCCTCAATTATCTTATATGCGTTGATGCGGGAAGTACCGTATGTGCTGTACGCTTTTACATTGGAACGGTCGTAGCTCTTTCCCTCAATGTTCCATTCGCCAGTAAACTGAGAGTAGTGAACCTTGATATTCCATTGTGCATAGCGTGGGGTGTCGAGAAACTCAAACATAAACTGTTGGAATATTTCGGGCGGTATCCAAGTCGCACCGAGCCTTACGGAAATCTCGCTTGCCGTCAAATCCTTTGGCTGCACCTTTTCAAGTGCCTGCACATTGACGGTGTAATCTTCGGGATACAGTGCCGCAGACCTTTTGGCTGTCGCCAGCTTCTCACGAACATTGCCCGACAGATATTCGTCTGCCATCAGATACTTCGGCTCATAGGAATTACCGTACTCATAAAGGGGATTTAAGAAGATTACACCCTTTAAGTCAGCGAATAATTCCTCCTCACTTTTGCCGGACAACTCCATCATATATTCCATATCAATGGCTGCTTTTTCGCCCATAGAGACAGCGAGAGCCTCGTCTGCGGTGTCAACCTCCGTTACCGGCTTGTGCGGTTTAATCGTCCTTTTGAAGAACATATCCGCCTTGCGTTCCAGTTCGCCATCTTCATTGATAACCTCAAGAGCGGAGAGCAGAGCATAGGAGCTGTCGTCGGAAAAGGCAGAAGTATTGGCACGGCTGTTAATCAGTCCGTACTTCTTTGTAAAGCTGTCATACAGTGTGTTCAGCTTATCCTGTGCCTGTTTGATTTCGCTGTCCGGGTAATCCTCGGTTTGCAGTTCAATCAAGTTACGGACGCAATCTCTTATCCCAATCATACCCTTAATGCGGTTCTCAGCGGTTGCAGATACCTCCACCGGGGACATACGGGAGTTCTCACGGAAATAGATTTTATCGTCTAAAACAGTGTAAGAGAAGTTCCTTACCATAGGGTCTGCCGGGATAGAATTATCTTCTTCCTCCAGTTCGTCGGCAACCTCGTATTCGGAGATTTCTCCGTGAATGTTTGAGACTGCTTCGTTCAAAAGCTCCGAAAGGTCGGCATTTTCAAACGGTTCACAGGTTGCTTCCGGTCCGAAGCGACCGCTTACCATTTTCATTTCGCCGAGTATCATTTCCGGGTGCTGAACAAAATATGAGTTCATCCTTATACCGTTTTCGTCGGTGTCAAGATGAACCCAATCCGGCTCAATATCTATGAGTCTGTCTCGCTTTTGCAGAAACAGAATATCGGATACGACCTCTGTCCCGGCATTACCTTTGAAGGTGTCGTTCGGAAGTCTGATTGCTCCGAGAAGCTCCGCCCTCTGTGCGATATATTTACGCACATTGGAGTTTTCCTTGTCCATAGTTCCTTTGCTTGTCACAAGAGCCATCACACCGCCGGGGCGTAACTTATCAAGCGATTTTGCAAAGAAATAATCGTGGATTAAGAAATTGTACTTGTCGTATCGTTTATCGGAGACTTTGAAATCTCCGAAAGGCACATTGCCGATAATGCCGTCAAAGAAGCTGTCGGGGACATTTACTTCCTCAAAGCCCTGTGCCGCAATGGAAGATTTCTGATAAAGCTGCTGAGCGATACCGGCTGAAATGGTATCAAGCTCAACACCGTAAACCTTTGCGTTTTCCATTGACTTGGGCAGCATACCGATGAAATTACCGATACCGCAGGACGGCTCAAGCAGGTTGCCCTCCTGAAATCCCATCTGTTCCAACACCTTGTAAATGGCGGTAGATACTTCGGGCGGAGTGTAAAATGCAGTCAGTGTGCTTTCTCTTGCCGACGCATATTCCTCCGGCGTCAGGATGTTTTTCAGCATTGCATACTCTGTATGCCAAGCTCCTGCTCGTTCGTCGAAGGCTTCGGGAATACCGCCCCAACCGACATATCTCGACAAGATTTTCTGCTCGTCAGGTGTTGCAAAACGGTTTTCGTTTTGACAATCTCTCAGGACTTTTATTGCTGCATAGTTTCGGTGGAAGCGTTCTTTCTTGTTCACTTCTTCAACCTGATTATTGGCAAGGTCAAAGTTGTGTCGTTCGGACATAGGAATATCCGGGTGGAGGTCAAAGCTCTTTACTTTTGACTTTTTCTTTTGCTCCCAAGCGGGGACAATCGGTTCAGGCTCTTTGTCGTAACCGTTGCCGATACGAACACCCTCGTTATACATTTCCTCATCGCTGTCAAAACCGTTTTGAGTAGCAACGATTTCTCTGTAATCCTCAATCGGTACATTCCCGATATTTGTTGCCACCATATCAGCTCTTTCAGCGTTTTCAATGAGTGCTTCCATTGTGGCAGTAGTACAGTCGGTCAAATCCGGCGTCCTGTGAAATTCCCGGTCAGCGTCCTCAAACCATTCCGTACCAACATCGGCAAGCTCCTGATTTGCAATACTGCCGAGGTAATCAAAGAAATCCTCAGCCGAGTCATACTCCCGTGCGGCTTGCTGTATCTCGTCAAAAGAAAGCGTATTTATAACATACTGACCTCCAGCATTGCTGTCGGGGTTGTAGTACATCCAAGTTACACTTTCATTGTCCCGGTCGATAAAGAAGGCGTCGTCATAACCGGTTTTCGGACTGAAATCCTGTGCGGTTTCGGTATCATTTTGAGTTTCATTTTTGCCTGTAACGGTTTTTTCTTCCGCCGGTAATACACTGACCTTCAAGTGGTCGTTCATTGGATTTTCACGCACTTTGCGGTCAAATTCTTCCCTTGAAAGTTCCTTGTTGAATAAGGGCATATCGAAGTCATAGAGCATTACACGGTTTTCATCAAAGGACAAAATCTCATACTGAGAAGCCCCAATATACACGCTGTCGCCGAGATGATATTCATACTGCGCTTCCGGCTCGTCCTCTTTGTTTTCAGGTTCAGGCGGTGCGGTAGAAAGTATCTCACGGTTTTTTCTCTGCTCTGCAAGCTCGGCTCGCCGTTCTTCCTGCTTTTCAAGCCATTCAGGGTACTTTTCTTTTTCCTTTGGGTTTAGGTATCTGTCCATACGGATAAGGTCTCCGATACGCTTTTCCACCTGAGACCAAGAAAGAGTAATGTGCGGCTTGTCGCTTCCGATACCTTTTGAAATTGTGATACCTTTTCCGTCGTGCTGTTCGTCAATGCCTGCACCGATGATGACCGGATAAGAGCCGCCCCAACCGTATTCGTTTTTCAAGAAGTCGGCGTTCTCTTTTGCGGAAATGCTCTTTTCAAACTGCTCATAGATACGCATTTTACCCTCGGAAACTCCGCTTCCACGGGTCAATACAGCGTCTATGATTTCCTGAGAAAAAGTAAAGGCAGAGGTTTTTTGTTCCTCTGCCTGATTTCCCATAATGAGAGTCAACTGACCGTCCATAGACGGAATCGGTTTCATTGTATCGGTCAATTCTCCCAAAAGTCTCATTGCTTCAAAATGCTGTGCGATAACGCCCCAGTCGTAGAAACTCTGAGCGGTTCTGTTTTCGTATTCACCCTCCCACAAGTGGAGGACATTCTGAAATGTTTTGTATCCCACAAGCCTGCCGTCGTTTAAGGTAAGCCGGGTGTAGTCGTTATTGAAGATACCCTTGATATATTCGGTACGGGTCGCATTGTCCGTATTTCTCTCATAGAAGTCTTTGATTTCTTCCTTTGAAGCGGACAAATGCGGGGTAGTACCGAGTATCTCTCGGATAGTATCATCGCCACCGAAAAACGGCAGGCTCTTGTCCTCGTGGTTTCTGTCGTAATACTCTAAGCGAATATTACCTGATTCTTCACGATTTCCTGTGCCGAGTTCCTGATGTTGTTCATCAGGCGAACCCACTTCATCATATCTTCCGCTTTCATCTGCTCCGTCAGCCCGGCTTTCTGTGCCATCTGCTTCACGAGAGTTTCCTCCAGTTCGCTGGCTCTCTGCTGAACCTCCGCCAAGTGACTGTTCAGAATCCCTTTCGTCAGAAGATTGTAGTACAGGATTTTGTGATGTTCCTTCAGATAAGTTCTCCTCATCTGCGACCATCTGCCGAGAGTCACTTCCGTCTGCTCCGGCAGTTTCAGGTTCGGAAGATTGTAATCTCCCACCATCGTGTATGTGATTTCGCTCATCGCTTTGACTCCTTTCGTCTTTGATGTCTTTATTGTATTCGGATTGCTCCTGTTCATCAATTATGCGATTTTCCTTGCTGAGCGTGCTGATTGTTCTGCTGACAGGGAGCAACGCCATTTCTGCAATGTCGCTTGTAGCAATACCCACCGCATTGAGAACTTCCTGTGAATTAAAACTTGAAATACCGGCAAAGTCATCGGGAGAATAGACCTTGTCTGCGTTCAGTCCCAATCGTGCCATAACCATATATGATACGCTGTTTCTGACAAGCTCCAAATACAAGGCATTTGCTTCGTCGGCAGACAAATACTCAATATCGCTTCCTGCACCCAAACTCATAAAGTCGGAGATATAGTCTGCGATGTTATCCTCAACGGCATTGGCAATGCTCTCTTTGACGACATTTTCAATACTCGTTGTATCGTTTACCGCACCGAAAGTATTTTCAAGTGTTTCAATAACTTCTGCTTCATATTCGGGTCTCATCTCCCAAATCGGAACAGGGCGGGAATGTCGACTTTCGTGGGTGTCCGATATATCAAAGTAATGAATCAGCCTTTGACGGCTTCTGTCTGTGTCCTCAAATACGGCAATACCCTTTGCTCCTCGGTTTACCCAGCGACCGAAAGTACCGTTCCATCGTTCGATTTCAAGCACGGCTGTTGCGTCGGGTCTTTGGGCATAAATGAGAAGCTGTTCATCAAATCGGAGCCTGAAATTTCTGCCTGCTGTTTTCAGAAACGATTGCCAGTTTACCGGATTGTCTGTAACTGCAAAACAGGTTCTTTCATACAGCTCTGAAATCAGGTCAAATTTCCTTGCCACCTCGTCTGCACCTCCTTATCGTGTTTTTTCTTTGTCCTTTGCGGATTTCGTGTTTTCTTTTGCGGCTGGTTCTACGGTATGACCGTTTCTCTCGCAAAGCTCGGCAAATTCGCAGATATGGTAGAGATTTGTGCCGACCTCCAAATGGTAGTCGTCGATATATCTGCAAGTTCTCTCCATTGTTTTGCCGTCGCCGAGCTTGATTGAGATTTTTTCTCCGTCCGCAATGCGAAACTGCTCCTGATAGTGCGGGTTGATAAATCGGATACCTCGCTCAGCGTTTTTCAAGTGGGCATTTAGCCACTCTTTCTGATAGCAATAGCAGTACAGATTGTACTCGCCCCTGTTGGGGTTAAATCTCATAAGATAGCTGTACTTTCCCGTATCAAGACGGATGCCGTAGTGGTTGCAGTCATCATTAAAGGAGCTGTCGGGAGTGGAATAACAGTAAGAGGACATAGCCTTTCTGCCGGACAAAACATCGCCGTCACGCAATCCGTTTATGACTTCATCAAATTCAGCCTTAAATTCATCGGTTTTCAAGTCTTTTCTGAAATCGTTCCAAGTCGTCCAAAACTCGTTCCCGTTAGAACCGAAGTCGGCTCTCAAATATCCGATAAGACCGGTCTGCATAGAGAGCTGCTGACTTTGGCTGAAGGTGTATTTACGCTCTGCTTCGGTCAATACTCTGTAATCCATTTTCATCACCTCGCTTGTTCGTTTGTTTGTCTTTGCTTTGGAATAGGAAAACCATAAACTCCGGCAATGTCATCGCCGAGCCTTTTGGTAACTCGTGTGATGTCGGCTCTTGTGGCTTTTCCGTTATAGATTTTATCTTGCAGATTTTCAATCTGCGTATCGGTAACACCGTCTTTGAATACACGGTAAAGATAATGGTTTGTACCGTCGTGATGAACGGCGTCGGCTCGAAGATCTCCGTACTTATCCACATACCATTCGGTGTAATCGGTATCGGAGTAAAGGCAGTCCTTAATGTTGCCGGAATCAATCATCTTGTAGCCCGACACTCTGCCGTTCCATCTGCCGAGGTCGCCGATTACGATAATCGGCTGTGAAAGTTGAATGTTGAGATTTACTCGTTCATCATAAAGGTTTTCGGCATTGGATTTTACCATAATGTCGTAAAGCTCATCATCGGAATATCCGGGATACAGTTCCTCCAAAGACTCTCGCCAATCATCAAGGTCAAGGCTAATGTCGCTCCAAATGATATGGCGGTCATTCTGTTCCTGCCTGCTCATCAGTGCCACCTCCCAAATAAGAGAACAGCTTATTGGCTTTGGTCTGCTTCTGAAACTCGATAATCAGACTCATATCCGGAATAGTGATACCCGGAATTTTCAAAATGCTCTCCATGTCGAGCTGCTGCAATTTCTTTTCGGTATTGCAGCCTGCGTCAAACAGTTTCGTCAGAAGCTTTGTCTTTTGCTGAAAAGTGAAATTTTCCTTCATTGCTTTGTCCTCCTTATCGTTCTTTGTCTTTATTTCGCTTCTTGTTTGAAAGCTCTTGTGCCTTTTCCTTTGCCCATTCAGGCAGACGCTCAGGCTTTATTTCGCCCATAACATCCATTCTTTCATATCGGGTTGATTTTCCGGTGTGAAGATTGGTACAAAACACGGCACTTCCACGGCTGTTTGCCGACGCACCGAAACCACCTGTAACATAGTAGAGCTGTCTGTCGGCTCTCTGAAATTCAGGCTTTAATACCTTGGGGTCAATGGCTATGATTTTGCCGTTGATGTCTTTGGAATAGTGGTCGGGGATACAGTCGGCTTCTGTTATGAGTGTGATTGGAATATCCAGTTTTTCGACCTGTTCCTTGAAAAGCTCCGCTTCATTTGCCACACGGCTTCCGAAAAGGTGTACGATTTCGATATAGTCATCGCTTACCATACATTCCGAACACAGTTCAAACAGGTCGTTTCGCTCTGCAAAGCCGCACATAAATTTATCGCCGTTTGTACTTTGCTCATTGGAAGCCAAGATAACTTCCTTTTCGCCCACATTGACCGAGCAAAGAACAGTGTATTCACCGATTTTTCTTTTTCCCTCGTTCATATCCACACCTCAGCTTACTTCAATCACAATTCTGATGTTTCCGCAGTCGCAGCCACTGCACTGCCTTGACAGTTCGGGAAATAGGGATTGCACTCTCTGTCTTGCTCTGCGGATAGTCTCAAAGCACGGCAAGCCGTAGCCTTTATAGTTGTTGACTATATCCTCAAGCGGTAAATCTCCGACTCTCATATAGCTGTATCGGTTGTAATAGCAAAGGATAAGCTGCATATCGTCATACCTCGTTTCGGGGCATTCTCTGAGTATTGCAAGCACCTTGCTGTCAACCGTCTTTTGCTTATTCATAATGCACCTCCGTAAAAGAACGGTGGGCGAAGTTTTCACTCCGCCCACACAAGCGTTCCTTATTTCTTTCTGTTCTTAATCTGCAAGAAGATAAAGCCGCCGATAATAAAGGCGACTAATACAACTGCTACGATTGTTTTAGCGTCCATTACTCATTGTCCTCCTTCTTCTTTTTTCTGTACGCAACAACGGCTGTGCCGACAATACCGAGGGCAGAAAGTCCCGCAAGTGCCGTCCACAAGCCCACATTGCTGTTATCTCCGGTCTTTGGTGTATCTCTCAGCTCATTGTGCATTTCCACAACGGTAGTAGAACCGACCTTTACGGTTGCAATCTTATCCGCAGGAAGCACATAGGAAGCAGAAACACTATCCTGAACCTCGGAAATGGTGTAATCGCCGATACGAAGTCCCTCGATAATGATTTCGCCGTTCTTATCGGTCGTGAAGCTTCGGTCGTAACCGTTTACTCCTGTAACTCTGAAAGTGAAGCCTTCAACCTTACCGTCAGAGGAAGTTTTAACGATTTTCAGGTTTCCTTTCATAGCTGTGTTAATAAAGCCGACGCCGGCTTTGTTTTCTACCTCGTAGGTGGTTTCATCTTTTTCAATGAAAACAGAGTACACACCCTTATCAAGCTCAAAGCCATCCGGTGCTTTGGTTTCTCTTACAAGGTATTTTCCGTAAAGAAGTTCCTTCATCTCGTAAATACCGGTAGAGGTTTCGGAGAGAGTTCCGATAAGCTCGTCGGCGTCATCCAGTTTACCGTCGCCGTTTACATCTTTGTAAACCTCAAAGGTCGCTCCTGTCAGCTTGTTGTCCGGGTAATCTTCATCGACCTTAGTCAACTTGATATTGCCGTGAACATACTCATTGACGATTTCGACCTCAATGACCTGAGCGACCTCGGAGATTTTAACTTCATAAGAAGTTTCATCAAGCACGAAGCCCTCCGGCTGCTCGATTTCTCTTACAAGCCAGTTGCCATACGGTACTTTCTCAAAAGAAAAGCTACCGTCTTTTTGGGAGGTAGCAGTCATCAAAGCATTTTCTTTTGTAAATTCGGTTTCATCAGCCTTAAACAGACCGATTACAGCACCTCCCAGTGCTTCGCCGTTTTCGGTAATCTTCTTACCGGAAACAGAACCGTAAATGAGCTTGTTTTCAATCGGCTTGCCGTCATTGACCGCAATCTCAACATTTGCGGTATCCTGACCGGCATAGCTGAAAGTGAACGGATACTTGGCGTCGGTAAGGATATAATGCTCATCGGTGGCAAGTTCCTTTACATAGTAGCTTCCGAAAGGAAGGTCGGTTTTGATAACAGCCTTGCCGTTCTCGGAAAGTGAGATAATCTCAATCAGTCCGTCTGCCGGAATAGAAGTACCGCTTGCAGAAACAAGTTCTTCTGCGGCGAAAAGTCCGAAGCTGATATTCTTCATTTCATCGCCGTTGCCGATATTGAAGATGTCGTTCTTTTCAATAGTCTTTTCAAGACTTACCGCTACTTTCTGCCTGTCGTTTACAAAGCTTGTGGCGGTTTCGGTTACAGACACTTCCTGACCGGCATAAGTCAGCTCAACATCGTGAGCTTCTTTGTTGATGACCATACCCTCCGGTGCAGTAATTTCAACCACCGTATATTTTCCGAGATAAAGCTCCTTACTCTTGGCAAGTCCGTTTTCATCTGTGGTAACAGTATCTACTACCTCGCCCTTTGCATAACGGAGTGTACCGTCGGGAGTGATAATATCTTCTGCTGCGCTAATCTCATAAACTGCACCTGCAAGACCTTTCACTTCATAGACAGGCTGATAAATCACATCGGCGTTTTCCACGCCGGAGATATTTACCCCTGAAAACACCTCGCCGGTCTTTTCAATGCTGACTGTACCTTTCTGTGCCATATTAGGCTTATCGACCTTAATCACGGTAATACCACCCTCATCGGAAGAATGTTCCTCTGCCACATCAAAGTACACCGGTGTGCTGTCAAGCACATATCCGTAAGGAGCCTGAACTTCTACAAGAGAATATCCCTTGCCGTATTCCAGTTTTTCCGGTGTCACAAGCTGTCCGTTTGCGTCGGTGTAGAAAGTATCAATCGTTGTCGGAGTAGGATAAGTGAAGGTCATTGTTACCTGATTGCCGTCAGGGTCAAAGATTTTGAAGCCTGCACCGGCATAAGGAATGTTTTTACCGCTTTCTGCGTCCACCTTGACAACCTTGATATAGCTTTCAAAGTTTGCGTTGTTGATAAGATAGCGGTAGGTCTGTCCGTCCTGAGCAATGAACACATCAAAGTTCTTCATCAGCTCACGACCTTCCCAACCGGAGGTCTGATGAACGGTATATACGCCGTAAGGCATATCCTTTGTCTGCCCGAAACCGTTTTCATCACAGACAATGACATCTCTTTCATCTTCTTCTGCTGCGTCAAAACTGCCGGAAGATTTGAGATAGATTTCAAAGGTTGCTCCGTTTTCCGGTGTTTCAATCTGAGTTTCGCCGTCATCGGTGTGCTTGATAATGGCGATATTGCCTTTCATAACCTGTTCGGTAACATCATTTGCTGTCTGATTGTGTTCCACCGTATAAAGCTGCGGTTCAGCACCGACCTTGTGAACAGTCGTATCAAGCAGATAACCCTCGGACGGCGTGATTTCACGGATTGTCCAGTCATTATCACAGACATATTCCTTTGTGGTAAACTGCCCGTTCTTATCCGTCACATACTTGTCCACAAGGGTTTCGCCTTTATAGATACCGTAAACTGCTCCGGCAAGGGTAGCGTCGCCCTGCGGTGTGCCTTCCTCTCGGTCGCTCTTTGTTACGGTTACGCTGAACTTTTTGAGAATGTTCGTGAAGTTTCTTGTGGTTACTTCTTTCCAGTTAATCGGTGCGGTCTGATTTGCAGGCACAACATAACGGATTGCGGTATCCACTTCCTCAATGGTGTATGGGGTAGTGCCGCTGATAAGCACATCATCAAAAGAAGCAACACCGTTCTTATCTGTCACGGCATACTCATCGACAGCAATACCGGAAAGAGATGTGCCGTAAAGATGGAAGGTAACGCCCTCAACCAAGTTATCCTCAGAAGATTTGATGACCTGAAGATTACCTCTTTTGAGAACATTATTGAAATTGACCTTTGACACCTGACCGGCAACAACAGTTACTCTGTGAACCTCCTGCGGAACATATTTGTCGATAGACTGTTCTGTTACCGTGTAAACACCGGGCATAAGGTTATCCAGTTGGAATTTACCGCCGTTTGCGGTTGTTACAGTCTGATTGACACCGTTACCGCTTATGGTAAACTGAATGCCGTCAACCTTTCCGTCCTCACTTGTCTTTACAATCTGACAAGAGCCGTAGCTTACCTTCATTTTGACAAAGCCGCTGACAGGGTCACTGACCTCCTGAGCATAAGTGACCACATCCTGAATGCCGTTTCCGTTCTGATGGATACCGTCAGACCATACGACAACACCTCTGCGGACACCGTTCTTTTTTGCGGCTGTGATGGTAAATTCCTTGCTCGGAGCTTTCTCCATCGAAACAGTCAATTTGTTTCCGCTGACAGAGAAAGAAACCCCGTCAATGTTTGCCGAGAAGTTGTAATTGCCAAGCACACCGTTTGTATCGGTGAGAGTAGCAACATACTTGCTTCCGTTCCATTCAAGCTCGTTTACCTTTGCAGAACCGCTTGACCTTGTGCAGAAGCTCGGCACTTTGGTGTGATTCTGAACACTTGTTACCATACTGTTGTAGTACGACAAGATTTTACTGCGGAGTGGGTGTGCAGTGCTTACACATTCAAGCACGGCATTGTATCCGCTGGTAGAAACGTGATTAAAGCCTGCGTCTCTTTCTCCGACAATCGTTTCCCAAATCAAAATCTGAGTGGCATAAGCGTGTGCGATGCAGTTTGCGTCGCTTTCATTCTGCGACTTCCAGCTTGTCGAAATACCTCCACGGTAGCCGTACTGCAAGATACGACCGATAAGCAGGCGAATGTCATCGCCGGAAATCGTTCCGTTCGGGCTGATGTTATTAAAGAAGTTCTCGTCCTTTTCGGTGAGAGTATCTCCAGTCCGCTGACCTGTACCCGGTTCAATACAGTAGGCAATATTGCCCGAATACGAACCCATTGCACGAAGTCCTGTATATTTTGTGGACAAGCCTTTCCAACCGTTCATATAGTTGAGATTGCCGTGTCCCCATTCGCCGTTGTTATTGGTATCTCCGCTTCGGGGATAATCGACGAGGTACACATCGGCTTTTTCTCCTACGGCTGCAAAGGCTGTCGTTGCCCCAATGCCCGTAAAAGCAGTAAGGCTCATAACCGCCGCCAACATAAGCGAGACGGCTTTCTTGAATTTTGTTTTAACCATTGCGTTTTCCTCCTTGAAATGCAAAAACGCACCGATTTTACTCAGTGCGTCCGCTTAAAATTATTTTGTTTTAGCAGTAGCCGATATAGATGTTGTAATCCGTATCGGATAGCTTTTCTGTCCATATCCACACAGCGGTAAAACCCTCGCTGTTCTTGTATCGGTTCAGTCTGCTTTCAATATCAGACTTGATACCGCTTCGGTTAGGATTTGCGGATATGGGGTTGTCCCAACATTCTGTCGCCGTGATGTCAAGAGAAAGCCCTATGCTTACCGCATACTCTTTTGCGTAACTAACATAAGGGCTGACATCGAATGTCTGCTTGTGCGGCTCTGTCGGTTTCGGTTCTGCCGGCTTTTCAGTCGGTTTTTCAACCGGCTTTTGTTCGGCAGTTGTCTGTTCTTTTGGCTGTTCCGTTTGTTTTTCGGGTTCAGCCTGCGTGGTTGTCTGCTTCGGTGGCTCTGCCTTTGGCTTTTCGGTTGCAGGAGTATCAGCCGTTTTTTCTTCCGCCGGTTTTGTCTGAACAGTCGCAACCGTCTGCCTTTCAGCGGTTGATTGGCTTTCTTCTGCCGTAATCGGTGTTTCTTCCTGAACTGTCGTGCTTTCCGGTTCTTCTGCCGTTTCTTCCTGAGAATCTGTTTCGGTATTACCAGCCGGAAAAGAAGTCTCTGTTTTCGTAATCTCCTGTGCAGCTTCTTTGGCTGTGTTACCGTTACAACCTACGAGGAAAATCATCAGGCAGGCAAGAACACAAGGTATCAGCCTGTTTTTCATATCCATCGCTCCTTTCTGCCTTAATCGTAATCAAAACCGGTCAAAACATCAAAGGTGCGATTGGCTGAACTTTTTATCGTAGCAGACATTTTGCTTTTGCTCCAAATGTGCGAACCCTTTTATAGACAGCTATATGTTATTAGAGATAGATATACTCAAGGGAGATAGAGTATATTTTTCAGCAGGTTAATAGCCGGTATATATAGGGGTTAGAGTGTGAGAAAGGGGGAAGGCTATCGGCTGTCACGGTCGGCTCTGCTTCGCAGAAACTTGTTGTAATGCTCCAATGCCTTGCACACAAAATCCTCCGTTTGGCTTATGGGAATATTCTTCGGGATAAGCTGTCGAACCCTATCGCCCCTCAAAACAATTTTCTCCCTTTGGTTTGGTTTTTCCTCCGACATAATCGCTTGGATTGCTTCGGTTGTGAGCTTGCCCTCCTCAAAGAACTTTCGCATACGGATTGTTTGGTCGTGGGACGGGGTTGCGTCGTTCAGGTCGATTTCATCAACCACATCACGCTGACTGTCCTCATCGAGAAAAGACAATTCAACCGCCGGTCGCATTTTAATTCGCCCCTCATCAACATATTCCAAAAGTTCGGGAACAAGGTTTGTAAGGCGAATATATCTGCGAACTTGGGTTTGACTGTCACCCGACTGCTCTCCAATTAGTTGTGCTGTTTCTTTTCCGCTTGACTTCCAACCCACTGGGTCGGAAGTTAGGTCTGTTCTTTTGCCTTGTCTGCTCAATGCTTCCAAACGCATTTTGTAGGCATAGGCTTTTTCCGAGGGAAGTATCTGCGACCTTTGGTAGTTGCTCTCAACCATTAAAATCGTGGCTTCGTCTCGGTTCAGTTCAACGACCTCACAACGGAGAGTATCAAACCCGGCAAGCTCACAGGCTCGCTTTCGTCTGTGTCCCGATATGAGTTCGTATCTGCCGTCCTCTTTCTGCCTTACCGTCGCCGGAGTGATTACCCCTCGTTCCTTAATACTCTCAATGAGCTGTGCCATATCCTCGTCATCACGCACCTTAAAAGGGTGGTCGGGGAAATCGTCAATCTCAGTCAAGGGAATATCTCGGATTTTTGAAAGTTTTTCTTCATCTCTCTGTTCCTGCGTCGAGAATAAGTCATCGAGCTTCGTGAGAGTGAAGTCGCTCTTTCTTCCTGCCATCGGCTAACACCTCCTTTGTAAATTCGGTGTACGCTTTTGACACCGTGCTGCCCGGTTCGTAGGCAAAAATGCTCTTGCCTTTGGAAGAAGTCTCTGCGGCTTTTACGGCAATCGGGATATATGTTCGATACATCTTGATTTGACTACCGAAGTTCTCTCTCAGAGCTTCTACCGTGCTTTTGGCGAGGTTGGTACGGCTATCCACCAAAGTGAGAAGCATACCGTCAATCTTTAAGCCCGGATTGATACGCTTCTTAACTCGTGAAATGGTCTGAACAAGCTGCGTCATACCTTTTGCCGGTAAATACTGAGCCTGAACAGGAATTATTACGCTGTCTGCCGCAGATAGAGCATTGATTGTTACCATTCCGAGGGAAGGCATACAATCTATTAAGATATAGTCGTATTTCTCCTTCACTTCGCTGAGATAGTTTCTCAATGCCGTCTCTCTGCTCATTGCGTTGACAAGGTTAAACTCCATTGCTGAAAGCTCAAGGTTTGCCGGAATAAGGTCAACACCTTCGTCGTGGTGCAGAATACCGACCGTAGGGTCATTCATCGTTTCATTTATGACATCTGTGAGTTTCGTTGCAAGCGTGATACCCAAGTTGTCTGTATCCTGCCAACCGAGACAAGTGGTTAAGTCGCCCTGTGGGTCTGCGTCTATGAGCAGCACTTTCTTTCCCTGCATTGCAAGACCGACGCCGAGGTTTACCGTAGTGGTCGTCTTTCCAACTCCGCCTTTTTGATTGCATATCGCAATCGTTTTGCAGTTCGACACTTTGTGCGTCCTCCTTTCGTGAAATTCATAGCCATCGCAGTATGGCTATGTACTTGACCGGCTCATTTCCTAACCGGTCGGGCAATATTTGTTCTCAACACCCCTTGCCGAGCAATAAGCTCACGGGAAGTCACTAAGGAACAGACTGCTAATCTGTATCATAGGAATTTCACCTCTGCCGGGTACTCCGCCAGCTCCGTAGAGAAGTATCATTATCCTTCTGACTGTCATCGCCGTAACAGGGGCAACCTGTTACCTATACCGGGAGTTCTCGCTGTTCTGCAATGCAGAAGTCACGGCGTACCCGATAAGGTGGCTAAAATCATCAGAATTAAAGTCTTAGTGAATGGTTTATTCAGTTGTCAAAATACAAGTGAAAGGGCTGACCTTTTCGTGGCTCGGAATTAACCCCTTCACTTGTTTGAAATGGGAGAGCGTTTTTGGGGGGTGTTTTTTCAAAATTTCTTGAAAATTTTTTTGCTAACAAAAAAAGCCACCTACTTTCCTCTTAATTGAGGTCAATAGACGGCGGGTAGAAATATTCATAATTTTGGTGTATAATAGGAAATTAAGAGAAAGACAAATTTGAATTTTTTGTGGAGGTGTTTATATGATATTCCTAAAGGTATTGGCTGTAGTTCTGGGATTGGCATTCCTTCTGTTTGGATACTTCATTTACTTTAAAAAGAAATACAATCTTATCAACGGTTTTGAGGCGGATTTCAAAGCCGGTCGGAAGAAAGAAGAATACGCAAAGAAAGTGGGAATGATAGAGTTTGTTGTTGGTATAGTTCTGCTTATCACAGGTGTTGCACTTATTCTGTTTGCCTAATAAATTCCAGTTTGTCTAACTTACTCTAAATTAGCAAAGACCGCTTACAAAAGTGTAGGCGGTCTTTATTCGTGTTCAGATATATTTGATTTTGAACTTTCTTTTCTTGGCTGAAAGCACCTTGCAAATAATATCATCTGCTGCGTCCGTGTATCTGCCTTGTGCTATCAGGCTGTTCTTCAAACGGATAAGTGATTGCAGCACTTCGCTGTATTCGTCCTTGGAAAGGTATAAATGATATTTTTGTTCTTTCAAAACAACCACCTCCTGTTACCGCAATTATATAATAAGAAATGGCATAGAAGTAGTGTGCGATTGTCGCTTGACCACCCCTAAATGAACGAATTAACAGGGTAACGAACGCCTTATTCATTAGCAGGAATTTTGCTCGAATTTTTCTGCCATTAGCAGAGAGGGCATTTTCATTAGCAAAATAGCGAAAATCCTGCTAATTTTTATTAGCAAGTCGTTCACCTGAAAGGCGGACGACATTCGTCCTAATTTCCATTAGCTGACGGAGATTTTGCTAATGAAAATCTGTGAATTTTACGATTTTTCACTTTTTCCGTAAAAATGAAAAAACGCCGGAAACCCTTGATTTTACTGGGTTTTCCGGCGGAGTTTTTGGCGTTCCCGAGGTGATTCGAACACCCGACCTACCGCTTAGGAGGCGGTCGCTCTATCCAGCTGAGCTACGGAAACATCTTTAAAATCTATTCAATTTTAGTCTTAAACTTACTCAATGTCAATCGCCTTTGCCCGAAAGGCGGTCGTTATAACATATTCTTAGGAGGCGAGTGCTCTATCCAGCTGAGCTATGACGACACATGTCTATTTTACCATTAATCTCACAAAAGTCAATACAGGGATGGATATCCCCACCCCTGTATCATTCTGAAATATTTATCCACATTTTACTGTTCTTATCCACATTCAGAAATTGATTTTTCCCTGCAGCCACACATTTCCTTTGAATCTGCGTCCGACTGCCGGTTCGCCCATGACTTCTCTTTTTGGTACACATACATCGAATAATAATCCGTTCACATCCAATTTCATAATGCAGATATCTTCCCTTGTAATCTCATTTCTAGTAAGACGATATTCCAAGATCTCGCCCATGATCGAATACCGGTCGCATTCGATTCCATAAGGCATAATGTATGTATCCACAATGGTAAATACATCTTCCGATATCAGTCTTTTCGATACTTTGGAATAGGTATCCATATCATCCAGTGTAAGACTTTCGATTGCCTGCGGATCACCTGTTCTGGCTGCACTCAACAACAGCATGCGGTTGTGCACCTCTTCCTGCTGTTCCCGTTCCTGCTCCTTGCTTTTCCTCACCGGAAGCAGGATGGTTCCCTCATTACAGAGTCCGGACAAAGTAACAGAAGAATACTTGATACTTCTTCCGCCAATCTGCCTCTCTCTCAGATATTCCATCATATTCTGCAGATAGAATACCAGGTTGATGCCAACTTTTGTATCCTCACAAATGCCTACATATGCTTCACGGTCTATCCTTCGTTCCACACTGACATTTGCATAAGATGTTACGCCGGATCCTGTGAAATACGGAGCATAATAGCGGTAATCAAACTGTTCGTCGATATCCATATCTCCGCACACCTTGATCCCGATACCTTCTCCATATTCTTTATCAAATTCACAAAGATCCGTCACTTCATCCTGCGTGACAAGCTGATGTCCCGTATAGGATTCTTCCACATCTCTTATGATCTGTATTAACTGTTTTTTGTCTCTGATATTTCCAAATCCAATGGATTTCAAATATTGATGCATACGCTTATCCTTATAATTTCCTATTTTTTAGGTACAAGCTTCTCTGTTCCGCCCATGTATGGCTGTAATGCCTTAGGAATCTTAACAGATCCATCTTCCTGAAGGTTGTTTTCCAGGAATGCGATCAGCATTCTCGGTGGAGCCACAACTGTATTGTTCAGTGTATGTGCGAAATATTTTGTTCCGTCTTCACCTTTGACACGGATACCAAGTCTTCTTGCTTGTGCATCACCAAGGTTAGAACAACTTCCTACTTCGAAGTATTTCTTCTGTCTTGGAGACCATGCTTCCACGTCACAAGATTTTACCTTCAGATCTGCCAGGTCACCTGAGCAGCACTCTAATGTACGTACCGGGATATCCAGTGAACGGAACAGATCTACCGTGTTCTGCCATAATTTATCATACCAGATCTTGCTTTCTTCCGGTTTACATACAACGATCATTTCCTGTTTTTCGAACTGGTGGATTCTGTATACTCCACGTTCCTCGATACCATGAGCTCCTTTTTCTTTACGGAAACATGGTGAATAGCTTGTAAGTGTCTGTGGAAGCTGTTTTTCTTCCAGCATTGTGTCGATGAATTTACCGATCATAGAGTGCTCACTTGTTCCGATCAGATACAGATCTTCTCCCTCGATCTTGTACATCATAGAATCCATCTCTGCGAAGCTCATAACACCTGTTACAACGTTGCTTCTGATCATGAAAGGTGGTACACAGTAAGTAAATCCACGATTGATCATAAAGTCTCTTGCATATGCAAGTACAGAAGAATGAATTCTTGCGATATCACCCATCAGATAATAGAATCCATTTCCCGCTACTCTTCCGGCGCTCTCAAGATCGATTCCGTCAAATGCTTCCATGATCTCTGTATGGTATGGAATCTCGAAATCAGGAACAAAAGGCTCACCAAATTTTTCAATTTCTACATTCTGACTGTCATCTTTTCCGATTGGTACAGAAGGATCGATGATGTTCGGAATAATCATCATATTCTGTTTCAGTTTCTCTTCTACTTCTTTTTCTTCTTTGGAAAGTTCTTCGATTCTTGCAGCACTCTCAGCTACTTTTCTCTTTAATTCTTCCGCTTCTTCTTTCTTTCCCTGTGCCATACATGCACCGATCTGTTTAGAGATTTTATTCTTTTCTGCACGAAGTGCTTCTACTTCTCCCTTAATATCTCTATTCTTCTGATCCAGTTCTATTACTTCATCTACCAAAGGTAATTTCTCATCCTGGAACTTATTTTTGATGTTCTGTTTTACCACATCCGGATTATTTCTTACAAATTTGATATCTAACATTTTTCTAAACTCCTCCTGCTCTCATATCTGTTATATGATCTGCTATTTTCTATTTTTTTCAGGTCTTGCCATATCTGGACGCATACTGCTGGTTCTTGTATTCAGGATTTTTCCATTATTTGCCTTTCCAGATGCCTGTTTTGCACTTCTTGCATTACTGTTTTTCTGATTTCCGTTCTTTGCCGGACCGGATTTTGCCATTTTCATACTTCCTGTTACAGAAGCAACAGCCTTATTGACTTCTTCTTCATATCCATCTTCGAAAATAGCCTTATCCAGTGCTTCTGCTTCTTCCTCAGCAAGTTCTACATAGCTTTCCCCTTTTACAATCTCCTTTACGTAAGTGTAACAGCCCTCTCTGCTGTGCATTGCATTGAGGATCCATCCGGTATTATTATTGTCTAGCATTGCAAGTGCAAAGCTGAGCTTTCCACCCATTTCATTAAATGCATCATACTTGACAATACCAACCTTCTGGTAAGACTTCTCCATCTTCTTGTTCAGCTTTTGGATGTCTGTACGATTCTGCTTTGTGTATTTCAGAATTGCTTCTACATCCGAAAATCCTGACATCATGCTTTCTTCCAGTGTCTTTCCATCTTTCCCACGCATAAACGTCGTATAGCTGCTTTTCAACCGATTATACTTCATTGTTACATTTACATACAGAACGAATAATATAACAATCAGTACCAGCAAAAATAAAAATATCAATGCCGGATCGATACCAAGTGCTTTCAGTATTTTGCTATCCATATTCAATTACTCTCCTCTTTTAATGCTCATCATCATATCGAACAAATGTTCTAATTCATCATCTGAATAATATTCTATCTCTATCTTACCTTTTCCCTTTCCTTTTGATGCTATACTGACTTTTGTTCCGAATACACCTTTCATCTTTTCTTCCAGATCCTGGTAAATGAACGCATTCTCCATTACCTTCTTCTCTTTTGGTTTTTTCGGATTCTTGATCTCTTTCACAAGCTTCTCAGTCTCCCTCACACTGAGTTTCTCGTCAAATATCTTATTTGCCAGTGTATACTGAAGTTCCGGATCATCAATTGCGAGAAGCGCTCTCGCATGCCCTGTAGAAATCATATCGTCAATTATCATCTGCTGTACTTTATCACTTAACTTCAACAGTCTCATAGAGTTTGTTACCGCAGTTCTACTCTTCGATACTCGTTCTGCAACTTCATCCTGTTTCAGATTGAATTCCTCCAAAAGTCTCTTAAATGCAATTGCTTCTTCAATTGGATTCAGGTTCTCTCTCTGGATATTTTCAATCAGACCGATTTCAAGAATTTCCTGATCTGTATATTCTTTTACAATTACAGGAACTTCCTTTACCCCGGCAAGTTTTGCAGCTCTCCATCTTCTTTCACCGGCAATGATTTCGTAGTAATCCTTTCTTTTCCGAACAAGCAGCGGCTGTAATACACCGAACTGTTTGATGGAATCCGAAAGTTCAAGGAGAGCATCTTCATCAAAATTCTTTCTCGGCTGATCCCTGTTCGGCTCAACCTCATTGATCTTCATCGTCTGCACGCCTGCTTTTTCTTCTGCTTCTTTCTTTGCTTCAGCAGATTTGTCAGGTGTTACAGACTTTATGCTCTTATTATCTGGGATCAGACTGTCCAGACCTTTTCCCAGACCTTTTTTCTTAATTGACATTCGTTCCCTCCTACATCACATCTTTTAGTTACTCTCTATTCATCACTTCATCAGCAAGTCTCTGGTATGCGCTTGCTCCTGTAGACTTTGGATCATACAGATTGATCGGCATTCCATAACTTGGTGCTTCTGCCAACCGGATATTTCTAGGAATAATCGTTTTATAGATGTTCTGTTGCAGGTTCTCTTTTACATTTTCTACAACCTGAAGTGAAAGATTCGTTCGCGCATCGTACATTGTAAATACAACGCCTTCTATTTTCAGAATTGGATTCAATCTTTCTTTCACCAGTTCAACTGTATGTATTAACTGGCTCAATCCCTCCAGCGCATAGTACTCACACTGAATCGGTACCAGCACCGAATCAGCTGTTGTCATAGCATTAATTGTCAGCATACTCAACGATGGTGGACAATCAATAATAATATAATCATAATTGTCTTTGATTGGTGCAATAGCGTTTCTGATGATAAATTCTTTATCATCCACACCGATCAATTCAATCTCTGCCGCTGACAGATCAATACTTGTCGGAATAATATCCAGGTTTTCAATTGCTTCTTTTTGAAGCACTTCCTCTACACCAACCTGTCCAATCATAAGATCATAGATATTCTTTTCAACTTCATCTTTGTCTATTCCTAATCCACTCGTCATATTTCCCTGCGGATCCATATCGATAGCAAGAACTTTCTGGCCTTTTTCAGCAAGGCATGCCGACAGATTAATAGCTGTCGTTGTCTTTCCAACGCCACCTTTTTGGTTCGCAACGGCTATAACTCGTCCCATTTAATTATCACCTTCCCTTTTTTTACATGATATTAGTATATCACTTTTCCAGGTACTTATCCATAAAATGTTTCACGTGAAACATAGTTTTTCCATTTTTCATAAATATGAATCTGTTCTATTTGTTATTTTCGTTATCTTTATGCTTTTCCATTCTTTTTATTCTTTTTATTTTTTAATGTTTCACGTGAAACATTTTCTTTGATTACACAGATGTTCATTTTGCGTTCATTTTGCAAAGGCAATCTTCCAATTTATAAGTAAATATAGTATAATTAGTAGTAAGAAAGTGAGGTATCAACATGAACTGGAAAAAGACATTATTGTTCATCTCGACAGCAATCGGAACAACAACCCTGGCGTTCCACGTAATAAACAAATTCATATTCAACACCTCTGATGAACCCTCAGAAGAAGACTCATCCAACTACTACAATTGGAAATTTGGAAATATATATTATCAAAAGACAGGAAGCGGCTCTCCTCTTCTTCTCATCCATGATCTGAATCATTACAGTTCTTCAATGGAATGGGACAAAGTAATCGATACTCTTTCCAGAGAACACACTGTGTATACCATAGATCTTCTTGGATGCGGAAAATCTGATAAACCTGCCATCACATACACCTGCTATCTCTATGTCCAGCTTCTCACTGATTTCATTCGCGATATCATTGGAGAAAAGACAGATATCGTTGCAACCGGAGCATCTGTTTCTTTTGTAACAGCTGTCTGTCAGAACATTGCAGATCAGATTGGTCATATAATCCTTGTTTGTCCGGAAAGCATCCGTACACTTGCAAAAGCACCAAACCATAAGTCAAAGCTGCTCGCAAGTATTATAAATCTTCCTATATATGGAACATTCATCTATAATGTTGGCGCACGTAACACTGCACTTTCGGATTCTGCTGAATGCAGATATCTCTACTCCAGCATTTTAGGTCATTATACAACAGTAAATATCGCTCATTGTCTCGAAGGACTTACAACTTCCATTGCCGTGATTTCCGGGAAAAATGCACCGGAAACTTTCGAAAACGCTGAAGAATACTGTAATGTTCTCCCATCCATTGAGCATATTGAAATTACAGGCTGTGGATTACTGCCGCAGCGGGAAAATGCTGATGCATTTTTAGAGCAGATAGACATATTGCTAAGTGACAACTGCTAGTGTTCTGCCTGTATCACCAGTAAATAATATTAAGTTTTACAAAAGGGGTAATGTTTCACATGAAACATTACCCCTTTTACATTTTCTTGTTTTCACAAAATTCTTATTAAATTACTATTTTTCTTACCGTATCGGCTCTTTGGAAGGCATTCCAGCCTTTCGTGGATATTTCTTTGCCGTATTCTTCACTTTGTGGATCTTCACGAACGATCTGCCGATGTCTGTTCCCGGAAGCTCGAATTTTACTACGTCTTCAATCTTACCACCAAGTATCTTTACCGCTTTCGACGACTCTTTTACTTCTTCATCAATCTCACCCGATTTATAAGGTACAAACATACCATCCACTTTTACGTAAGGCAGGCAATATTCGCTCAATGTTGCCAGATTTGCAACTGCTCTGGACACACACAGATCATACTGTTCTCTATATGCTGCATCTTTGGCATAATCTTCCGCTCTTCCATGAATTGTGTGGATATCTTCCAATCCCAGTTCTTCGATCACAGCATTCAGAAACTTAATTCTTTTGTTCAATGAATCAAGCAATGTCACTTTCAGATGTGGAAATGCGATCTTAAGCGGTAATCCCGGGAATCCCGCCCCCGTACCAATATCGATTACCTGATCTGCCTTAGCCATATCCATGACTTTTACAATAGAAAGGCTGTCTACATAATGTTTTTCCACAACTTCCTCATATTCTGTGATCCCAGTCAGGTTCATCACCTTATTCCACTCTTCAAGAAGCTTATGATAGGCATCGAACTGCTCTTTCTGCTGATCCGTGATCTCTATTCCTATCTTTTCCAGGCTTTTTTTCAAAATCTGGTCCATATTTTTCTCCTTATTTCTCTCTAAAATCAATAAGTATATAAAATGTATGATTTTTTCATGTTATTCATTTTATATACTTATTGTTATATTTACTATATGATTATAATTGTATTATTTTATGATATAATTATAAATATATTTACCACTGTAATCCGTTGTATCTCTGCACTTTATCTGTGATTTCCACTCAGATATACCAGCAGCACCGAGATATCAGCCGGAGACACACCGGAAATGCGTGACGCCTGTCCGATCGACACCGGTCTGTACTCTTTCAGCTTCTGAACTGCTTCGATACGAAGGCTGTTCACTGCATCATAATCCATATCTTCCGGAATTTTCTTATTTTCCATCTTCTTGAACTGCTCTACCTGGCGTTTCTGACGCTGGATATAACCGTCATATTTCAGGGAAATATCCACCTGTCCGATCACTTCTTCCGCCAGATCTTCCGGCAATTTTGGCCGGGTCACATCAATATCTGCAACTGCTTCGTAAGACAATTCCGGTCTCCGGATCAATTCTGCCAGACTGCTTCCAGAATTCAGCGGTGTACTTTCATAGGATTCCAGGAGTTCCTGTACCTTTTCACTGGTTCCGACATAAGCATTCTTTAACCGCTCGATTTCCGACTCTATCAGCCTTTCTTTTTCCTTCAGGCGGTCGTAACGCTCCTGTGAGATCAGACCGACTTCATAGCCTTTTTCCGTCAGACGCTGATCCGCATTGTCCTGTCTCAGAAGCAGACGGTACTCTGCCCTGGAAGTCATCATACGGTATGGCTCATGACTTTCCTTTGTAACCAGATCATCGATCAGAACGCCGATATAAGCCTCTGAACGGTCTAACACCAAGGATTCCATGCCTTGCAGCTTTCTGGCGGCATTTATGCCCGCTATAAGCCCTTGTGCGGCAGCTTCCTCATAGCCGGAGCTTCCGTTGAACTGTCCCGCGCTGAATAATCCACTGATGTTACGGAATTCCAGGGATGGTTTTAACTGTCTTGCATCAATACAGTCATACTCGATCGCATATGCATTTCTTACGATCTTCACATGCTCCAGCCCCGGAACACTGCGGTACATGGCATACTGTACATCTTCCGGCAGCGAACTCGACATACCACCGATATACATCTCATCCGTCTCCAGTCCTTCCGGCTCAAGAAATACCTGATGACGCTTTTTATCTGCAAATTTTACAACTTTATCTTCGATCGACGGACAGTATCTCGGTCCCGTTCCCTCGATCATTCCGGAATACAGCGGTGATCTGTCCAGATTGGCACGGATGATATCATGTGTCGTCTCATTTGTATAAGTCAGCCAGCATGAAGCCTGGTCGATCTGCACATCGTCCGGATTCGTAGTAAATGAAAACGGCACTACCCTCTCGTCTCCGAACTGCTCTTCCATCTTGCTGAAATCCACGGTTTTACGGTCTACCCTGGCAGGTGTTCCTGTCTTGAAACGGTACATCTTAATTCCCAGTTCTTTCAGGCAATCGGTCAGATGATTGGCCGCCTGCAGTCCGTTCGGACCGGTATACTGACTCACATCCCCATAGATACAACGTGCCTTCAGATAAGTTCCGCTGCAGATGATAACCGCCTTACAGTGATAAGTTGCACCCGAAAATGTCTGCACTCCGGTAATCTTTCCATCTTCCACCAGGAGATTTGCCACCTCTCCCTGCTTGATCTCAAGATTCTCCTGCGCTTCCAGTACACGGCGCATCGTTCTGCTGTAGACCGCCTTATCAGCCTGTGCACGAAGCGAATGTACCGCCGGGCCTTTGGACTTATTTAACATTTTTGACTGGATAAATGTACGGTCGATGACCTTTCCCATCTCTCCGCCAAGGGCATCCAGTTCTCTTACCAGATGGCCTTTGGAACTTCCTCCGATATTCGGATTACACGGCATCATCGCAATGCTGTCCACACTTACGGTAAATACCAGTGTCTGAAATCCAAGTCTCGCCGTTGCCAGTGCCGCCTCGCATCCTGCGTGTCCGGCACCGATGACGACAACATCATATTTATCTTTATTTTCCCATACAGAATTTGCTGAATATCTCATTAACCAAATCTTCTCCTATCGTTTCGCCGGTGATATTGCCGAGAGCTTCATATGCATCCATAAGATCGATCGAATAGAAATCCTCCGGCATATCTGCGGCAATGCTGTCATTCACACGTTCAAGTGCGGCATATGCATCCTGAAGTGCTGTTTTCTGTCTCACATTCGTAATATAGATTTCATCATTAAATGTCAGTTCGCCCTGGAAGAACATCTCCTTTAACGTATCTTCCAGTTCTCCGATTCCCTCCACATTCTTTGCGGAGATCTCGATCACCGGGAATTCCTCCGGCAGCTCTTCCTGATCTTTTTTCACCTGCATATCCAGATCGGATTTGTTCAGCAGGATGATCGCACGTTTTCCTTTGATCAGATGCAGGATCTCTGCATCATTTTCATCCAGCGGTCTGGATGCATCGATCACATACAGGATCAGGTCTGCCTTGTCTGCATATTCTTTTGCACGGTCAACACCGATCTTTTCTACCACATCTTCCGTATCACGGATGCCGGCAGTATCCATGATATTTAAAGAAATTCCCTTCAGATTCAGGTGTTCTTCCAATACATCTCTGGTTGTACCTGCAATATCTGTAACTATTGCCCGGTCTTCACCGAGAAGTACATTTAACAGGGATGATTTCCCCGCATTCGGTTTTCCGAGGATGACTGTGCGTACGCCCTCTTTTATAATCCTACCATCATCACAGCTATCTAGCAATCTTTTCATTGCTTCTATGATCTCATCAACCACTTTTTTTAGTGTTTCCCCGTATCCATCAACGCTGATATGCTCCGGATCATCCAGTGCGGTCTCGATAAATGCAGTGTGATACAGGATCTTTTCACGCATTTCACCGATCTTATCTTTGATATTGCCCTTAAGCTGGCTCACTGAACTCTGTAAAGCATATTCGTTCTGCGATGCGATCAGGTCCCCGACAGCCTCTGCCTGTGAAAGATCCAGTCTGCCATTTAGAAACGCACGCTTGGTGTACTCTCCCGGCTCTGCCGGGCGCGCACCATTTTTGATCAGAAGCTCCAGAATACGCTTTACCACATAGACTCCGCCGTGACAGTTGATCTCCACCGTATCTTCACCGGTGTAGCTGTGCGGCCCGCGCATCAGCATGACCAGTACTTCGTCGATCACCTGATCTCCATCAACCATATACCCATAATGGATCGTATGTGATTGCTGTTCACATAACTTCTTCTCTTTTTTCCCTTTATACACCCGGTCTGCGATCTGAAATGCTTCCGGACCACTCATTCGTACAATTCCGATCCCGGAATTACTCATTGCCGTAGATATTGCGGCAATTGTGGAATTATATAATTGTTCCATATTTCCTCCATACTTTGGTATCAAAAAAGACAAGGGCCGCTTAAAGACCCCTGTCTCTTAATTATCGGTTATTTCTGTTTCTTACCAGTGTTACCACAACTCTTCTGTAAGGCTCTTCACCTTCACTGTGTGTGGATACTGCCGGGTCAGACTGCAGCGCAGAGTGAATGATTCTTCTCTCGTATGGATTCATCGGCTCAAGAGAAACTGTCTTTCTTGTTCTCTTAACTTTACTTGCGATATTCTTTGCAAGATTTTCCAGTGTTTCTTTTCTTCTTCTTCTGTAATCCTCTGTGTCAAGTTTCACTCTTACATATCCATCCTGCATCTTATTGGCAACACGATTTGTAAGATACTGCAGAGAATCAAGTGTCTGTCCTCGTTTTCCGATCAGAATACCCATATTGCTTCCTTCCATATTGATAGAAAGTGCACCTTCTTCATCTACAGCAGATGTAACTTTTACATCCTCCATGCCCATTGCATTCATCACATCATAGATGAATTTCTCACATGTCTCGATCGTCTGTGGTTCCACCTTTGCAAGTTCTGCTTCTTTCTTTGGAGCAGGTTTTACTTCCGGCTTCTCTTCTCTCGCCGGTTTTCTGGCGTGTGAATATTCTTTTACCGGTTCTTCCACTTTCGGCTCTTCTTTTACAACTTCTTCAACCGGTTTTTCTTCCTGTTTTCTGCGGGCCTTGATCACAGCCTGCTTTCTTCCGATTCCAAGGAAACCTTCGCTTCCTTTTTCAACAACAATATAATCTAAACGATCACTTGTTACGCCTAACTGAACCAGTGCCTCTGTAATCGCATCGTCCAGTGTCTTTGCTGATAAGGTAATGTAATCCTCCATTACAGCCGCCCCCTAATCATTTTCGTTAAATTTCTTCACCATATTTGCCTTTGATGCGAGACTTCCTTTCTTCGCATTGTCTGCTTTCTGGTGCGCTTTTTCCACTCTGGCTTCTCTTTCTTTTTCACTTAAGTTAGATGTACTCTGCTTTTTCATGGATGCCTGGTTGTTCATATTCTTGGTATTCGTCTGAGCCATTGCTGCGATTCGTTCATTTTTCTCGCCACGTTTTACACGTTTTTCCTCAGCCTTTTCCTTGTTTTTCTCCAGGATTTCATCTACAGACATCTTGCTTAAATGCTTATTGATAAATATCTGCTGAACGCAACGTACTACCGCACTGACGATCCAGTACAGACCGATACCTGTCGGAAGTGAAAATACCATAAATACCGAGAACAGCGGCATTGTCACATTCATCGTGTTCATCGTAGATGCCATCGGGTTATCTTTATCAAGCTGCTGTCCGGAAATAGCCTGTGAAAGCTTGATACTTCCGTACTGTGTCAGACCAGATAATACCGGAAGCAAGATTGCAGTAATAATAATAACAACCGGTGCAAATCCATAGTCCCCGCTGTTCTTGATCATCTGCATAGGTGAGATGGTCAGGTCAGGAAGGGTCAGGAATACATTTACTGCTTTTGGAGCTGTCTTGATCTCCGGAACATATTTCTGGATATTATAGATAACCGGGTACAAAGCAAACAACAGCGGCATCTGAATCAGTAATGGAAGGCATCCTGCTGACATCGATGTACCATATTTGTCATACACCTGCTGAATCTCTTCCTGCTGTTTCATCATTGATGCCTGGTCTTTTTTATTCTTATACTTCTTCTGTATAGCCTGAATCTCCGGATTCATAACAGATGACATCTTCGATGTTCTCTGCTGCTGTACTGTAAGTGGAAGTAATAACGTATACACAAAAATCGTATACAGAATGATTGACAGACCTACCAGTCCATTATCGCTTGGCAGACAGTTGTCCAGTAAATTATAGATAAAGTTCATTACCTTACCCAGAATCCAGCAAAGCTGTCCGACAATCGGCCAGTTAGCGGCAGTCAGTAAACTTGGTACCATAATTTTTTCCTCCATATGTAGTTGTAATCTTTTTAAGGAACAGGGTCGTACCCTCCTCTGGTAAACGGATTACAGCGCAGAATTCTCCACACTGCCAGCCGTCCCCCTTTTAACGCGCCGTATTTCTCAATTGCTTCTTTCGCATACTGAGAACAGGTCGGATAAAACTTACAGGTGGAACCGCCCTTTATCGGAGACAGATATCTCTGATAAAATCTGATACCAGTGAGCAGAATCTTCTTCATAATACGTTACCCCTCATCTATAATCTTATGAAGATGGGCCAGATGGAGCATTGCGCCGACAATCTCTTTATAACCTTTTCCTTTGGCGCCTATTCTTGCTATAACAATAATATCCAATCCACATCTGAACCGTTCTTCTTGTAATCTATAGCTTTCGCGGATTAACCTCGTTAATCTGTGCCGTACTATACTGTTTCCTACTTTTTTACTTACAGATATTCCTAATCGATTCTGACCTGTCCCATTCTCCAGTACATACATAACCAGATATTTGTTGGCATAAGATGTCCCTTTTCTATATATATATTGGAAATCTTTGTTCTTTTTCAGTGATTCGGAATACTTCATTGTGTGATTCTCCTAATTATTCTGAGTAGAAGAAAAGGCCACATATATGCGGCCTACGCTGATAATTTCTTTCTTCCTTTTGCTCTTCTTGCAGCAAGTACTTTTCTTCCACCTGCTGTGCTCATTCTAGATCTGAAGCCATGTACTTTAGCTCTCTGTCTCTTTTTTGGCTGGAATGTCATCTTCATGGATATCCACCTCCTTATTTTATTCCAAGGGATGTTCTCCCTAATTTTCATAAGACATCAGCCTTGATTATATTAAAAAAACCGCTCTACGTCAAGCAATTCCGCAAATTTTTAAAATATATTTATCCACATTTTGTGGAAAACTTTGTGGATTTCTGTGGATAACGTGTGGAAATCATATATTTTTTTAGTTTTTTTCCCCTTTATATACGCATTTTTACTATGTTGATAATTGGGATTGAGTTTTCCACAGTTTCTCACATGCATCAAAGTGCACGATTAAAGATTGCCTAAAGCAACTTTTTGATGTACAATGTAGAAGAGTGGGTTTATAGGTGAAAATCCGCGAATCAGACAGATTAGGAGTAAATATGATGAATACAGTAAAGGAAAAATGGCCTGAAATTATCGAACATCTCAGGGTAGAACACGAGTTATCCAATGTATCATTCAATACATGGATACAACCGTTGAAGGTCTACGATGTTGTAGACAATACCGTATTTATATTGGTAAATATGAATGCGAGTGTAGAATATATAGAGAAAAAATATCAGCTTCCATTAAAGGTATGCATTGCGGAGACTACCGGAACTGAATATGACGTTGTCTTCATTTCGGAAGATGATGACAGACTGAATGAGATCCAGAATATGGCCATTGAAGCGAATCAGAAGAAAAAAAGCAAAAGTGCTGCGGAGAAAGCCGGGCTGAATCCGAAGTATACATTTGATACCTTCGTTGTCGGCGGGAATAATAATTTCGCCCACGCAGCTTCCCTTGCTGTTGCCGAATCTCCGGGAGAAGTATACAATCCTCTCTTCTTATATGGAGGTGTTGGACTTGGAAAGACCCATTTGATGCACTCGATCGCGCATTTTATTCTGGACAAGAATCCAAAGAAAAAAGTACTCTATGTAACCAGTGAGACATTTACAAATGAGCTGATCGAAGCTCTGAAGAACGGTAAAACCGCCGGAAACGAGTCCGCAATGTCGAAATTCCGCGATAAATACCGTAATAATGATGTACTTTTGATTGATGATATCCAGTTCATTATAGGAAAAGAAAGTACACAGGAAGAGTTCTTCCATACATTTAACCATCTGCATACTTCCGGAAAGCAGATCATCATATCGTCTGATAAGCCGCCGAAAGATATTGAGACTTTGGAGGCCAGACTTCGTACGCGCTTTGAGTGGGGTCTGATCGCTGATATTTCATCACCTAACTATGAAACCCGTATGGCGATTCTTCAGAAGAAGATCGAACTGGATCATTTGGAAAAATATAACATTCCGAATGATGTACTCGAGTATATCGCAACGAACGTTAAGACAAATATCCGAGAACTTGAAGGCTCTCTTAATAAGCTGATCGCACTTTATAAGCTGAACAATAACGAATCCATCGATATTGCGCTCGCAGCAGAAGCATTAAAAGACATCATTTCTTCGGATAATAAGAGAGAAGTTACACCGGAACTGATCCTGGATATCGTTTCCGATCATTTTGGTGTGTCTATTGCCGACCTCAAAGGCGGCAAACGTAACGCCGAGATCGTCTTTCCGCGCCAGATTGCCATGTATCTGATCCGTAATATGACAGAAACTTCATTAAAAGCAGTCGGTGTCATCCTTGGGGGAAAAGATCATTCTACCATCAAACATGGAATCGAAAAAATCGAGAACGAATTACAGGCGGACGAGACTCTTTCTAACACTATTAATATCATAAAGAAGAAGATCAACCCGGCTTAGCCTTATTTTGCTGTTTTCAGCTGTGAATAACTATGTGGAAAATCTAATTATCATATGTGGATAACTATGGGATAGCCTTGGGAAAACTACAGGATTTCTGCAACTGTCTTTAGAAACGAAAAAGTTTTCAACAACAGTTCCACACATAATCCAGTCAGATTCCACAGAGTTTTCAAAGCCGATTTTCCTTGCAAACAGTGGGCTGGAGGCACTTTTCCTCTTTTCCACATCCCCTAAGACGGCTGAGGCGGAAACTATTTTATTTATTTATCCATTACACACGTGCGAAAGGAGTTATACACACATGAAAATTACCTGCAGTAAATCTAATCTGGTCAAAGGTGTCAGTATTGTTTCCAAAGCAGTTCCTTCTAAAACAACAATGCCAATCCTTGAATGTATCTTAATCGATGCAACAACAGATATTATCAAATTAACAGCTAATGATATGGAACTTGGTATCATGACAGAAATCTCCGGAGACATCATCGATCGTGGTATGATCGCAATCGATGCGAAAATTTTTTCAGAAATCGTTCGAAAACTTCCGGATAATGAAGTAACGATCGAAACGTTAGATAATCTTCAGACCGTGATCACCTGTGAAAAAGCAAAGTTTGATATTGCCGGCAAACCTGGTGATGAATTTGCCTACTTACCGATTATCGAAAAAGAAGATTCTATCGAAATCTCTCAATTCACATTGAAAGAAGTCATTCGTCAGACTATTTTCTCAATCTCTGACAGCGAGAGCAACAAGCTTATGACCGGTGAATTGTTTGATATCAGTGACAATATTCTGAAAGTTGTTTCGCTTGACGGACACAGAATTTCCATCCGTAAGGTTCCGCTGAAGAAAAGTGTTGCGGACAGAAAACTGGTTGTACCGGGAAAAACCCTGATTGAGATCAGTAAGATCCTTTCGGGAGAAGCTGAGAATGTGGTATCGATTTCATATACAAAGAACCATATCGTGTTCGAATTTGATAATACCATCGTGGTATCCCGCCTGATCGAAGGTGAATACTTCAGAATCGATCAGATGTTATCCAGTGATTACGAGACAAAAGTAAGAATTAACAAAAAAGAACTGCTCAGCTGTATCGACCGTGCAACACTTTTGGTAAAAGAAGGCGATAAAAAACCGATCATCATCAACATCGGCGATGAACTGATGGAATTAAAAATCAAATCCCAGATCGGATCCATGAATGAAGAGATCATGATCACGAAAGAAGGAAAAGATCTGCTGATCGGATTCAATCCGAAATTCCTGATCGATGCACTCCGTGTTATCGATGATGAGGAAGTGACGATCTATCTGATGAATGCAAAAGCACCTTGCTTTATCAAGGATGATGCGGAAAGTTATGTCTACCTGATCCTTCCGGTCAACTTTAACTCCGCAGCATAGGACTGTCCAGGAAGACCTGAAGAGAGCCTTTTCGGGTACGAAATAAAAAAACAAGATAAAATGCAGGAATGCTTGCAAAAGTATATAGCGATGAGTATAATAAAACAACGGCTAAAAGAAGAAAAATATGCATAAAAATACAAAGAAATGCATATCCGGGAGAGGATACAAGACGTATGGAGACAATTATATTACGAGGTGAATATATCAAGCTTGGACAGGCTTTAAAAGCTGCGGGAATGGTGGAATCCGGAGTAGAAGCAAAAGAAGTGATACAGGAAGGTCTGGTCATGGTAAATGGCGAGACAGATACACGCCGCGGACGTAAGTTATATGGCGGCGATATCGTATTATTTGACGGAGAAGAGATCAGAATTGAAGGTTAATTCCCTGAAATTAAAGAATTTTAGAAATTATGATCTTCTGAATGTGGAGTTTGACGGTTCTACGAATATTTTTTACGGGAACAATGCGCAGGGGAAGACGAATATTCTGGAGGCGGTGTATCTGTCCGGAACGACCAAATCCCACCGCGGGTCGAAAGACAGGGACATGATACGGTTCGGTGAGGATGAATCCCACATTGAGACTGTGGTGGAGAAGAATGGTATCAGTTATCAGATCGACATGCACCTGAAGAAGAACAGCCCGAAAGGGATTGCGATAAACAAGATGCCGATCCGGAAAGCAAGTGAACTTTTCGGGATCGTAAATCTTGTATTCTTCTCGCCGGAAGACCTCAATATCATCAAGAACGGACCTGCAGAGAGACGTAGATTTATCGATCTGGAACTTTCGCAGCTCGATAAGGTGTACCTGAATAACCTGTCGAACTATAACCGTATCGTGAACCAGCGAAACCGTCTGCTGAAAGAGTTAAGTTTCGGCGGTAAGAAAGAACTTTCAGATACACTGGAAATATGGGAGATGCAGATGGTACAATATGGGGAGAGGCTGATCGCCAGAAGGAAAGAATTTGTCGCACAGATCAATGAGATCATTGCGAAGATCCATCAGAAGCTGACCGGCGGCAAAGAAAGCCTGCAGATCATATATGAGCCAAGTACGGGGGATCTGCCGTTTGAACAGGCACTGAAACGGTATCGTGACAGAGATCTCAGAATGAAGAGCACAACGGTGGGACCACACAGAGATGACATCGGATTTCTGACCGGCGATATGGATATTCGCAGATATGGCTCCCAGGGACAGCAGAGAACGGCTGCCCTGTCTTTGAAGTTATCGGAGATTGAACTGGTCAGGCTGGCAACGCATGACACACCGATACTTTTACTTGACGATGTATTGTCTGAACTTGATAAACACAGGCAAAACTATCTGTTAGACAGCATACATGATATACAGACCCTGATCACCTGTACAGGAGTTGAGGATTTTGTAAATCACCGCTTTTCAATAAACAAAGTGTTCCATGTCCAAAACGGACAGGTAACGAAAGAAAACTAGGAGGACTGAGAATGGGTACAGAAAAAGTACAGCATGAATACGGCGCAGATGAAATTCAGATATTGGAAGGTCTTGAGGCAGTCCGCAAACGTCCTGGTATGTACATTGGAAGTACATCTTCCAGAGGTTTGCATCACCTTGTATACGAGATTGTCGATAATGCCGTAGATGAAGCTCTGGCAGGCTTCTGTGATACGATTTATGTAACAATCAATAAAGACAATTCGGTGACCGTTATCGATAATGGACGTGGAATTCCGGTTGGTATCAACCACAAAGCAGGGCTTCCTGCGGTAGAAGTCGTATTTACCGTACTGCATGCGGGAGGAAAGTTCGGCGGTGGAGGATACAAGGTATCCGGAGGACTTCACGGTGTTGGAGCATCTGTTGTAAATGCGCTCTCCAACTGGCTGGAAGTAGAGATCTTCCATGATGGAAAGATCTACCAGCAGCGTTATGAACGTGGAAAAGTTACGGAGAAACTGGCAGTGATCGGAGAATGTGAAGAAGGAAAATCAGGTACAAAAGTCACATTCCTGCCGGACGATACCATTTTCGAGACAACGATCTTTGATTTTAATGTCCTGAAACAGAGATTCCGTGAGATGGCCTTCCTGACAAAAGGTCTGAAGATCGTGCTCAGTGATGAACGTGAGGAAGAACCAAAAGAAAGAACATTCCACTACGAGGGCGGGATCAAAGAATTCGTTTCTTACCTGAACCGGAGTGCGACACCACTTTATGAGCAGATCATTTACTGTGAAGGCATGGTTAATAATGTGTCTGTAGAAGTGGCTATGCAGCACAACGATTCTTACAGCGATAATACGTATGGATTTGTCAATAACATTACGACTCCGGAAGGCGGAACACACGTTGTCGGATTCCGTAATGCAATCACAAAGACATTTAATGACTATGCAAGAAAGAATAAGCTTCTGCGTGAAAATGAGCCGAATTTAAGCGGTGAAGATATCCGTGAAGGTCTGACAGCGATCATCAGTGTCAAGATCGAAGACCCGCAGTTCGAGGGACAGACCAAGCAGAAACTTGGTAACAGTGAGGCGAGAGGTGCGGTTGATAATGTGGTCAGCAGGCAGCTTGAGATCTTCCTTGAGCAGAATCCGACCGTTGGTAAGATCATTGTGGAGAAATCTGTGATGTCCCAGCGTGCGAGAGAAGCCGCAAGAAAGGCAAGAGACCTGACACGTAGAAAATCAGCACTTGATAACATGGCACTTCCGGGAAAGCTTGCAGACTGTTCTGACAAGAATCCGGAGAATTGTGAGATCTACATCGTAGAGGGAGATTCCGCCGGTGGTTCTGCGAAGACTGCACGTGACCGTGCGACACAGGCAATCCTTCCGCTTCGTGGTAAGATCCTGAATGTAGAGAAGGCAAGACTGGATAAGATCTACGGCAATGCCGAGATCAAGGCGATGATCACAGCATTTGGTACCGGAATCCATGAGGATTTTGATATTTCCAAGCTGCGTTATCACAAGATCATCATCATGACCGATGCCGACGTGGACGGTGCACATATCAGTACACTGCTTCTGACATTCATTTACCGTTTCATGCCGGAACTGATCAAGCAGGGATATGTATATCTGGCACAACCGCCGCTCTACAAGCTTGAGAAGAATAAGAAGGTATGGTATGCATACAGTGACGAAGAATTAAGCAAGATCATCGAAGAAGTCGGACGTGACGGGAATAATAAGATCCAGCGTTACAAAGGTCTGGGAGAGATGGATGCCGAGCAGCTCTGGGATACCACCATGGATCCACAGCACCGTATCCTCTTACGTGTAACGATGGACGATGAGACAACGAGTGAACTGGACCTTACATTCACCACCCTGATGGGTGACAAAGTTGAACCGAGACGTGAGTTCATCGTTGAAAATGCAAAATATGTCAAGAACCTGGATGTATAATAACAGCGTGTAGAAGAAAGGAGGAACAGAGATACTTACATCTCTGAGAGATTGATGGAAGACAATATATTTGACAAAGTCCACGAAGTGGATCTGAAACAGACAATGGAAACCTCTTATATCGACTACGCGATGAGTGTTATTGCGTCCCGTGCACTGCCGGATGTAAGAGATGGTTTGAAACCGGTACAGAGAAGAATTCTGTACTCTATGATCGAACTGAATAACGGTCCCGACAAGCCGCACAGAAAGTGTGCACGTATCGTCGGTGATACGATGGGTAAATATCACCCGCACGGTGACAGTTCGATCTATGGCGCATTGGTTAATATGGCACAGGAATGGTCTACCAGATATCCGCTGGTAGACGGACATGGTAACTTTGGTTCTGTGGACGGTGACGGTGCTGCCGCCATGCGATACACAGAGGCAAGACTGAGTAAGATTTCCATGGAATTAACGGCGGATATTAATAAAAATACCGTTGATTTTATTCCTAACTTTGACGAGACGGAGAAAGAACCTACCGTTCTGCCGGCAAGATTCCCGAACCTTCTGGTTAACGGTACTTCCGGTATCGCTGTAGGTATGGCGACCAATATCCCGCCGCACAACCTGCGTGAAGTGATCAATGCGGTTGTACAGATCATCGATGACCAGATCGAGGATAAAGAAGAGACAACGATCGAAGAGATCTTAAAGATCATCAAAGGACCGGACTTCCCGACCGGAGGTATGATCCTTGGAACCAGAGGAATTGAAGAGGCATACAGAACCGGACGCGGCAAGATCCGTGTGCGTGCGGTGACAGATATCGAGGCGATGCCGAACGGCAAGAGCCGCATCATCGTAAGTGAGCTTCCTTACATGGTGAATAAAGCAAGACTGATCGAGAAGATCGCAGAACTGGTACGTGATAAGAAGATCGACGGCATCACAGACTTAAGTGACCAGTCAAGCCGTGAAGGAATGCGCGTAGTCATTGAACTCAGGAGAGATGCCAATGCAAATGTTATCCTGAACCAGTTATACAAACATACACAGCTTCAGGACACATTCGGTGTGATCATGCTGGCACTGGTCGGCAACGAGCCGAAGGTCATGAACCTGATGGAGATGCTCAACTACTATCTGAGACATCAGGAAGAAGTTGTGACACGCCGTACACAGTATGAGTTAAATAAAGCCGAAGAACGTGCGCATATCTTACAGGGATTACTGATCGCATTAGATAACATCGATGAAGTGATCAAGATCATCAGAGGTTCACAGACTGTCCAGATCGCAAAATCAGAATTGATGGAGCGTTTCGGACTGACAGATGTACAGGCGCAGGCAATCGTAGACATGAGACTGCGTGCCCTGACAGGTCTGGAAAGAGAAAAACTCGAAGCAGAATATAAAGCACTGATGGAGCAGATCGAACATTTACGTGCGATCCTCGCAGACAGAAAGTTATTACTTGGCGTGATCAAAGAAGAGATCCTTGTGATCCGTGATAAATACGGAGATGAGAGAAGAACATCCATCGGATTCGATGAGTTCGATATCTCCATGGAAGACCTGATCCCAAGGGAAGATGTTGTCATCACGATGACAAAGCTTGGATATATCAAGAGAATGTCTCACGATACATTCAAAGCCCAGAACCGTGGAGGCAAGGGAATCAAAGGTATGCAGAAGCTGGACGAGGATTATGTAGAAGAACTCTTCATGACCAATACACATCACTACCTGATGTTCTTTACGAACACCGGACGTGTATACCGCATGAAAGCATACGAGATCCCGGAAGCAAGCAGAACATCCAGAGGAACTGCAATCGTGAATCTGTTACAGTTAATGCCGGGCGAGAAGATCAGTGCGGTCATTCCAATCGAGAAATATAACGATGACGAATATCTGCTGATGGCTACCAAGAAAGGTCTCATCAAGAAGACCCCGATCAAAGAATATGCAAATGTCAGAAAGACAGGACTTGCAGCAATCACACTCCGTGAGGAAGATGAGCTGATCGAGGTAAAATATACAGACAGCGATCATGATGTATTCATGATTACAAAGTATGGACAGTGTATCCGCTTCAATGAAAGTGATGTACGTCCGACAGGAAGAACATCCATGGGTGTCCGTGGTATGAACCTGGTAGACAGTGATGAAGTGATCGGAATGCAGATCGATTCACAGGGAACAGACCTGCTGATCGTGTCAGAATATGGAATGGGCAAACGTACTTCCATCGATGAATTCACAGCCCAGAACCGCGGCGGTAAAGGTGTGAAGTGCTACAAGATCACAGAGAAGACCGGTAACGTTGTAGGTGTGAAAGCAGTAGATGAGGACAATGAGATCATGATCATCAACACGGAGGGAATCATCATCCGTATGAAGTGTGACGGAATCTCAGAACTCGGAAGAGTGACATCCGGAGTGAAGCTTATCAACCTGCCGGAAGGCGATAAAGTAGCTTGTATCGCAAAAGTACGTAGAGGCGATGAATCCGAAGATGATCTGGTAGAGCCGGAAGAAAGTACAGAAGATGCAGAGAACGTAGAGACAGAAGAATAAAGATATAAAACGAGGCGGAAGATTAAAAAATTTCCGCCTCGTTTTTTGAAAAAATATTTTTATTTTTCCGCCTCATCTGCAGCAAGTTCACGAAGAATGATCTCCGCAGTCTTCTTCACAGTAGCAGCTACAAAGTCTGTACACTGTGCTTTACGTTCCGGAGAATTCTTCTCTTTGCCTTTTGTCAGAACACGGCAGCATGTTGCACCACAGTATTCCTTGAAGAAATCGTGGATTTCGTTCGAAAGCTTGAAACAGCGGTTAATCTTAGGATCACCAGGTGTCTTACGTCCGAAGAAATATCCGATACACATCGTTGCTCCGGCGAGTGCACCACAGATACATCCGCCTCCGCCAAGCCCCCATGGGAATCCGGAACTCATAGCAATCGCATCATCCGACATGTCCAGTTCAAAATTCTCCTTGATCGCATAAATGACAGATTCTGAACAGGCAAAACCCTGATTAAAGATGTCTACGGCATCCTTTTGAAGTTTCTCTAAATCTACATTTGTTGTCATTATAATCCCTCCTGAAAAATGTGTTAAATCCATTATACCACGGCGAAAAAAACTTGTATATCATCTTGGAACAGGGTAAAATAAAAAAGGACAGGTTTTTTTGAGCAGGAACAGAAGGTTCCCAAAAATCCCATGTCCCCAGGAGGATATAGATGAGAACGATCAATGTAAATACAATCACAGAAAATATAAAAGACATGTGCATCCAGGCGAATCATTTCCTTGCCGATGACATGGACAAAGCAATGAAACACGCACTGGAGATAGAAGAAGCACCACTGGGCCGTCAGATTCTGGATCAGCTGCAGGATAATCTGAAGATCGCTGCAGAAGACATGATCCCAATCTGCCAGGATACAGGTATGGCCGTCATCTTCATGAAGATCGGTCAGGACGTACACTTCGAAGGAGGCAGTCTGGAAGATGCCATCAACGAAGGTGTCCGTCAGGGATACGTAGAAGGATTCTTAAGAAAATCCGTCGTAGGAGATCCGATCATCCGCGAGAATACCAAAGACAACACACCGGCAGTGATCCACTACAGTATCGTGCCGGGAGATAAAGTAGAGATAAAGGTTGCGCCAAAAGGATTCGGCAGCGAGAATATGAGCCGCGTATTCATGTTAAAACCAGCCGACGGGATCGAAGGAGTAAAAGAAGCGATCCTTACAGCAGTCAGAGAAGCAGGACCGAATGCCTGTCCGCCGATGGTAGTCGGAGTAGGAATCGGCGGAACATTTGAAAAATGTGCACTGATGGCAAAAGAAGCCCTTACAAGAGAAGCCGGATCCCATTCCGGAACTGCCTGGGTAAAAGACCTGGAAGAAGAGATGCTTGAGACGATCAACAAGCTTGGAATCGGACCGGGCGGACTTGGAGGAACGACCACAGCTCTTGCAGTGAATGTCAATACATACCCGACACACATCGCAGGACTGCCGGTTGCAGTCAACATCTGCTGCCATGTGAACCGTCATATCATCAGGGAGGTGTAAGTATGGACAAGCATATCACAGCACCAATTACAAAAGAAACAGCCAGATCTCTTCACGCAGGAGATTATGTATATGTCACAGGAACCATCTACACGGCAAGAGATGCGGCACACAAGCGCATGGATGAAGCACTGGACCGCGGGGAATCACTTCCGATCGATATCAAAGACCAGGCAATCTACTACATGGGACCATCTCCGGCAAGAGAAGGACGCCCGATCGGATCAGCCGGACCGACAACCGCCAGCCGTATGGACAAGTATGCCCCACGTCTGCTGGATCTCGGTCAGACGGTCATGATCGGAAAAGGCAAGAGAAGCCAGGCAGTGATCGATGCGGTGGTACGTAACGGATGCGTATACCTTGCAGCCATCGGAGGAGCCGGTGCACTGTTATCCAAATGCATCAAATCCTCAGAAGTCATTGCGTACGAAGACCTCGGAACCGAAGCCATCCGTAAATTACAGGTCGAGAACCTTCCGCTCATCGTAGTCATCGACAGCGAAGGCAATAACCTGTACGAAACTGCGATCAAGGAGTATGCAAAGATATGAGAAGAATCCTTCTGATGGTACTCCGGAATATTTTCTTCGTGCCGGTCTACTGGTACAAGTTATGCTACCATGCCAGACACGTAGACAAATATACGGAAGAAGAACACTATAAATTATTAAAATACATCGATCACCGGGCAAATACATCCGGGAATATCCATATCGAGGTACACGGGCAGGAGAACATCCCTGAACAGGACGGATTCATGTTCTACCCGAATCACCAGGGACTCTACGACGTGCTCGCCATTATGGAAGCATGCCCGCGCCCGTTCGCGGTAGTCGCCAAAAAAGAAGTGGCCGACGTACCATTTCTCAAGCAGGTATTCACCTGCATGAAGGCATACATGATCGACCGCGAAGATGTGCGTCAGTCACTGCAGGTGATCGTAAATGTCAGCAATGACGTGAAGAACGGAAGAAACTTTCTGATCTTCCCGGAAGGAACAAGATCCAGACAGGGCAATCAGGTACAGGACTTCAAAGGCGGCAGCTTCAAAGCAGCGACCAGGGCAAGATGTCCGATCATTCCGGTAGCACTGATCAACTGTTTCGTGCCGTTCGACTCTAAGACAACAGAACATGTCAATGTACAGGTACATTTCTTAGAGCCGCTGCTTTACGAAGAATACAAAGACATGAAGACAACAGAGATTGCAGCAATTGTAAGAGAGAGAATCCAGCATACGATCAATGAAAATGTATAAAAGGATTACAGGGAAATGAGAGAAAAAATATTACAGGTTAAGACATTCGGCAGTTTTTCCATGATATATGACGGAAAATCCCTGTTCGGAAGAAAAGTAGGAGAGACACAGTTCGCTTCCATGATGCAGATGCTGATACATGAAAGGAAAAAAGGTGTCAGCAGGGACCGACTGGAACAGGAACTGTTCGGGGAACGGGAAGTGGAAAATGTACATCATGCCCTTCAGAGCGTCATTTACAACGCAAAGAAGAGACTGGAAAAAGCAGGACTTCCGGATGTAAACTATATAGAGATCAGAAACGGTGTCGTCTATTGGAATGACGAGATTAAAGTACAGGAAGATGCAACCGAATTTGACCAGATATACAACAGAATAAAACATGAGAAAAATCCGGATAAAAAGATAAAAGATCTCGAAAAAATATTCGAGATCTATACCGGAGAATTCCTTGTGAAACGGCAGAGTGTGATCTGGGTTGCCATTGAAGCAAGACGGTATGAGGACATGTTCCGGGAATGTGTAGAAGAAGCAGCCGGACTGTACCGGGAAAAGAAGAACTATACACAGCTCGAACATCTCGGAGTATATGCATCGAATATCGAACCATTCTCCGATTGGGAAGCATTGACCATGGAAGCAATGGTTGCACTGGGAAGATACGAAGAAGCCACCGATCTGTATGCCGATACGGCAGAACGATATTTTGAAGAACGGGGATTAAAACCGTCCAAACGTCTTCTGGATTCCATGAACCAGCTTGGTAACCAGGTGATGCATTCCTACGACGTACTGGACAACATCCAGCATAATCTGGAAGAAAAAGGAATCCCGAAAGGGGCATACCTGTGCAGTTATCCGACATTCCGCGGAATCTATCATCATCTGGTGAGGATGCTGGAACGGAGCGGACAGTCGATCTATCTTATGCTGTGTACCATTGTG